>Ga0207755_100130_pt1 | contig 51974 bp, 59 predicted proteins | sample A23P2SouthBayCA_FD_187734 | JGI IMG/M metagenome (GOLD analysis project Ga0207755, IMG submission 187734) | Aerobic enrichment media microbial communities from Bioluminiscent Bay, La Parguera, Puerto Rico - A23 P2 (SPAdes) | ecosystem: Environmental > Aquatic > Marine > Unclassified ...
GACGGCGAGCTGGACGCGCAGGCGGCCGCTGCGCGAGCGGTTCGTTATCGGAGAGTTCGTCACCTCGTCGTTCGGTAACATTACGAGCTCGTCGTCGAACGTTCGGAGCTGCGTGTTGACGATCGAGATGTCGGTGACCGTCCCCTCATTCCCCTCGATTTCCACCCAATCACCGACCTCGAAGGGCCGCGAGAAGAGCAGAACGAACCCCGCGAGGACGGCCCCGAGCGTCTGTCGTGCCGCGAGCCCGATCACGACGCCGAGCGCGCCGGCAGACAGGAGGATGTTCGACACCGGGACGCGCCAGAGGATGACGGCGAAGATGACCGCGGGCAGATACACCAGTATCTGCGCGACGTGGTGGAGTATCTCCCGCTGGTGGTTCGAGATGGCGTCCCGCCCGGCACCGATGCCGATGGCGCGCTTGGTGAGTCGGGTGATGGTGTAGGCGACGCCGAAGACCAGCAGCGTGATGAGCGCCTTCACGCTGTCCTCGGCGGTCGGTCTGACGTCGGTGTACGCTCCGATGACCACGTCGCGGACGTTCCACACCTCGACGAGCTGGATTCCGACTGCGATGGCGACGAGGGTGAACGCGACGGCCTGTGCCGCCTCGGCGGCGTCAGCATTCACGTGGGCTTTCAGTCGGGGGCCCGCAGCGTACGCGAGAGCGGCTGTCGCCGCCAGCGCGCCGACGAGCAGCGCCGTCGCGGTCAACTGTCCGGTGGTGGTCAGCGGCGCGAACATCTCACTCGGGTGCTCCGTGCTTCCACGCGAGCGCCGCGAGCTCGGCGAACTCCGCGGGCGTCACCGTTCCGGCCCGTTTCGACATGAGCGACTCGTCGGCGGCGTCGACGACCGCGCTCGGATCGCCCAGCCCGGAGATGTGTGCCGTGTTCCGGACGGCGTTGCGCATCGTCTTGCGCCGCTGGGTGAAACACGCCGTCACGAACGAGAGGAAGAAGTCCTCGTCGGGCACCTCGTACGCCGGGTCGCGGGGGGTACAGCGGACGACCGCGCTCTCGACCCGGGGCTGTGGCTCGAACGCCGTCGCCGGCACCGTCTCCACGACCTCGACCTCCGCGTAGTGGCCCGCCGTCACCGAGAGCCGGCCGTACGCGTCCTCGCCGGCGTCGGCCGCCATCCGGTCGGCGAACTCCTTTTGAAACATCAACACGAGCGGGCGCTTCTCCGGAAGCAGCCGGAAGGCCACCTCCGAGGAGACGCCGTACGGGAGGTTCGAGACGCAGGCGGTGAACGCGGGGAGCTCCACGTCGAGCGCGTCCCCGCCGACGACGGTGAGCCGGCCGGAGTCGATCTCCCGCGCAAACTCCTCGCGGAGGAAGGCGACGAGGCCGCGGTCGCGCTCGACGACCGTGACGTGGTCGCCGGCGTCGAGCAGCCGGTCGGTGAGCGCGCCGGTCCCGCCGCCGATCTCGAGCAGGTGTCCGCGGTCGGCGTCCGCGGGCAGATACGACGGGATGCGGTCGAGCACGCGGTCGTCGACGAGGAAGTGCTGGTCCGCGTCCGGATCGCCGCGCTTGGCGCGGCGGATGAGCGCGTTCGGGTCGCGGTGCGGTGTCACTACCGCATCGTTCGACAGCCCGATAAAAAGCCTTCACGGGTCCCGCCGCGGCGCGTCTACGCCGCGTGTTCGTCGCCGCGGACGAAGATGCGGTACTTCAGGTCCTCCTCGCGCAGTTCCTCGATGATGCGCTCGACGAGCACCTCGCGGGGGTTGTGGAGCCCGGAGACGCGCTCTTCGATCTCCTCGAAGGTGTCGAACGGCTCCCGCTTCCGCTCGTCGAGCAGGTCGTTCCGAAGCTTCTTGCCGATCCCCGGCAGGAGATTCAGCTGGTGGAGCCGAAGGGTTATCGGCTGTGCCTCGTTGTAGAACTCGACGAACCGCTCCTCGTCCGCCTCGAGTAACTCCTCGACGGCGTACTCCAGCTCGGAGCGGGCCGCACTCGAGATGTCGTCGAAGCCGACGCGGCGAGCCGCGGTGACCGCGTCCCGTTCGGACGGCGGCTCGACGACGAGCCGGTCGCCGACGAGCACGCGTTCGTCCTCCTCGAGCGTGAGTTCGTACAGGCCGAACTCTTCGATGCCGAGGGCGTAGGCGAGTGGGTCCTTCTGGTACTGCGGGCGGGTGTCGTCCGGCCGGCCGTTCGGCAGGGAGTCAAGCACGACGGCCTCGACGCGCTCGGCGCTCCCGGAGTCGGTCATACCACGGGATACACGGAGAGCGTATTTAAATTCCGGCGTGCCTCAGGCGTACTTGGCGACGACGTCGAGGACGTCGTCGAGCTCGTCGCCGGACAGCGAGTAGCGCTCCTGTGCGTAGATGGAGCGGAGTTCGTCACGGTCCGCTGGCAGCAGGTTCGCGATCTTGTACGCGGTCGCCTCGTCGACTTTCTCCAGCTCCTGGAGCTCGTCGACGAGCGCGCGTGCGTCCTCGGCCGAGAAGGCGGCGAACCGGTTGACGTGCTCGATGGCGCGGGCGAGCTCGTACGGCATCTCCCGGTCGTCGTCGAGCGCGCGCTCCTCTTCGATGACGGCGAGGTCGTCTTTCACCTCGCTGACGGTGAGGTACTCCTCGTCGACGATCTCCTTGAAGATGGTCATCTACTCGTTGTCCTGTCGACGGAGGTGTGCCGGGTTGGCGATGACGGTCTTCTCTTTCCCCCCGTCCGTGATGGTGACCTTGTACGCGCGACCCTGCTTCGCGTCGACCTCGCCGGTCTGGCCGTTGAACCGCGGGTGGAACCGTCCCTTGGGGACGGACGGATCGATGCGGAGGTGGACCTTCTCGCCCGGCTCGTACTGCTCGACGGAGCGCTGCGGCGGGGACGTGCCCCGCTCCCGGGGTTTGTTCTTCAGCTTGTTTCGCGTGCCGTGGAGCGGACCGTTGGAACTCGGCATAGTCGTACGACTCCGTTGTCCACTCAGCGTTATAAAACGTGCGTTACGCGGGTCGCGGCCGGCGGCCCCGGACGGGCCGGTCGTCCGCGATGCACATCCACGCACCGCCGGCGACGACACGGATATACGCGCCCGCGTGGAACTCCGATCATGAGCGAGGAGCCCGACGGCGAACGAATCGAAACCCGCGCGATCCACGCCGGCCAGGTGCCCGACGAGGCGACCGGCGCGCTGATGACGCCGATCTACGCGAACTCCACCTACGAGCAGGACGCGCCGGGCGAGCACCGCGGCTACGAGTACTCCCGCACCGGCAACCCGACGCGCAGCGACCTCGAGGCGAATCTCGCGTCGCTCGAGGGCGGCAGCTACGGGCGCGCGTTCGCGTCCGGGATGGGAAGCATCAACACCGTGTTGAATCTCCTCTCTGCGGGCGATCACGTCGTCGCGAGCGACGACGTGTACGGTGGTACCCACCGTCTCTTCACCCAGGTGTACGAGGAGTACGACCTCTCCTTCTCGTTCGTCGATACGACCGATTCCGAAGCGGTCCGGGACGCGGTCCGGCCGGAGACGGAGCTCTTGTGGGTAGAGACACCGACGAATCCGCTTCTGCGAATCGTCGACATCGCGGCAATGGCCGAGGTCGCCGACGCGGCGGAGGCGCTGCTGGCCGTGGACAACACCTTCGCGACGCCGTATCTCCAGCGGCCGCTCGAACACGGCGCCGACGTCGTTTCCCACTCGCTGACGAAGTACCTCGGCGGCCACTCCGACGTGGTCGGCGGAGCGCTCGTCACCGACGACGAGGACCTCGACGAACGCATCGGCTTCCACCAGAACGCCGTCGGGGCGACGCCGGGCCCGTTCGACTGCTTTCTGGTGTTGCGCGGCACCAAGACGCTCCCCGTCCGGATGGAGCGCCACTGCGAGAACGCGCGACGGCTGGCCGCGTGGCTGGCCGAGCAGCCGGCGGTCGAGCGCGTCTACTATCCGGGACTCGAATCACACCCGCAACACGACCTCGCGGCCCGACAGATGGACGACTTCGGTGGAATGCTCTCCGTCGAGCTGGACGCGACGCTGTCGGAGGCGTCGACGGTCGTCTCTGAAACCGACGTGTTCATGCTCGCGGAGTCGCTCGGCGGCGTCGAGAGCCTCATCGAACAGCCGGCGGCGATGACCCACGCTGCCATCCCGCCGGAGGAGCGGGAGGCAATCGGGCTCTCCGACGGACTCGTCCGCATCTCCGTTGGCATCGAACACGTCGCGGACCTCGAACGCGACCTCCAATCGGCGTTCGCCGCCGCCGGACTACAGTAGCTGCTTCAGGTGGGGCTACCTGGATGACAGACCGACGAGCCATCCCGAAGGGAATCGCTAGCGAACAGGCGACGCAGTCGATTTCCCGTGTGGTGCCTCGCGCTCCCGCCTCGACCGACACGGGGCTGTTGGTCAGGTCACGCCGCGGGTGGCCGCGGCTTCGAATAAAAAGGTTCGCGAGCAGCGGGCCTACAGCCGACCCTGCGACTCGACGGCGACGGACTCGACGCCGTCGACGCCGTTGAACGCTTCTTCGACGGCCTCGCTGCCGCCGGCGTCGTCGGGGACGATGACCGTCGGGAGCAGGGCCACGAGGCCGAACGCGACGTCGTCGCGCTCGAAGCCGTTGATCTTCGCCCCTTCGGGGAGCGACGCCTCGAGGCGGTCCTGCAGCGCGTCGAGGTCGACCTCGGGACTCTGCGGCATCACCTTGAGCTTGACTGCGACCTTCCCCATGGTTACGGCCCCGTGAACCCGCAGTCCGGGCACTCGTAGAGGTTGCTCTGCTTGCGGCACTTCGAACAGCGGTAGATCATGTGCCCGCAGTCGGGACACTTGAATCGGGCTGCGGCCGTCCCGGAGATGTTGATCCCACAGGAGACGCACTTGCGCGCCCGCTTCTGCTCGGTTTCGCTCATACCACACGGTGCGGGACCGGCGGGTTTAACGCTTTTCAAAAGTGCCCCGTCACCCCGACACGGTTCGCATCGCGTCGACCAGTTCCTCCGGCGTCGCGTCCATGAGTTCCTCTTTTCCGACGACGAGCCGCTGGCGCGGTCGGCCGACGGAGTCCGAACGCACCTTCTCCGTCTCGACGAGGCCGATCTCCTCGAGCCGACGCTTCGACTGCGAGAATTTCCCGACGCTGGCGACGCCGAACGACTCCCCCCACCGGTTCAGTTCGTACGACTGCTCGCCGTGTTTCGCAGCCATGAGAACGAGCAGGTCGACCGGATCGACACCGTCGTCGTTGCGGACGTCCGGCACCGCGAGCGCCCGCTCGAAGTCCTGCCGGAACTCCCCGCCGAACTCCCCTTCGAGCGAGTCGAGGAACTGCGAGCGCCGGAACGTATCGAGGTCGTAACTCGTCGCGTCGCCCCAGCGTCGGCCCGCAGCCTTCCGATACGCCTCCTGGAACGTCTGGTCCGTGACGCGAACCGTCGACGTTTGACAGGGTACGCCACGGAGAATCGGAAAGACGGCGTCTTCGGTCACGACCACCGGTTCAGGGAGCGACGGCTCGTCCGTCGTCCGGAGCTCCACGCCCGCCGACGCTCGGAGATCGGCGAGCGTCGTCGCTGCGACGAAGTCACGCTTTGCACGCTTCGCTGCCCGGGGAGTCGTCAACAGCCGCGTCTCCGACGGCCGATTCTGCTCGGGGAGGTCGTGGAGCGCGGCCACTGCTGCGAACAGCAGACGGGCGTTCGTACACGTCACCGTGACGGTCGACGCGCCGTCGAGCACTCGCTCGATGACGGCGGCCGGCTGTCCGGTGGTAACATCCTCTGACACGACTGTGCGTAGCCAGGGTGGCGATTTGAGGTTTTCGGGCACGTGCCGACTGAAAATCGCCTTCGCTTCGGTCCCCCGTGTTTATTAGATGCGACGGAGTGAAACGGATCATGCGGGCGCGCGTTCACATCGAACGGGAGAACGAGGAGCGATACCTGCTACTCGACCCGGCGATGGGCCACCGCGTTCCCGTCTCCGGCGTCACGACGGCCCCGGAACCGACCCATCCGGACGGCGTCCCCGCACCGGTGAGCGCGGCGTGGCGCTTCACCGCAGAGCGACTCGAGTTTCCGTCTGGTGCGGCCATGCTCCGGACCGACGACGGCGTGCTCTCTTCGGGAAGCGTCACCGATTCCGTGACGTGGACCGGCGAGGCGCTCGTCGAACTCGACCTCGCGTGCAAGGTGTATCTCACGGGAACCGGAACGGTACGGATCAGTTCCTCCTCGGAGGCCGCCGTCGTGTCGTTCGACGAGCCCACGCGGGTCACGCTCGGCGCCCGGTCGTACCACACCGCGCCGGCTGGAACCGTCACGACGACGCCCGATCCGTCCGGGCTAGCGTGGGCCGTCTCACACTTCGGCGGGGCCGTGATGACGATGTCGCCGGAGCGGTCGTTTCCGACGCTACGCGGCCACCCGCCCCTGGTCGAACTCGGCGACGAGCGGTCGGCAGACGCCGAAGTGACGCAACCGGAGTCCGACGTCACGCTGGAGGTGGCTCCCCGCGTCGACGCCGTTCTCGCTGCGGCACCGCTGGCGTACTACCTCGCGACTCCGCTGGAACTCTCCGACGACCCGGGGCTGTGCGCCGCCGGCGAGCAGGTCTGCCTTGGAGAGGATGGGATTTCACCAGAACGACTCCTCCGACACGTCTTCGTCTGTGACGTCGCGGCCCGACAGTACGGCTTCTACGACATCGAGGTACGGGAGGGGCAAGCCGTCGATCACCTGCTCGACTTCGGGACACTGTACGAACTGCCACACGCTGAGCGGCTTGGCGCGTATCTAACGGCGCCGATGACCGAGACGCTTCCCCACGCACCGGGGTGGCCGATCGTCGCTCACACTGCACCGACGCCCGAGTCCATCGAACACCTTCCGTCGCTCGTCCACGAGCTCGCGGCGATCCGGCCGACGCGCCCTGAGACGTACTCGGGGACGGAGGCGCGATCCGTCGCCCTCGACCGGTTCATCGAAGACGATCCGAAACGAGGTGTTGCACGGGTGTTCGACAGATACGACGAGTTCGTCGACCTCCCGGAGACGGATGGGTTCACCGACGTTTGGGTCGGCGACGGCATCCCGTTGAACGCCGGGAAGTCGGTTCTCGCGGGCTACGAGCACAACCGCGACGGGACCGATTGCGACGCGGGCGACGATATCCAGGTCCTGGTCGTCTGCAACGACCCGTCGATGGCCGACGAGGCGCTCGCGGCCCGGGAGAACTATCGGCGCCGGGACGACCTTCCGTTCGACGTCGAACTCCGCGAGGACGTAACGACCGACCGGCTTCGAGACCTGTTCGAACGGGGGTGCGACCTCTTCCACTTCATCGGCCACGCCACCGGCGCCGGACTGGGGTGCCCTGACGGCTACCTCGACGCGACGACGGTCCCGTCGGTCGGCGCAACGGCTCTGTTGCTCAACGCCTGTCAGTCGTACCCCCACGCCGTCGAACTCGTCGAACGAGGTGCGAGCGGTGCCCTCGTCACCCTCGCGGACGTCGGGAACGACGCCGCCTTCGAGATCGGCACGCAGTTCGCCCGGATGCTGAGCCGAGGCTACCCGGTCGGCGTTTCACGCTCACTTCTTCGGCGGGCGACGACGCTTTCGGGGGTCTATACCGTCGTCGGTGACCCAGGTACGTCGGTCGGGCAGGCGGTGGACGTCTGTACCGTCAACACGGTAGGGCGGCAAGATGCGGAGTATCGCCTCGAAGAGCAGCGAATCGCCGTCGGGCAGTTTCAACTGGGCGCGATGGTTCAGTCGACCGTGTTCGATTCGACCGCAGTACTCGCAGCGGGCGACCCCGTGGTACGCTCGTGTACCGAAGCCGAACTTCTCGATGCGCTAAGAGCCGAGGATACCCCGGCCTTCGTCGACGGCGAACTCCACTGGAGCGGGGACATGACCGCCGAGGACCTCCCGTAACGGAGCCTCAGCTCCCCGGTAGGATATCACCGAGTGCCGCCCCGATGGACATCGGGACGAACGCGACGCTCACCGTACAGATTGCGAGCCACGGCTCCGCCCAGTCGACGCGCCCCCACACGGTCATGGCGAACAGCGCCACGAGAAAGGCGACGCCGGTGATGCCGACCATCCGCCGCGGGAGGACGCCCAACAGCGGCTCGTGGACGCGAACGTCCTGGAAGTCCGCCACGTAGACGATACCGTAGACGAACAGGACCGACGCGGCCAGCGTCGCGGCGAGCGCGAGCGGGCTCGCCGCCAGCCACTCGCCGACCTCGTTCGTCCCGCCCTCGACGAACATCGGGATGCCGAACAGCAGCGAGCCGAGCGTCGCCTCCGCGAGGTCGGTCCGGTCGAAGCCGACGATGACGTTTCCGAGCCCCCGCGGCTGGAGCTCCGCGACCTGCTCCATCAGCTCGTCGACCTGCGCGCGGGTCTCGTCGTCGACCTGCGCGCGGAGCTCGGCGAGGTCGTCGACGATCTCCTCTGGCGTCGGTTCTTCGGTCGAGTCGTAATCGTCGGTTGACATCTGTCTCCCTCGGTTGCGGCCGGTCGTTCGCTTGCAGCGCCGACGGCAGTCACCCTAAGCGTTCCCCCGGCTCGTCGGACTCGCGGCGGCCGTCTGTGGGGCTCACTCCGCCCGACGAACCTTGAACCCATATCGGCTGACGCCTTCCTGCGTGTACACCCGGCGCTGGACCGTCTCGACGCGGTCCCCGACGGCCGCGTCGTCGACGACCATCGCCGGCGCCGTCGCGGTCTCGTCGTCCTCCGTGTCGAAGGCGACGATGGCGACGCCGAACGCACCCGACCGCGATTGCAGCTCCGCGAACTCCGGCGGCGCGCCGCCCGCGCCGATCTCCGTGGCTGCCTCGACGGTTCCCGCGCCGGGGAGCGCGACGCGCTCGAACTCGACCAGCGAGTCACACCCCCGGCAGGCACCTTCTGGCGGGAACGTGTACGCGCCACAGTCGGGACAGCGACCGGCGACGAGCCGGTGGCGCTGCGGGAGCGAACGGTGCCACGTCGGCACGGAGACGTACGCGCCGCCGCCGTCCGGCTCCTCGGCGGTTATCTCGCCGCGCAGGCGAAGATACGTCGCGTAGCTCACCTCCTCGTCGCCGTCGGTGTCGAGTGCGACGGGAACCTCCCTCCCGCGCTCGAACACGAGCGCGTCCGCACCGGCGCCGGACCCCCACGAGGCCGCGAGCAGCCGCTCCGCGCCGTCGTCGAGCGCGGTTGCGATGCCGAGCGGGACGGAGGCGGCGGCGGTGTCGCCGAGCGACGACACGGTCTCCGCGGCGGCGATGGTGTCGGCGTCGAGGCCCATCGCGCCAGCGGCCCGATACGGTGCCTTCCCGTCGGGCATCTGGACCGCGGCGGCGTCGACGTCTCCGAGGTCGACCGCGTCGACGGCGGCCGCGAGCGGCCGGGTGAATGCGTTCCGGTCGTACGTTCCGGCGTCGATGCCGTCGACGGTGTCGCTACCGGTCTCCCGGAAGCGCGTGCCCGGGTACGGCTTCGTGCGTTCTGCACGGTCGCGAACCTGCACGGGCGCGTCGGGGCCGACGACGAAGGCCGCCGCGCCGGCACCGGCCGCGTGTTCGCGAGCGTCGTGCGGCTCCCCCCGCGGACAGTCGGCGACGACGACGAGCCCGCGGTCCGGCGCTGCGTCGAACGCCGCAGCGAGCGCGCGGGTGCCCGCACGGGTGCTTCCGGTGAACACGTGTCGCGTCGCGTCGTCGGGAATGCCGAGCAGCGAGCCGAGCCGGACGGTCAGGTCCTCCTCCGCGAGCGGTGGCGTCGTCGAGGCGAATGCGAGGTAGTCGACGGACGACGCGGTCGCGTCCGCGGCGTCGAGCGCCCGGGTCGCCGCCTCCCACCCCATCGTCAGCGCGTCCTCGTCGGCGTCCGGCACGGCAGTCTGCTCGATACCCGGCGCGTCGAAGCTCCCCCACGCTGCTTCGAACTCTTCCGCGGTGGTCCGACGGCGCGGCGCGTACGCGCCGACGGCGTGGATGCCGACCGTCATCGCGCCACCTCCGCTCGCGGGTCACACTGCTCCCCGCTCGCCGGTTCCGTGGCGCTCATCGCGCCACCCCCTCCCGTTCGAGGACGTGGACCACCGCGGCGCCGCCGGAGCCGCCGACGTTGTGGGTGAGCCCGACGCTCGGGTCGTCGACCTGCCGGTCGCCAGCGTGCCCGGAGAGCTGCTCGAACGCCTCGACGACCTGCCCGGCGCCCGTCGCGCCGATGGGGTGGCCCTTCGACTTGAGGCCGCCGGAGGTGTTCACCGGCGTCTCGCCGCCGAGTTTCGTGGCCCCGGACTCGACGAATGCGCCGGCCTCGCCGGGCTCGCAGAGCCCGATGTCCTCGTAGGCCATCAGCTCCGCGATGGCGAAGCAGTCGTGGACCTCCGCGAAGTCGAGGTCGTCAGGGCCGTAGCCCGACGCCTCGTAGGCGGCCTCGGCCGCCCGGCGAGAGGCCGGCACTCCCGAGTACGTCTCCCGCTGGAAGAGGCCGACCCGGTCGGAGGAGGCGCCGACGCCGGCGACGCGGATGGGGTCGTCGGTGAACTCGTCGACGACGTCCTCGCTCACGACGAGCGCGGCCGCCGCGCCGTCCGTGGTCGGACAGCAGTGGTACAGCGTAAGCGGTTCGGCCACCGTCGGCGCGGACATCGCGTCCTCCAGCGAGCACTCGAAGCCGAGCTGCGCGTGCGGGTTCTTCGCGCCGTTGGCGTGGTTCTTCACGGCGACCTGCGAGAGCTGCTCTCGCGTCGTGCCGTGCTCGCGCATGTGCGCGGAAGCCATCTGCGCGTAGACGCCGGCGAAGGTCGTCCCCGAGAGCCGCTCCCACTCCGTCTCGCCGGAGACGCCGAGCCAGTAGCGGACGGCGTCGCCAGAGGCGTCTGTCATCACCTCGACGCCGCCGGCGAGCACCACGTCGGCCATCCCCGACTTGACGGCTTGAACGGCCTGTCTGACCGCGTAGCCGGAGGCGGCACAGGCGTTCTCCACGCGGGTCGTCGGGACGCCGTGGAGCCCGACGTGTTCGGTCACGGCCGGCCCGGAGAGGCCGAGCTGGCGGCCGCCGACGCCGAGCGTGCCGACGACCGCCTCGTCGATTCGGTCCGGATCCATCCCGTCCGGGACGGACTCGACGGCGTCCTCGAACGCGGTCCGGAACAGCGAGCGGTACGACTCGTCGGGGAAGCTCCCGTAGTCCGACTGTCCCGCGCCGACGACGTACGCGTCGGTCACGGTTCCACCTCGTGCATGGTCGGTGTGTGGCGGTGGGGGGTCAAATAACCGGCCGCACCCGGGGAATCTCTCCGGGGGGTCCGCGAGGCCGACGCGCCTCCGGAACGACCACCGACCGCCGCGACACGCCTTTGGGCCCCACCGACGAACGGCCGGTATGCGCGCGGGAGCGATCATCGCCGGCGGCCGCTCGACCCGGTTCGGCGACCGCGACAAGGCGGTCGCGGAACTCGCCGGAACGCCGATGGTGCGTCGAGTCGCCGACAGCCTCGCGACCGCGACCGAGCGGCTCGTCGTGAACTGCCGGCCGGACCAGCGCGAGGCCATCGAGCGCGCGCTCGACGGCTACGGCAACCCGGTCCGGTTCGCGGAGGACCCTGAACCCGACCGCGGGCCGATGGCAGGCATCGGCATCGCCTGTCGCGCCGCGGCCGACGCCGGCGCAAACTACGCCTTCGTCGCCGCCTGCGACATGCCGTTTCTCGACCCGGCGCTCGTCGACCTCTGTTTCGACCGCGCGACTGGAGACGACGGAGAACCACACGACGCGGCCGTCCCCCGGCCGGACGAGTGGTACGCGACCACGCACGCCGCGTACCGCGCGAGCGCGATGGCGGACGCCTGCGATCGCGCGCTCGCACGCGGCGACCGGAAGATACTCGCGCCGCTCGAGGAGCTCGACTGGGTGGTCGTCCAACGGGAGGAACTCGCCGCAGCCGGCTCGTTCGACTCTTTCGAGAGCATCGATACCCGGGAGGCGTTCGACGCCGCTGCCGCCCGGTTCTAGTCGAGCACGTCGACGACCCGCGGCTCGTCGAGCTTCGTGAGTGCGATGCGGTCGACCCGGTCCGAGCGGTCGAGCGTCGCCGCAGCGATCTCCCGGCCGACTCGTTCGAGCCGGTCGTCGTCGACCATGTTCACGACGGCGACGGCGGTCGCGCCGTCGGGGACGCGCTTCATCCCGCCGCGTTCGTGACCGAGCACCCTCCCCACGTCGACCGGCCGGATCTCCTCGCCCACTTCGCGTTCGGTGAGTTCAGCGACCAGCTCGGGCCGGTGGACGACTCCCTCGTCCAGCGGCTCGCCGACGGCCCGTGCGCTCGCGATCGCGAGGACGGTGTCGGTGTTCGTCGGGAGCTGCGGCTCGCGCTCGTTCGGCGCTTTGAACCGGCGCATTCGGGCGCCGTCAGCTTTCACCAGCACCGGCCCGGGGGAGACGTCCCGCAGGCCGTCGACGACCTCGTTCGGATAGCCGGCGTGGCGCGACTCGTCGGCCGCGCCGGGGACGACTTCCAGCGGCCAGGTGTCGTTATCGTGGACGACGCTGGCAGGGTCGTCGGTGAGTTCGAGCCGTGCGACGTGCTCTGCGAACGCCTTCGGGATGCGGACGGTCGCGGTGACGGTGGCGCGGTCGCAGGCGTCGGCGAGGACGGCCATCGACGTCTTCTTTCCGCCGGCGCCGACCGCACAGACGAGCCCTTCCGCTGCGAGCGCCTCGGTGAGTTCCATATCCTGCCCTCGTCGCGGGTCGGTTTGTGGGTTACGCCACCGTGTTCGGCCGGGAGCGATTCGCACGCCGGAGGTAGAGCTTAGTGGCTCCTGCCGCACGTGCCCGCATGGGACGGTTGGAACCCGACGACATCTACGAGTACACCGGTGTGCTCGACGTGGCGCTCTCCCCGGACGGTGACCGCATCGCCTTCGTCGCGACGGAGTTCGACCCAGAGAAGGACCGCCGGCGCAACTCCGTGTTCGTCGTGCCGACCGACGGCAGCCGCGATCCCTACCGGCTCACGCGCGCCTCCGAGGCGAACGACCCGGTGTGGGGACCGAACGGCGAGCGCCTCGGATTTCTCGCCGCGCGGGAGACGGACGTGGCGCTCACGGTCGGTCCGGACGAAGACGAAGCCAACGACGGCGGGGAAGGCGAACCAGCGGACGACGACGCCGAGAACGGCGACGAGCCGAAACCACAGGTGTGGGTGTTCGACCTCGTCCGCGGCGGCGACGCCCGGCAGGTGACGGATCGCGAGGAGGGCGTCCGCGCGTTCGACTTCGGCCCCCACGGGGAGCGAATCGTCTTCGACGCGCGCGACCCGACCGACGAGCAGTCCGAAAAGCTCGCGGAGCGGCGCGACGACGGCCCAATCGAGATCGAGCGGCTGAACCACAAGGCGAACGGCGTCGGCTGGCTCGACGACGTGACCTCCTACCTGTTCGTCGCGGACGTGGCAAGCCGCGAGAGCCACCGGCTCGACGACGCGTCCGGCTCCGGGTCGATGGAGGCGCTCTCCGGCCTCCAGCCGGCGTGGGGACCGAACGACCGCATCGCCTTCCTCGCGAACTACGAAGACGACGCCGAAGACGCCGCGGCCTACGACGTCTACACTATCGACCCGGACGGCGAGGAGCGGAACCGAGTCACCGACGGCGACCACTTCTGTACGGCGCCGGCGTGGAGCCCGGACGGCGACCGGCTCGCCTTCGTCGCCCGCGACCCGCCGATGAACTGGTACCGGCCGGCGGAGGTGTACGTCGCGGACAGCGACGGGTTCCGGTCCGTCTCGGCGTCCGTTGACCGCACCGTCGCGCTGCAGGCGGGGCCGTCGTGGCGCGACGAGGAGACGCTGCTCGTCCCTATCGGCGACGAGGGACGGACGCGGCTGCTTCGCTGTCACGCCGACGGGACGCCAGCGGAGCGCGTCTTCGACGCACAAGAGGACGGGCAGAACGTGGACGGCTTCGACGCGACGGCCGGCGGCGCCGCGGCCGCACTCTCCACCTCGGACCAACCGGCGAACGTGTACGCGCTCGACGGCCTCGACGACGCGCAGCGGCTCTCTGCGCTCAACGACGGACTCGTCGACGACTACGACCTGCCGGCACACGAACGGATCAGCTTCGAGAACGGCGACGGGGAGGAGATTCCGGGTGTCGTCTTCCTCCCGCCGGGTTTCGACCCCGAGGAGTCCGCCCCCCGCCCGACGGTCGCTCGCATCCATGGCGGGCCGATGTCGTACGACACGCCCGGGTTCGACTTCACCAACGCGGTGCTCGCGAACGCCGGCTACGTCGTCTGCTGTGTGAACTACCGCGGGAGCACCTCCTACGGCGGCGACTTCTCGGAACGGCTGCGCGGTTCACGGGGCGAACTGGAGAGCGACGACGTCGTCTCCGGCGTCGAGGCACTCGTCGACCGCGGCTGGGCCGACCCCGACCGGCTGTTCTGCACCGGCTTCTCCTACGGCGGTATCACGAGCGCACACATCGCCGTCCGCGAGAACCCGTTCGCCGCCATCGCGCCCGAACACGGCATCTACGACTTCTACTCCAACTTCGGGACGGACGACAACCACCTGTGGCACGAAGACGAGTTCGGCCTCCCGTGGGAGAACCTCGACACCTACCGCGACATCTCCTCGATCACGCGCGTCGACGAGGTTGACACGCCGATGCTCATCACGGCCGGCGAGGAAGACTGGCGGTGCCCGCCGACGCAGGCCGAACAGCTCTACCTCAGCGTCAAAAAGCAGGGCGTCCCCGCGAAGCTCGTCGTCTACCAGAACGAACACCACAACGTCGGCGACCCCGAACGGGCGATCCACCGGCTGGAGACGCTTCTGGACTGGTTCAAGCAGCACGGGGGCGAGCGACAGTGAGCCCCCGAAACGGTGAGCGGGAGGTTGCGTAGCGGCCGACACGCGAGCACGGGGGCGAGCGACAGTGAGCCCCCGAAACGGTGAGCGGGAGGTTGCGTAGCGGCCGACACGCGAGCACGGGGGCGAGCGACAGTGAGCCCCCGAAACGGAGCCCGTCGGCGAGTAAACCGACCGAGGGCGGCTACGATCGGAGCGCGTCGACCGGGCGCTCGCGGGCCGCCTTCCACGCCGGATACAGCCCGGAGAGGGCGCTGGTCACGACCCCGAAGAAGAAGCCGGCGAGGTAGTACACCGCGGCTTCGGGCGAGAGCGCCGCGGTCGGGTCGCCGAGCGCGACCTGTGCGATCGCGGCGCCGGCGACGACGCTGAGCCCGACGCCGACGACCCCGCCGAGCACGCCGAGCAGCGAGGCCTCGGTTAGCAGTATCTTCACCACGTCGAGCCGCTGGTAGCCGACCGCCCGGAGGACGCCGATCTCTTCGCGGCGCTCGATGGTGGACATCAGCATCACGTTGAGGATGGAGACGCCGGCGACGACGAGCGAGATAGAGCCGATGCCGATGAGAAACAGCGACAGCGTGTCGAAGAAGGAGTCGATCTGCTCCGTGATCTGTGAGAACTCCGTTATCGTCACCCGCTCCTCGCGGTCGTTCACCGACGCACGGATGGCCTGTGCGGTCGCGTTCGCTGCCGATCCGGTCTCGGTCTGAACGACCACCTGCTGGATTCCGGTCGAGTTTACCTGCTCGGCCGGGACGACCACGCCAGCGCCGACGTTCAGCGGCGAGAAGCCGCCCTGCTCGGCGAGAACGGCACGCACTCGATACGTCCGGTTGTCGACCGTGATGCTGTTGCCGGCGCGTACGTCGAGGTCTTCGGCGAGCGAGGCGCCGACGAGCGCGCCGCCGCGAAGCGGGTCGGGTATCCGTCCCGAGGACGCGTTGAACGCCGCCGCGGGGTTGGAGATGCCGTAGACGCTCGTCATCCTCGACACACCCCCGTACTCGACGGTTCCCCGAGACTGTTTGATCGGAACGACGCCAGCGTCGCCGCTCGCCTCGCGTATCTCGCGGACGTCGCGCTCTGAGAGGCTCGTCACCCCCTCCTCGCTGTTGGGGCCGACGACGACCTGGTTGCCGATGTCGCCGAGGTTGCCGACCGCCGCGGTCTGGAGCACGGAGCCGAACACACCGAGCGAGGCGATGGCGACGACGCCGATGACGATACCGAGGACGGCGAGCGTCGTCCGTGCAGTCGTCCGGGTGAGATTCCGGCGGGCGATGAGCAGCGTCGGAAACCGTCGGTACAGCGCCGCGACCCGGCTCACGGTTCCAGCTCCCCGTCGAGCATGTCGACGGTTCGGTCGGTGTACTTCGGAACCTGCGGGTCGTGCGTGACGGCGACGACGGCGACGCCCGCCTCCGTGATGCGAGTGAACTCGTCGAGCACCGTCCGGCCCGTCTCGCGGTCGAGATTCCCCGTCGGCTCGTCGGCGAGCAGAAGTCGCGGCTCGTTGACGAGCGACCGGGCGATCGCGACGCGCTGTTTCTGCCCGCCGGACAGTTCACTCGGGAGGTGGTCGGTTCGGTCTCCGAGCCCAACGCGCCCGAGCAGGTCCGCCGCACGGCCTCTCGTCTCCGGATCGCGGTCGAGCAGCGCCGGCACCTCCACGTTCTCCAAGGCTGTGAGCGTCGGGATGAGATAGAAGTCCTGAAACACGAAGCCGATGGTCTGTTTCCGTGCGCGCGTTCGCTCCGCGTCGGATAGATCGGCAGTGTCGCGTCCGTCGATCCGGACGGCTCCCTCCGTCGGTTCGTCCAGCAGCCCGAGCAGGTTCAGGAGGGTGGACTTGCCGCTCCCCGACGGGCCCATCACCGCGACGAACTCGCCGCGTTCGATGGTGATGTCGACGCCCTTCAGCGCCTCCAAGTAGCCGCCACCGCTCTCGTAGCGCTTGACGAGCCCGGTTGCGTCGACGACCGGCGCCCCGTCACTCCCCACGGCGCCGCCACCCCACGACGACGAGCGCGACCACGAGCAGCGCGACGGCGGCGCCGGCGACGTAGACGAGCGTGCTCGGGCTGCCGTCGGTAGCCGGTTCCTGCGGTTCGGTCGGTTCCTCGTACGACACGGTCGCGTCAATCGTGCGGCGCTCGCCACCGGCGAGATACGTCACCTCGAGCGGAATCTCGGAGCCGTTCCCGTCGACGGTCGCGTACACGTCGAAGGAGACGAAGTCGCTGGCGGGCACCGTCCCGACGAAGTACTCGCGGTTTGGGGGTGCAGGGTGGACCCGTGCCGTCTCGCGGACCCGAACTACGACGCTGTTCACGTCTTCGAGGCCGACGTTTGCAGCGCTTCCGAGAACGTGGAGCCGGCCGTCTTCGCGCTCCACGTCGAGGCCGGTTAGTTCGATCTCGCCCGCGGGCTGTGCGCGCACGAGAGCGGTCGTCTCGACGCGCTCGGTCTCGCCAGCAGACTCGTACGTCGCGAACACCCGGAGGTCTGCCCGTGTCTCCACGCCGTCGACCGCGAGCTCCACCCGCTCGGTCGTCCCGGGGGCGAGCGTCCCGACCGCAACGGGTGAGACGCTCCCGTTCGACGCTTCGGCGCGGACGACGACGTTCTCGATCGGCGCGTTGCCGAAGTTGCCGACCGTGACGGGGACGGTCGTCTCGCCGGCTGCGGGTGCCGCCGCGTCGATGCTCACGTCCTCGCGGAGTGGATCGAAGGTGAGTTCGTATCGTTCCGTCGTCTCGCGTTCGATCCCCGTCGTCGTTCGGTAGCGGACGACCACGTCGACCGCGCGGGTGCCGGGGTCGGCGCTTTGGACGTCGAACGCGAACGTCCGCTCGTCGCCGGCTCCGAGGGTCGCCGCTCCGGCTCTCGTCGGATCGACCTCGACGCCGTCGCCCACGACGTCGACGCGGACGCCACGGAGCTCGCGGTCGAACCCGTTCGAGACGGTGACGTTCAGCGACTCCTCGACGCTCGCGATCATCGAACCGTCCGTCGTGAGCCGCACGTCGGGCTGGTCGTCCCGGACTCGGAACGAGACGGGGTACTCGACCCGCTTTCTGTCGCCGGCCTCGTTCTCACCGAAGGCGACGACGCGAAGCCGTTTCTGCCCGGCTGCTTCGAACTCCACGTCGAACGGCACCCGAACGCTCGCTCCGGGCGACAGCGTGCCGAGGTCCGTGACGTTGGTGTGCGGCCGGAGCCGGTCGCCGTCGGTCGTCCGGAGCGCGACGGAGGTGAGGTTGAAGACGCCGGTCGCGGAGTCGTCGTTGGCTATCGTCGGTGCGATCGTGACCGATTCTCCTGTGAGGGCGGGGTCGGGCGTGACCTCGACGTCGGCGACGGACGGCCGCGGCTCGGTACCCGCACTCGGTGCAGCCGCGGTCGGGACGGCAATCGACGCGACGACGAGCAGGGCGAGGAGTGCCGCCCGCATCACAGGCTCCCCACGATGCCGTTCAGCCGCCAGAGGAACAGCAGGCCGACGGGTATGCCGACCGTAATGGCCGCCCCGCGGACCGAGAGCCCGCGACCGTGCTGGATCGCAAACGTCCACAGCAGCCACCGCCACAGCAGCACGACGAGACCGACCAGACTCGAGACGAGGAACTCGGGTCGCTGCTGTATCTCCCGTGCGGCCTGCTGGGCACGGGCGGGGTCGGAGAAGTCGAGCGTCACGGACGGCCACACGAGGAAGGCGACGACGACGCCGACGACGCCGGTGAGGATCGCCGGGACGAACCCCCACCCCGTCAGCGCGAACGTGTCGCGGAACGACCCCTCGCCGTCGTACAGCACGGCGGAGAGGCCGTGGAAGACAGCGGCGAACAGTATCCAGACGACGAAGGGGCCGACGAACGCGCCGACGACGCCGGACGCGGTCGCGACCGCGCCGAACCCCTGTGCCTCCGGAGGAAGTGCGTCGGCGATTGCCTGCGAGGCTGGATAGGCGGCGACGGCGCCGAGGACGCCGACGAGCGAGACGACCAGCAGGGGACCAACCAGCCCGGGCTCCTCCGCGCGCTCGCGGAAGAATCGGTCTGGGCTGAACAGGACGTCTAACATACAGTCGTCCCGTCATCCCCCCTACACATAAAACAGGCGACACGGGGCGGGAGATCTGACGGAGCGGCCGCTGTCGAATCGGTCTCGAAAGAAACGATCGTTCGGCGAAGCGGCGAGCCGCTCCGTGTCAGCGTGAGGCTTCGACCGCTACGCGTCCTCGTACACCCACGCGGCCGCGTCGAGCTCGTAGTCGACCAGCTCCTCCTCGTCGAAGAACAGGTCGATCTCGCGCTCGTTGGCGCCCTCGTCCTCGTGGTCAGAGCCGTGGATGACGTTGTGGCCGAGGTCGAGCCCGTAGTCGCCCCGAATTGTTCCGGGTGCGGACTCGGCGGGGTCGGTCTCGCCCATCATTTTCCGCACTTGGCGGGTCGCGTCGGCGCCCTCCCAGACCATCGCGAAGACCGGTCCGGAGGTGATGAACTCGACGAGCCCCTCGAAGAACGGCTTCCCCTCGTGTTCGCCGTAGTGGTCGTGGGCGAGCTCCTCGTCGATCTGCATGAACTTCGCGCCCACGAGCTTCAGGCCGCGGTCCTCGAACCGGGAGACGATGTCCCCGATGAGGCCGCGCTGGACGCCGTCGGGCTTCACCATCACGAAGGTGCGCTCGTCGTGATGACTCATTCCTCGTCGTCCTCCGTCTCGTCGGCTTCGTCGGCCGTCTCCGCGTCGGCTTCTGCTTCGTCGGCTTTGTCGGCCTCTGTCTCGTCGGCCTCTGCTTCCTCGTTCGCGTCAGCCTCCTCGGCCTCCGCTTCTTCAGCCTCAGCTTCCTCGTCGGTCGTCTCTGCGTCGACCTCCTCGGTCTCGGCATCCTCGGGCTCCGGTTCTGCTTCGGCCTCCTCGTCGGCCGTCTCTCCGGCTCTCGGACCGCGGCGGCGACCGCCGGATTCGGTCCACTCGAGGTCGCGCGCCTCGCGGCCGAGGTCGACGTTCTTCTCGCACTTCGCGGAGCAGAAGTGGTGTGTGGTGCCGTCGTTCAACACGAGCATCGTGCCCGTTCCGGGCTCGATGTCCGCGCCACAGAAGTCACAGTCACGTGTTCGGGGCATTACTGACCACCGATGGCGTCCGCCTCGCGGGCGGTTTCGCGGAGCTGGATGATGTCACCGACCCGGACGGGGCCAAGGCAGTTCCGCGTGATGATGCGGCCCTGGTTTTCCCCCTCCTGGATGCGGCACTTCACCTGCATCGCCTCGCCGTGCATCCCGGTCTTGCCGACGACCTCGATGACCTCGGCGGGCGTGGCGTCGTTCGCTTCCTCTTCTGCCGACATGGGCTTACTGGAGCTCCTCGATCTTCGAGGCGATGTCCTCGACGTCCGTGACGGCCTCGCCGGCGTCCGTGATGGCCGCGGCGGCGGAGCCGACCGACAGGCCGGCCGCGTGGCCGATGTCGTCCTGCGTCTCGACGAAGACGTACGGGACGTCCTTCTCGTCGGCGAGTTCCGGGAGATGCAACACGACCTCCTCGGGCGACACGTCCTCGGCGATGAAGACGAGCAGCGCGTTGCCTCGCTCGACGGCTTTGGTCGTCTCGTTCGTTCCCTTCTTCACCGTTCCAGTGTCCCGGGCGACCTCGAGCGCCTCGAGGGCGTCGTCTTCGAGATCGGCGGGCACATCGTAGTCTACGTATACGGGCATATGTGTGGTCACCTCCGACACGTGGGCTCGCGCCCCCCCGCCTTCGACCCGAGTGGGGTCCTACGGCACAGTTGCCCGTACCGCCTTAATCCTGGGCTAGGGGCATCACAACCCCGCGTCGGCTGTAGCATCAAGTACTGAACGCTGGCATAAAAGGGTGTTTGAACGCGTTCGCGGGTGTCGGAGTCTCGCACGGTCCCTTATCGGCACGACCGCTCGAACGGTTCGAGTCGGCACGACCACCACCGTACCAACGTTTATTCGGTAGAACGTTCTACTATCGGTATGGCGACCTCGGTGAAGATGGACGAGGAGACGAAATCACGGCTCGAACGGCTCCAGGCCGAGATCAAACTGAAGACGGGAAAGCAGGTCACACAGCAGGCGGTCCTCGAACGTCTCGTCGAGCGGGCGAGCGAGTCGAAAGCCGAGTTCATCGACTCGTTCCGCGACGAGTTCGCCCCACTCAGCGACGAGGAGATCGAGGCGTTCCACCAGGGGATGATCGACTCGGGTGAAGAGACCGACGAGGACGACATCGACGACATCCTCTACGGATGACCGTCCTCGTCGATACGGGCGTGATCTACGCCCACCACGACGAGCGCGCCACGCGACACGATAAAGCCGTGAGCGCGTTCGAATCGCTGCTGCGCGGTGAGTACGGCCGACCGTACGTCAGCGATCATATCTTCGACGAAGCTGTGACGCTCACTCGCGCTCGAACGGGGTCGTTCGAAGCAGCCGACACGGTCGCGAGACGCCTGCTCGGCGAGGGTTCGTACCCGACGAGGTTCGATGTGCTCGACGTCGGCCCCGGAGCGTTACGAGATTCGGTAGAGACGTTCCGCCGCTACGCCGATCACGAACTGAGCTTCACCGATGCAACTACCGTCGCGTTCTGTGAACGCCGTGACATCGACGCGGTCCTCTCGTTCGATTCCGACTTCGACGGACTGATCGAACGAATCGAGCCCGGCCGCTGATCAGCCGTCGGCGTACTCCGGCTCCGCGACCTTCACGAGCTGTTTCCCGATGTTCACGCCCTCGAACAGCCCGAGGAACGCCTCGGGCGCGTTCTCGAACCCCTCCACCACGTGCTCGCGGTAGTCGAGTTCACCCGTCTGAATCCAGCCAGCGAGTCGCTCGATGGCCTCTCGCCACTGCTCGGCGTCGTAGTCGCGGACGAGCACTCCCTCGACGGTGCCCCGCGTCTCGATGAGCTTCGCGAGCTTCCGGGGGCCGGTCGGCAGCTCCGTCGCGTTGTACTGTGCGATCTGTCCGCAGACGACGACGCGGCAGCGGACGTTCAGCAGGTCCCACACGGCGTCCGTCACCGGACCGCCGACGTTGTCGTAGTAGACGTCGACACCGTCCGTCTCCTCGCGGAGCCGGGCGCCGACGTCTTCGGTCTTGTAGTTGATCGCCGCGTCGAACCCCAGCTCGTCGGTGAGCCACGCCAGCTTCTCGTCGGCGCCCGCGATGCCGACGACGCGACAGCCGGCCAGCTTCGCGACCTGCCCGACGACGTTGCCGACCGCGCCCGCGGCCGCGCTCACGACGACGGTGTCACCCGGCGACGGCTCGCCCACGTCGGTCAGCCCGTAGTAGGCCGTGACGCCGGGCATCCCGAGCGTTCCGAGCGCGGTCGACACCGGCGCGAGCTCCGGGTTCACGCGTCGGAGGTCGTCCCCGTCGGCGACCGCGTGTTCCGCCCAGTAGAGGCTCTCACCCTGCACTACGTCACCCTGCTCGAATCGCGGGTGTTCGCTCTCGACGACCTCGGCGACGACGCCGGCGCGCATCGGGTCGCCCACGTCCCACGGCTCCGCGTAGCTCTCCGCGTCCCGCATCCGGCCGCGCATGTACGGGTCCACCGACTGGTACAGCGTTCGGAGCAGCACCTCGCCGTGCCCCGGGTCGTCGAGTTCGACGGTTCTGAGTTCGAAGTTCTCGGCGGTCGGCTCGCCGGTCGGCCGCGACGCCAGCGTCCACTGTCGTGTCTCCATGCTCCCGCCTGTGGCGCGCCCGCCTTCACCGTTCCGTTGGCTGCAGGCGGCGCCCCTGTCTCTGTCCCCCGCTCAGGTGACCGAAAGGCGCTTTCGGCTCGCCGTCCTGCCGACGCTATGAACGAGGTCGTCCGCGCGCTCGTCGCCGAGGCCGAGCGGACGAACGAGCGGCGCGCCGTGGTCGTCCACGGCGGCCGCGAGCAGTGTTACGAGTCGGTCCGCCGCGCCCTCGATGCGGCGGAGATTCACGGCACGGAGACGACCTGTCTCACTGAGGGTGACATCGGCCCCGCGGAGCACCTCCGTCCGGCCCGGTCGGCCGAGCTGCTGGGCCGGACCCGTCGGGCCGTCGTCGTCGACTGCCACGACGAGTGTCGGCCGAACGCGCTCGGCCGCGCGGCCGGTGCCGTCGACGGCGGCGGCCTTCTCTTCGTCCTCGCCCCGCCGCTGTCTGCGTGGCCGGCGCGCCGGGACGACTTCGACGAACGGCTCGCTGTCCCGCCGTTCTCCATCGGAGACGTGCGGGGCCGGTTCCGCAGTCGTCTCGTCGAGACGGTGCGCGCCCACCGTGGTGTCGCCGTCTACGACGCCGACGCCGGCGCGTGGGAGGACGACGGGTTGACCGAGCCGGCGCCCCGGCGACCCGAGCGGCCACCCGACATCCCCGAGGACGCCGCCTTCCCCCGAGCCGCCTACGAGGCGTGTCTCACGGCCGACCAGGTCGAGGCGGTTCGGACGCTGGAATCCCTCCGGGACGCCGGCACGGCGGTCGTCCTTGAGGCAGACCGCGGCCGGGGGAAGTCCGCCGCCGCCGGCCTCGCTGCGGGTGCGCTTGCGGCCGATGGCAGGGACGTGCTCGTCACCGCGCCGAGCTACCGGAACGCGGCGGAGGTGTTCGACCGTGCCGCCGCGCTGCTCGCCGACCTCGACGTGCTCGCCGACCGCCCGGACGGAACCCATCCTGTCTCGGCGACGGGTGGCGGTCGCGTCAGGTACGCGGCGCCGCCGGAGGCGACCGAAACAGACGCCGACGCCGTCGTCGTCGACGAGGCGGCTGCCGTCCCGGTTCGGCTTCTCCGCGAGTTCGCGACTGGCGAGACGCCCGTCGCCTTCGCGACGACCGTCCACGGCTACGAGGGGTCGGGCCGGGGGTTCGATGTCCGGTTCCGGGGCTGGCTCGCCGACAGCGACCGGTCGGTGACCGAGTACGCGCTGTCGGAGCCGATCAGGTACGCCGCTGGCGACCCCGTCGAGGTGTGGCTGTTCAGGGCGCTGCTACTCGACGCCGCGCCGTCGGTCGAGTCGCTCGTCGCGGACGCGACGCCGGAATCGACGCGGTACGTCGCGCTCCATCCGGACGCGCTCGTCGCCGACGACCACCTGCTCCGGGCGGCGTTCGGCCTGCTCGTCGCCGCCCACTACCGCACCGAACCGGACGACCTCGCGCGGCTGCTGGACGCGCCGAACGTCACGGTACGCGCGCTCACCCACGATGGCCGCGTCGTTGCCGTGGCGCTGCTCGCGTGGGAGGGTGCCCTCTCCCCGTCGCTCCGCGAACAGATATACGAGGGGGAGGGCGTCCGGGGGAACATGCTGCCCGAGGTGCTCACCGCACAGCTCAGAGACCTCGATGCCGCGGCGCCGCGCGGGCTTCGCGTCGTCCGCATCGCCGTCCACGATGCGGTCCGGTCGCGAGGGCTCGGCACCAGACTGCTCGACGCAATCGAAGGGGAGTTCGGCCAGGACGGAGCGAGCGCTCCCGGCTTCGACGAGCACGGCCCCGACGCACTCACGGCGCGCCACGCGGCGCGCGACGACCCCGTCGACTACCTCGGCGTCGGGTTCGGTGCGACCCCCGAGCTGTTGCGGTTCTGGCGGCGCGCCGGCTACCGGACGGTCCACCTCTCGACCACCCGCAACGACGCCTCGGGCGAGCACTCGGCGCTGCTCGTCCGGCCGGTCACCGACGCGGGCGAGTCACTGCTCGCTCGCAACGGCGCGTGGTTTCGCAGACAGGTTCCCGCGCTGCTGTCCGACGCGCTCCGCGACTGCGAGCCTGGGGTCGTCGTCGGGACGCTCCGCGCGACCGACGGGTCGTTCCCGCTGGACCTGACCGAGCGCGAGTGGCGCGCCGTCGCGGCCGCGGCGTACGGCGACGGCTACTACGGCTCCGCGCCGCGGCCCTTCCGTTCGCTCGTCGCCCGCGGGGTCGCCGACGGCGTCGTCGAGGGGGAACGCGCCGAGCTGCTCGTCGCCCGCGCGCTACAGGCGCGCCCGTGGGCCGACCTCGCCGACGCGTTCGGCCACGTCTCCGAACGACAGTGCGTGCGGGCGTTCGTCGACGCGCTCGACCCGCTGATCGAAGCGTACGGTGGCGAGACGGCCCGCGAGGAGGCCGACCGGTACCGATGACGGTCGTTTCGGAGGTCGACCCGCTCGTCGCGGTCGGGTTGGGGCTCTGTCTGCTCGGAGTCGTCGGGAGTCTCGTCCCCGGCGTTCCCGGTGCGCTCGGCTCGCTCGCTGGGCTGTTCGTCTACTGGTCCGCCACGGGCGGCACCGAACCGGGCGTGCTGCTGTTCGCCGCGCTGGTGCTCACCGGACTCGTCGCGCTCGCCGCGGACCTGCTCGCCGGTCCGGTGGCCGCGCGGCTCGGCGGTGCGTCGACCCGGACGAGCCTGCTCGCTGGCGGTGTCGGGTTCGCGCTGCTGTTCGTCGCCGGGCCGCTCGGCGTCGTCGTCGGCATCGCGGGGACGGTGTTCGCCGTCGAACTTCGGCGTCACGGCGACCGCGACCGCGCGACCCGTGCGGCCGTCGCGACGACCGTCGGTGCGCTCGGCTCCATCGTCGTGCAGTTCCTCGCGACGCTCGCCGTCTTCGCCGCGCTGCTCGCCGTGACCCTGTTTTGAGGCTCCCGTGACACACCGCATCGAATACGCTTAAACGCCGAGCGCCTCCACGGGACGGTATGACGACTTCGAGCGCCCCCGGCAAGGTGTACCTGTTCGGGGAACACGCCGTCGTGTACGGCGAGCCCGCGGTGCCGTGCGCCATCGAGCGCCGGGCGCGGGTCACCGTCGACCGCCGCGACGACGACCGCATCCGGGTCGACGCGGACGACCTCTCGCTCGACGGCTTCACCGTCACCTACGGCGACGATCCGGGCGAGGCCGACGTGGACGTCCCGGCCGACCTCGTTGCCGCGGCGACGGGCTACGTGGACGGCGCCGTCGAACAGGCCCGCGACGCCGCGGACGCGCCCGACGCGGGGTTCAACGTCGAAATCGAGTCGGACATCCCGCTCGGCGCGGGGCTCGGCTCCTCTGCGGCCGTCGTCGTCGCCGGCATCGACGCGGCGACCCGGGAGCTCGGCGTCACCCTCGACCGCGAGGAGCTGGCCGACCGCGCCTACCGGGTCGAACATCGGGTGCAGGAGGGGCAGGCGTCCCGCGCCGACACGTTCTGCTCGGCGATGGGCGGAGCCGTCCGCGTCGAGGGCGACGACTGCACGCGCATCGCGGACCCGCCGGACCTCCCGTTCGTCATCGGCTACGACGGCGGCGCGGGCAACACCGGCGAGCTCGTCGCGGGGGTCCGGGCGCTCCGGGAGCGCTACGACTTCGCGCGAGACACCGTCGCCGCCATCGGCGACCTCGTCCGGCAGGGGGAGCGCGCGCTCGACGCGGGCGACGTCGAGAAGCTGGGGGAGCTGATGGGGTTCAACCACGGCCTGCTCGCCGCGCTCGGCGTCTCCTCGCGCTCGCTCGAGGCGATGGTGTGGGCGGCCCGCGACGCGGGCGCCACGGGGGCGAAGCTCACCGGCGCCGGCGGCGGCGGCTGTATCGTCGCGCTCGACGAGACGACGGCGACCGAGACGGCCCTGGAGTACACGCCGGGGTGCGAGGCGGCGTTCCGCGCCGCGCTCGACCGCGAGGGGGTTCGGCGTGAGTGAGTCGCCCGCGCCGGTCGTGTTGAAGCTCGGTGGGAGCGTCATCACGGAGAAGGACGCGGTCGAGACGGTCGACCGGGAACGACTCGCAGCGCTCGCCGCGCCGGTCGCGGAGTATGACGGTCCTCTCGTGCTCGTCCACGGCGCGGGGAGCTTCGGGCACTACCACGCGGACGCCCACGGCGTATCCCGAACCGAGGGGTCGCGCGACGCGGGCGCAGTCCGCGACATCACCGGCTCGATGCGCGCGCTCAACGATGCGGTCGTCGACGCGCTCGCCGACGCTGGCGCCCCGGCGGTGCCGGTCCACCCGTTCTCGTTCGGTTCCCGTGACGCGAACGGCGAGCTGTCGCTGCCGGTCGACGCCGTCGCGTCGATGCTCGCGGAGGGGTTCCTCCCGGTGCTCCACGGCGACGTGGTGACCCACGCCGAGAAGGGAGTGACTATTCTCTCGGGCGATGAGATCGTCGTCAGGCTGGCGGAGGCGCTCGACGCCGACCGGGTCGGGCTCTGCTCTGCGGTTCCTGGTGTACTCGACGAGTACGGAGCCGTCGTCGACCGGGTCGGCTCGTTCGAGGAGGTGGCAGCGGCGCTCGGCGGGAGCGACGCGACCGACGTGACCGGCGGAATGGCGGCCAAAGTGCAGGAGCTGCTCGCACTCTCCGCACCAGCGTACGTGTTCGACGCCGACGGCGTGGGGCCGTTCCTCGCCGGGTCGTCGCCCGGCACCCGGATCGACTGACGCGCCGGGGTGTCGCCTCCCCGGCGCCCCGACCAAGGTTGAAGCCCTCCCGCGTGCTCGACCCGGTATGGTCCCCGGAGCTGATCGTACGTGGTGAACCCGGTGCTCGCCGTCGTCGGTCTCGTCGCAGTGGCGCTCGGCGGCTACGGTGCCTACCGCGGGCGACGGATGCGTGCCGAGGCCGAACTGCTCTCCTCGACCGAGACGACCGACGCGCTGGCGGTGACGCCGGGCCCCGTCGAGCTCGTCGGCCGGGCCGAGCCGCCCGAAGATGGCCTCCTTCCCGCGCCGTTCACCGACGAGGACGTCATCGCCGCGTGGTGGGAGATCGAGGAGTGGGAGGAGTCGGGGAAGACCTCCTCGTGGCGCACGGAGGGGTCGGGCACGTACGCGACGGCGTTCTACCTCGACGACGGGACGGATCAGGTGCTCGTCCGGCCCGACGGCGCATCGCTGGAGTTCGACCCGGAGACCACCCGCGTTCGGGAGATCGGTGTCGACGACCCGACGCCGGAGCCGGTCAGGCAGTTCCTCTCGCTCGACTCGACGCCGGGCGGGCCGAACGAGGCGCTGCTCAAGGCGCTCGATTTCGGCCAGCAGGTCGGCGACCGGAAGTACCGACAGCGGGTCGTCCGTCCCGGCGAAGAGGTGTACGTGCTCGGAACGGCGACGCGGGTCGGCGCCGCGGAGTTCGGCGACAACGACTTCGAGGTCGTCGAGTCCGCGGCCGACGGCCACCGGGACGCCGACCGCTTCATCGTCTCGAACCGGTCCGAGTCGGAACTGCTCGCGGCGCGGTCGAACGCGTGGCTGTACCTGTTTGGCGGAGCGCTGCTCGCTGCTCTCGGCGTTACGACCCTCGCGTTCGCCGTCGTCGCCGGCTGAGTCGGGCGCTCGGCCAACCCACGACACTTTTAACGCTGGGCGCTGAAGCATCAGCTAACCGAGACACGGTCGCCCCGGGTCGTGTGGGCGACCGGCTGCAGCGGTCATCGACGACCGGTCGGGCTTTCGAAGCCTCATCGGTCGGACGGCCGCAGCCGCCACAGCCGCCCGTCAGGGCGACAGACGCGGGTGTTCGCCGGTCCTCCCCTCTGCGGGGCGACTCTCCTCGGACGACACAACCATGGAAATCGAAATCGCAACCATCGGTGGATACGAGGAGGTCGGTCGGCAGATGACTGCCGTCCGCGCCGGCGACGACGTCGTCATCTTCGACATGGGCCTCAACCTGTCGAAGGTCCTCATCCACGACAACGTAGAGACGGAGCGGATGCACAGCCTCGACCTCATCGACATGGGGGCCATCCCGGACGACCGGGTCATGAGCGACATCGAGGGTGACGTGCAGGCGATCGTGCCAACGCACGGCCACCTCGACCACATCGCGGCCATCCCGAAGCTGGCACACCGGTACGACGCGCCCATCGTCGCCAGCCCGTACACCATCGAACTGGTGAAACAGCAGATCGAGGGTGAACAGAAGTTCGGGGTCAACAACGACCTCGTGAAGATGGACGCCGGCGAGCAGATGCAGATCGGTGACTCCGGACAGGTGCAGATGGAGTTCGTCAACGTGACCCACTCCATCATCGACGCGATCAACCCCGTCCTCCACACGCCGGAAGGGGCCGTCGTCTACGGGCTCGACAAGCGGATGGACCACACGCCGGTCATCGGCGACCCGATCGACATGAAGCGGTTCCGCGAAATCGGCCGCGAGGGCGAGGGCGTCCTCGCGTACATCGAGGACTGTACGAACGCGGGCCGCAAGGGCCGGACAGCGTCCGAGTCCGTCGCGCGCCGGCATCTGAAGGACGTGATGACCTCGATGGAGGACTACGACGGCGGCATCGTCGCCACCACGTTCTCCAGCCACATCGCACGCGTCTCGTCGCTGGTCGAGTTCGCGCGGGACATCGGCCGCCAGCCCGTGCTGCTCGGTCGGTCGATGGAGAAGTACTCCGGCACCGCCGAGCGGCTCGGCTTCATCGACTTCCCCGGCGACGTGGGGATGTACGGCCACCGGAAGTCCGTCGACCGGACGTTCAAGCGGATCATGAACGAGGGGAAAGAGAAATACCTCCCCATCGTGACTGGCCACCAGGGCGAGCCCCGCGCGATGCTCACCCGGATGGGCCGCGGCGAGACGCCGTACGAACTCGACGAGGGTGACAAGGTCATCTTCTCGGCGCGGGTCATCCCGGAGCCGACGAACGAGGGACAGCGCTACCAGTCCGAGAAGCTGCTCGGCATGCAGGGTGCGCGCATCTACGACGACATCCACGTCTCCGGCCACCTCCGCGAGGAGGGGCACTACGAGATGCTCGACGCGCTCGAGCCGAAACACGTCATCCCGGCCCACCAGGACATGAAGGGGTTCGCGCCGTACGTCGACCTCGCATCGAACAAGGGGTACCAGCTCGGGCGTGACCTCCACGTCACGCGCAACGGGAACACCATCACTCTGGTCGAATGAGCGCCGAGGAGCGCGTCCGCGAGGCGGTCGCCGGTCGCCGCGAGGAGGTAAACGCAGCCATCGGCGAGCAGCTGCCGATCCAGCGGCCGGAACAGCTGTACGAGGCGTCTCGGTATCTCCTCGACGCCGGCGGCAAGCGGCTCCGCCCGACGGTGTTACTGCTCGTCGCGGAGGCGCTCACCGACATCGAACCGCAGTCCGAGCCGTACCGGTCGTTCCCGGGGCTCGACGGGAGCCCGATCGACGTGATGAGTGCGGCCGTCTCCATCGAGGTGATACAGTCGTTCACGCTCATCCACGACGACATCATGGACGACGACGACCTCCGGCGCGGCGTCCCCGCGGTCCATCGCGAGTACGACGTGGAGACCGCCATCCTCGCCGGCGACACGCTCTACTCGAAGGCGTTCGAGTTCATGCTCGAGACGGACGCGCTCCCCGAGCGGCAGGTCCGCGCACTCGACGAACTCGCGACGACCTGTACGGAGATCTGTGAGGGACAGGCGTTCGACGTCTCCTTCGAGACCCGTCGGGACGTGACGACCGACGAGTATCTCGAGATGGTGGAGCTGAAGACGGCGGTGCTGTACGCCGCCGCGGCCGCGATTCCGGCTATCCTCCTCGGCGCGGACGACGAGGTCGTCGACGCGCTCCACGGCTACGGGCTCGACATCGGCCGCGCGTTCCAGATTCAGGACGACGTGCTCGACCTCACGACGCCCTCCGAGAAGCTGGGAAAGCAGCGCGGCTCCGATCTCGTGGAAGGAAAGCAGACGGTTATCACGCTCCACGCCCGGGACAACGGCGTCGACGTTGACGGCCTCGTCGACGCGGACGACCCGGAGGCGGTCACCGAGGCGGCCATCGACGACGCGGTCGCCGAACTCGAGGGGGTGGGTTCCATCGAGTACGCCCGCGACCTGGCACAGGAGCTCGTCGCGTCCGGCAAGGAACGGCTCGAACATCTTCCGGAGAACGAGGCGCGCGGCCTGCTGTGTGACGTTGCGGACTTCCTCATCGAACGGGAGTACTAGGCCCCCACTTTTTGCGCGAGGGTCTCGCTTTCTGCTCGCGGCGGCGGAGCCGCCGCTCACACGGCCCGTGGCGACTGCGTCGCCACGCTGCGCTCATCCCTGGCAAAAGCTTGGTTCTCGCAAGGGTATCGAGCGAGAGCAGGGAAGTCGCAGCCCCGCACAGCGAGCGGAGCGAGCGAGCAGGAACGTCTTCCCGTGGGAACATATGCGCGACCTCCTCCAGCCGCGACGCTCCCGCTGCTCGCGTCGTCAGCCGGAAATCAAAGATTTCCGCGATGCCAAAATCGCCGTGGCGATTTTGAGCACGTTAGTCGTCGGTCGCTACGGCTCGCGCCCATTCGGGCGCTCGCCGCGGACTACGTGGCGGCTCCGCCACCACAACGTTCGTGTGTCGAGTCGTCGGGAACCTGCTCGGTCGCATCCAAACGAACCCTCTCGACAGAGGATTGAGACACGGCAGAGTATCGAACCGTCGGGCAGCCGGTGTTTCCCCGTCGAGCGAACCCGACGCCTTTTCGCCCCTGCCGCGCCGAGCTACCTGTAATGGACGAGGACCTCCGCGAGCGCATCGAACGCGAGGCCGAGCAGGCTGCGTTGTTCAACGCGCTCAAACACGACAGCGACGCACAGGTGGGCGCCATCATGGGGCCGATCATGGGCGAGAACCCCGAGTTCCGCGAGCACGGCGACGAGATACCGGGCGTCATCGGACCGGTCATCGAGCGGATGAACGGGCTGTCGACGGCCGAGCAGCGCGAGCGGCTGGCAGAACTCGACCCCGACGCCGTCGCCGAACTCGACGCCGAGGAGGAGCCAGACGAACACGACCTCCCGGAGCTGCCGAACGCCGACGAGTACGAGGAGATACGGATGCGCGCCGCGCCGAACCCGAACGGCCCGTGGCACATCGGGCACGCGCGGATGCCCGCCGTCATCGGCACGTACGCCGAGCGGTACGACGGCTCCTTCCTCGTCCGGTTCGACGACACCGACCCCGAGGTGAAACGCCCCGACCTCGACGCCTACGACTCCATCCTCGAGGACGTCGAGTACCTCGGTTTCGAGCCGGACGAGGTGCTCCGCGCGAGCGACCGCGTCGAGACGTACTACGAGTACGCCCGCGAGCTCATCGACCGCGAGGGCGCGTACACCTGCTCGTGTCCCGCCGGGGAGTTCTCCGAGCTGAAGAACGCCGGCGAGGCGTGTCCGCACCGCGGGAAAGATGTCGAGACGGTCCGCGAGGAGTTCGACGCGATGGTCGACGGCGAGTACGACTCCGGGGAGATGGTGCTCCGCGTCCGCACGGACATCGACCACAAGAACCCGGCGCTGCGCGACTTCGTCGCCTTCCGGATGGTCGACACGCCCCATCCGCGCGAGGAAGCGGCCGACTACCGCTGCTGGCCGATGCTCGACTTCCAGTCCGGGGTCGACGACCACCTCACCGGCGTCACCCACATCATCCGCGGCATCGACCTTCAGGACTCCGCGAAGAAACAGCGGTTCGTCTACGACTACTTCGGCTGGGCGTATCCCGAGGTCGTCCACTGGGGGCACGTCCAAGTGGACGCCTACGACGTGAAGCTCTCCACCTCGACGCTGAAGGAACGCATCGACGCCGGCGACTTCGACGGCTGGGACGACCCGCGGGTGCCGACGCTCAAGTCGCTCCGCCGTCGCGGCATCCGTGGCGAGGCGGTCGTCGCGGCGATGGTCGAGCTCGGCACCTCCACCTCCGACGTGGACCTGCCGATGTCGAACATCTACGCCCACAACCGCCAGCTCGTCGACGACGAGACGGACCGCGCGTTCGCCGTCCGCGAAGGAGTCCGCTACGACCTGGCGGGCGGTCCCGAGACGGCGACGCCGCCGCGCCATCCGGAGTATCCGGACCGCGGCGACCGCGAGATTCCCGTCGGCGACGCGGTGCTGCTGGAGGCCGAAGACGTCCCGGCACCCGGGGAGCGCGTCTGGCTCAAGGGGTACGGCCCGTTCGGCCGCGAGGGCGACACGCTCGTGTACACCGACGAGTCCATCGAGATCGTCCGCGAGAAGGACGTCCCCGTCGTCCACTGGGTCCCGGTTGACGGCTCCGTTCCCGTCCGGCTCCGGACGATGGACGGCGACGTTCCCTGCTTCGCGGAGCCCGGCATCACCGACTACGAGCCGGACGAGCTGGTGCAGTTCGAGCGGGTCGGCTTCGCCCGGATCGACCGACACGACGACCGAGAGACGGTCTGCTACTACGCGCACCCTTGACATCCACCCCGCCCTGAAGGGCGAGGCTTTCTCCTTGATTTTCCGTAAGCCGAGCTCCCGTCCGGCGATCCGTCCACGATGCGTGGCCGCACCGAAGGCGTCCGGAACTAATTTTAAGTAGTCGGGTAGGCCAGTAGGCCCATGGCTATCGACCCACAGTTCGAGGAGTCGCGGGAAGTCGTGGACGAACACAACGGCCACGACGTATGGGGCCCCGTCGACGAGCCCGAGGAGCTCGGCATCCACGGCACGCACGTCGCCGTCGACTTCGATATCTGTCTGGCCGACGGGGCGTGTCTCGAGGACTGCCCGGTCGACGTGTTCGAGTGGGTGGACACGCCCGGCCATCCGGAGTCGGAGATCAAGGCAGACCCCGCGAACGAGGCGCAGTGCATCGACTGCATGCTCTGTGTCGACGTCTGTCCGGTCGACGCCATCGACGTCGATCCCGGGCGCACCGGCCGGAAGTAGCGCGGTACCGCACCGTCCGGTCGAGTTCCGGCGTTCGTGACCCCCCGCCACCCGTCTGTAGTCGCGCGGGTCCGCCAGGCGCGGCCATCCGACACTGGCCGGATCTGGTTCGCCGTGGCGACGGCCGATACCCTCGGGTCTAGCACGTCTGACGGCCGCCCCTCCTTGAGGAATGATCTCACTCGTCGAGATTTGCGTAAAGAGTTAAGGCCGGCGCTTGCGGAACTTCATCTCGGTGACTGATACCAATGCACTCGGTAGTTTTGACGAAAGGTGTCCCCGACTTCCGTGAGGGCGTCGTGGAGTTCGACGAGGACGGCCATCTCGAACGGGGAAAGACCCCGACGGTGATGAACCCGAACGACAAGCACGCACTCCGGGCAGCCTTACAGACGAAGGTCCGGCATGGGGGGAAGATCTCGCTTTTGAGTATGGGCCCGCCGGGCTACGCGGAGGTACTCCAGGAGGGCATGCGCGACGTCTACGCCGACGACCTGTACCTCCTCTCTGACCGCGAGATGGGGGCGGCGGACACGTGGGCGACGTCGATGACGGTCGCAACGGGGCTCGAACACATGGAGACCGAACCGGACATCGTCTTTTCGGGGTTCAAGACCGCAGACGGGGAGACCGGCCACACCGGTCCACAGACGAACTGGTGTATCGACATCAACGAGAACCTAACCGACCGGCCGCTCATCACCCACGTCATCGCGCTGGACGTCGACGACGACGGGACGGTCCGGGCCAAAAGACTCGTCGAGGGCGACGTCTCAGAGATCGAGACGTTGGAGACGGAGCTGCCCGCGTTTATCGTTCCGGACCCCGAGTTCGAGCCGACCTACCGGAAGGCCGAGCACCGCCTACGGCACAAGCAGTTCCGCGCGGAGACACGGGAACGGGCCGCGGAGTTCGGCGAGTATCTGGGGGCGGACAAGGAACCGACCGACTTCGAGCAGTTCACCATGTGGAATCAGAAGGAACTGAATCTCGACCCCGACTTCATCGGACTCTCCGGTTCCCCGACTATCGTCTCGGGCGTTGACCCGATTCCGAAGGCACCCTCCGAGCGCGAGGCGCAGCTGGTCGACGCCGACGACGATGAGGGGATGGCGGACGTGTTCGAGGAAATGCAGCCGTACGCGGTGGGTGACTGACGATGCCAGAGATCGACCCGACCGAACACGACATCTCCGAGCTCGGCCCGAAAGTCAATCAGATCGACGACGAGCAAGAGCTCGAAGAGATGCTGGCCATGGAGAAGGGCGGCGAGGCCCGCGACCCGGTCATCACGCTCATCGAGAGTCGCCTGGAGACGGTCGGCGGCGAAGACGAGGAGGCCGTCGATCCTGCCGAGGCCGACCTCTCGGAGATGACCATCGCGGAGATCGCGAACATGGTTCGGGGCGTCGACGATGTCGACATCCTCGATGGCATCCTCGAGCGCGAGAAATCCGGCAAGGAACGCAAAGGCGCCATCACGCAGATCGAGAACCGCATCGAGGCCGTCCGGGGGACCTCCGAAGAGGACGCCGAAGAGGTGGAGTACGTCCCGCCCGAGGAGAAACACCCTGACCTCGAGCATCCCACCGCGGACAAACAGTACGTCGAGGGGACCGTCGACGGAGAGTACCGTGACATGTGGGTCTACTGTGAGACCCAGCAGGGCGACCTCGTCGACGTCTCTAAGGAGATGCTCGGCCGGGCCAGGGAGATGCTCGACGACTACAACGCCGAGCCAGACGACGACACTGACAGGACGGATGTCGACGCTGCCGCCGCCAGCTACGGCGGCGACGAGGACGGCAACCCCGAAGAGGTCGTCGCGGTGCTCATCGGCGACGGCGTCGAAGAACACGCTGAGGAGTGTATCGCCTGCGGCGCAGACCGCGTCGTCTACCACGAGGACGAGCGCCTGGCGCGCTTCCGACACAAGCCCTACACGGAGATCTTCGCGCACATGTCTCGAGACTGGGAGCAGGAGTGGCGCGACTATCACGAGCCGCGCTACACTGTCTTCCCTGCCACGAACAACGGCCGCGACCTCTCGGCACTCGTCCAGGGTGAACTCGACTCCGGACTCGCTTCGGACTGTTCTGACCTCTACATCGAGGACGCACAGATCTCAAACCCCGAGAAGACCGGCCAGCCAGGCACCACGAAGACGTTCGAGCGTGTCCTCCACATGCCTCGCCCCGACTTCTCCGGATTCGAGTACTCGACCATCCTGTGTCTCGACAAGCCTCACCGGGACTTCCACCCGCAGGGCGCCTCCGTGATTCCCGGCACCTTCGACTTGCCGGACCCTGACTACGACCGAGAGGGCGCGGTCGTCGAACACGATATCGAGCTGCCGGACGACTGGTTTCAGATCGAGATCACGGCGTCCGATCAGCTCGACGATGGCGTCGACCTCACCGGTAACGAGGTCGTCGTAGCGCTGGGTCGCGGTATCGGCGAGAACCCCACCGAAGGCATCGAGCTCGGCCTCGAACTGGTCGACCAGTTCGAGGAGGCAGATCTCGGGCTCTCTCGAGGGGTCATCACGGCCTCGTACCAGTTCGGCGGTCACGTCGAACAGTACATCACCGAAGAGCGACAGATCGGGGAGTCGGGCCAGGTCGTCGAACCCGACGTGTACATCGCCGCCGGCATCTCCGGCGCGGTCCAACACAAGGTCGGGATGGACGAGTCCGACACCATCATCGCAATCAACACGAACGCGGACGCGGACATTCGAGACTTCTCAGACTACTTCATCGAGGGCGATCTCTTCGAGATCCTGCCGCGGCTGACGGAAGCACTGGACCGGGGAGAATTCGCAGAAGCAATGCAGGAGGTAAGTGATGACTAACGACTACGAACACTACGAGGCGGTCGTCGTCGGGGCCGGTCCCGGCGGGGCTGCAGCAGCTGCATCGTTGGCGAATCAGGGCGTCGAAACGCTCGTCCTCGAACGGGGCGTCGACGCGGGGTCGAAGAACGTTTCGGGTGGGCTCATCTACGCCGAGGAGTCTGCACCGTACACCATCGACGAGCTCTTCCCCGACTTCCGCGAGGAGGCATCCGAGCGCCCCATCGACGAGTACTACATCCACAACATCGCGGGCAACAAGGTCAAGACGTTCGACCTGAACGACATCCACCACCACGACACCGAGTGGTGCGATTCGGTACTCCGGCGGCAGATGGACTCGTGGCTGGCCGAGCGCGTCCACGAGAAGTGTAAAGAGACCGGCGGCGGGCTGCTGACGGGGGTCCGTGTCAACGGTCTCCTGCGCGACGGCGGTGAGATCGTCGGCGTCACCTGCGACGAGCTCGACCCGATTACGGCCGACCTCATCGTGGCCGCGGACGGGGTCAACTCCGAACTCGCGCGCGACGCCGACCTGCAGAACTGGGACGCCCCCGACGAGTGGTTCCAGGGCGTCAAGGCCGTCGTGGACATGGAAAGCGAGCTCGTCAACGAGCGGTTCGGCGTCGACGACAACGAGGGGGTTGCCCACCTCTTTTCGGGCGACCTCTTCGAGAACGTCCGGGGCGGCGGCTTCCTCTACACGAACGACGACACCCTCTCCATCGGGACTGTCTTCCACCTGGATTCCATCGCCGAGGAGCGCGCCGAGCCACAGCAGTTACTCGACAATCTGTTGACCCACCCGCTGCTCGACCAGTGGTTCCAGGGCGACTACGAGGAACTCGAGTACTCCGCGAAGCTCGTGCCCGACTCGAAGAAGGTCGCCCATCCCTCGCCACATCAGGGCAGGCTGGTGTTGGTCGGCGACGCCGCCGGGCAGATGCAGGCGCAAGGCCCGATCATCAAGGGGATGAACCACGCCGTCACCGCCGGTGGACTCGTCGGCGAGGCATTCGTCGAGGCGAAGAACCGGGGCGAGACGGACTTAGCCGGCCAACTGTACGAGCAGAAGCTCGAGACGGAGGGCGTCATGGACCAGCTCCGACCGACCCGGTACGAGGCCACGCGGGCCGTCTCGGAGAACGACATCCTCAACAGCTTCGGCCAGAAGGTGATCGGCTCCGTGGTGGGGACCGCCGGTCTCAAAGTCGCCGGCGGCCTCGCGGAGAAGGCGTTCAACTCACCGTTCGTCCTGGGGATGATTCCGGACACGCGGACGTCCTACGTCACTATCCCAACGAGAATCGCGGAGGTGCTCGGGACGGAGATCGACGCCGAGAACGACATCGAGCCCCCGGAACTGGACGAGCGCATCGGCGATCTCACCTACAACGTCGACGATCCACACATCCAGTTGCTCGATAACAGCTACGAGGCGAGCGGCACCGCGGTCACCGCCTGCCCAGTCAGCGCCGAGGACTTCGGCGGTGGCTGTTATCGTTTGGAGACAATCAAGAGCAACGGCAGCGAAGAACAGGTCGTCAGCCTCGACACCCAGCCCTGCGTCGAGTGTGGCACCTGCGCCGTCGTCGCGGACACCGACTGGGAACACCCCCCCGGCGAGAAAGGCGTGGAGTTCAAACAGGGGTAGTGAGCGACGTCGACAGCAGGGTCGCGGAGCTGGAAGCGCGGCTCGGGTCCCACCAGCGGGCGTTCGAGCCGCCGGCCGACCCTCCGGACGAGGAGCGTGCGGTGCGGTATCTCCGCGACGGGTTCGGACAGGCCGTCGCGGTGTACGTCGAGGCGCGCACCGGTGGGGGGCCGCCGACTGCGATCGACCCCGAGACGTTCGAGCGGCTCGAGACCGTACTCAACGGGTGGTTGGAGCTGTACGCCGCCTGTTACGGGACCGACATCGACGCGGATTTCACCGTTCGCGAGGCGGCGGAGCTGCTCATAGACACCCACGACCTCCGCGACGTGGCGCAGCTGTTGACGAAGGTTCCGGGCCGATCCGCAGACGGAACAAAGGTTAAATAGTGGTGTGTGGTAGCACAAATCATGAAGTTCTCCGACGAACTCGAGTTCTCACACCGGGACAGGAAGGACATCTACGAGTACGTCGAGCGGCTCGGCACCGTCGAGTACGAGGAGGCGCGCCGGGCGCTGAACATGGGGCCGGAGGCGTTCGGGAGCCACGTGACGGTGCTCGCCCGTGAGGGAGTCATCGAGCGGGACGAAAAAGATGACGTGCTCCGCATCGCCTTCGAGGGCGTCGGGATGGAGACGTACGAACTCGACGGAGCGACGCTCACCATCCGACAGGCCCACGAGGACGACCTCGACGGGCTCGTCGCGGCGATGGAGGAGGCACTCTCGGGCGAGACGTACATCGTCGGCGAGAACATCGCCGAGACGCTCGAACACGAGGACGTTCTCCTGCGGCGCAACGAGGTGGAGTCCCGGATGGTGTTCGTCGCGACCGTCCGCGGCGAGGTGGTCGGCTGGGTCCACCTGAGTCACCCGGAACACGAGGCGCTCGAACACACTGCGGAACTCACCGTCGGCGTCGTTCCAGACCACCGGGGGAAGGACATCGGCGAGCGACTGTTAGACCGCGCGACCCGATGGGGGAAAGACAGCGGCTACGAGAAACTGTACAACAGCGTGCCGGCGACGAACGAGCGCGCCGTCGAGTTTCTCGAAGATCACGGCTGGGAGACGGAGGCGACCCGCGACTGTCACTACCACATCGACGACGACTGCGTCGACGAGGTGATGCTCGCCGCGTGGCTCTAATCGAACGACTCTAACGGCTCCGCGACGACTCCGTCCTGCTGTGCCAACACCCGCCCGTGAGCCGCACAGACGTCCCGGTTCCCGGCCCACGGGACGTGGAGGCGGATCGTCGCCTCCCGCGAACACCCCCGCTCCGCACAGGTAGCCATACGCGGGCTTCGTCGTCCGCCCGTACAACGCTTCGGGTGGGCACAACGCCTAAACCGGCCCGGTCGAAACGACGGCCATGGCCGCCGTGAACGCGCACCGGAACGTCAACCGCACTCTCTCGGAACTTGCGGCCGAGTACGGCCGCGTCGAGGTCGTCCGCGAGCGTCAGGAAGTCGAGCCGGGCGTTTACGACCGGCTCCGGAAGCGGACGGCGGCGTTCGACGGCTGTGGCGGCGCGGGCGCGTGGGTTCGCGACCCCGACGAGCGGGTGTTACTCGTCGACACCGAGGAGGGGTGGGCGGAGCCGGCCGCGCCGCGGCGACCCGAACAGGACTACCTCTCGTGTGCCGAGGAGGCCATCCGCGAGGCGACGGGCATCGCGCCGGTGATGGCCGGGCTCTCGCACGTTCACGTCCGGTACGTGACCGACTGGTCGGACCGCGACCCGCTCCCGCAGCCGTTCGTGGTGTTCGACGCGCGGGCGACCGGGGAGCCGGACGGGGACGCCGCGTGGCACGCGCGGCTCCCCGAGGCGCTGTTGTACGACCATCTCCGGGAGCTGCCGCTGGCCGACTGAAGACTGGAAAAGGCGTCGCGGCTTACAGCTCGGTCTCGAAGTCCTCGAGCGCGTAGCCGGGCTCGGCGCCGCGGCGGTCGAGCGTCTCGTTGGCGAGCAGCCAGTAGACGACGGACAGCGCCTTGCGCCCCTTGTTGTTCGTCGGGACGACGAGGTCGACGTTCGAGGTGGTGTTGTTCGAGTCGCACATCGCGATGACCGGGATGCCGACCGTGATGGCCTCCTTCACCGCCTGTGAGTCCCCGATGGGGTCGGTGACGACGACGACGTCCGGCTCGATGTAGCCGTCGTAGTCCGGGTTCGTCAGCGTCCCCGGGATGAACCGGCCCGTGCGGGCGCGGGCGCCGACGGCGTCGGCGAACTTCTCGGCCGGGAACCGGCCGTACTGCCGCGAGGACGCGACGAGAATCTGTTCGGGGTTGTAGTTCGCGAGGAACGACGCGGCCGTGCGGATGCGGTCGTCCGTCTGCGAGACGTCCAGCACGTAGAGCCCGTCCGTCCGGACGCGGTGGATGAACCGCTCCATGGACTTCGTCTTCTGCTGGGTTCCGATGTGGGCGCCCGCCGCGAGGTAGTCCTCGACGGGGATGAGGAGGTCGGCCTCCTCGTCCGGCATGACGTCCTCGTCGAGCACCGCCGGCTCCTCTGTCTCTGCCTCGGCCGCCTCGGCGTCGGCGTTCTGTTCGTCACTGTCGTCGGTCTCGGCGACCTGCTCCGGTTCGTCGGCGGGCTCCGCACCGGTTTCTCCGGTCGGCTCCTCGTCGACGTCGGACTCGGCCGCTTCGAGACCTTCGTCGTTGTCGCTCATGCGTTTGCCTCGATTCGAATCAGTTCGTTCAGCTTTGCCGTGCGCTCGCCGCCGACCGCGCCCGTCTTGATGAACGGGGCGTCGGTCGCGACGGCGAGGTGTGCGATGGTCGTGTCCTCCGTCTCGCCGCTGCGGTGGGAGACGACCGGGTCGTAGCCGTTCTCGCGGGCCAGCTCGATCGCGTCGAACGCGTCCGAGAGCGTGCCGATCTGGTTCGGCTTCACGAGGATCGAGTTGGCCGCACCGCGCTCGATGCCCGTCGCAAGCCGCTCCGTGTTGGTGACGAACAGGTCGTCACCGCAGACCAGCGTGTCGTCGCGGACACGGTCGGTCAGCTCGGCGAACCCGTCGTAGTCGTCCTCGTCCAGCGGGTCTTCCACGTAGACGAGATTGTAGTCGGCGACGAGGTCAGCGACGTAATCGATCTGCTCAGCGGGCGTGCGCGCCACGTCGTCGTACACGTAGCGCTCGCCGTCGAACAGCTCGGCGGCCGCGACGTCGAGTCCCATCCGAATCTCGAAGCCGACGTCGTCGGCGACCTCGTCGATGGCCGCGTCGACGATGGCGAACGCCTCCTCGTCGGTGACGCTCGGCGCCCACGCGCCCTCGTCACCCTTCGCCGCTGGAATGTCCCGCTCGTCGAGGAGTTCGGCCACCGCCCCGTGGACGGCCGCGTTCGCGAACACCGCGTCGGCCACGCTGGGCGCGCCGACCGGGGCCGCGAGGAACTCCTGGATGTCGGTCGCGTCCGCGGCGTGTTCGCCGCCACCCACGACGTTGCCGAGCGGGGTGGGGAACGAGCTGCCGCGGAAGGCGCCACCGAGGTGCTGGTACAGCGGCGCGCCGAGCATGTCGGCGCCCGCCTTCGCCGCCGCCATCGAGATCGCCACGGCGCTGTTCGCCCCGATCTCGGAGAAGTTCGGGGTGCCGTCGGCGCCGCGAAGCGCGGCGTCGACGGAGCGCTGGTCGCCCGCGTACACCTGCCCTTCCAGCCGGGGAACGGCGCGGTCGCGGGCTGCGGCGACGGCCTCGTCGGCCGGCAGTTCGATGGCCTCGTACTCGCCGGTCGACGCCCCGGAGGGCGCCGCGGCGCGACCGAAGCCGCCGGACTCCGTCGTGACCTCGGCCTCGACCGTGGGGTTGCCACGGGAGTCGAGGATGCGCCGGAGCCGCACCTCGGTGACGAGCGTCACGCCTCGCCACCCCGCCGGACGGTGAAGGGGAGCACGTCGGCGTCGTACTCCTCGGCCGCGATGAGAATGGGTTCCGTCTGGTCGGTGTCGACCAACACGGGAGCGCCGTAGCTCACCTGCAGGGCTCGCGCCCCGAGGATGCGCGCCTTCTCGTAGCGGTTGTCCGTCTTCATTGGTAGGGGGCGACGATGTCGACGAGGTCCTTGTGCGAGACGAGCATGCGCCGGCAGCAGGCGCGCTCGACGCCGAGCTCGTCGAGGACCTGCTTCGGGTCCTCGTCGTCCTCGCGCGTGCGAGCCTTGAACTCCTCCCAGTGCTCGCCGACGACCTTCCCGCACGTGAAACACCGGACCGGTACCATCATGTCCTGACCACCTCAGCGGTAGGATTTCTGGTAGCGGGCCCGCGCGCCGGGGCCGCCCCACTTCTTCGGTTCGGACTGGCGCACGTCGTTGACCAGCAGCGAGCGGTCGAACGCCATGAACGCGTCGCGGAGCTCGGCATCGTTGCTGTGCTGGACGAGCCCACGCGCAATAGCCGTTCGGACCGCGTCGGCCTGACCGGCGTAGCCGCCACCGTTGACGGAGACGTCGATGTCGACGCCGTCTCTGAGCTCTTCGTCTGCGATGCGGAACGGTTCGAGCATCTTCAGCTGCGCCTGGTCGGGCTCGACGAGCTCGACGGGCGTGCTGTTGATGCGGACCTTTCCGGTGCCGTCGCGCACGGTCGCGCGGGCGACGGCCGTCTTCTTCTTTCCGGACGTGTTGGTTACCATGTAACGTTAGCACCCAGCTCCTCGGAAACCTCACCGAGCGAGGTGAACTTGATGTTCGACAGGCGGTCGAGCGACGTGCCGTCGAGAACCTCGGCGTCCGCGTCGAACGGGTCGCCCACGTAGACGCGGACGTTCTCGAACGCCTCGCGGCCGTTCGTGGTCTTGTACGGGAGCATCCCGCGAATCGACCGCTTGAAGATGCGGTCCGGCCGCTTCGGGTAGTACGGGCCCCGGTCGGAGCCGACGTCCACCCGCTTGCGGTACACCTCCATGGTGTCTTCCTCGTTGCCGGTGATGACCGCGCGTTCGGCGTTCACCACGGCGACGCGCTCCCCGCTGAGCGCGCGCTCCGCGACGTTCGATGCGACGCGACCGACGATGCAGTCGCGCGCGTCGACGACGACGTCGGCGTCGAACTCGGCGGTGCTCATCGGATCACCCGCACGTCGGAGCCGTCGGGGTTGTTCTCGAGCGCTTCCTCTAGTCTGATTGCCTCACCGACAGCCTCGATCTTCGTCCGGGCGGAGCCGGAGAAGTCGACGGCAGCCACCGTCACGTCCTTGCGGAGCGCGCCGGAGCCGAGCACCTTGCCCGGCACGAGGACGGTCTCGTCCTCGCGGGCGTACCGTTCGATACGACCGAGGTTGACCTCGGCGTGGGTCGACCGGGGCTTCTCCAGCCGCTCGGCGATATCGGCCCACACGTCGCCGCCGCCGTCACGGGCGACCGCTTTGAGGTCGGCGATGAGACTGTTGAGTCTCGGATTCGTTTTACTCATCGGTATCACTCTCGTTTCGATCCCAGGGAGAGAACTGATGCAGGGAGCAGGATTTGAACCTGCGGACGTCTACACGACAGCGCCCTGAACGCTGCGCCGTTGGCCTGACTTGGCTATCCCTGCACGCAGGAAGTCGTATCGCGCGCCCGTTTGTAACCCCTTCGGTGTGCCCGACCGTGTGGCCGACGGAGCCGGCCGTACCGAGCTGTGACTCGGTGTCGGGGGCGGGCACGTGGGAGTGGACGCGCGTGTTCATGATTTACAGTTGGACCGCGGTGCGGAGCTCCTCCGCGCGGTCGTGGATGCTCTCCGTCGCCGCGAGCACGAGGTCCTCGACGGACATCGACCCGTCAGTCTCGACGCTGAACACGAACGCGTTCGGCACGTCGTGGACTTCGAGCTCTTTCCCCTCGTAGCGGTTCGTGAGGTCGTTGCCGAACTCCTCGGCAGGAATCAGCTCGCCGTCCTCCTCGATGACGCCGCGGAGCACGTGGGGGTCCGACTGCTCGAACTCCTCTGCGTCGCCGACGACGTCGACGCGCTGGAGGTGGCGGTAGCCGACGGCGACGCCGCCCTGGTGTTTGGCGTGCGTCTTGCCGGTGTCCATCACCGCGTCGGCCTCGATCTCGAGGCGCTGGCCCTCCTTCAGGTCGATGATGGGGACGTTCTCTTCGGCCGGCGAGACGAGGTCGTCTGCAGACGCGAGATCGCCGGAGTAAGCGGTGTCCGGCCCCTCGACGTCGAGCGCGAGCGTCACGGCGTCGCCAGCCTCGAACTCGTCGCGCGGCGTCGTCAGCGGAATCAGCCCCAGTCGGAGACCGATCTGCTCGTCGAACATCACCGACGAGTTCTCTACGACGCGGACCTCGTCGATGGACAGCGTCGGCACGTCGGCGAGCATCGCGCGCCGAATCCCGTTGGCGAACGCCGGGGAGACGCCGCGGACGAGGAACCGGGCCTTCCGGTCGCCGCGTTCGATGAACTCCACCTCGTACTGTCCCGTCATCTCAGAACCCGGAGTTCTTCGGTGCCCGCGTGCCGTCGTGCGGGATGGGAGTCACGTCTTCGATGCGACCGATCTCGAGTCCGGCGCGGGCGAGCGCGCGGATCGTCGCCTGTGCGCCGGGGCCGGGAGATTTGTTGAGGTTTCCACCCGGGCCGCGGACGCGGACGTGCAGCCCCGTGATGCCGGCCGCCTTGATCTCCTCGGCGACGGCTTCGGCCATCTGCATGGCCGCGTACGGGGACGCCTCGTCCCGGTTCTGTTTCACGACCGTGCCGCCGGAGGACTTCACGATGGTCTCCGCGCCGGTCAGGTCCGTTACCGTGATGATCGTGTTGTTGAAGGAGGCGTACACGTGCGCGACGCCCCACTTGTCGTCGTTCGAACTCATTCTTGGTCACCTCCCGCGCGCTCGGGGTGTAAGTCGTCCGCGAGCGGACTCCGCTCCTCGTAGTCGAGGTTGTCCTCGACGGCCATGTCCACCTTCGTCGACGGGGTGCCGACGCGGGCGCCGTTCAGGGTGATGTGGCCGTGCGTGATGAACTGTCGCGCCTGGTCCGGCGTGTTCGCCAGCCCCTTCCGGTAGACGACCGTCTGGAGCCGCCGTTCGAGCACGTCGGTCACGTCGAGCGACAGGATGTCGTCGAGGCTCTCCTCCTCGTCGAGGACGCCGATGCGCTTCAGCCGCGCGAGGAACTCCTCGCCCTCGCGGGCCGCGGCCTCGGCGTCGCCCTGCGTGCGACCGAGCAGCTTGCGCGCCTCGCGCCGGTAGCTCCGCAGCTCCGACTGTGCGCGCCACAGCTCCTCTTTGTTCTTCAGCCCGTAGTCGTCGAGCAGCCGCGCCTCGTCGCTGATGCGCTCGCCCTGGTACGGGTGGTTCGGCGTCTCGTAGAACTTGGTGTTGGAGCCGAGCGGCATTACTCCTCACCACCTTCGGCCTCCTCGGCCTGCTGCTCCTTGATCGCCTCGACGTTGACCCCGATGGTCCCCTCCGAGCGACCGGTGGACTTCGTCCGCTGCCCGCGGACCTTCTGCCCGCGCTTGTGGCGGACGCCGCGGTAGGAGTCGATCATCTTCATCCGGTTGATGTCGCGCCGGCGCGTCATGTCGAGGTCGTTGCCGATCTCGTGGGTGGAGTCGCCGCTGAAGAAGCCCGACTGGTGGTTCACCATCCACTCGGGCACCTCGCCGGCGAAGCCTTCGACGAGTTCGATGATCTCGTCGATCTCTTCGTCCTCGAGCTTCCCGATGACTGCGCGTCGATCGATGTCGGCCTTCTCCGCGATGATTCGGGCCGTTCGTTTGCCGATTCCGTTCATCTCGCTCAGGGACCGCTCGACTGACTTCGTGCCGTCGAGGTCGGTCTGGCCGATGCGGACGAAGTAGCGGATGTCCTCCTCTTCGTCCTCGGCCTCTGTCTCTGGTTCTTCCGCGCTCATGTTTGGCTAATCTGGGGTGTGTGAGCGTTGCGGCGGGGATTCGAACCCCGGGGGCATGACGCCACTGAGTTAGCAACCCAGCGCCTTGGGCCACTTGGCTACCGCAACACGTGTTCGTCGTATCTCCGCCCGGCTGCCCGGACTCGGGGATGCGGTCCCCTGCATCGAGTGCGTTCGTAGGAACTCGGTTCCGCTACTTAAGCGTCACGAACCGCGCGGGGACGTGTGAGGCCGGGGCACGGGCGCCGCGGCACCGACCGGGCTGCGAGACGCGGACGGCTACTCGACGACGAAGCTCACGCCGTCACAGACCGGACACGCGACCGCGTCGGCCGTCTTCGGCGTCGGCTCCTCGGGGCTGAACGCGACGAGGTGCTCGCTGGTCACCGCGAGCTGTCGCCCACAGAGCGGACACTCGGGGTGGCCTCGGACGACGGCCTCCCGCCGGACGACGTTCGAATCCTCGGGTGACGGCTTCGGCCGGTCGTCGCCGGCCCCGGTGGGGTCGTCTTCGGTCACGGCTCCGTCACTCCCGCGCGAGCGTACCGCGTTCGGTCACCCGGAGGATGTTTCGCATGTTGCGGTAGATGTCTTCGGGCGTCGTCTCCTCGTCCGGGTCGTAGAGGTCAGAGACGCGGTAGATCATCGCCGCGACCTGCTCGGACTCCGAGGAGTCGCCGCGGACGTCCTCCGCGACGTCGCGCAACAGCGCCGCGCGTTCGGGGTCCGAAGTCGTCCCGTCCTCGCCCTCGTTCCCTTCGTCGCCCTCGCCGTCCCGGTCGTCGCTCATCCGTCGCTCACCGGCCCGCGGTGCGCCGCCGGTGGAGGATCCCCTGCATGTTCGCCGTCGAGCGCGCGAACCGCCGGAACGACTCGCCCGTCTCACTGTCTTCGTCGAGCACGACCGGTCGGCCCGTGTCGCCGCCCTCGCGGACGCTCGGGTCGAGGGGAATCGCGCCGAGGAACGGCAGGTCGTTCTCCCCGGCGAACCGCTCGCCGCCGCCGTCGCCGAAGATGTCGTGGACGCTGCCGCAGTCCGGACACTGGAATCCGGCCATGTTCTCGACGATGCCGAGCACGGGCGTGTCGTGTTTCCCGAACATCCGCAGCCCCTTGCGGGCGTCGTCGAGCGCCACCTCCTGTGGCGTCGTGACGATGACCGACCCCGAGATGGGGACGGACTGCAGCAGCGTGAGCTGGGTATCGCCGGTGCCCGGCGGCAGGTCGACGACCATGTAATCGAGGGTCCCCCACTCGACGTCCTCCACGAGCTGGGTGATGAGCTTGTGAATCATCGGCCCCCGCCAGATGACGGGGTCGTCCTCGCCGACGAGGAAGGCCATGCTCATCAGCTTCATCCCGAACTTCTCGGGCGGGACGATCTTTTCGTCGGGCGTCGCCTGCGGTCGCTCGTCCGCCTCGACCATCCGCGGCACGTTCGGGCCGTACACGTCGGCGTCGAACAGCCCGACGCTCGCGCCCATCTCCGCGAGCCCGGCCGCGAGGTTCACCGCGACCGTCGACTTCCCGACACCCCCCTTGCCCGAGGACACCGCGATGACGTTCTTCACGCCCGGAAGCACCTGCTCTTCGGGGTCGAGCCCCCGGTCGACCGTGGCCGACAGCTCCGGTTCGAGCCCCTCGTCGAGCAGCAGCTGGCGGACCTCGCCGGCGATGTTGGTCTCGGTGGGCGAGTACGGCGCGCCGAGCGCGAGGTCGACGTGAACCTGCTCGCCGTCGACCTCGATGCTGTTGACCAGCCCGAGCGAGACGATGTCGTCGTCGAGGTCCGGGTCCTCGACGCTCCGGAGAAGGTCGCGTACGGCGTCTTCGTCCATGCGACCGGTTAGCCGACCTCGGCGAATAAGGGTTGTGTCACCGACAGCGCCCGATGTTTGGTGGTTCCGATACCGCACCGGTCGGCTCGCGCGCTGGTATAGTGTTTTGTGTGTGGTGGTCTGCTGGTTGTGCGGATGGTGGTTGGGTGTGGTGGCGCGCTGGTTGGGTATGGTGGCGCGCTGGTGCGTGTGGTGGCGCGCAGGTTGTGAGTTCGTTCGAGGTTCATGTGATGTCCTGCTATCGCGGACCTAGGGGAAACCGCACCGCGCCGCAACAGCACCACGAGCCTCCCCAGCCGATTCCTTCGGTCGCTCATTTCACTCGCTCCCTCAGTCATCCCTCGCGCGCTGGCTGACTCGCGATGAAACGCGAGTCAGCGCGCGCCACGTCGATTGGGTCTCGGTGGGCGGTCCACCAGGCTGTTGCGGTCCGGTCGGAGAGCAGGTCGGGTAGGTCGAGCGCTTTCAGCAGGGCACCGACTCCCGGTCGAACAGCCGAGAGCGCCGTGGCGTTCGGGGGGTCCGCAGCGAGTCCGCGACCACCGACGAGCCACCGGCGCGGTCCGAAACCGAACGCTCGGCGCGACTGCCGACGCGTATAGCCCTTTCGTCGGCGGGCGAAAGCGGTCTTTAGCAAGGGTATTTCAATCCCCACGCCGTTCACGTCTGTATGGAAGGATTCACCTCAGGTAAGGGTGCAGCGGGCGCCCCCGAGGAGATGAAGACGGGGACGACCACGGTCGGCATCGTCGCCGACGGTGCCGACGCCGTCGTCCTCGCGACCGACCGCCGGGCGAGCCTCGGCGGCCGGTTCGTCTCCAACAAGAACGCCGAGAAGATACTCGAGGTCCACCCGACGGCCGCCATCACCATCTCCGGTGGCGTCGGCGCCGGGCAGACGTTCGCAAAGCAGGTCCGCGCGCAGTCGTCGCTGTACGAGACGCGGCGCGGCGAAGAGATGTCGATGGAGGCGCTGTCGACGACGGCGGCGAACGCCATCCGCGGGATGCGCGTCGTTCCGCTGCTCGGCGGCGTCGACGACTCCGGCCCGCACCTCTACTCGCTCGACCCGGCCGGCGGGCTGATGGAGGACACCTACGGCGCCACCGGCTCCGGGATGCAGCTCGCCTACGGCCTGCTCGAACAGGAGTTCGAGGAGGGGCTCGACGTCGACGCGGCCGTCGACGTCGCGACCCGCGCGGTCGAGGCGGCGAGCGCCCGCGACACCGCATCGGGCAACGGCGCTATGATCGCACGGATCACCGCCGAGGGGATCGACATCGAGGAACGCGAAGCGGAGGAGATCTGAATGCAGGGGAACTCACAGCAACAGGCGTACGACCGCGGGACGAACATCTTCAGCCCCGACGGACGGCTGTACCAGGTCGAGTACGCGCGCGAGGCGGTGAAACGCGGCTCACCGACCGTCGGCGTCCGGTTCGACGACGGAGAGAACGCCGGCGTCGTCTTCGTCGCCGGCGGCCGGCTCCGGTCGTCGCTGCAGGTCGCCGACAGCATCGAGAAGATCCACAAGACCGACGACCACGTCGGCGTCGCGAGCGCCGGCCACGTCGCCGACGCACGCCAACTCGTCGACGTCGCGCGCCGACAGGCGCAGGTCGAGCGGCTCCGCTACGGCGAGCCGGCGGGCATCGAGGCGCTCACGAAGGAGGTCACTGGGTACATCCAGGAGTACACACAGGCCGGCGGCGCGCGGCCGTTCGGCGCGGCGCTGCTCGTCGGCGGCGTCGACGAGGACGGCACGCCGCACCTGTTCGAGACGGACCCCTCCGGGACGCCATACGAGTGGGAGGCCGTCGCCATCGGCGGCAACTCCGAGAAGATACAGGGGTACCTCGAGGCGGAGTACGAGGCGGACGCGGGCGCGGACGGCGCGCTCGAAGTCGCCCTTCGAGCGCTCGCCGACGCGGCCGAGGGCGGTCTCGAGTCCGAAGGGATGAGCGCCGCGGTCGTCGACGCGGACGGCTACCACGCGCTCTCCGGCTCGGAGCTCAAGGAAGCCATCGACGGCCACGGCCTCGACGGCGAGGCCAGCGACGACTGAGCGCCCGCATCGGCCAGCTCTCGGTCAGCTCTCGGTCCACCCTCGATCCCCCGAAGCGCGCCAGTGACACCTTCGTCCGGGTCGGTGACGTCTCGAAGTAACTGCTAAGGGTTACGATATACCCCCGAACCGCGGCGGAGTTAAGTGTCGTCGGAAAAACTCACGGGTATGCTCGAGGACGGATTCGGTCGGGAGATCTCTGGGGTACGTATCTCGCTCACCGACCGGTGTAACTTCGACTGCGTCTACTGCCACAACGAAGGGTTGGGGGACACCCGGGGACCGATGGAGCCGGCCGACGACGAGATGAGCGCCGACGACGTGGTCCGCTTTCTGGAGGTCGCCCGAGAGTTCGACATCGAATCGGTGAAGTTCACTGGGGGCGAGCCGATGCTCCGCCAGGACTTAGAGGAGATCGTCCGCCGCACCCCCGACGAAATGGAGACCTCGCTCACGACGAACGGAACGTATCTTCCGGGCCGGGCGGAGGGACTGCGCGAGGCCGGCCTCTCGCGGGTGAACGTCTCACAGGACGCGATGGACCCCGACGCGTTCCACGAACTGACGAAGTCGAACGGCTACGAGGACGTCATTGCGGGGGTCGAGGCGGCCCTCGACGCTGGACTCGCGCCGGTGAAGCTCAACATGGTCGTCTTCGAGCACACCGCCGGCTACGTCCCCGAGATGGTCGACCACGTCGCGAACAACGAGGGGATGCAGCTCCAGCTCATCGAGTACATGCCGGAACTCGCGGGTCGCCCGGAGTGGGCCGTCGACATCGACCGCGTCCACGGCTGGCTCAAGGAGCAGGCCAAGCGCGTCGAACACCGAGAGATGCACGACAGACGGCGGTACTACGTCGCGGGCGACGGCGGTGGCGAAGGAATGGTCGAGATCGTCGATCCCGTCGGCAACGCGAACTTCTGTGCGAACTGCGGCCGGGTCCGGGTCACCCACGAGGGGTATCTGAAGGGGTGTCTCAACCGCAACGACGACCTGAAGAGCATGGGGGAGATGACGAAACCGGAGATTCGCGAGGCGTTTCGGGCGACGGTCGCCGAACGTGTTCCCTACTACGGGGAGTACATGGTGAAAGAGGACGGCGAGTGGGTGCTCAACGAGGAGTATCTCGAGGTTCAGCCGGCGGACTGACCCGTCTCCACCCCGAGCGGACTGAAATCCGGCGTCGAGGACGTGTTTTCACGCCGTGACGACGCCCGCTACCGTTTTGTTACCAACGCTACTCGACCTACGTAGAGCCGCGAGCGCGAACGAATCATGGAACGAGCTGTCTACGTCGGGCGTCGGAACCCTCCCCCGGAGCTAGCCGACGCTCTAGCGGATTCCGGTTTCGACGTGACGGCGGCGGTTGACCTCGCCGACGCCCTCGACGCGCTCGAACGCTCCCGCGTCGACTGTCTCCTCCTGACCGGCGACGACCCGGCATCGCAGGCCACGCAGCTCCGCCGTCGAGGCCACGCACAGCCGGCGCTGGCGCTGGTCGAATCGGCCGACCGCCTCCCCGACGGCGCGGCCCTCGACGCCGTCGCTCCGGCCGACGATCCGGGCCGAGTGGCCGCCCGCGCCCGCGACGTCGTCGACGACCGGCGACTGAGGCTGACAAGGCAGCGTCGCGCCCAGCGCACCGCTGCGCTCGCCGACGCGAGAGAACAGCTCCCCACAGCCCCCGACGGCGAGGCGCTCTCTGGGCTCGTCGACCGACTCGTCGGCGACGGCGTGTACACCGGCGGCTGGGTCGGCCGTCACGAGGCCAGCACCGACGTCGTCGTCCCGATCACGGCGCGTGGCATCTCGCTGGAGCATCTCGGAACGGTGACCACGACGGACGGCGACGAGGCGGTCGTCCGCGCGCTCGAGGACGGCGTCGCGACGACCGGGGGCGACGACACGGCGGTGCTCGCCGCGCGAATCGGCGACGGGCCCTTCGTCCTCGTCTGCTACGGCGATCGACCGAACGGCATCGCTGCGGCGGAACGCGAGGAGCTTCACGCGTTCGCCGACCGGTCGCCGACGACCGACGGCGACGACACAGACGACGAGCCGGAGGGGCAGACCGACGTAGACGAGGCCGTGCGGGTGCTCGGCGACGCGTTCGAGCACGAGCTGTCGAACCACCTCGACGTCGCCGGCCTCCCCC
>Ga0207755_100131_pt1 | contig 51547 bp, 33 predicted proteins | sample A23P2SouthBayCA_FD_187734 | JGI IMG/M metagenome (GOLD analysis project Ga0207755, IMG submission 187734) | Aerobic enrichment media microbial communities from Bioluminiscent Bay, La Parguera, Puerto Rico - A23 P2 (SPAdes) | ecosystem: Environmental > Aquatic > Marine > Unclassified ...
TCCTGCTTGCGGTGATGGCGGACATCGCACGCCCGACGGTAATCACAGTATCGGCAGTTCGCTCCGCGGGCGGACAGAAGCGTCGTGTGGAACCGTCCGTTGCCGATCGCCTCGTCGATCTGGCCCAACCACTCCGGAACGACATCGTTCAGGAACCGGCGGAGTTCGACCTCTGAATCGAACTTCGATTCGACGCCGCGTGGAACCTTGAGGTCGTTTGGCGGTCGAACCTGATAGTACGTCGCCGAGAGCGAGCCCTCCGCGAACAGGTCACCGTCGACGACCTCGGCGGCAGCGAGCAGATAGATGGGGAGCTGGAACTTCGTGCCGCCGGTCGTCTTCGTCATATACGGTGCTCGACCAGTCTTGTAGTCGTAGAGCGTGAGCGTCGGTTGTTCGCCATCCCGACCCACGTCAACGCGGTCGATGTATCCCCGAATCGAGACAGTCGAGCCGTCCGGTCGCTCAACTGTGAACGGCCCAGCATCCGAGTCGGGAAGCCCCTCGCCGAACGGGGCTTCGAACAGGTGTGGGCGGTCGGCGCCGTCACGCGAGAGTTCGTTGTCGAGGAAGGTAGCGAACAATCCCTGTTCCGGTGCGTCGTGGGGTTTGATCCCGACCTCGTACGGAGCGCTCTCGCCCTCACCCAGGTCCGCGAACAGCTCCGCCTTCCACCGTTCGTAGAACAGGCCGTCGTACTCGAAGTCAGCATCCCGGATTTCCTCAACGGCGATCTCGCGAAGATGCGTCGCCAGTTCGTCCCGGTCGAAGTCCATGAGATCGACACCATCCTCGGTCTCGTCCTGTAGATCCGCGAAAAATCGTTCGAGAACGTCGTGAACGTACGACCCGGTTTCGAGGGGCGTAGGGACGACCTCAACGTCGTCGGAATCCTCGATTCCGAGCACTTTCTCGGCGTAGAACTTGAACCCACACTCGACGTATCGCTCGATTCGACTCGCGCTGTAGGGTTCTCGTTCCGACGGCGGATAGACCTCAGCGACTGTCTCGGGATCTAACACGCTATTGTGTTCAGAGAGGCCAGCCGTTCCCCTGTTGTCCGCACAGTGGAGTCCTCGATCCGTGCGCTTGGTCTGCTCGGGGGAAAGGTCACCTCGGTCGCCGGCGCGGCTGACTGCCGCACGCCGGTCGGTCGTTGCAGCGACGTGCCGCTGGAGGTCTTCGCGGGAGCCCACGCGGTCGTCGACGCCATCTTCGGGTTCGATGCCGGTCACGCGCTGGAGTTCGTCGAGGACCGGCGACCGGACGACGGCGGATTCGTCGTCGCCCGTCTCTGGTGTGGTGATCGTGAGTTCGTCGACGTTCGCGAGCAGCGTTGCGAAGAGATAGCGGCCACGGAGGCGCTCGTCGCCGGTGTCAAACCGTGGGTTGGCGTCGGTCATCTCCTCGAAGAAGGCCGGGCGTTCCGGCGTCACCGGGAAATGCTCGCTCGTCAAGCCCACGAGGAACACCTTCTCGAATGAGCGCATCCGGGCGTCGAGCAACCCCATCACTTCGACGTGGCCCCCAGCAGCGTTCTGCGGAACCCGGATCGGCACACCATCAAACCCACGTGTGAACAGTGCCAACGGAGAGAGGTCGCTATTGACCGCCGCCAGCGACTCGAACGAGGACAGGACCTCGTCCACCAGATCGTAGGCTCGCTGTTCGACGGCTTGCTCGGCGCCGCTGGCGTAATCCTCCGTCGCCGCCTCCAGGTCGAACCGGTCGTCCAACAGTCGTCGGAGCGTCTCGGTTGCGTCCTCGACGTCGCCCGATCGGAGCGTCTCCAGCGTGGCCAGCAGATCCTCGATCAGCGCCGCCGGGTCGTCGTCGACGTCATCGAGAAGGGGAGACACAGAAACCGTGTCGCGCCGGCGAGCAGCTGCCGTGACGGCGTTGGCTTGGTCGGTGTCGACGACGTTGACCAATGGATTCGCTAACAGGGACGTGAGGTCCTCGGCTCGCGGATCCGGTTCGGCGAGGTTCAGGAGGTCGTGTACAACGCTCCCGGTGAACGTCCGGTTCAGCTGTGAGGCGGCGGTCGTGACGTGCGGGATGTCGAACGTATCGAACGTGTCCTCGACGTACCCGGAATAGGCCTCGGTCCCGGGGACGACGACGGCCAGGTCGTCAGGGTCGCGACCGTCGGCTAACTCAGTTCGGAGCTCACGAGCGACGAAGCGAATCTCGCGCTCGGGCGTGGGGAGTTCACGCCATCGCAGAGTGTCTAGAGAAGGGACAGTATCCGGGTTCGGGCGGTAGAGCGACTCGGTGATCGTTCCAAAGGCCCGTCCTGACTCGTCGACGGGCTCGAGCTCTACTGTCTCAAAGTCAAGTGCTTCGTAGACCTCCAAGGCGTCCTTCGCAACGGCGTCGACTCCGCTCCGGCCATCCTGATGGAGCGGCAGCAGTGCGATCATCGGAAGTTCGTCGACGAGGCGTTCGATGAGACGGCGTTCGACGGGGCGGAACTCGTGATACCCGGAGAGGACGACGACATCCAGTTCCGGGGAGAGCGCCGATAGTGACTGGTCCGCCGTCGCGACGGCGTCGAACATTTCTCCTCGGGTACAGACCCACTCATCAACGTAGTCAGCATGGAGATTCTGATAGTGGCGGTACGCGTCGACAGTAGCTGTCGCGATACGGTCATCGAGGGCTGAGCCCTCGAACTCCGCCGCCAGTACGTCGGCGGTCCCGACGCCGGCGTCGTCGAAGAGCGAGAAGCGGCTACTGAACGAATCAGCGAGAGCGGCCGAGGCCGGTTCGCCGGCGAGAGCGCCATCTGTCTCGGCTGTCGATCTGTCGAGCGCGTACTCCGCCAGCCGGCGGTTCAGCTGCCCGGCGAGGGGTTGAACCGGACCGTGGAGCTCCTCGTACCACTCCCGAACGACCGCGTCGAGCGTCTCGGCACGAAGACGGAGGGGTTCATAGGACGCGGCCCAGCGGTCCTCGACCATACTCCGACGAGCGTCGTTCCGCGTTATGTAGAGAATACTCCCCAGCGAATCGGTGGCGATGTCATCAGCCCGCTGAAATGCCCGTCGTTCCAATCGGGCGTGTTTCGGGCCGGTGAGAAGCGTTGAATCCATCGAACACTCCTTACCAAGATATCGGTCTCACTTCACTCTTGGCGGGACTGACAGCTTAGGAGTGGCTTACCGAGAGAGACCAAAATAAAGCAGAGAGGACTTAGAACTCAGCCGACGGTCGCTAGCACCCGGACATCTGTTTCCGAGTGTCTTTCACGCTGAGTTCGAGCACCCCGTTCTTGCAGGAAGGCGTCGATCTCATCGGCCAGCGTATCGGCGTCCTCCCTATCAACGTGTACGATCAACGTGGGTCGGTCTGGATCGTTGTTGTCGATGACAAGCGATACGTCTTTGAATTCGTCCGGCTGCCTGTGCGCCTCAAATTCCTCAGCGACCTGATCCGCTAGGTCATCGAGCTTATCCACTGGATTGGCTGTCATAGGAGGTGTTCAACCTCAGAGAACCCCTTTGTGGTGACGCGTCAAAACGTTCGAATCCTGGGGTCTGAACGTTGTCACAATATATAATTGTAGTTGGGTAGAATACCAGGGTTAATGCCAAGTTTCGTTGTCGATTTAGAGACGCTTTCCGAAAACGATTCACCAGAACTGGGGGAGGTGGTGACGGATGTTCAGGTTCAATCTGGATTCATAGAGGAGTTGAAAAGAACCTTTACGAATAGATTAGATTCAGAGGATGAGTTAACAACTAACTTCGAGCTCTCAAGGGTCTATCAGCAATCTTGGGCAGAGGATGGAAACGAGGAGATAATTAAAGAGAATATCACATCCCTGTCAAAACAGCTACATCCAGTACAAAAGACCGAGAAGGGGTTGTTATTCCACAGCACGGACTCCGAAGTACTCGTTGCACACTACCACGCAAGTGAGGGATGGGTGAAGGATTCAAACGAACTGATCAGTGGAGATCGTGTCGACAAAGATAGCGTCATCAGCATGTTTGCATTAGAGCCATCCGCTGATGGCGGCGATTCAGCTGTGGACGCTGACTACTATACGGAGTCGACAACGTTCATGCAGATTTTCGGAGTCCTCTCAGACGATGTGCTTCGGGAGATTCCTGAACGGGAGGTATACATCAACGGAAATCCGCTCTACGACGACAGATATACTGTGACGTACTCTTTTGGACGAGATCAATGTTTAGCTATGATCGAAAACGGTTCCCTATCGCTTAATGCGGATTCGAACTCGTTCTTAATCGAAAAATCACTCGAAGGCGAACCCCACATGCTGGAGTACAATTTTGAAGGCGGGTGGTTCGGACTTACACGGAGCGAAGATGTTTCAAAATTCGAACGCGACGTCATCCAATTCAAGCACGGATGGCTGACAGCTAGCCGTATCTACCGGAACCTTGTCGGTAATGAGACAGCGTACACAGAACACAGCTCAAGGGTCGAGCTGTCTGAGTCCATTATACAGAAATTCGAAGAAGAAACCGACAACGGAGACGTAGTATTCGCAAAACATAACGATGAAGGAGTTATCAGTCAGGAGTTCGCAGATGATATTCTCCGTGCTGTGGTCGGTACAGAACACTATCGCCTCTACTTCGCGTCACACCAAACAGTATCTGAGAGCAAGAATCTACGACTTGAATCTGAAGACCATTCCCTTGTTTTCTCGAACATCAAGGCCGACTCTATCGAGGAAGCTGATTCAATACTTCAGGTATTGTACGATCAAGCTTCTGATGAGGACCTTCGGAGAAGCAGGAGATACCTGACCGCCGCTGGACTCTTAGCAGGAATAAGTTATGCGTCGGACGACACTGCATCAGACTCACTGGCAGGTATAGTGAGGCAGAGTTCCTTCAGGGGCATCGAGGGTTTTATCCAAGATCAGCTCGACGCGGGGGAGTCAGTCGAGGGCTTCAGAGGATCGTTAAATGCGCTCTTCGATGATATTGGTACAGAAACCAGTACTGCCGACTTGGTGGATGGGGAATTTGATTACGATAGTTTCAGTCGGCTGGTGGAGATGATCGACGAAGCCGGCGAAGGGCTTGGATTGTCTGCTGGTGATCTTAGCGAACTTGACGAGGAAGGGTATCGGAGTGTCATCACTGTTGGACTGGATCAACGTATCGACGGTAATCTCACCCGTGAGGCAGAAACTGGACGAGGACCCTCGGATATTCGCCTGCGGAATGATGAAGGGGAAGTCATCTACATTGGCGAGTGTAAGTACTGGAATAAGAGCAATTCTGGCGTGAAATCGAATCTCGAGAAACCTCTCGAACAACTGGCGACATACGACCAGGGTGAGACATTCAATTCCATCATTATCTTCTTTGAGTCAGATGATTTCCAAGAAATCGACATCCGAAGGGTGTGGGAGAAGATACATGAGAGGTTGGATAAACTCGAGAGAGAGTTCGAATTGGAGGATGAAATGAACGATACCCCGTATTCACGCATCTATCGCCGGCCGGATGGAGGACCAGATGATCGATTCCTCTCTATCCACGTGATCGATGTCAGCGCCCAACAACATCATCAGGTAAGTGCAGAAACCGTTAGCTGATTTTATAGCCGGATTCTGTATCCACCCCGTCGTATTGGCTCCGCCTTAGCGCCCTCCCAAGCCCAGGAGTTCCTTCGATACGGAGCGGTATCGATCTCGAGGTCGCCTAACTGAGTCCAGCCAGTTAGACTTAGCAGAACCTAATGCCTCCCACAAAAGCCCATTCTGATAAAGAGTATTTGATAAATTGTGATCAATACCGATGATGTGTTGCTGCCAGATACTGGTCACACAGGTTCGAACTTTTAAGGTGGTGTGAAAACCACGTCTTGTCATACGATGAGTACACAAAAGGAGGAGGTGACTTCGCTCTTCGAGGCCTGCCAGCCTCGCTCCGACGTTATCGACGGGACGTTAGAGGAGGAGCAATTCGCTGCAAACCTCGCGACCGTCGCCCACGAGCCCGATGAAGCCGCCCCTGTGTATCGTGACGCCGCAGAATTTTTCGATACTACGTATCCGACAGAGGGGTTGACAACACTGTTGAGTAACCTGGCCGGCCGGTTTCTGGCTGCCGCAGACCGGGAGACGCACGGCTACAAGAGCAGTATTCTCTGTCTCGATACGACCTTCGGCGGCGGGAAAACGCACGACCTCATAGCCTCGTATCATCTGGCAAACAACCCGACCGAGATTGGAAATCTCTCAAAGTTCGTCGATAAGGACGAGCTGGCGACCGAGTATCTGGACGCTGTTTCCGATGGACTCGAAGCAAATTCAGCTGTCTTCGTCGGCGGGCACGTCGACGCCCGCAGCGCCCGAAGTAGTCGGACTGACCCGAACGCCCCGGATACGAACACGATGTGGGGCGAGATTGCCTACCAACTGTTCGGGCTCGACGGCTATCGGGAGATCGAGGACTACGACCGGGACCGACAGGCCCCTGGTCAAAACACCCTGAAGGATCTCCTGGAACAGAGTGACCAGCCCTCCGTGGTCCTTATTGACGAGATCGCGGAGTATCTCGAGGACGCGTCGACGCTCGAGGTCGGCGGGGCAACCTTGGCCAGTCAGACCGTCTCCTTCATGAAGTCACTGCTGGAGACAGCCGCTCAAGCTGACTCGCTTACCGTCATTTACAGTATTGCGGACTCGGCGTTCAAGGAGGAGGCAGAAGAGGTCCGCGGGCTGGTTGATGAGTTGGACGCCGTCGTCCAACGCCAGCAGAAGGTAATCACTCCTACCGGAGAGACGGAAGTTGGGGCTGTTCTCCAGCATCGACTGTTCGACGAAATCGATACAGATGTGGCGGTTACGGTGGCCGAGCAGTACTTCCATTTCTACGACGAAGCCCCGCGTCAATTTCCTCAGGAGGTGAGTGGAGACAGTTATCGGTCGAAACTCGAACGGGAGTACCCGTTCCACCCCACCGTTCTCGAAACACTCACCGAGAAGATCGACACGATTCCGGACTTCCAGCGGACTCGCGGGGCCCTGAAACTGCTCGGGCGAGCGATTCACTACCTGTGGAATCACCAGCCCGAAGAGTATGATCGTCACTTCCTCCGTCTCTACGATCTCACGCCGGCGGACGATGCTCCGGACGGGAGTATTCGGTCGACACTCAACGAATCCCTGTTCGAGTTCGTCGACCTGAGTGCTGCGGTGACCGCAGATATCTATACGCGTGACGGAACCGCACACGCCCAACTCGAAGACCAGAAGTGGACGGAGAAGGGCATCCCCGCGCTCGGATCCCACATCACGACGACGGTGCTCTGGAATAGTCTCGCGTTCGGTGAGCAGGCGTCAGGAATCGCTCGACGAGGGCTCAACGAGGCTGTCGCCCATCCTGGCGTCTCCTTCGACCACTACGATAACGCGCTGAAGAACCTCGGCGGCGACGACATGAACGTCGCCTGCTACTACCTCTACGACGAGGATCAGATCCGGTTCAAAGCCGAGCCAAACCTGATTCGAATCATCGACCAGCGGATCCAGAACACCTCCGAAGAGCAAGCTCGAAGCCGGTTCGAAGCTCGACTGGATCGTGAGGTCGGGAGTGGGGGATTCAACGTCGAGATGTTCCCCGAGGAGCCAGCGGACGTGGCAGATGACGGCTCCACACCTACGCTCTCCATTATGCACATGCTCACCGCGCCCGTACAAACGGAGCGTGGTCAGGAAACCGAGGTTCCCGACAAAATCCAAGAGCTGTACGAGAAAACCGCCGCAAAACACGGAGGAACCATCCAGAGTCGTTCGCACAAGAACTACGTCTTGTTCCTCGCCCCCGATGCGGAACTCCTCGAGAATGCGGTCGACCAGGCGACGCGGCTCGAAGCTATCGAGGACCTCCGAGACGACTCTCAGCAGACTGCGGACCTCTCCGACGAACAGCTCCAGGAACTCCGGGACAGGGAGGACGAAGCACGTGGGCTCCTCGGTGAGAGCGTTCGGAACGTCTATCGACACCTGTTCTATGTCGAGGACGACGGGCTAACGCACGTGACCATCACGTCCGTCGACGCCGGTGGCGGGACAAAGCTCGTCGACGCGGTCCGAACCACGCTCGAGGACATGAACCGGATCATCCGGGACGACGACCAACCCAAAGGAAAGGTCTGGTTCGAGCAGAAGCTGTGGCAGAGCCAGAAGCGCCGGATGACGACAGCGGACCTGGAAGCACAGTTCGCCCGGAAGCCGGGGCTGCCCTTCCTCTTAAGTACGAAACCGCTGCGAAAGACCATCGCACGAATGGTCTCGGACCACGAGTACGCCTACTGGGATAGCGAGACGGGGACGGCCTACTGGAACGCCCAGTCCCAGCCAGACAATTGGCAACACGACGCGCCGCTCCCGGAGTCGCCGGACGTCACGACCTCGATTACGGATTCGCAGGTCAAGATCGGCGATGAGTACGAACTCTTCGGGAGTATCGAGGATCTCCTTGATCAGCACGCCGACGAGATTCGTCGGCCGGAGCTGACGGAATGTGCGAACTGCGGTAAGGACCTCCCACCCCAGAGCACCCACAAGCTCTGTGAGGAATGTCGGAACAAACCCGCCGAGTGTGACGACTGCGGAGAAGAGGTCGAAGGCAAGACGAAAGCAGACGAGCCCGTCCTCTGCGAGGACTGCAAAACGGGTCCCGGTGGGACGTGGAACAAATCCACCGGGTCGATGAGCGCGAAGCGGGCTTTCAGCGAAATCCGGGGGCACGCCGTCTCCCAAGCCGGTAGTGATGCGACGCCGGGAATCGACTCACTCATCGTCCAGATCGAAGGCGATCAGCCGTTCAAGCACGGGTCCTTCGTCGCGCAACGGTCGCCCGTGAAGTCCCGGAGTGAGTCCATCACTGTGGATCTCGACTACAAGAGCCGTGCGGAGATGGGCAACGGTGAGGCAACCTTCAACGCTAACTTCACCGGGCCGCTTGATGCCTTCACCACGCTGAATCAGAGTCCCGAAGGCTTTAGCGACCGGGCAGGTGGTAATCAGAAGATCAAGCTGAGCTTTAAGTTCCAGATGGACGAACCGGAGGCCATCGACGGCGACGAAGACGACGTGCTTGCCCAGCTTGGTGACGAACTCGACGGGACGAACATCACCGTCAGAGCGCAGGCCGGCGGACCGACGAACATCGAAGGTGACGACTCATGAGCATCCAACGAGACGAGGAACGGGCAGAGACCTTCGCCCTTGGAAGCAGCGTCTACGGTGGACGTCCCACGTTCGCCCTCGTCCGCGACGAGACAGGGAACGAAGCAACGATCACGCTCTACGAGCTGCTTCCGACTGAGCAAGCTGACGCACGCCAGCGTCGGCTGGAACGGCGCCGGCAACAGTCGTCGAAAACGCACCCCTTCCAAGAAGTCATTGGTGAAAACGTAGAGGGTGCAGAGGATTGGACATGGGATGGATGGGTCGCTATGAAAGTACGGCGGCTCTCCGGTTCCCGCCTCCGGTGTCTCCTTCAACTCATCGACGAAGCTCTCAGAGATGCCGATATCGACTCCTCGTTAATTACGGGGACCGGATCATCGACCGTCCTACTGCCTGAAGAGGCAGGAGTTCGGCTCTCACTCGGGTTTATTGGAATGAAACCGTTACAGAGAGTAGATCGAATGCGGGCACTCAGCCGAGGGGTAGCTCGGATGGGTCTAGAAGAGTGCTACTATTGGCACGCTAAGTGTCGTTCGCCAAATACACCAGGTGGAGCGAAGGCTCTCAGAAAGCTGCTGACCGTCAATTAATAAAACAACAATGTCAAATCAAAATACCGGAGACAAAAAGTCGAAGAGCAGGCCCAATCTCAAAATTCAAGATCAGATTCCACTAAGATCGGTGGGGATTGAGACTGAGCGTGAAAATAAAGATTTCACACATATGCCCCCTCACCGCTATCTTCATGTTTGGTTTGCGCGACGGCCAACACCGGTATCCCGTCTTGCCATATTGTCGACAGTCACTAGTGATTCCGTGTCTGATGACACCCTTCTTCGTTGGATGGGTATGGACCCAAACAACATTTCAGAGGGTGTGAGCATCTCAGAACATATTCGGAACAAGAGAAAAACACTAGATGATCGAGATGGGGCAGAGTATGAGCACTTTGGATATCGGAAGATTTGGAGGAAGACACCCGATGAAGACGTAATATCCGAAATTCATAATGAAGCTAAGAAAACCTGGGGAGGGGATCTACCTACCATTCTGGATGCAACTGCAGGTGGAGGGTCAATTCCGTTTGAAAGTGTCCGATATAACTTCCCAACAATAGCTAACGAGCTAAATCCCGTTGCTTCGGTTATACTAAAAGGGGTCTTGGAGCATCCGCGTCTTGAAAAGGACCTATCAGATGATATCAAAAAGTGGGGCGACGAAATCAATTCAAGGGTACGCGAAGAGATAGGTGATTTATTCCCGTCACCACCTGGTGAAAAGCCAGTCGCATATCTGTGGGCTCATACAATGACTTGTCCGGATTGTGGGCTAACTATTCCACTCACCAACAACTGGTGGTTGGACAAAGATTCTGGTAGTGAGGGAATAGCCGCTATGCCAGTAATCGACGAAGGGGCAGATAGAGCCGAATTTGAGGTAGTCGAACTACCAAATGACATCTCAAAAGACGAATTTAACCCCACAACTGGGACCATCTCATATGGGAAAGCTACCTGTCCTCGATGTAACGTCGTTGCAGAAAGTGAAGAGGTGAAGGAGCAAGCTAGAGAGAATGGTCTTGGCTATCAATTATATGCCATCTATAATGAAACGACGTCAAAATCGAAAAAGGGAGAGCGAGGGTTCAGGGCACCGACGAAAGAGGACAAAGAAGCGTTCAATAAAGCCCGGGATCAAGCAAATAGCGATCCAGAAATATCTACATTCTTAACGGAGGAGATCCCCGAGGGGGAGAAGACACGAGAATTACATCGGAACGGGATGAATGAGTGGAGAGATCTATATTCTCCACGTCAGTTATTAGTTCATCATACCTACCTGAGCAAGTTCCAAGAGGTATCTGAGGAGGTCTACGAAGAATACCCAGAGGAACAAGCCGAAGCAATTCTTACATTCCTTTCATTTGCAGCTGACAAGGCCTTGGATTACAATTGCAGGCTGTGTAAGTGGCATCCAAACAGAGCTATACTCGGCCATGCCTTTGCTGGGTCTGATTTCGCATTTTCATGGTCCTTCCCAGAGAACAATTTGATCGTAGATGGACATGGATATGAGTGGGTCCTCGGGAATGTTCTTTCCGCGTATAATGACTTATATGAGATCTCTGGTTCGAGCAACGCGTCTACTTCAGTTCTACAGGGTGATGCCGGTGATCTTGACATAGAGGATGAAAGCATTGAGGCAATTGTCCTGGACCCGCCATATTATCAGAATGTAATGTATGCCGAGTTATCTGATTTCTTTTACGTTTGGATGAAGGAATATCTGGGGGATGTCTACCCAGAGTTCTTCACAGATGAGCAAACTGAAAAGCAAGAAGAAGCGGTGGCGAATCCATCACTGTACGAGGACGTTGCCACAGATGAAACCTCAAAGAAGGAGATGGCTGACCGGCACTATGAGGATAAAATGGCCGGGATATTCGAAGAACTCCATCGGGTTCTTGGGGACGATGGAGTCTTTACAATGATGTTCACGCATAAGGAAACCGCTGCTTGGGATACCCTAACTAAGGCACTAATAAGAGCAGGGTTTGTCATTACTGCCACGCACCCGATCAACTCAGAAGACCCCAATAGGGTACAGCAAATGGCAAAGAATTCTGCCGAGAGTACAATCCTGCTAACTAGTGAGAAGCAGATCGGGGCGGATGATCGGGAGCCTGTACTCTGGGAAGAAATAGAACAGCAAACTCGCGAAGTTGCAAGAGAAAAGGTTCGGTCTCTTGATGAGAGCGACATGGAGATGACTAATGTCGATATGATTCTCGCCTCATATGGGCCTACACTAGAGGTATACACTCAGAACTACCCCGTTGTGAGTAGTACTGGCGAAGAAGTTCCTCCTGAGGAGGCGTTAGATATCGCCCGCGAATCTGTTCGGGATTACTTTATCCAGAAATACTTGAATTCTGGAGTTAGTGAGACTGACTCGAAGACTGAGTGGTACATATTTGCTTGGTTGATGTTCGAGGCGAAGCGTTTCCCCTACGATGAAGGCCGTCGTTTGGCAATTGGATTAGGGGAAGACGTAGACTCATTGAAAACAACCCATCGAATGTGGCGGCGGAAAAGCGGGGATATCCTCCTCCGGCCTCACGAAGATAGAGTCCAGGACGTGACCAAAAGCCAAGACAATCGGTCTAGTAGGAAACCTGTTGATCCAGATGCACTCTCGTTCGCTACAGGACTTGACAAAGTTCACGCTGCCATGCATATCTACAATGCGAAGGGAGCTACTGGAGCATGGAACTGGATGAATGACCGCAACTGCGGTTCTGACCCTACATTCAAAGCCACTTTAGAAGCATTACTTCGGGTTCTTCCCCATGATCATCAGGATTGGGAAATTGCAAGAGATATAGCCGCTGGAGAAACAGGGGATCTACTTGATCTTGATCTAGACGCGGATATCTTCAGCAGGGAAGATGAAGAGCAAGAACACCAGGGTCGTCTGAAAGATTTCTAATTCGCTAGTCTTCCCCCAACGCTGAAAGGGGGGATTCCTCTTTCCGGCGTGCGACCTCATCCGGCCATCGTTCCTGAATCACGTTTAAGATTCGTCTCTCCCGTTCGTCAATCGTTGCTTCGTTCCACTCCTTGTTCTCGAAGATCTCGTTGAGCATCCGGAACTTGGACTCATCGAAGGCAGCTTTCTTCTTCCCGAAGGGGTCGTTCTGATTCCCGGCGTTATCCTCGATAGTCATCAGCGCCAAATTGCCCAGCCGGTCGCTGTTCTCGTTGATGGTCTCGTGGAGGTGCTCGGGGAACTCGTCTGAAACGGTCTGTGGCCAGACGTGCTCGGTCGTGAAACGGTCGTCCTCGTTGTCGGCGACCTTCTGCACCTCGAAGGGGATCTTCTCCCGTTCGCGTTCTAGTGAGAGTTCGTACGCGTAGAGCAGGTATCCAAGCTCGTTTTCCGGTTGGAATCGCTGTAGTAGGAATAAACGTCGGCATCATAGAGCATGTCCATCAGGGTTTATGTGAAGTCTGAGAGTGCGTTAGAATATACATCATATCTATTACTAACGAAGTATTGACTGTCCAATACATTTCCCGCCTCACAACTCTCCCTGTATTGTTTATATATATAGTAAAATTTGTGAAGACCAAATGAGCAAATGAATGCAACTTCCGCGATAGCGATTCCGGTATATGCAACTAATCTTAATGCGTCGTCTATCGCTTTAATGTGAGTTGTTCCATAGAGTCTGCTGAAAATCCCACCCCGTTGATATTGAGCCCATTCCCTAAGCCACTGTAGCAAATCATAAAATGTAATCATATTCTTATTCTCAAAGTAAGGAATTTGTTTTGCCTTTTCATAGATGTTTGAGAGAGAATTTTCTACATATTTGTCCTGGGTATTAGCCTGATCTATTTCAAACTCTTCATTAATTGGATAGGGAACGATCCAATTAAAATAATCATTACTCCGTGGATTATCATCGTTAGGAAAATACAGAAATGGAAACGCGTATAGCTTAGATTCTAAGGTATCCATCGAATTTATTCTGTGAAACTCCCACATACTAGTGTGAGAACCACCTCGAGATGTTCTAATATTTGAGTATTTACAACGTAGTAGAGCACTGGTTGCTTTATACACACAATAATACGCCTGAATTATTTTCCACTCTGCTACATTAGTCCGTTCCTCAGATGATGCACCAATTGGTGAAGCTAGGGCGTATTCATCACGCCATGCGTTAGTTAAATTTCTATAGGCATTTCGGTAGTGGTCTTGGAGGTCTTCCTCTCGATCACGGAAGAATGTCTGGAGTTCTTTTTGATTTTCAACCGCCTGAGAGACCACGAAATATAAAATATGCTCTCGAAGCTGCTCAATCTTATTTCCCCAATGAAGATGTCCACCGGTTGTATTCGGAGCTATTTTGGAAAGATCAATCCCCCATTTCTCACGCGGGGCACCTTTTCCTTCTTCAATAAACGGATTTCCCTCTCGATAATCGTCTTTATCAAATTCGTACGCTACTCTGTATCCATCATTAATGAGTTTCATTAATTCCGCAACTGGTTCAGCTTCTTGTTTATATACCTGCCAATCCTGCATATCTGCCTGTTCTGTAGAAGAGAGGATAGGCTTTGATATAACAGGAGGAGAGTGCCCATAGGAAAGAGTAACTGATAGTCAATGAGGTCAAGAGATACGTTTCAACAGGGGTTTATAAAGTATTGCGCGCTATGGTGAAGACAAAATGACTCAATCTCTACAGAACTACGACTGGCAGTCTATCTACGAAAGCCAGCCCAGCAACGACGCATCCCATCTAATCAAAGAGTTCTACGTTCCGGCGCTCGAACGAAGTACCCAGTACGACCGGATCGCAGGCTACTTCGATAGCGGTTCTCTCGCTGCTGCTGCGAACGGAATCGAGGCACTCATCGAAAACGACGGGCGAATGCGACTCATCGTCGGCGCACAGCTTCAGCCGAAGGATCGACCTGTGCTGGAAGCACTCGCCGATGATCTCGACGATAACCTGACGGACTTGGATGACGAAACGCTCGATCAGCAGCTCCAGCTTCTCGCCTGGCTCCTACGGGAAGATCGACTCGAGCTCAAGATCGCGGTCCCCAGCCGTGGGGAGTGGGGTATCTTCCACCCCAAAGTAGGCATTTTCCGAGATGAAGAGGGGGACTGGATCTCATTCGAGGGGAGCATTAACGAGACGGCCGGCGGCTGGACACGGAACTACGAACGGTTCAAAGTCCACCGCTCGTGGGACGATGGCCAAGCCCCCTACGTCGAAGGCGACCGAGAGTCGTTCAAACAGCTGTGGCAAGACGAGCACGCCTACGTCGACGTCTACGACCTTCCGGAGGCCCTGAAAGAGGAACTCATCGACTGGAAGGCCCCAGACAACGACGTCGAGGTCTCCCAAATCGTCGAGAAAATCCGCGAACCAGAGGCCCCGACCGATGGCGACAAGGGGCGAATCCTGGCCGACGGGGCACAAGCCCCTGGCGGCCTCCAACTCGCCGAGGAAGCGAGCACGATCGATCCGTGGCCCCACCAGCGGGTCGTCTCCGATACGGCGGTCAATACGTATCCCAACTCCTACCTCCTCTGCGACGAGGTCGGTCTCGGGAAAACCATCGAGGTCGGTCTGACACTCTCCAGACTCGGTCTGACCGGCGAACTTGAGAACTCACTCGTCCTTACACCCGCCAGCCTCGCCGTCCAGTGGCAAGAAGAGCTCTGGGAGAAGTTCAACATCAACGCCTACCGGTACGACCGCGGAAGTGACTACGAGTACGTCTTCATCGACGCGTTCGGAGAAGAGCATTCGATCCCCGGCGCTAGCGATCTAGATATCGACGCAGATCGACGAGACGAGGCGTGGACGAACAGTCCGCTGTGGCGGTTCGCACACACTCAAAAGGACGCTCCCGGGCCGACCGTCATCATCATGTCCTGGCACACGGCCCGGCTCACGGGCCGATGGGATCAAGTCGCTCCTGCAGATCAAGGGACTGTCCGAACGCGGAACGACATCCCAGCAAGCTGTCGAGGGCGCAGCACAGACGGGAGAGAAGGTGTCTGGGACGCAGTCGTCGTCGACGAGTCGCACAACGCTCGTCGTGGGAGCAACTTCTACAACTTCCTTGAGCGGCTCCATGATCACACCCACTGCTATTACCTGCTCACCGCGACGCCGATGCAGCTCCACCACCGCGAACTCTACGACCTCCTGACGCTACTCGATATACCGGAGGCGTGGGACAACCGAGACCGATTTGTCGAGTTTTACGAGACCCGGCAAGCGCTTTCAAGCGTTCTCGAAGGCGGGGCAAACCTGTCGTCTCGCTCGACCTCAGGTGAGCCGTCGCAAGCAACACTCGATGGAACGTTTCAGGACCGCTTCGATTCCTCGATTGAATACGCAGACGTCGTCCTTGAGGGACTTGTCGACGAACTCGGGGTGGAGGATCAAGGCCGTGGTGTTGCGAAGCAGCGACTCCTCGCAGCCTGTAATCTGGCACGGGGATATGGAGGACAGTACGATGACTACCGTCGGAAAGTCGACGCAACTATCGACGAACAAATCGATCCGTTCGGAGCTGACGAGGACACGAAACTCAAGCGGTTGCTGTATCCAGAATCGGTGCTGAACGAGGAGATGATTATCTCCTCACGGAGTGATCGGCTTGATGCACTAGACGAACTCAGCGAGGACGGGTGGAACGTGCTCCAAGACGTGTTCTCCTGGGCAACGCCGGTCGATGCATGCATCCACAGGAATACCCGGGATACACTCAGAAAATATCGCAAAGCAGGGCTTCTCGAAGCTAGGGTTCCAACCAGAAAACCCGAGCGACGGCGGATCGAACTCGACGAGCAGACCCGCCGAGTGTATGATCGAATCGACGAGTACACTCGGACCTTCTACAAGAAGGCTCAACAGTCGACTGAGATGGAAACCCGCGCCATCGGGTTCGTGATGACTACGTATCGTCAGCGGCTTACTAGCAGTGTCTACGCGATTTCCCAGAGCCTCTCCTCGCGTCTGGAGAAACTCAAGAAACAGCAGAAAGTGCTCGAACGTCGGAAGCGCATCCGAGAGGACCAGGATGAGGACCGTCAGGCAGTGCTGGATGCGTTGAGTGACTTCGACGAAGAAGAGGTCGCCGAGATGGAAGACGCCGGCGAAGACGTGCTGAACGTCGATTTGACGGAACTGGCACCGAGCCTCACAGACGAGGGGATCAATCTCCTCAAGGAAGAGATTGGGGAATTGGAATCATTCATTCAGGAGGTCAAGCAGGTCGACGGCGACCCGAAAATGGATCAGCTGTATGAGGACCTCGACATGCTCGACCGGAAAGGTCGGAGTCGAATCATCGTTTTCACGCAGTACAAAGACACGATGCACTTCGTCCGCCAGCAGCTCCGATGGAAGTACGGCGAGAACATCGCCTGTTACTCTGGTGATGGCGGCGAGATGTACGACGAAGAGGCGGACACTTGGCGGAACGTGGGGAAGGAGCGTGTTAAGCGAGAATTCTCCGATAACGACGGAGAAGTCGATATTATGGTGTGTACCGACTCGGCGAGTGAGGGGTTGAACCTGCAGGAATGCGGTGCGATGATCAACTATGACCTCCCGTGGAATCCGATGCGAGTGGAACAGCGAATTGGTCGTATCGACCGCATCGGTCAGGAATACGATGAAGTTTATATCCTCAACTACAGCTACGAGGACACCGTCGAGTCAGATATCTATGATCGACTGGACGACCGCATCGGTCTGTTCGAGTACGTCGTTGGCGATATGCAGCCGATTCTGTCCAGTGTCGGGTCGAAGATTCGGGAGGCAACGATGGTCGAAGGGGTGAAAGCGGACAGCGAGGAATACGAAGAGCTCGAGCAGGACATCGAACAAGATATCGAGGAACAGCAAGGTGAAGACGACCCGGTCGAACTCAAAGATTCGCTGGCAGATATCGACAGTGACCGTCCCTTGCGTGAACAGGTCATTCAAGAAGCCCGCTTAGACGCTTGGGAAACCTACTCCCACCCCGACCTTGGGAAGGTCGGAAATCCGGACGAAAATCGAGACCCCGTTTTCACCGTAGAAGCGATCAAAGAGGTCTTCTTGGGGAATGAAACCCTCAGTGAGGCAGGAATCACCTTCGATGTACTGTCACAGATAGACACCGAGTTTGATCTCAGTGAACCAGAGGATGCAGAATCCATTTACTGCCTCCAGCATTCAGGAGACATCCCCATCACAACGGAAGAGAGTGAGGATTCCCTTGCAGCGAGTATCGCAAATCAGTACGAGGGGATCGGTGTAACCTTCGACCCTGAAACTGCTGACGAGTACACCTCACTCAGATTCCTCGCGCCGGGGAGCCCGTTGTTCAACTGGTTAACAGCGACACTAGTCGAAACGTCGGATCGGCTGAATCTCACGCAATCTGCCCGAAATATAGAGAATAACGGTGAAGTTGTCCACACTGCTGAGGAACCGTGGATTGTCACCGGATGGTCCAAAGAAGACGATCCAGGAGCTGTTCTCGTCTACCTCACGGAGGATGGCTTGGTTAGTGAACGAGCCGATACCGTGAAATCCCTCAATCAGTGGTCACGGGAGTTCGCCGAAAATCGCACTCGTGCAAACGATTAAATTATGACTGGAATTGTGATTCTTCCCGCTGGTCGCGACGATGCCTTCCGAGACTACCAACAGTTCGTTCGAGACGGCCACCCAATCGACGACATCGAACACTACCTCGATGAAGAAGACCTCGAGTTGTTTCAGACGACATCGGACGCCGACCGCGTTCATGTCTGGGGTACTTCAGTAGACGGCACGTGGCAGAACGTCGAGCGCAACGATATCGCGCTCGTGTACCACGATGGCGGGTTCGTCGCGAGGGGTCACGTCCTTCAGTTGCGACACGACCCTGACCTTGCCGAGTATCTCTGGAAGGAGTACGTTGATCACGGCCGCTGGGACGATGAGAGTCCCTGGGAGTATATGACCTTCTTGACCGATATCGAGGAGATCGATGTCGATATCGAGGGATTCAACGCACTCGTCAACTACGACGAGACCTATCGCCCCCAGGGCTTCACTCGAGTCGCTGACAAACGCCTTGATCAGCTTGCCGGCGAGGAGTCGGTCGAAACTGCCATCGCCGAACTCACCGATGCCGGTGAGCGCGTCCATCCTGTCGACGACGAAGATGACAGCCCAACTCCAGCACTCGCCGACCAAGTTCAAAACGCCAGTACGGACGGCGACGCTCACCAAGAGTTCGAACAGCTTGTCGCGAAAGCGTTCTCTCGACTCGGCTGTACCGCAGACTGGATCGAGGGGGGTGGCGACACCGACGTCGAAATCCGCACTCCGAAACACGTCGTCGTCGAAGTGAAAGCCCGTAGCAAAGGCCGAGTTAATTCACTAGAGGTCACCAATATCGACAAGCACCGCCGCCAGCGAGGGGCCGATCACGCCATTGTGGTGGCTCCAGGGTTTGCCCCGAAAGTCATCGATAACGCCGAAACGACAGAGCTGACCACCATCGCCGTTGACGACCTCGTTGAACTCCTTGACCGGCGGGAACAGTATGCAGTCCTGCCTGAGGAGACGATGTCTCTCTTAACGCGATCTGGAGCCTTCCAAGACGACAGACTCGATATCCTCGATGAATCCATCCAAGAGCGTATCGCTGCTGGAGAAACGCTCCTCGCAGTCATTCGCGCACTTGAACGCGCCGACGGTTCCGTCGAGACAGCCGAGGATGTTCGGTGGATCGTTGTGGGAATGGAAAATGCAGACGACATCCCCACCATCGAGGAAGTTCGATCTGCCCTGCAGTTGCTTACTCATCCGAGTATAGGCGTCGTAGAGCAGGACGAAGATGGCTATCGAGTTACCACTGACTACGAGAACGGTGTCCAGTTGGTCCAGTCGCTCGGGGACATCGTTCGATCCTCTGCTACAGATGGCAGCTCCGGATGAAACTCGTGCAATAGGTCAGCCCCCAAGATAGAGATCGGAAGGGGTTGGCTGAATAAGCATCACCGCTGGGGTGGTGCGAGATTTTTTATCGCAGTCCTCCACGAGCGTCTCAAGCAACCCATCCCAGCTCGGAGCACCGAAGTACCGGATGGAGAGTCCGATGCCGGCAAAGATCACATGCTGGCAGTTGGCCATCGTGACCGTTTCCTCAATATCGGCGGCCACCCCCTCCCTGTACTTCTCGAAGTCGGTCATATGGCCAAATCCGCACTCATATGCAATGACAGTATGAGAATAGATATGAGCGACGTACGCCATCTTCCCCTACCCTGTCGATAGCATAAATGAAGACTAGATTAACAGAGAGGTATGGCTCTCAATAATCTGGGTTCGTCAGAGCGGGCTTACAGGAGATCCTTCACATCAGTATAGGCATCTTTCAGGGTTATGCTCCACTGGACGCTGCCGACAAGGCCGTACTCGACGATTACATCGTCCGCTTGGACGGCGAACTCCGCGAGAGACTCGAGATCCTTTGTCGAAAACCGGGGGTGATTCTGCAACCCATCTAAGAAGTTCGGATTCGACACCACCTGCTGTACCAGAATGTAGAGCAACAGGGCTTGAGGCCCGTTCGAACTTGCGGGAACCTCCTGCTCCCCCTCTCCATAGTCCACCCGTAGATTCTCTAGCTTGACGGCCGCCTCAGGTACGACGTACGAACCATCGTAGAGGTACTGCCAGATTGCCGGATTTGCGAGACTCAGGCTCGACTTGATCTGCCGAGCGAAGTTGTGGCGTGGGACCGTAACGTTCCGTCCGGCACGGTAGTCGAGCTCAAGGATGAGGGTGGGGTCGAAGAACAGCGTGTCGAAAACCGTCGCCCAGAGTGGATGCTCGTTGACGGCATCTATCTCCTCCGTCAGGAACTCCGTTCTGACCTCGGTCTCTTGCTCGGCCCGGTCGATGATCCCGTTCAGGCGCCGAATGACGGCTGGAAGCTGATCCAAGAGTTCGGACAGCTCCGAGTGACACGTCGCGAAGAGCCCCTCGACATCGGTCGAGGCGGAGTCCAACTCCCCGAGGCAGTCCATCACCAAGCACAGCTCGATGGTCTCCCAGTACGTGCGGAGGTGTTCGACCGACCGCTCGACGGTGTTCGGCGTCGGTCGCTCATCCGTTGTCAGAATGTCGACCGCTCGCTCGCGTTGGTATGAAAGGTGGTTCTCGATGAGTGTCGGGAGTGAGGGAGTCGACGACGAGGAACCCGCGAGCCGGGCCGGCGACCGTTCCGGAAACTGCGGAGCACCTCTTCCGTCGGGGGCCGCGGTATCGCCTCCTCCAGTACCCTGCTGGGACATCTTCTGGAGCTCGGAGATGGCGATGTTGAACACACCCGCTGCGCTCGCATCAGGATTTTGCAAGACTGTCCGGAGGAGAGTGGTAGAACTCTCCGTGCCCCCGCTTCGCGTTATGTCGCGGTACTCGCGGTAGTACTCCTGCGACTCCTGCACGACCCGGCGGGCGTTGCTCCGTAGTCCCTCGGCAGGGACGGCGATGGTCACGACGGCATCCTGCCAAGCGGCCCGGTCGTCCTCATCGACGCGGAGACCGAGTTCGGCGTCTGCCTCAAGCGTGGCCGTCACGCGGCGTTCGTCCCCCCCTTCGGTGGCGACGAGGAAGGAGTGTTCCCCTGAGATACCACCGAGACGGAAGATGAGTTCGGCCTCGCCGTCGGAACCGGCCTGCGTCAGTTGTGCGTCGAGGAGCCGGAAGTCCCCGCGGTCGTCCGACACCTTGCCCTCCCAACCCTCGTAGCTCTGGTCACGAAGGGAGAGCGAGTCCAAATCGGCGACCGGGTCGGAGAGTTCGAAGGGGAAGGACGCGTTGTGGAAGAGCGACCCGTCGAGCGGCCGTGTCTGCTCCGGAGGGAACACCTGCAGGAACCCTGCCTCTACGTTCCCTCTCGAAGCGGGCTCAAGAAGCGCGGTGCTGGTCATATTCGGGCTTCCATAGAGACAGGCCGTTCCCCAGTCACCCTCCAGTGTCATATACTTCGCGTGAACCCACCGAGCCGACGAGTGTTCCATCTCCCGAACCGCGAAGTCACGGTCGAGCGCATCTGGAAGTCCTCCCACGTCCATCGCGGTGCTCTCGGATTCAACGACGAACTCCAGCCGATCGGCGTCCAGCGTCTCCGCGACCTGCCGTAGCACATTCGGCGACCCGTAGAACGGCGCGTACATCTGGACGGACTCGATGTCACCGACCCGGGCGGTGACCTGATCGAGAATTGACTCCGAGAGGTTCGAGAGAAACCAGACGTTCCGTTCGGTATCGGGCTGTGGAGCTTCCTCGTCGTCGAGCCATTCGAGTGTGGTGGTGGCCTCACGGACGTAATCCCGGGCGTCCTGTCCGGTTACATAGCCTTCGACCTCAAGAAGTTGTTCGAAGAAGCCTCGGATGTCGCGAGCGACCGAGAACGCCTCGCCGATGTCATGTTCGTCGTCGGTCAACCAGTACCGCTGGAAGCCGTCACTGTAGCCGATCTGCGCTGCCTTACAGTACTCCTCGAGGCCGAGGTTCGCGGAGCTGACGGTGAAGTAGACGCTCCGATCGGACGCGTACAGGTTGATCTTCGGGTGAAAGACGCCGTCGGAGTAGACGGGCTCCAGCAGATAGTCAGTCCCGATCGGGGCCTCCCGCCAGTCACCGCTGGTGATGTTGCGCTCGTAGCGGGTTGCGTCCACCAGCACGAGCGGCAAGTCGCAGTTCCGCTTGCGCAGTCGGGGGCGGACGTAGCCGCTGAAGAACTGCGGGTCGAACGGGTACGTCGTCAGGAGCGCCTGCTGGATGCTCCAACCCTCCCCCTCAAGCTCCTCGAGAAGGTTCATCGGGTTTCGCCCCCGTGGGCGCGTCGGAGCAGGTCGGCGCCAAACGGCGTCACCTCGAATTCCGCATCCGGGTCGTCCTCTAACAGGCCGCAGTCCCGGAGGAAGGTGTTGGTCTCGAAGAACCTGACGAGGGAAACCCGGGCTCGGAAGGGCTGCTCTCCCCGCTCTTTCTGGGTCTCGAGACAGAGGCGGTCGTCCTGATCGAACGAGAGCATTCGCTTGAGGTTCCCTGGGCTGAGCCGGTCGTAGAAGACGCGGAGGTGCGTCCCCACGACCTGCTCCCGAAGCACCGACCGCGCGACCTCGTGGATGGGCGTCTCGGGATCGAGGTCGGCGATGAACCGATCGAGAGCGGGCAAGGAGGCGAAGGGGGAGTCGAGCCGAGAGTACGCGTAGTTGTAGAGCCACTGCCGCTCGTCGCGCTGCCGTCTCAGGCGGGCCACCTCGAGGAGAACAAGGACGGTCGAGCGGGCGAGGGCCCGAGACCAGTGCGCGAACTGCGCATCTTCATCATCGAGAGCCGAGTGAAGTTCGTTCAGGCTGCTTCGGATGGCCTTCGAGAGGAGCACCTCGTTGACGCCCTCGACGCCAGGGAGTGCCGGTACGGTTTCCCACCCTTCGGCTGTCCATTCCGCAATAGCATCCTGTACGGTGCCGAGGTCGAGTGTGGTCTCGGGACGTGCCGACGTGATCGAAACCGATGGCTGCGTCCGGTCGGCCGTCCCGTACAGCATCAGGTTCCGAGTCAGCTGTTCCGTGGAGGCGTCGTCTGAACCTTCCGAAACCTCGAAGTTCCGCAGGATTCCGTTCACCTCCGCTTGAATCCGGTCGGCATCGCTGGCTGAGGCAATGAGCGTCTCATAGTCATACCGCGCGGGAATGCGGCTGTTGAGGAAGGTAGTCGCGGCCTCGAGTTGTGCCTCAAGCGCGTACCCGAGGTAGACCTGCTGCCAGTAGACGTGCATCAGCGATCGGAGCTGATCGAACTTCGCGTCCGCCTCCCCGAGTTTGATTGGATTCGCGGTGTCATCCATCACGAGTTGGCGCGCCCGTAGCAGGAAGAGCGAGAACGCGCGGCGGTAGTGGTGGTAGCCTCGGTGGTACTTCTGGTAGAGCTTGCTGGCGTTGTGATCCTCGACATCGCCCGTTTCGAGTGTCGCGCGAAGGTGATCGAGGACATCGATCGGGATCGCCTCCGGGATCGAGTCGCGGAGATGGACCGACCCCGACTGCTTGTCACCCTCCCACTCGAGGAACCCGAGGAACACCTTCTGGAGTGCTCGTCGCTCTGGCTCGAACTCCGCCTCGTAGTAGACAGACTGGTTGGCGAAGTCGTAGCTGAATGCCCCGAAGTCGTCCCGCGTTGCGTGCCCAGCCTCCGCACACGAGATGACCCGTTCCTGATTCTCGCCAAGTCGCTCCCCCACGAGCCCCGCGAGTTCCTCTCCCGCAGCGGTCAGAGTGAATTCCCCACGCTTCAGCAGGAACTTCTGTAGTAGGTTCTCGTAGAACCGCTGGTAGGCGTAGCTGTCGTTCTTGAGGAGCTGTAGGTCGTCTAATCTGATTTCATCGAACTCCTCGTAGTCGTAGTTGAACTCCGTATTCCCGTCCATCCCGGTGATGGCGCTCGGCTGGTCGTGTTGGAATTCCTGATACCGGCTTGAAAGGCAGAATAGCTTCTCGACGTTCTTTATCTGCCGGTACCGTTCCTCGTCGTCTTCTCCCGAGTCCCTCAGTTGCTCAATCGCCCAGCAGAAGACCGAGACGTAGCGTAACCGCAGCGTGATTGAGGTAATCGCCCCGTGTGCGAAGAGATTCACAACCCGGTTGCGCGATCGGTTCGTGTCAATGGGATCGATGGGCGTCCCCTCTTCATCGGTCTTTTCGCTCCAGTCTGGGGCGGCCTGCAGCATTATTCTGGATTGACACTGGCTACTCTTAATTGGCTGGGAGTAGATAGCATCCATCGATGGGCCGATCGCCGGGAGTGTAAAAAGTGATCGAGAGTGTGGATTCGCTCTCCGGAACTCAGTTCTAGTTAGTTTTCACAACACCCCGGCGGGGATAGTTGTAGTATTGGAAACAGCCAAAGTGTCTCGTGACCCTTGAGGAGATCCTCGGGACTTGACCTCTATCCTTGGGACGCCTGTCGGAAGGCCCTAAGAGGCGGGTGTTTCCGACAAACGGTGGGAAGTCGCGAACGCCGAAGTCGATCGTCCGGACAAGCTCTCAGGCCCAGAGGGTGAGCTGGACGAGATCCCTTCGGCGATTCAGCCCATCGAGAGGGGCACTAACTGTGAATGGTCGAACCCGTGCTCTGAGTTATATACCAAGACGAAGGAAGGGATGCGTGTAGAACAGAAATGACTGCACCCTCCAACGAGAACGGATCTCCATTCGACACCGTCCCAGACGCACCCTCCAGCGAACCGAAGTACTCGCCGATCTCCGTCTCTGCGCTCCATGCCGCAGTCGGGCAGCGAGGCCTCCCGCCCGAATACCTTCCGCTCTCTGTCCGTGCCCTTGACGAACTCCAGCTCGCGCTCTCAGCCGCGCACAAGGGGAACTTCCTCACACGCCAGCTCATCGGACAGGCAGACCGCTCGAAGTATCTCGATGTCCAACGCTACAGCCCGAGTGATAGCGACGATGACGAACCGGTCGGCTCCGAACTCGACGCGATTGACAACGCCGACGTGAGCAATCAATCAGCCGGTCGCGGCCCCGCCCACTTCGACGATATTCTCTTCCTAAGCGGACCGTACGTGCGAACGCTCCTCGAGGATGCACTGGGATACGCCGTCCCCGAATTTGTCGGGCCAGTTGACCGTTACACACTCACACCGTGGGCCGAACCGTCGCAACCGCCAGTGGAAGACATCCGAATCGAGGTCGTCCCCACCGGCTCCGAACCCGGGCCCGATGAAAAGCTCATCGCTGGCATCGACACCGATGCCGTTCGCGCTGAACTCGTCAGGGTCGTCATCGACGCTTTCAGCATCTACAGCAGTGAACCCGGATTCATGCATACGATTGACTCTGTCTCCAGTCCGACACTCGCCGTCCGTGCAGCGCCCCACGACGACCTCGTGATGGAAGAACCGGGGCCGTACTCGGCGCCGATCCCCGGCGCGATCAGGCACAACTAATCCGATTTGACCAGGTAGGTGAGCGGAGACAGACTCATCCGCCCATGACTACCGAATCACACGCCTGAGAATGCGGAGAGCCACTCTGCCGACTACTCGGAGGACCCGCAGGGCATTGTGTTCGCCGTCATCGTACTGACTCCCGGTCGGGTGGCCGTGGATACCGTCGTGACAGTACTGACAGACCGTCACGAGGTTCGCCAGATGATGCCACCCGCCGTCACGGAGTGAGATTAGGTGGTGCGCGTGGAGAGTCGCCCCGCCGTCGCCGGCGTGAGGTCCACTCCGTCGCCCACACTCTTGACACGTGTAGTTATCGCGTTCGTAGACGGCCTTCCGGCGAGCGTCCCAGTCAGGCGGATACTTCCCGTCGTGACTGTTGGGATCGTCGTATTTCGAGTTGATTCCGGAACTACGCCCAAACATCACTCGTTAGTCCTCGATCAATGTTTCCTGTTCCGGCTCTTCGCCGTCGACGTCGTCACCCTTGGCTTCGGCTTCCTCGAGACGCTCCTCGATCGTCTCCGCATCGAGCTCAGTCGCAGCTTCGTCACCATCGAGGAGGTTCTGGAGCGCGAACGCCGCGACATGCGCGAAGTACGACCCATCATGGCCGTACTGTTCGCGAGCGAGTGCGGCTACCTTCGGGGAGGCCTCCCGCGCCGATCCAACACGCTCGAGTGTTCGCCGCGCTGCCTCGAATACCCAGATATCGCGCGTACTGATGTCGACGACACCGACGTCCTCGGGGACAAGTGAGACATTAATCCTTCCGTCGTCGGTCTTGTACGTCCGGGGCTTGCCGATGACCGCGAGGAACTCGGGTGGCTGAATCTTCTTTAATTTCTTGAGTGCCTCATGCTGGTACTGCCCGGCGTACACCCAGAACGTCCCAGTCGGGTCGACGACACGCACTCGAAGGTACTCCTGGTCGTCGGTTCCGACATCCTCGACGTCCGTGACCGTTCCCATGACACACACTCGGTTCGCTCGCACTCCGGTAGGGAGCGCAACGTAAACCGGGGCACGCTCGTCTTGCGAGGTCTTGAACGTGTATGTCGCTTCGTTCACCTCGGCCGCGAAGACGAGCTTCGCAACCTCACGATCTGGGACTGTTGCCCCCTGCTGTGATTGAGAGTCGCTTGTTGCCATGGTTTCAGTCGCCTCCAACGCCGCCCGCGTGTGCATCATACGAGCGCGGGAGATCCTCGATGGACGCAGCCGTGAGCCCCGGCCCATCGTAGTTGTGTTCTGCGAGCAATTCCACGACTGCTTCTTCGTAGCCATCCGGGAACGCACTCTCCAGAGTCTCTTCGACTTCCTCGACGAGGAGATAGCGCCCAAGCAGGGGGCCTTCGACGGTGAAACGCCGCCCGACCAGAAGGTCGGTGAAACGGTCGGAGACGACAGTGAAATCCAGCGCGTCGGCCGCCAGCTCCTTAGCCTCCTCCAAGTCGATCCCCGTTACCTCCTCGGTGACACCACGAGTGAACAGGCATTCCAGGGCCGTGTGCCCATCGTCGATGACCGCTTTGATACGCAGGTCGAACTCGCCGTCGACGGCGCCGTGTTCGCTGCACTCACCGCCCGTGACGACGCGAGTGCAATCGGAAGCCGAGCATCGCTTGATGAGTCCAGACTGACCTTGGATCGCGACGAAGAATCCTTCGTGTGTCGTGGTCATCGTCCCGACATCTGTCACGACTTCCGCGCTATCATGCGCGTGCTCGATAATCTCGCTACGCGAGTTGATTTTCACCGAATAGGAGCCTTCGTACTCCTCAACGACGACGTCTTCGAACGTGTAGGTCGTGTCTTCCTCGATGTCTGGTGGGTCCGACTTTGCCCACGCGGTAAACTTGAGCCGTCCGCTCTCATCGCCGATGAGGCCGACCTGGTGGATAGACTCGTGCTTCGGTTCCCAGAGTTCGACGACCTTCGCGCGAATTGTGACCCACTCGTTATCGGTGGTACACTCAGCAAGAGGGAGAGGATCGTCGGTCGTTCCCCGTTCACTATCGCGTTGAGCCGCCCAGAACGCGTCAGTGTCGATGCCCACCTCTTTGAGAACGTGGCCTCGAACACTCTCGAACGCCTGGGTCCTCGGCACTCGATACGTGTTGACGTAGGAGTCGAAGAGCGTCGCGAGCGCGTCGACGTCATACTCATCAACGCAGTCATCCGGCAGATGGGGAGCCAACTGCTCATGGAGTGACTGCGCGTCTTCTCGGAGGGTGCTCATATGATCTACGGCCTGAACTACGCTTTCTGGTAGTATAAATAAATCCAGCAAATTTGGGTGTCAGCGCTGTTTTTTTGGGCCGATACCCCCGGAATCCCGCCACTCTTCAACACGTCACCTTACCGGCGTGTCGCCACCAACTGAAACAACGTCCAGACACGGATGGAGGTGTGAATGTAGATGCAGAATACACTTCGATAGCGGGGTGTCCCACCTTCGACTGCCGTCTCGCAGTCGAGAACAGGTCGACCCTCTACCGCAACCGCTCGATACACAGCACCGCGAGGGGGAATGAGTGCGTCACTGCTGTCCTACGTAACAATCTGTACGGCTACAATACGAAGCGTAACGTAGGGAAATTCGCGATGTCACGTTCGCGCTGTGAGGTCCGGGCAGTATGGGATGAAGTGGAGAGGACCGATGGGTAAGAAGCGCTTCTACTGGTAGCCGATGGCCGAGTCGTCGGACCCGCCGTCATCATCTGCCTTCGAACGGACGGCGACATCCCGATCTCGAGGGTCGTCCTCGTCGTTATCCCCGTCGTCGACGGTCGGGAGATCGTCCGTCTCGGGTTCCAGCTCTGTCGCTATTACTTGGAGGTCCTCAGTCGATGGGAAGTCGTCACGAGTCAAAACGCGAGCATCGCGGTCAGCCGCGTTCCGTCGGGCCTCGTCGACGAGGTCAGCGAGATCCGCTCCCGTCATCCCAGCCGTATGCGTCGCGAGATTCGCGTACTCTGCATCCGAGAGCGACGACGGCACATCGGTCAAGTGCGTCCGGAGGATGGCGGTACGGGCTTCCTCGTCCGGGAGGCCAATCTCAAAGTGTGCAGCCAACCGTCCCGGTCGAAGGATCGCCCGGTCGATATCACCCGGTCGGTTCGTCGCCGCAACCACGATAGCCTCACGGTCCTCGTGAGTGAGCTGCGCGAGAAATTCGCTGGTCACCTTCCGGTCCTCAGCATGCGAACCCTTCCCTGAGTATTCGCGCGCTCCGAACAGATGTTCGGCTTCGTCGAGGAAGATGACACACGGCCCAATCTGTTTTGCCTCGTCAAACAGCGTCTTGACCCGGTCACTGCTCTCGTTGATCCACATCGACGTCACGTCCGCTGGAGAGAGCTCGACGAACGGGACAGTGAGTTCGCCAGCAAGCGCTCTCGCGAACATCGTCTTTCCCGTTCCCGGCGGGCCATACAACATGATGCCGCTCTCAGGTTCGACACTGAACCGCGAGAAGCGGTCATCCCCATCTCTATGCGCCAGGAGGGGCTCGAGAACACGGCGTTCGAGATCGGCCTTCACCTCATCGTAGCCGCCGATATCTTCGAACCTCGCCGATGAGTGCTGCCAGTCGTACGTCAAGTTCCGTAACTGTACCTCGGACGGGCTACTCTCGGTCGAGGAATGAGTCCCGGGCGTTCCGTCGGTAGACACGTCCTGGGCGACGACAGCATCGTTCACCTCGTGACTGCTTGGACTGGGATCCCTGTCCATGTTCGTGTTCCAAGTCGAGGAGGGAGAAGTTGGACCGGAGGGGATTCGTGCTCGCTCACGCTCTTTCTCTTGGTTGTTTCGCCCTTTGTCTGTCACCGTGATCACAATGTACGTCCCGACGAAGATAGCGAGTGCGTTCCCCACGGCAAACGGAATATTGAGCGCGTCCGAAAAGTCAGAAACCGGCATGTTCAGGAGGAAAACGTTCACACCCCCGAGCAAGAATACCGTGATGATGAACAGCAGTCCACTCACCCCGATCGAGGGGAGCAGCGGTCGCCCGAGGAACCAGAACGCTGCGAATATAGGGATGGACAGCGGGCCGTACACCGCGAGTCCCCCGAGGCCCGTCCAGAAAGGGTCGAGGACGGCTGGTGCGACCATCCACCCCCCTGCCATCACGACAGCTGCGACGAGCGAGGCTTCGATGAGGCGGCCACGCCGACCGTACGTAGGGAACCGGTCGTCCATTCGGACGAATCCGTAGACAAGGTCGGCAGCAAGGTAGGCGATTGTCGCAGCGAGTAGGGACATGTGTCGATTCCGGTATTGTCTTGATTTGTTGAGATGAGGCGATCGATTGTCGATTCAGCGTTTTTCGTGAGAAGATACCTGTGAACCGCGCGAAATCCGCAGTCGTTCAGAGTGAGTTAGGTAGTATATTCCGTGTTGATATATAAGCCTGCGTACGAGTGAGCCGCTCACAGGGCCTAGGGACGACCGATCGACGACCAGGGGGGGGGGTGCTAACGCTACATCCCTCCGCTGTTGTCGCTGTTGCCTGTGCCTGTCTTACCTATCTCGCCGGTTTTGGACGCCTGCCCACCAGCTACACGGCCGAACTCTGAGAGTGTGTGGTTCGGGTTCTGATTGGGGCCGCCCGAGCCGATCATCGGCTGCGATGCCCGGCGACCCATAGAGTGTGCGAGATACGAGTTCCCACCGACACCACCGACCATTGCGGCTCCACCGGTCTTCGTCGCGAACTTCGCGCCCTTATACACGGGGCGAGTCCCAGCCTTTCCAGCTCGGCCTACGCTTCTGGCCGTATCCACGCGTCCCTTCTTTTTCTGAATGCTGTCGATCTGGGACTGCGCCGCTTCGACCTCTTGGCCGGCATCATGCTGCTCGGTCTTCACGGACTTGAACTTCTGTGTGAGGTTGGCAGAGCGGGAAACCCCGTCCGTTCCCATATAGCTCATCTTCACGTCATTCGTGAGGGGGTCGGTCTTGAACTTCGGCGTTTGTCCTTCGACGGGCTCGGCGTCGAGGATCCCCTGCTCTTTCGCCTCGGCCATATCCATGTCGCGCGACGCCATTGAGTTCTGGAGGAACTTGGCCTGCGAAGCGGCCGCCTGTTCATCCTGTTGCGCCTCGTCCAGAGAGGATCTGGCCTCGCTAAGCTTCTGTGTCGTCCCGACGTGATCGAATTTCTGGGCTGCCTTCTTACCAGCGGTCTTCTTCGCTTGCCCTACCATACCCTTCGCTCGGGTCGTCATCCGACTTGCTAAGCCTGACCCACCTGCACCCACGTTCGCACTTCCGGCGCCTCCGGCACCTGCACTCGAGGCAGACGCAGACGCGCTACCGCCCGATGCACCTCCAGCAGTTCCACCGGCCGCCGCGCCACTACCGCCGCTACCGCCTGCTGCACTGCCGGCCGCGGACGCACCGCCGCCTGCTGCACCGACAACGGCGCCACCGACAGCCGCCGTGACAGCCATCGTCGTGACCGCAGCGGCTTCACCAGCCCCGATGGGCTGGCCTGCCCACGAAATGAGCTTCCAGATCGTCACGATGAGCAGGACCGGGAAGATCAGCATTAGCGCAAGTTCGGCAAAAAGAAGGCCGGCATTCCCAATGAGGCCAGTCTTTGCGGTCTGGAGAATCGCGCCGGCCTCGATGACCTGGAACGTCAGCACAATAATGGCGATTACAGGTCCAGCCAACAGAGAAAACACACCCATCCGCATGAACGTCGCGCCGACGCTGCCGACGGACTTCAGCGGGCCTCGTCCTGCAAACCAGACAACCGCGAAGAACGGCGTCCCGATGTAGGCCATCCAAACCATGAACCAGCGCAGGAGCAGGAAGAATATCGACAGTATTAGCGCCAGGACTGCGAGAATCGCAGCGACTACCGAGACGATGAACTTCAGCGCCCACACGCCGGCTGTAGTGGAGCCTCCAATAAGCCCGTTCCCGTATCCGTAGTTCACACCCGGAGCACTTGGGTCAAGATCTAGGATGGCGACCGTTACAGCGTTTGTTGCATCAATCGCGAACCCCCATGCCGGCTGGGAGATGCCGATAAACAGCAAGATCATCACGACACGGACGACGAGGTCCAACAACCCGGATTCACGATCTTCGCTGAACGGCCACGCGATGAGCGCGAGCGCGATCATTATCGGAAGCAAGACGAGCGATATCTCGAATATTCCAGTCCACGCGTTGGCCGCCGTCGCTGATTCATATGGGTTCGGGATCTTCAACAGACCCTTGATGAGTTCGTCCGTCAGTGCGGTCGACACTTCGATCGCAATCGCTTCGGCCAAGTCCGCAAAGAACCCGAAAATCGCCTCCGCTATCGCCTCGGGAATGTCACCCAGCCCGAGTTGGAGCGGGACGAACGTCATCAGCAGGAGCGGTTCGACCGGTATCGCCATCGCCATTAACGGTCACCAGAATCGGATGTCAAGGAGTTCGTCGTGTCGTCGTCAGCGATACTCTCGGGCGGTTCCTGCGTCGTTCTGTCTTCTGCGAACGCACTCGACAGTTCCATGTCCAGCTCCCGATTCGACACCGGAGGCATTTCGGACGTCTCAAAATCGGGCTCCGCATTGGGATCAGCTTCACCGGGGCGCATCGGTCCCTCGATTTCCTCAATGTAGTCCCACGGGTCGAGATTGTCGTCGATCATGTAGTGCTCGAAGTCACCGGAATGGATCTCGAGACGGCGGCGCCCGTGCTTTGTCGTCGACAGCAAACATCCGGAGTATCCGGACTCCTGTCCACGTGGAGCCGATTGGAGGTACTTCACCTCAGCCGGAGAAAGATCGAAGTACTCCTTCGTCGCGTCCGACACAGACTGTGCATAGAACAAGAGCTTGATGTCGCAGTTCTCATAGATTTCGCGGCGAGCGTCCGTCCGCATGAACTCGTGAGCCGTCTGACTCATCAGGGTGAGGCCCGCGTCGTAGTGGCGTGCGTGCCTGATGAAGAGATTGATTAGATCCCGCGTCGATTCACGCCCCAGTAGGTAGTGGGCCTCATCGAAGGTCACGTCGAAGCGATCTGGCGACCGTTTGGCCTCGAGGTACGCCCACTGGAGCATCGCATGGAGGATCAGCGGCATCTCGCCTGTATCGGCAAACGAACTCATGTCCATCACGACGAGACGCGAGTTCAGTTCGAGGTTTGTTTGGCCGTTCAGGTTCGCGTTGATACCACCTGGCTTGAACGACTCGAACTTTGGTTCCAGCGCCTTCGCGACCTCCTGGTGCTTCTTCGAGGGCGTGATTACTGCCATCGGCACAGAAATGTGCGTCTCCGTGACTGGGTTGCCGTCCTCGTCGAGAATGTCCAACTCTTGGAAGTGCTCGAGCACCGCCCCATCGACGAGGTCCGATTCGAGCGCCTCCATGAAACCCCCTTCTGTGATGATTTTCACACCCTTGATGAGATCGTCGATGATGGGTGATTCGTTCGCGTAGGTGTCGTACTCGCCAAGGATGATCCCCTTCGAGAGGTAGGCGTAGTGCGTCGCTTGGATGAGCATCCCCTCTTCCGCAGCAGGGAGCCCGCCACGGTCTTCGTAGTGGGTGTTCAGCATCTCTACCACGGAACGCACCGTGAGAGGGTAGGTGTCCTCGGACGCTCCAATCTCACCCGTGGGTGCTGAGATGTCCATCGGATTGACTTTCTGCGACCCACCAAAGCGGATGACCTCACCACCCAGTTTCTTCGCGAACTGTGGATAGTCATCACCCGCCGGGTCGAACAAGATGCACTGCACCGTGGGGTCGGTCAGCAGTCGGCGGTAGATTTCGAGTTTCCTAGCGTAGGACTTCCCAGAGCCAGTTTTCCCCGAGATGGTCATCCCGAATCCGGAGTGGGCGTAGCGGTCGAGGATTACTGGGCGCGATGTGTCGTCGAAGCCCATCATGATGCCGTCTTCGTCGTAGATCGGCGGCTCGACGAGGTTGAACAGCGTCCCAAGCGCCTCGAGCTGGATGGGGTGGACGTTCTTGATTGTGTCCGTCGCGAGAGGGACAATAGTCCCATTACCCTCGATCTGTTGGTGGTGCAGTACCGTTGTCTCGACGTCCTGTTCCGCGAGAATGGTGTCAACGCGCTCGCGCATCTCGTCGAGTTCCTCGTGCGAGTCCGCGGCAAGTTCCATGTAGATGGCGATGTCAAAGACCTTCGTTGTCCCGCGAATCACGTCTTGAAGAATCCGTAGGAGGTCCTCGCGCTCCAATTCCTCTTGGTGGGTGTCCGTCCGACCCTTTCGGGACTTGAGCGTGAGCGCCGTCGTGGTCTGCGTGTAGCGGCGCTGGAGCTGTTTACGTGTCTTTGCCGGGTCTCGTGGTGTAATGTGTAGCGAGAGGCGGAGGTTTACGTCCGCGATAGTAAGCGGTACGAGCCACCCGAGGTTGACTTTCCGGGGGAAGGCCGTGACGGTCATGATTTGCGTGACCTTCTCTTCACGGACTTGGAACTCAGGGTGGCGCTCCATTGCTCGCGGCGCGACCAGCTTCTTATCAAGCGTCTCTCGCTCTTCGAGGGATTCTGTAGGAGAGACAAGCGGAACTTCTTCGGCCTGGAGCTGGTAGGCCGCCCACTCAATGTTCTTCCGGGTAGCTTCCCGATCGAGGAGTTCTAGGTATTCGAGTGCGACCTGGGTTTCCTTGCCGGAGAGATCGTCGATCGGAATACGTTCAGGCTCGTCTTCCTCGGGTTCGTTCTTTCCGAGGAGTTTCTCAAGGGGATTCATTTTGTAACCTCAGATTCATTTTCAGTCGTCCTGGGGTCCGTGGTGTCAGCGCCAGTATCAGCATCGGGGCCCTCTATATCGACGCCGTCGGTGTCGACCTCGACAACACCGATGTCAGTGTCACGACACTCATCGAGGTCAACGCCAGCGTCTTCATCGTCAGTGTCATCGACGGGGATGGAAGGAATGCCTGCGCCCCCGCCGTCGGTCGCCACATCAGACGCGTCGGGGTCAGAAGCGACTACTAGGTTCGAGAGGTCCACCTTTTGTCGCGAACGTACCGCGAGGACGACAGCGATGAGCAGCGCGAAGATGCCCACCGCGTACACCTCAAGCGTGAACGTGGTCACAGCGGGATTTGAGTCCCAGTCTTGGGGATACGCTCCAAGGAACATAGTGAGTGCATAGCCTGCCGCTGCGAGGCCGGCCACTGCGAGTCCCTTCGTTCTTCGCTCCGAAGGGAACAATACGACAAGACTCAGCACGAATCCAGGCAGACTCGCCGCAGCCGTCGCGAACGAAACGGTCCGAGCCAGCCAGTAGATGTCCGTACCGCGTTCGGCGATATTCATCGACCAGATGAACGTGGCGAGCGCCCCCACACTGAGTATGAGGCTTAGGAGGCCCAGAAACACACCCGCGTAGACCGCTCGCGGGACGACTGGGAGTGATCCGTGTCCAATAGGCCCGATATTACGAGCGTACCAGCTCAGGATACGCGATTCTGCGACGCGCTCAACGGAGTCCGGGTGTGCGTACCCACCATCACCAACCGCCGCCAGCGGGTCGGAATCAAATTCGGAATCTGGTTCGGGTTCGATTTCGGGATGTTCGTCGGAAGCGCGATCGAACTCGTAGTCACCATCCTCATTCGCCTCGGCCTGTGCCGCTTCTTCGGGAGTATAGGCTGCGTTGGCGACCTCCTGTGCCCTATCGGCCGGGAGTGAGAAGCTACCTTGCTCGAACGAGATAGGTGGCTTCTCTCCGTGATAGACTTCGTAGAGGACCTCAAGAACAGCCGGGCGAGTGTCCAGAATCTCGGCTTCCACCTGCGTCTGGGGGAGCTTCGACGCCACACGCTGGGCGCGGGCTTTCACTTCCTCGATATACTTAGCTTCGTCATCGACCTCAACGTCGTTCCCGCTAGGCATCAACGACTGGATCTGGGCCTTGAGGCCATCGTCAGCCTCCTCATCTTTAGCGACTGCAACCGCGAAGTAGAAGTCGCGGTCACGAATTTCCGCGACATCGACGACGCCCCGGAGCCACTCAGTGTGGTACTTTCGGCCGTAGTCGAGCAGCGGCGACTCATCCAACGGGTCAACATCTTCCTCGTCGTCGCCCGAGTTGATGAGCATATTTTCGGCTCCCTCAAACTGCTTGAGGTAGGGTTCGGGATCGTATGCCGTCGTCATCGAGAGGATCTGTGTTGGGAACTGAACCCCGCGCAGGAACGTCAAGAACGATAGATAGAGGCTTTCTTTGCGTTCTTCAGAGAGGATTAGCCAGTCTCGAGGCTGTATCTGCATCACCATCGCATAGGTGGTAGGCGTTTCCACGACGCCGCCGTCACGGACATTCTTGAAATCCATGAGGTCCAGCGTCGAACCGGCGTCTTCGTATTCAGTCATTTGTTTGTCCTCCATACGTCGCGATCGGCCAATCCGTGTCAAGGCCGTCGTCCGAGTCCGTTGGTTCGTCCGTCTCCGTCTCCGCACCTATCTCGTCAGCATCATCACGAACTCCGTCAGCATCGGCGACAACTGGCTTTGGGCGTCGCGTGATCCACGCCTCAAAGGGTTCATGATACGCGAGATCGTCCTTGTTAGGCTCCGGAGGCTTCCAGACGTAATCCGTTCGCCCACGCAGGTGCCGTGCCATCGCTGCTGCATATTGCAGAGGGCGCTGTCCCGGCGGAGTGCGGCTATAGATGAACAGTCCCACGAGGAATCCGACGAACACCAACGGGAGCGTCACCAGCAGCGGGAGACCGATAGTGTAGAGTATAAGCGGGAGAATAAGGGGCGGCCCCATCGATTCGGCCAATTTGCGGGCCGAGACACCGAACATCTTCGAGGCGAGAAGATTAGATGCCACCGGTACGTCCTGGCTCATTTCGCCACCTCGTCAATCTCGGAGTCACTGTCACTCTCTGCTTCGGCTTCGGTATCGGCCTCAACGTCGCGTTCCGCTTCGATATCGGCGTCCGATTGATCAGGGGCCGAAACCACATGCTGGGTTCGGAGTGCCGGCGGCCACGTTCGTTCAGCAGCGAGAAGTCGCTGTTCGGCTTTCAGCATCATCCCACGCCAGGTCAGCCCGAGACCTTTCCGAACCGAGTCTAACCATTCATACTCCTCTTGAGATGGGATATTGATTCGCGTATTGTAGTCCGAGGGACTCGACGGCCGACTCATCGAAAATCACCGCCGTATTCGTCAGCGTAGCCCTCGTAATCATAGCGCGGGTCGACGATATCCCACTCGTCGCGGTCGCCGGGGTGTCGAAGCACATCTTCGACATCCTCGTGTGCGTCCGCGGGGTGAAGTGTTTCGCCGCCTTCGGCGGCCTGTGCCGCTTGGGCATCCCAACGTTTGTATTCTCTTTCCCGGGTACGTTCGGCCGCAACCGACCGCTGCACATGGTTGGAAGAGGGGGTACGATTCTCCTGCACCTGAGCGACGGCAGCACTCACGTCAAAGTGCCCGGCATCCTCATCGTCACGGTTGCCCTCACTATCGACGTCACTACTGCCGTTCGCGTTAGCGTCCATATCCGTATCTGTGAAACCAGACAGTGGGATTTCGGTCGTTGAGCGAGCACGTTGTCGTTCGCGAATCTGCTCGTGCAGTTGCTCGGTGACATTTGTTCTCTCGGCAGAAACGCCAGCGTGGTCACCCGGTCGAGAGTATGCGAGTTCTGGGTGTAACTCAACGAGGGCTTTGAGGAGGTCTATACTTTCTGCGTGTTTGGCTCCCTCAAGGAGGACGCCGCGCCATATCATCCCGTGCCGATCACGGAGATCGCGTAGGCGGTCAGCTTCTTCCCGAGAGTACCAGTCGACTTGAATTTCAGGCATGGGAGGGTGCTCGCATTTCCAGGCTAGAGGAAGGGCCCTGTTTGGAGCTCACCGGACAGACGCAGTCACCCTCGCACGTATCGTCACGTGCAGGCGACTCGCGCTCGTCCTGGAGGGGCGAGCCATCACTCAACGTACCGGTGAGCGACTGGATTTTTGCAGGACTTGCCATCAGCCGTCATAAGCAGCAGGCAGTTAAGGACTTTTCAAATCTACAACAACTGTGGTGAATGTAGCGCATGTGGAGGGTGTGAGTAAAGAGAATATTTAGTCGCAGATAGCCTCAGATTAGCCACTCCAAGCGTCGTCGGCACCGCTGGCGATGACAGAACACCATCTCATGAACCCCCTCCAACTAGAGGCGCTTGAACTGTTTATCAACTGGCTCATTCCCGTCGGTGGAGTACTGTCGGCAAGTACCGATGTTGCCTATCTTACGGGATCATACATTCGAGAAATCACCGGCCCACTCGTACCACTCGGAGGGTATCAGGCCATCTCCACGTTCACGCGTATACTAGCAGAACTCGTCGGGTACAGCCACGGTCCCCTCCTATATCCTGTCGTTGATACTGCGGCGAGCGTACTCCTGTATACCGACACCCACACACAGCAGGCATCGGTTATCCCACTCCAGAGTGGCCCCGACCTCAGCACACTTATTTCCGATCTAAAGGCCGCTGTTACACTCCCTGGTTGGGTCGGGAGCGCACTCAAGTGGACGGGTCTTATCACGCTTGTCATCGGCATAATTGCGTACTTCATCAGCCCGTCCATCAACAACCGCCGTCGAGGGTTCGCGATGGCAACAACCGGGTTCGTCCTCACAATCATTGGGTTCGCCTTCCCGATCTTCATCAGCCTGATTCACTATGTCCTCTCAGGCTGATTCACGTCGGGACGGAGAGACTGGATCGGTACACGAGGACAGTTGGGCCGATAGGCTTAGAGGACGTATATACGCCTTCTACGCCGCGTGTGCAGCGAAACTCACTACCACAACTAGTGTGGGGATGAAGGCCACCGCGAACGCTTTCCGGGGCTGGTCACACGGATTCCGCATCCTCGTGACGGTACTTTTAGCGACCAGCCTCGTGATCGCACCCGTCACCGTTGTCTACGCTGCAGGTATCGGCCCAATCTATGACATTCCGAGTCCCGAGCCTGGCGTCGATAATACCTACGACGAAACCTATCGTGTCCTCGCGAACAACGACGTGGATGTCGATCCCGCGGATGTCAGTTACACCGGCTACTTCGAGAACGACTACCCGGCCTACCCAGTCGACCTCGGGCGGGCTACACTGTCACCCTCGCAATCGCTTCGGTATTCCACAACAAGCGATGTCTACATCACGGACCTCTCCGATTACAACGCGATTCCCATCCAGGATGAGTGGAAACCCTACTCCAGCATGCCGTTCTATACAGAAACGCAATTCATCAACGTGCATGAGAAGAACACCTACGACGGGCCAAAAAGTAACGACGGTGAGTGGTTCGTGCGTGCTACTAACCAGTACGGTGAGTGGCGGCCCGTCTATAACGCCGACGTGAAATGGGATCCAGACGCGGAAGAACTCTACGTCTCAAACCCTGACGACGCCCTCGTTCACCAGGCCAAGCACGAGAGCATCATCTCACGGAACCTCCACGCGGCCGAACAATACACGAAGTACGCACAGGACTCAGATCGGATCGCCATCCCGAAAATGAACGGCAGGGAGCTTTACCCCACCTCGAGCGGCGCGAGTATGTCCCGAAAATGGGGGCAGAGTGACTTCAATACAGTCCGCGAGTCATGGGTCGGCATCAACGACCTCTTTGGCGGTGCCTGGTATCGTGACAGATACGTTTCCGGGTCGACCCCAACCCGAGGTGCGTACGTTCCCTATGATCACCGAGCCGTTGCCCCAGCGGATTTCAGTCGAAGTGCAACGTGTACGAGATCGCACACGCACGGAAACAGTACTCACTCACACACCTACCCGAAGACCGAGTGGGCCGAATACGATCTCCTCAATTCGACGGCGAACGTCACGTCCGTCCGACTCGATCGTCCCGGATTCACGGGCGAGTCCGAATGGAACCGATTCGGTAAGGTAACCTGGATCGCGATTGAATCTATATCGAGTAAGAATCTCGAATATCCTCGAGGGGAATACACCCTGACGGCGACCCTCGAAGTCACCAGCGAAGTCGAAACTCGGTGGGGTGTCACCAGCTCGAAGTGCAGTGAATGGTCGCGAACGAGTGTGAGCACGAACACTCACACGACGAAATACAGCGTCCCCGTCACCATCACGGACTGGGATTCCCCGAATCTCGAGATCGATGTCGCTCACATCGACGGCGCTGGTCACGACCGCCTCGCCGTGAGGTGGAAGGGCAATCAAGACTTCCCGAGCGACCCCTGGAGAAGGATCAGTGTCAATATCGACAACAAAACCATCCACCTCACCTCTCCGTGGCGGTTCTACGGTATCTCCCGCAACGACGAGGTAGAAGTCCTCACCGGAGGCGGGTCAACCTCTCATAACGCGACGCACACCCACAACGACCGCTGGCCTGCCATCTACCGCTACGAGACAGGCGTCGCCAACGTCACCGCCGCTTTCCCACAGAAGGGTGAAGACAACCAAGTATGGGGATACACGAAAACCGTCGATAGCCAAGTTTCGACGACGCTCCCGGGAGCACCACTTCCTGCCAACGTCAACGATCCCGATAACGATCAGCCGACCGACCTCTACACACATCACGTCATCGACGTCAGATCGAGTGACCTCGACACAGGTGAAGCTGTCACCGTCGACGCCTCGAATCCGTTCGGTGCTCCACTCGACGGGAAGACAGTCTCCGGCGAAGACCAGCTCGAAGTCTATAGCCAACCATACGAGTCAACCGTCCTCCAGATGACAGATGTTAATGTCTCATCTACCGGCGCGGATCACGATGGCGTCCTCGTTCTCACGGACACTGACGGCAACTCCATCAAAAATAAGGAAATCACTGTCACCCAAGATGACGGAACGACATCGACGGTTACGACTGACAATAATGGCCGTGCCAAGATCGCGTGGGACGGATCGGTTCTCCGCGCTCGCTACGACGGCGACGTGTTTTGGTCACCCGGCGACCCCTACTACAAGGGTGACCGACTCCTCTATATCCTGCCGCCCTCACCCCTCGATTTCGAGGCCGTTGGCGCAGTCGGGGAATACATCTCGGCATCAATCAGTAATGTTCTCATCTTCGTCGAGTGGCTCGCCCTCGGGATCTTCGCCGTGTGGTGGGTGCGGATGCGTCGTCGCACCAGCAAGGGGAAATCAGGATGAGCAAGGTTAGTGAATTTACTGAGCCCGCAATCGAACTCCTCGAAATCGCGACCATTATCGGGCGCTACGGAACCCTCATTGCGCTCGTCATCGGTATCATCGGCTGGTGGGGTTACGCGAAAAGTCCTCGAGCGATGGCCCGCTTCCGGGGGATGGCCGTCGGTGGCGGAGCCGGCTACATAGCGATCGTCGCTATCGACGTCATCTACGAGGTTCTCGTGTTCATCCTCGGAAGCAAGTTCCTCCCGGATGGGTGGCCCTACGGCGCCGTGACCGGCGTTCACGAAAGCAACCTCTCCCAGCTCGCCACCGCTCTCAGCATCGTCCTCCACAGCCTTGGCCTCGTCTTATTCATCATCGGTGTGACGTGGTGGGCGTTCGGCAGCCGCGATTCGCGTGCCGAGTCTCGCGGCCGTCGTGGGATCGTAATGGGGCTTACTCTCATCGGTGGAAGCATCGGAGGCAACGTGTTCAGCGTTTTCGCGTGGATTTTGCTATGACCGGCAACGGCCAACGCCCGGACGCCGGAAGAGATTGTGATGGAAATCTCGACCGCAGGCAAGAACAGGGATTTGATCAGGAGCAAGAAGAGTACGGCCCCACGAACCAACCGTTGCTCCCTGAAGACACAATCGCTCGGCGAATTGTTGACCGTCTCAAGAACCCCTGGGTCATCGCTATCCTCATCGTCGTTTTCGTACCGATGGTCGTATGGGTCGGCTATACTGTTCACGCAGACCTGACTTCTCCCGATTACGGGACTGCGACCATCTACGATGAGAGCGGCGACTACCTCGCGTCCGTCGAGGGAAATGTCGCCGCCACATGGCGAGAACAATACACCGGCCTCTCGAATACTGACTCCCTCGAAGATGGTCACGGGATGATTTTTCTCCACGACACAGAACGAGAACGCACCTACGTGATGCGGGACATGGCCTTCCCCATCGATATCATCTTTATCGACAAGGAGGGGCGGATCACCGTGATCCACCACGCTGAACTCAAAAACAGGGATCCCCTCACAGAGTACCGGGGCCAGTCGAAATACGTCCTCGAAGTCCCCTACTACTGGACCACCGAGAACGGCATCGACGTCGGTGATACCGTCGAGTTCCGGTGGGGCCCCCCGCGCACCGAAACAGGTGGGATATCGATAGCCTCCAGTAGCGGCCCTCACAACGATGTCCCGATCAATTCGAAACGCCGCCCGACGGCCAGCTCTCCGTAATACCGTGCTACGTCAGTGGGGAAAGGAAACCAGCGTGAAAAAGAACATGTTGTAGGTGGGTCGTTCGTCTCAGTCTGAGTCGCTAGGATGTGCGTCGGACATTGACGGAAGGTACTTGTTCTCGATCATTTCAGCCTGTGGGAAGTCGATTTTTTCAAGGATTTCGTTGATCGCTTCGTCGTACGACTTCTCTATCAGGGGGTTGTCGTTCTTGTAGGCGGTCAACCGCGTATGCGTATCCCGGTGGAGGCAGATGTTGATCGTCGTCTCGGGGTCGCGGTCGGTGTTATCACTCGAGGTGGGCTTGGAGCTGTTTGTTGGCACTGCAATCACCTATGGACAAGGAGGCACTGGAGGGTGTTCCAAGTCCAACAATTAGGTGTGCTATTGGTAACCACATAACTGTTCCGGTGAAAACCCCCGTAATCCCGCCCGTTGACACCCTGAAACCGCCGTTCTACATCTGCCACATTAGATGTAGTCTACTCTTCTTTATAATAGATTCTCACCTCTTCCCGGTGGGTAACATGAGCACCCTCCGAACAAAGAAACTCCTGAGAAAGCACAGCACATCCCTCGTCTTGGGAATCCTCGTCCTAGTCGTTTTCGTGGATCCAGTCGCCGCGCAGAGTGGGCCCCCAGCCGATTTCGAGGGTATCATGACCAATCTATACGACACCGTCCTGCTCGTTCTGAAGTACGCTGGCCTCGTGGCTCTCGCCTTTGGCGCGATCGTGTGGTTCACTGCCCGGAAAAACTCCGACCGCGCTGAGAACGGGATGTGGCTCATGATTGGTGGAATGAGCATGACGATTTTCTACTTCGGCGTCACGATCTTCGTGGCCGTCTTGGAGTGGATCGCCACCCCCACCCCGTAAACCGTCTAGACTGGCCAGACGGTACGAACGCTTTCCCCGCTCGCTGCTCGTGCGCGAATTTCCAATTGTGGGGAGAATTATGTCACAATCCAGTAGCGGCTGAATCAAACGACACAACACAATCCAAAATGACAACAAACAGTCCAATAGTGTGCCTATCTAACCGAATCGCCCGATGGGTTGGGACGCACTCGACCGTTACACAGTGGCGGCGGAGGAGTGTGTCTACGCGCAAGAAGACGGTGGGCCAATGAATACCCCATCCACGGGGCCCAATCGAGACGATCATGAACAGGACACCCTCCACGATCGCATCAACTCTTTGTCGTCAGCGCGCGGAGAAGACTCGACCGAATCGGGACGGGAACACCCCACTCAGAACCAGGAAGAATCGACCAACTTTGACCGCGTCCCTCCGACCGAGAACGGGATCGATCAGGAGAACGAAGAGCGTGAGGAGCAACTCACTTCCTACGAGGTCAAGGGCACGACTGGGCCGGGAAAGAAACTCAGTGATCCGATCGAAGCCCGGCCGTATATCCACATCTCACCCGCCCGTGAGCAAGTCACGCCCGGGAACGTCATCGCGGGGCTTTTTGGCTTATACCGGGCGGGCGTGACGAGCACTTCGCGGTTCAATCTCAAAGCCAGCCTCGGCATCAAGGACTACAAGAAGACCTTTGAGTTTATCATCCACAAGCCGCGGAACACGAAGCGATTCGACTTCTATATCTCCGTGACGCCCTACGAGGCGACTGCGTTCAAGACGCTCGCCGCAAACGTCGCCGCGATGTATCCCGAGTCCTTCGAGTTCGAGATCGTCCCGTTCAACCCCGTCGCGGCGTTTGACTCAGAAGACGGGAACGCCCGCGTTGGCGGGCGACGTATCGCCTCGCTCGACGACATTATCGACCTCGAGAACCTCGCTGGCTTCGAGGACCCCGAGGTTTTTGTGGACCATAGTATTGGAAACGGGCATGATCTTTCTTCCGAGCAGGCTGAAGAACAGCTCGTCAGGGAAGGCGTTCCGCTCCGTCCCGAGGAAGTCCGTGAAGAGAAGCGTCCCTCGCTCGTCCGGTGGAAAGGCATTGCCTCAAAAAAAGACGACTGGATGACGCTGCTTCGGCCGTTCAGCGATTTGGCTATCGATAGCGACGACCAGTATCGCTCGCCGCTCAGTGTGCTGCTTGAGCAGGCCGTCCACACCGACGATCCGTTCATCTTCCAGGCCACCTTCAGGCCACGCTCTAACTGGACTAGTGAGGCTGAAACCCACAAGCGGAACCTCAAAATGGGCAACCACGGGACGCTCTCCGCGTTTAAAAACGAGTTTGCCCGGCAGATGTTTGGAACATCCGACCAGGAACGCCGAAACATCCACCGTGGAGACATCTCCGAGCAGGTCGGAGGGTCCGTCAGCGCCGGCGATGATGACAAGATCACGGGGTCGCGGATGGAACAGATCGACCGCAAACAACCCACCACAACGTTCGACCTCACACTCCGGGCTGCTTGCGACGAACAGACTGTCCAGAGTATCTCAAACGCGTTCACGTCGCTCTCGGGGCCATATTATGGCATCGAGGGGGAACTCCTCGGGTTCAATAATAAAGAGTTCGCCCGTCTGTGCCACGCCCGTCAGGCCAGCATCAGCGGTTTTACCGGGCGCTTCAGTAAAGGTGACCCACTCATCTGTGCCTCTCCCGACGAACTCGCGAACTTCGTCGTCGTCCCGCACACGGACGCCCTCCCGCGAGCCTCGCGTGGGTCCTCGGGCGGGTCACCCGACGCTCGCTCGCCACTCACGGCGACAGATGAAGACCTGCTCTCGCAGTACGATTACGGAATGCACATTGGATACGCCGAGACCGCCGTCGACAACCGGCGAGACATTCCCATCCGTCTCAGTGCAGAGCAGCTGACGCACCACATTCTCCGCGCAGCGACGACGGGCGGCGGGAAGACAACCGCAATGGTCAACGATGCGCTGTCGGCCTATCAATCGTTCGACGGCCCCATCTTCGTCTTCGACCGGAAAGGTGGGACGATGGCCGACGAGTACAAGAAAGCACACTTCAAGCAATTCGGCAACCTCGATGACGTCCTCCACGTCCCCGTCCCGGGGCCGAACGACGAGGTGCTTGCTTTCCCGTACTTCGACATTCGACCGCAACTCGCTGCCGGCGTCTCACGCACGGTCGCCGTCCAAGAGAAAGTTGACCGCTACAACGAACTCCTCGTGTACGTGCTGGGCCGAGAAATGACCCAGCAGGCGTTCGTCGCCCAAGAGATCCTCAACAACCTCATCAAGGCGATGTTCGACCCCGTGTACGGCCGGGACGCATGGCCCATCCAAGACCTGTTCCAGGTTGCCTACGAGATGCAGCAGGGGCAACTCCCCGAAGTGAGCGACCGGACGCTTCGCCTCGCTCTCACGCGGCATCTCCACGCCGACGAGCAGCGGTTCCAAACGTCGATCGATGCTGTGATGAACCGCATCACGAAGCTCGCTGAGCGGAGCTTTGTCTGGCGTGTCCTCAATTTCGTTCCCGAGTGGAACGGTGAGAAGGGCTGCTACGCCAACCAATCGCCGATGTTCGACATCCAGGACGTCCTCGCCTCAAAGAAGGTCGTCCTCGTCGATACGGGTGACCTCCGGCCCGCCTCGAGCAATCTGTTTACCTTCATGCTGCTCGACTACATCTGGTCGGGCGCTCGTCTCCGTCATCGACTCAGGAACACCCCGCCGGTCGAGGATGGATACGTTATCAACCTCATCATCGACGAAGCTGCGGCGATGCTCCAGTCCGAACTGGTACGCGACGACATGATTCCTGACGGGCGTGAATTCGGTCTCTCCCTCGAAGTCATCGTCCACTTCGCAGAGCAGGTCAAGGCCGATGCCCTCGACGTCTCCTCGTACAAGGAAATTCTGCGGAACATTAATACGAAACTCATCGGGAAACTCGCCGTCGACGACGAACTCGTGATGACGCTGTTCCACGAAGGCATCGAGGACGAGGAACTCGTCGACCGGATCACGTCGCTCCCGCGTGGAGAATGGGTCGCTCAACTCCCTGACACCGGGTTTATGACCGATATCCCCGAAATCGTGACGATGCTCCCCGTCGATATTCCCGACGGTCACAGCGATTCTGACAACCCCGTGATCAACAAGACCGTGTCGACGCAGGGTCATGTCTTCAGCGACATCAACGCAGAAATTACCCGTACCACGCGGCGTGACCACTGCCTGCTACCCGGAAGCAACACCGACGCTTCCGACGAGCAGCTCTCAGCCGAACACAGACGCGGCATCAACGGTAGTGAAAATAGCCAGAATCGTGACTTCGAGATTGTCGTGTCCGGCGAGAACGGAGACGCAAACGACGAAGGCAAGAAGACTGGGTCCAACCCTCAGACGCAACTCGGCACGGGGAGTCCAAACGCCCCCAGCACAGAGGGACAACCCCGATCGAACGAGCACGGCGAACAGGCCGAATCAGGGGCTAGTCGAGTTCCCGCAGACGACCTCACAGACGATCTCGGTTCACGCCGCCCGCCGCGAGAGACGAGCGATGAAAACGAGACCGATGGCGGGGTTCCGCGATTAGCTGATGAAGGGGGCAGTAATCTAGGAGATCGAGTTGACGGCTTTCTCTACGGTGGAGTTGACCCTAGCTCCGAGGATCCGTCCAAAACCGACGATGCAGACACCGACGAGGAGAGGGGAACAAGTGCCGACAATACAGACGATCAGAGTGCGTCTGATGCCCCCAACGAGAACGCCACTGAGAGTGCCGACAAAAAGGATAGAGAGACTCGAGAAGGTATAGATAAGAGTCTGACAGTTGAAGAACGCCATTTCCTGACCGCGATTGTCACCACAGTCAACGGCAACCACCCTGCCTACGACGTTGTGAACTCGATGGAGAGGATAAAGAATCAGTTTGATGAGGTAGACGAAGAGAAGCTCATCGAACTCGGCTACCTCGAGAAGCGGACCGAAAATCTGCGGGTCTACTACACTGTGACTCGCGACGGCCAGCGAGCGTGTGGAGCGAAGGTCGCTACCGGCGAAGATCAGGGCGATGTGAACGAGAAGACCTACCACAAGGTGATGGTAGAGGCGTTCGCTCGCTCACTCGCCCGTGACCCGAACAATCACTATTTTGTTAAAAAATATACGCCACTTCACGGGACTGATGTGAAGCCAGACGTGGTCGGCTACGATGGCAAAGATCCCGTCATTATTGGAGAGGTCATCTCAAACGTCCATCCCTCGCTGATGGTCAAGCACTATGACGACTTCAACAGGTTCGACGTCGAGAAGAAAATCTGGATTGTGCCCAATCTATCAGTCGCATGGGATATCACTCGAGCCCTCGCAAATGCTGGCCGGATCGACGAACTGCCCCCCAAGAGAAGTAAGCGGACCTACGAGAAGCTCACCGAAGCCATCTGGGGTGAAGATGGTGAGTGGACGTTCGTCGGTGCTCCAAATCTCCTCAATGATCTCGACTAGTCACATCCACGCATTCGCACAAAGTCCGCGCACGACGCGCACGAGCAGTACGGACGCTGTACCCCGCAAGTCCGCCTTTTCTAACACCCCTTCAGCGTCAGCACTTAGTGCGCGGGTTCAAATCGCTTTAGAGGCTCTAAAACGGCATTTTGAGGTCCAAAACGAAATCACCGGGGTTGCGGGGGTTTCGAGTGCTCGCAACTTCGCGCAAAATTCGCGTGTGACGCGCATCAGCAGTATGGGAGCTCTATCGTCAGAATCCGCCTTTTCTAACACCCCTTCAGCGTCAGCACTTAGCGCACGTGCGCAAAGCGCTTTAGACAGGCTATCAACCAACCAGATCGCTCCATTCGACACCTCCGGAGTGATTTTACATAGTATTGGATACGGGAGGGGGATCATTCGCTCACAATTCGTGTGCTGTCTGTTGGTTTTCGCCCTGAGTCGGGGAAAATCGACGAAATCGGTTTGTCTCGCCCGACGAAACGAGGCGACGAGGCGGACTGACAATAGGTAATATCCATGCCAAAAGTAGACGTAACTAAAGACGGGATCCCGGACAAAATCCGCACTATCAGGAATTGGATTTGCTGGCGTGAAGGTATGCGTGACGGAAAATCTACCAAGATTCCGACTAAACCATATCGGACGAGTGGTGACATTAATGCCGACGTTACCAACCCCGAACATCGCCGAGACTTCGACACCGCCTGGGATTCACTCAACGACTCTCGCGTGAACGCCGATGGTCTGGGGTTCGTCTTCAGTGACGACGTCACCATCGTCGGTATCGACCTCGATAACTGTCGTGATTCTGATACTGGTGAAATCAAGGAATGGACGCAAACAATCATCGACAAGGTCGACTCATATACGGAGGTTTCCGCTTCCGGGACTGGTGTGCATATCCTCGCAAGTGGGAAACTTCCGCCCGGCGGAAACCGGAAGGGCCCTATTGAGATGTATGACTCCGGACGGTACTTCGCTACGACTGGTGCTCACGTCGAGGGAACCCCCACAGAAATCCGGAAGCGTCAGGATGAGATAGAGACCGTTCACCGCGAGTTCATCGAGGATGGCGTGAGACCAGGTGGACAGACGACTCTCACCAGAGGGACAGAAGTTGAAGATTCAGAAAGCAGAGGTGACGCGGATGGTCGCCGCGGCATCGAGGCCCGGGCGCAGCAGAGTGCGAGTTCGCTCATTGAGCGTTATGGAGACGCCTTCAAGAGCATCCACGACCCCGCAATCAAGGAGGCCCTCGAGCGGGTCGCGACGAAGTACCTTCCCTCCAAGTGTCCGAGTACGTTCGCCGACCTCGCGGGACCCGGTGTGGACCTATCAGATCAAGAGATACTCACGCGGATGTTCGACTCTCAGGGAGGTGACCGCAGGCAGCGTCTCTACGAAGGCGACGCCTCGATGTGGGGGTCCCATGACGCCGATTATCCAAGCCAGTCCGAGGCAGATATGGCGCTCGCTCACAACCTCGCGTTCTGGACGGCGAAAGACCCCAAACGGATGAACGCACTGTTCGAGGAATCCGGCCTGCACCGCGATAAGTGGGAGCGACGTCACTACGCGAGTGGCGCAACCTACGGCGATGTCACGCTCGCCCGTGCACTCCTCCGGGTGGACGATTACTACGAAGTCCCGAGCAAAGATGGTGTGAAGTTCTCGAAGGCCGATTCCAACGGCTCGGATTCATCGTCATCCTCGGGGGCGGACGACCACGATCTCCCGCCGATGGATTTCAAGATTGGCTCCGATTCCGAGCCGTCCGAGACTGTCAACGCCGCTACGGACGAGACAAACCCACTGCACAGCGAAGGGGCGAACGGGGGATCCCCCGCCGTCAATACCGATGTCCATCCTAACCTCGAGGACGACGAAGAGTTCATTCACGTCAACCCCGACGAAGATGGCGACCCGGCAGCAGTCGCTGACGCCTACGCAACTAGGCAGGAACCGGAACAGGGGAACAGCCACGCCCGGGCCCATAGTCATGACGCCGCTTCGTCGACGACCACACCCAAAGGTTCCACGACAGCTGGGACAAGTGCTGATGATAGTCCTGTCTCAGGGCAGAGAACGGCCGGGCCAGGGGCCGCGCCGCCGACGACGGATGGTCGCGAACCCGCTGACCCGCGTGGGGTGGACACCGATTCCGACCTCGACGAGAGCACCCAGCGAATGATGGAAGCGTCCGCTCGCGACGCCGGGCCGGGATGGGAACGCACCGACCCGACGCTCAATGATGACGAGAAGTACCCAGCGGATTGGACCATCGGTGAGATCCGGGGCTACTCCGCGACCGACCAGGCAATGCGTCTCGCTCGTGAAGACCAGCGAATTCTCGCTCGGAAACTCGACCGGCAATCAAGGGAACTCGCCGAACTCAGCGAGCAGGGCGAGGAGAACGAACGCCTCCGGTTTGTCCTCAGGGTCTACCTCGAAACGATGGATGAGCTGATGGAGGAACGCGCTCAGTATCGTACGCAACTCAAGCACCTCGGGGAGCTCTCGAGAGACGCTGCCGAGCTCCCAGACGACCCCGTGAAGCGAGTCAAGCAGATTATGCGTCCGAAGATTCGGCGCGAAGACGCAAAGACGGCAAAAGAGACACTCACAGGAATCGACGCCGTCCTCCAGGAGTACGAAGAGGCGAACGAACGTATCAAGGCCGAAGAACGCGAACGACGCAAGAAACAGGGCTTCCTCTCGCGTCTCTTCAGGTAACGGCGCTGTTCCGAACTGTTCGGCCGGCGGGCTGATCGCGCCGTTCGTTCCGTGTGTACCCCCGCTCCTCGCAGCGTGAGTATTGGACCCCAAATGGGGGTGAGGGAAGTGAGATGTACGACAACATCAACCCCGATGAGCGGCGTATCGACAGCGATTTCAGCAGATCAGCGACCGAAGCCAAAATTGAGCCGCGAGAACCCGTGAGCGTTCAGTTCAAGACCGGCGATGGCCCCGAGTTCAGGAAGCCCGACCATGACCCACATGGCGAGACGTTCGCCGCGGTCAGCCATTCCTGGGCGTCGTGTGACGGTGGGTGTGGGATGTCGGGCCTGGTCCCGACCACGCTCCTCGAAGATGCCGACGGACTGACCGGGTGGCCGCCATTCGACATCCTCTGCGAGGCGTGTGCCGAAGCTCGCGATCGCGACGACTACACCTTCTAGTCGTCGAGGATGTGAACGCGATTCTGTACGTACTGCTTTCCGACTAGACGGCTCGGACGGGCAAAGTGCCTCTGTTCTCTCGGTTTCCCCAGCTCCTCGCAGCGTGAGTTTTGGTCCCCAAAGAGGGGTGAGGGAAGTCAGAGAGGGGCGCAGCGGTGACTGCGTTCATTCTCGCCGAGATCCGGGGTTCAACCTCGGAGTGAATCAGTCCATACGGCGGCGGTCGGGATGTCCCAATCGTCGCTTTCCGGTTATCCTGCTTGCGTCTCCCGTGAGTATTAGCCCCCAAAGGGGGTGAGGGAGAGCGGGTGGGGTGGGGCGCGACGGTCGAGTGCCCAGTCCCGAAGCCGTTTCTCAGAAATCCCCTCAGAGAGTGACAAACATGTGTGCAAACATTACCACAGACGTAGCACAGCGCGCGGAAGACATCAGCGGCGAGTTCGGCGAGATGGGCGTGGAGATCCCCGTGTCGAGCATTGAAGAGCGAATTTCGGCCATGCAGGAGTTCTCCGTTCCGATCGAGACGGCGGTCGAGACGACAGTTCGTAACGTCATCAACGACTACGACCTCGAATCCAACGACCTCTCGGACGGGGTCAAGGCGGTTGCCGGCTTCGTCGGCACCGGTAACAGCAGTTCCCGGGGCTTCGACCGGATAGCTCTCGAGGATATCTCGAACCTCGGTGACGAGGAATGGGTGGACGTCCGGGCGCAGATCGTCGACCTCTGGGAGCCGCACTCCGATTCCATGCGGCAGGTCGGCCTCATCGCCGACGAAACGGCCCAAATGAAGTTCGTTGTCTGGGCGAAGAACACTGACTCGCT
>Ga0207755_100133_pt1 | contig 50448 bp, 56 predicted proteins | sample A23P2SouthBayCA_FD_187734 | JGI IMG/M metagenome (GOLD analysis project Ga0207755, IMG submission 187734) | Aerobic enrichment media microbial communities from Bioluminiscent Bay, La Parguera, Puerto Rico - A23 P2 (SPAdes) | ecosystem: Environmental > Aquatic > Marine > Unclassified ...
CAAAATTACCCAGAACGACGACGGCTCCTGGACCGCCAGCGGCGCCATCGTCGGCGGCGGCACCGACAGCTACCAGTTCACCGGCGACGTCCTCGACTGGACCAGCGAAATGGCCGACAGCGAGTGTACGATCCTCCTCGACGGCGTGGAAGTTTCCCAATCAGACCTCCCCAGCGGAAGCGACTCCACCGACGGCTCCACCGACGATTCCACCGACGACTCCACGAACGACTCGACCACCACGACGGAAACCCACACAATCAAAGTCGAACTCGACGACGGCGTCGACTGGCGCTCGTACTCCCTGACGACCGACAGCGAACTCACCCGCAAAGAAGCCGACGAGTACGACAAAATTACCCAGAACGACGACGGCTCCTGGACCGCCAGCGGCGCCATCGTCGGCGGCGGCACCGACAGCTACCAGTTCACCGGCGACGTCCTCGACTGGACCAGCGAAATGGCAGCGAGTGAGTGCGACATCTTCGTCGATGGACAACTGGTAACGATGAGTGAACTCTGAAACGTATCGCGAAGAGCGTCGATCGCGGTGTTGACACCGGAGCGGGTCCCGGAGAGCGGCTCCGAGTCGTTGCCAGTCGGGCCGAGGTTTACCGACGCAGGCTAACGTGACACCGGTGGAGTTGAAATTTAGCGCATGGGGCACGCTTTCCGCAGGAATCTCGTCGTTTGTCCGCTTATAAATCGTTCAAGAGGAGTTGGTATCCTTGCCCAAACATCACGTAACCGAGTATTATCCGCTCCACCACCGGACCGAGTCAGCGTGACATCTTCCGAGCGGTTTACACGAGGACCGTAGCTCAGTCTTGGCACGTCTCCGGTCTCGTGCTGGTGCCCACGCAACAGTTTCAGACCAAACCGTCGCATCGGGGCCAGGATCTGAGGAACGTCAGGATCTGAGGAACGGTTCTTTGGACGTGGTATCACTAGTTTCTGCCGTTGTAACGAGCGAAACCGTTTCTAGAGGGAACGTCGATGGGTCCCGACTGCCGCGGAAGAACCCGTACGTATATCCTACCCACGAGACCGCCTGCCAGAGAGTTCGGATTACGACCAGTCTGGGTCCCTGATAAATCATGCCGATACCGAACGCTCCACCAGTGACAACAGCCCACCCTAACAACACCTGTGTGCTGATAAAAACGGCGGCCGCTCCGAGGATAAACCACCCGAGAAACAGAACCTGATGCCGTTTCCGTGACAGCAGGTCCTGTATCATCTTCGGAGAAGTGATAGATTTTCGCAGTGCCTGCCCGAACCCGAACAGATACCCGTTTTGCCAGCGGCGCTTCAGTTCTGACATGTTCTGCGGCCGCGAGTGTGTCGCGACGACAACCGGTAACTCGACCAGCTCGAAGCCGGCCGACCTGATCCGGGCCCCGAGTTCGATGTCTTCGTATCCCTGCAGGTACGGGTCGAAACCACCGACCATATCGAACACCTCCGCATCGTAAAGCACCACTCCATGAAGGGCCCTGACAGTCTGAGTCGTATCTGTGCTGGTAGTGTCCAAGTGCCCGCCAACACCTGCAACCAGTTCGTTGTCACGCAGAAAACGCTGAGCGTCGAGAAGCCAACCCTGCGTGAGTCTCATGTCCCCATCGACAAACAAGATCTGGTCGCCACTGGCAGCCACTGTCCCGACGTACCGACCTGCTCCGGGAGTTATGTGCTCTGCTGGTGATAGCTGGAGGATCGTAACCGGGTACTTCTGGGCGATCTCGACGGTCTGATCGTCGGAGTTCGAATCGACGAGGATGATTTCGAACTTCGGGACCTCCGTACAAGCACTGAGTATCGATTCGATACAGTCCCCGATGTTTTCAGCCTCGTTTAGCGTTGGAACCACGACTGATAAAACCGGGTCCTCGGCGTGTTCGGACCCGTTCTGTTGAGAGTCTGAATCCGTCAGTGGGGCACGATGTTCGCTATCCGACACGCTCCACCTCGGATCACTATCTTCGACTGTCTCGAATGCCCGGTGTTCCGGGGACGCCTCGTTGGCCATGTTCTCTCACTCTGTCTACGCCCAGTCAATGACGTAGTTAGACGCTGCATTGACGCCGAAGGGGATCGGTAACTGCTTGATAACTCCCATGTGACGCCGCATCGGGGATGAGACACGAGCGTCGGCAGAACGGCGTTCCGTGTGGGAGGACTCGACCGAGATAGATGTAAGAGGTCGGTCGATCTCGAATCGGAACAAGGTACGGCTCGGTGTCATCTGAAACGCCCCCGTACCTTCGAAGCAACAGTGACACCAGGGGTGCCGAACAGAGACACGGCTGCTGACGCGACGAGTACCAGTCGACTGCTCCCTGGAGCAGTCTGCTGATGGTGGTACGCCGCCCGGAGAAACGACAAAATGGCCTCCGAAGACCAAAGAGAACCGTGCAGTAACCGTACGGCACGCACTTCGTACATATAACTCAACGCGGCGTTGCGGAGGCTGGGTGGGTACCGGTCGTAGAGATGGTCGTACTCGTGGATGATCTGTTGGATATCGTCTGCGAAGGCGACGGAGTCCGAGATGTGATCCTCCGAAACGCCAATTTGCGTCAGAATCTCGTCGATATAGTCGAACTCGGTATGTCTCGCGAGTTCGATTTTCATTCCGATGTCGTCGGCCGACGGCCTGATCGTCAGGGGCATTACTTTCTCCAGAACCTTCCGCTCTATGAGCATCGAAGAGGGGAACGTCCCCTCATAGAGGATTCTGAGTGCGCACCTGAGCGAATCGTCCGGCCACGGCGGGTCGGGATAGATATCGTTACCGGCCTTCGAACGGATACCCCCGTACGCGACCCCCGTCTCGGGGTCCGATTCGAGGAGCGCCACCTGTTTTTCGATCTTCGTCTCGAAGATCACATCGTCGTCGTCGAGCAACTGGACGTACTTCCCGTTCGTGGCCTCGATCCCAGTCATTCGCGCCCCGTTAGCCAGTTTGTTCTCCTCGTGTGCGATGTACTCGACGTCGTACTCGGCGACGGTCTCCCGGGCGTGTTCCTCACCGGAGTCGTCGACGACCACTATCTCTATCGGCTCGTACGTCTGTCGCTGTACAGACTCGATCGCCCGGCGCAGGCTGTCGTTCCGATAGTAGGTCGGAATAATGACCGAGACAGTGGAATTCATCTCGTGCTGTCTTCGAGGAAACACTGACTATTAAGTAATCGTCGATTCACCGGTGAGAACGGTGTCCGCGAACCGTACCCGTCCCGCGCTGACCGTAGTATGCTGATCGTACGACGCCGGCTCCGGAACCCTCTCGAAACCACGGTTCCGGATATGGTCCGATAAGGGATGTATAGTCAAGTCCGATCGCTCCGGATGCCATCTAGTTCTCACGTGTCCGACACTGGATCGATTTCAACGCCGTCTTCTCAGCCGGAAGCCACCGCTATCGTAACTTACGACCGCAAGCGACCACTGTCCCGAAGCACCGAGCGGGCTCGATAGTCATGTGGCCCTGGGAACATCTCGTCTTCGGCTACCTCCTGTACAGCGTCGGGAAGCGAGCGGTCCGGGGCGAGTCCCCGATGGAACACGAGACCTACGCCCTCGCCCTTGCTACCCAGTTGCCGGACCTGATCGACAAACCGCTCGCGTGGACGTTCGACGTCCTGCCGAGCGGGATCTCGCTCGCGCACTCGCTGACGTTCGCGGTCCCGTGCTGTCTCTTGATCGGTGCGTTCGCCAGCCGATTGTCGATGCCGACAGCGGGCATCAGCTTCGGAGTCGGATACGGCTCGCATCTCGTCGGTGACAGCCTGTATCCGCTGTTCACCGGCGGCGAGGCGGCGACCACCTTCCTGTTCTGGCCGTTCATCTCACGTCAACCGATCGAGAGGACCGCCTTCCTCGCGGAGGCTTCGCGGCTGTTCGCTGATTTCCAGACGTTTCTCGCCACGCCCCGCGGACAGGCGTACCTGCTGATAGAGTGTATCGTCGTCGCGCTCGTGCTCGCACTCTGGACCTGGGACGGCCGACCTGGGACGGGCTTCCTGAAGAGCCCGCGAGAGGTACTCCGCCGCGTTCGTTCCTGACCCGGTCGCAATCGGGAAGCGGAGTCCGGGGCGAGAGTATCCAGTGGTCAGCGGAAAGGACCACTTACGACGGGGCGTCGTCGGGTAAGACGACGTTACCAGCACAGTTCAGGGGGGTTTCGGTGTCGAACAGCAGTCCGAGGTGCCTGCGATCCGGTGGCTGTACGCAACCATCCAGGGATTAATCCGTAACCGACCGGTAACTGTCCGTTCCCAATCCGTATCAGCTGGACAATACGATTATACCAGTATGGTCGAATTACCGGAACGTGACCCGACGCAGGCCGACCGGTACGTGTCGCTTACTGGGGACGAGAGAAGCGTGTCGCTCACTGGAGGCACACGAGAGATGACTGACGACGACGAGCGGGCCGACGTGAAACGGGCTGGACGAACCGAGGAGGCGGCGACGGCGCTGCCCGCGGACTGGGCGGACGAACCCGCCGATCCCGACCCGTACGAGGACCTCGGCTACGACCCGGTCGCGTGGGAGCGGATCAGTGTCGTCGACGACACCGACCGCGTCATCTTCCTCCCGGACTCCGACGACCAGTTGAAAGACGACGCCTTCATCGTGTCCGCGACCAGCGCCGTCTGTGACCTCTCCGAGCGGCTGTGAGCCGACCGGACCGGACCGAGCGACGAAGAGTTGGCGAACCCGTCGCGAGAGAGTCGTCGATACCGAAGACGGCGTCGGCACTGTCGAAGACCGGGTCGACGGGAGCGAAGACAAAGTCGGACGACGCGAACCGACGCGCGCGAACGGCGAACCGACCGGGCACGCGGGTTCCGGGCGTCGGGCGGGTCACTCCACGGTGACGCTCTTGGCGAGGTTGCGCGGTTTGTCGACGGGTCTGTCGAGCAGCGTCGCCGTGTGATAGGAGAGCAACTGGAGCTGGACGTTCGCGAGCAGGCCGACGAGTTCGGGGTCGGCATCGGGCACGGTCAGTACCTCGTCGGCGGTCTCGGCGACCGCGTCCAGCGATTCGGGCGCGACCGCGATAACGGGCGCGTCGCGGGCCTGTATCTCCTCTATCGTCCCGAGCAACTTCTCGGTGTGCGCGCCGGTGCAGACGGCGAACACCGGCGTCGACGGCGTCACCAGCGCCAGCGGGCCGTGTTTGAGTTCGCCCGCCGGGAACCCCTCGGCGTGCTCGTAGGAAATCTCCTTGAGCTTCAGCGCCCCCTCGGCGGCGACGGGTCTGCCGGTGCCCCGTCCGACGAAGAAGTAGGCGTCGCTGTCCCGGTAGGTCTCGGCTATCCGGGCGGCGTCGCTGCCCTCCAGGACTGTCTCGACCGCGCCGGGGAGCGCCCGCAGTCCGGAGAGCAGTTCCGGGAGACGGTCGCTGTACTCGCCGCGGACGTCGTAGCGGATCCGCTCGGCCAGCAGGGTGAGCGTGGCCACTTGCGAGGAGAAGGTCTTGGTCGCGGCGACGCCGATCTCCGGGCCGGCGCGGATGAAGACGGCCCCGTCACACTCGCGGGCCGCCGTCGAGCCGACGACGTTCGTGACCGCGAGCGTCGGCAGGCCGACCGACTGCCCGTGACGGAGCGCCGCCAGAGTGTCGGCCGTCTCGCCGCTCTGGGTCACACCCACGAGGACCGTTCCCTCGGTGGCCGGCGGCGTGGAGACGACGTACTCGCTGGCGAGAAAGGCCCGCGCGGGCACGCCGCGGTCGCGGAGCAGTTGCGCGCCGTAGCGGGCCGCGTGATAGGAGGTCCCGCAGGCGACAAACTGGACGCGTTCGACCCCCTCGAAGGCGTCGTCGGGCAGCGAGTCGAAGCGGACCGCCTCGTCCGCGAGGTCGGCGCGACCTTCGACCGCCTGGGCGATGGCGGTCGGCTGTTCGTCGATCTCCTTGGCCATGTAGTGGTCGAACGCGCCCTTTCCCACGTCGTCGGGCGTCCAGTCGACGGACTCGACGGGACGGTCGACTGGCGCACCCACTCCGTCGAAGACGTCGTAGCCCTCGGCCGAGACCCGCACGGAATCCCCGTCCTGGAGGTACACCACGTCGTCGGTGAACTCCAGGAAGGCGGGCACGTCGCTGGCGAGGTAGTAAGCGTTCTCGCCGACACCGAGAACCAGTGGAGACCCCTGGCGGGCGGCGTAGACCGTCTCGGCGTCCTCGTGGACCATCGCGACCGCGTAGCTACCCTCCAGGTCGTCGACCGCGCGCCGGAAGGCCGTCGCCAGGTCCGCGCCGGCGTCGAGGTGGTGTTCGACCAGGTGCGGGACGACTTCCGTGTCGGTCTCGCTGGTGAACTCGTGGCCGGCCTCCTCGAGTCGCGAGCGCAACTCCGTGTGGTTCTCGATGATCCCGTTGTGGACGACAGCGAGGCTGCCGTCGCAGTCGGTGTGGGGGTGTGCGTTCTCGTTGGAGGGGCGCCCGTGCGTGCTCCAGCGGGTGTGACCGATCCCGACGCGGCCGGACGGGGGCGCGGTCGAGAGCGCCGCGGAGAGGTCGGCGACGCGCCCCTCGCGTTTGATGACGTCGACGCCCGAGCCGTTGGTCACGGCGACGCCCGCCGAGTCGTAGCCGCGATACTCCAGGTTCTCGAGGCCGGTCACGAGCGTCGCTGCCGCGTCGTCCCTGCCTACCGTCGCGATGATCCCGCACATCACTCGGCCCCCCGCGGGGCCCCGTGGGTGGTGTTCGAGCCGGTCCGGCGGCGCGGCACAGTCGACTGAGTCATGTCAGTTCGTTCCCCGAAGTACGGTATTGTTATGCATCCGTTTGGGCGAGGAGTCCCCGAGTAAGGAGCGGATAGCGCCGGCAGCGACGTGGCAGAGCCCGTCGGCCGGACGCTGGCGACCGGCGTGACCGACGCGGTGTGTGGAGGCACCGCTCCGGGGTTTGGATCGCCTTACGCGGTCGCTGGGCGCGATTGAACGAGCGAGCGGGACGCGGTAGCGAGCGCCTACGGCCCGACGGGGGAGAGTTCGGGCCGCTCCAGTTCCCCGAGGACGCCCAGGAAGTCCTCGACTGTGTAGTGTTCGGAGCCGACTCGGCACGGGAACACGCCGGCGAGGGAGTCATCGAGCGAGAGCGAGACGGCCACCCGCGGCGGAACGATCGCGGTGGCGCTCTCGCCGGCGATAGCGGAGGTGACCTCGCGGCGCTCGAAGAACGGAGCCGCACTGGCACCGGCGGGGCCGCGCCACTCGCGGAGGCGCTCGACGAGGTCGACAACCTCGCCGCCGCCGGTCGTCCCCGTACACGTCCCACAGAGACAGAGGCGGTCACCGGTGACGACGAGATCGACGCTATCGAGGAGGCCGCGCTCGACCATCCCGTCGAGACTGTCTATCACTCGTTCCTGTCGCGACTTCGCTCCGAGCGGCGGCAGCGTCGACCGGACGTAGATGCTCACGTGTCGGTTCTCGGCTGTCTCGAAACCATCGGATATCGCCCGTTTCCATGCGTCGAACCCCGCTGTGGAGGGTGTCTCGTCTGAACTCACGGTGTCTCCGGATTTCCGCGGACCGTCTTAACCGGGGCAGACCGTTTACACGACCGCCAGACAGTAAGGCCGACCCGCCGACGTGGTAGGTCCGTACCAATGCCGATATCCGGGGTGTAAAAACGCCACTATCCGCGGTCTAAACCACCGCTGTGAGCGGGCGCGGACACGGACTCTGCGCACGCGGCGGTCCCGCAACGCGGGCCCGACATCGACACCGGAAGTCCCGGGCAGTGACGCGGCCACACCTTTTTGCGCGCTCGGGGTAATCCCGGACTATGAGCGTGTCTTCGCGGCTCAAGGACGCATTCGTCGCCGGTCTCATCCTCATCGCACCGCTCGTGATAACCCTCTACGTGCTCACTATCCTCGTCAACTGGTCGTTGCAGTTCATCAACCCGATCGTCGCGGAGACGCGACTCGTCGAGTACACCGCCAACATCGAACTCGTCGCGCAGGTGATCGCCGTCTCCCTCATCGTCGGCGCGATCACGGTCCTCGGGCTGATGGCCCAGTGGTCGGTCGGCAAGCACCTCTTCGGAAACGTCGGGCGCACGGTCAACTTCATCCCGCTCGTGAGCACGATCTACGGGAGCGTCCGGCAGGTCGCCACCTCGCTCGTCGACCGCGACACCGGCTACGAGAGCGTCGTCCTCGTCGAGTACCCCCGTGAAGGACTGTACTCGATCGGTCTGGTCACCGGCGAAGGCCGCCGCGCGATCGACGACGTCACCGGCGAACAGGCCTACTCGGTGTTTCTGCCCAACAGCCCCAACCCGACGGCCGGCCGCCTCGTCATGGTGCCCGGCTCCCAGATCCACGAGACCGAGATGAGCGTCCGCGAGGGGATGCGCCTCATCGTCACCACGGGCGTCGGCGACGACGGGAGCCCGCTCGACGCCTACGATCTCCCGGAAGACGAGGAGAGCGAGCGCCGCGACGTCGTCGAGGGGGAGTGACTCACTCCGGGAGCACGTCGCCCAGCGACGCGCCGACGGCCATCACAACCCCGGTTACCAGACACTGTGCGAACGCGACCGCCGGGTCCCCCCAGTCCACGCGAGCCCACAGCGTCATCAGTCCGAACGACAGGGACCCCGCGATGAAGACGATGCTCACCAGTCTGATCGGGATCACACCCAGGAGCAGGTCGGCCTCGATCGCCTCGAAACGCGCGGCGTGGAGCACGCCCCAGACGATGGTCAGTCCCAGCAGCCCCGTCAGCGCCAGTGCCGGCGCGGATCCGGCGATGTCCTCACCGATCTCCAGGGTGCCGCCCTCGACGACCATCGGGATGCCGAAGACGAAGCTCCCGACGACAGCCTCGCCGGCGTCGCGCACGTCGAAGCTGTCCCGGATGCGCCCGACGACGCGACGCCGACCCGCCCGCCGCGCGGTGCGCATCGCCTCGCGGACCTGCTCGCGCTCCGCGTCGGAGTCGACCAGCCCCTCCAGTTCTTCGAGGTCGTCGAGCACGTCGTCGATGTCCGGCTCCACGGGGGGCGGGGTCCGTGTCTCGTCGCTCTCGTCGGCTCCCCTGTCGGACTCGCGCGCGGTCATCTACGGTCACCGAAGAGCATGGGCGGCAAAAGGCTTGGCCCGCCGAGACAGATGCGCTGCTCCCGGGGGGCAATCACTGGAGAAACGGACGTCGGCTTCAGGCAGCGGCCTCGAAGGCGGCGCGGAAGTCGTCGGCTTTGTCCATGACGCCCTGGGCGCCGGCTTCGAGCGCGTCGAGGGCGTCGGTCGCCTCGTCGGTCTTGATGGTCAGCACGGGGTCGGTCTGGCCCCCGGACTGCTCGGGGTTCATGTCGTAGGTCGCGGCGGTCACGCCCTCCGTCTCCAGCAGCGCCCCCTTGAGCACGTTCATGAAGGTGTGGTCCTCCCCGGCGATCTCGATAGAGAGCATCGTCGCCTCTTTCTCGATGACCCGTAGTTCCATACCCGGTATCAGCCGCCTCGCGCGCAATAAAGTTACGTTACGCCCGCGAGCGAGCGCCGAGACGCCGACCCCATCGCTCAGATCACGAGCGCGTAGACCATCAGCAGGCCGAAGTACAGGAGCACCAGCGCTGCGAGCGATTTGAGTCGGAACCGCCGGAGTCGGCCCGTCTCCGTCTCGTAGGCGTCCTCGAACGCCACGCGTTCGGACTCGGTGGTCTCGGTCGGGTGGGTGTAGCCGCGGTGGAGCGCGAGCAGTGACTCGTCGGCGAACGGGCGGCCGCAGTAGTCGCACTCGACGGCCGACCGGTCGGGCGGGACGTCGTAGTCGATCCCCGGATCGCCGGATTCGGTGGTGTGGTGGTCGGTCATGGTCAGATGTAGGGCGGTTGGACGTCGGGGCGGGTGACGACCCAGAGGCTCACCATCGTGTAGAAGACCATCGCGACGATGAACGGGTACTGGCTCCGGATGGCCTGGAGCCGCCCCGGAAAGAGGTCGAACGCGACCGCATGGGCGGCCGCGATGGCGAGGACGTGCCCGCCGAGCACGCCGAAGATGCCGATCAGTCCGAACCAGTCGGGGAGGACGATCACGTCGGGAGCCACAGTCTCGAACGGGGCCGTGATCGACAGCGAGAGCGCGGGGATCAGCCGGACGAAGTAGCCCAGGAAGTGCGCGACGTGGTAGCCGGCGGCGATGGCGAGCAGCGAGGGGGCGAAGAGGCGGGCGAGCGTCGGCGCCGCGACGAACGTGTCGGCGGTCCCGCGGGCCGCGCGCGCGGCGAGCAGATAAATGCCGAAAAAGAGCCCGAAGCCGGCGACGAGCGCGGCCGGATAGAGGACTTCGGGGGGGAGCCCCCAGCCGACGACGGTCGTCGCGAGCGCCTCCCAGGCGGGCGTCGCGACCAGCCCGTCGAACGTCGTCACCCACAGGAGCGCGACGACGAACGCCACCTCGTCGACGCCGCCCAGGATATCGTCAGTCAGCCCGGCGCCCGGCACCCGAAGCGCGAGCGAGCCGTCGTCGTCGGTTCCGACGGGCGCCACGGCGCCGTAGTAGCGAAAGACTCTGGCCACGGGGTCGACCGAGCGGAACCACGCGCCGGTCCCGTAGACGACACAGCCGCCGAGAGTCACGAGGGAGTAGGCGAGCACCGTGGTCGCCAGCGTCCCCGGCTCGTCGGCCAGCGGGCTGACCACCTCCAGCCAGACCAGTGCGAGCAGACCGACGACGCTCGCCCACGCGCCGCCGCGCCAGACGTAGGTCCGGCCGACCGGCGGGATCACGGTGGCCAGCGTCCGCCACGGATTGAGGACGGGCCAGGCGTTCCCGACGAGATAGGTCGTCATCGAAAAGCCAGCCCACCAGCCCGCCCAGACGACGAGGACGGCCGTGTTCGAGAGCGGGTCGGTCGGGCCGGTGAAGCCGACGACCAGCACCGCCGCGAGCGCAGCGAGGCCGACCGCGCGAGCGGCCCAGACCAGCACCCGCCGCCCCGGCACCGGAATCGACCGCGAACCTGCGTGGATCGACGCGACGAACTCGCGGTCGGTCGCGAACGAAGCCAGGAGGAAGGAGGCGCCGACGACAGCACCGCCGGTCGCAACGAGGAGCCACGTGGGGACCGTCGCCGTCTCGCGGGCCGCGCCCCCGAGCGTCCCGCCGTGTGCCGTGACCGGTCGCGCGAGTGCGGCCGCGAGGACGGCGACGGCCCCGAGACTCAGCGCCCGAACCACCACGCCCCCGGCGCGCGAGCGACTCATTCGTCGGACGTAGTGACCCCCCGAGCCTCAAAGTGTCGAACTGCCGCTCCTGGTTGCTGGGCGGCGCCGAACAGAGTCGCGAGTCCGCACCGAACGCGTTCGGCGGTACTGGACCGCCAAGACTCGTGCGAAAACCACGCGAGAGAGCGACGACGAACCACCACGAACGATCGGGTGAAACCGGCGGGCGCGAACGCATTGAGAGCCTTTTTGTTTGTGCTGGTGTAAGCCCGAGATATGAGTTTCGCGGACGATACAAACGAAAGCCACGGGGACGACGGCGGACACCATCTCCCCGCGGTCGAAGACTGGCCGCGTGGGTTCGGCGAGGCGAGCTGGTGGCCGTTCGTCACCGCCATCGGCGCGACGGGCATCTACGTCGCGGCGGCGCTGTACGTGCTCGGCCAGGCCGAAGACCCGATCGTCGGCTCCAGCATCGGACCGATCGCCTTCATCGGCAGCGTCGGCCTCTTCCTCGCCGGCCTGTACGGCTGGCTGTACCACGCCTTCGTCGTCAACTTCTGGGAGAAGGGCACGGACGAACACGGCGGCGGCACGCTCCAGTTCGCGATGATACTGTTTCTCTGCTCGGAGATCGCCACCTTCGGCGCCGGGTTCATCTACTACTTCTTCATCCGCGCCAGCGCGTGGTCGACCGAAGGGTTCCCCCACCTCGTCGGCAGCCTCGTCATCGCCAACACCGCCATCCTGGTGCTCTCCAGCATCACGCTTCACCTCGGCCACATCGCCCTCCGCAAGGACAACCGAACGCGCTTTCTCCAGTGGCTCGGCGTGACGCTCGTGCTCGGCGTCGTCTTCATCGGCGGCCAGGTCTACGAGTACTACGAGTTCATCGTCCACGAGAACTTCACGCTCACCGAGGGCGCCTTCGGCTCGGCGTTCTACGGCCTGACCGGCCTCCACGGCCTCCACGTCTCGCTCGGTGCCGTCCTGCTCGGCATCGTCTTCGTCCGCGGTCTCCGCGGCCAGTACTCCGCCGAGCGACACACCTCCGTCAGCACCGCCTCGATGTACTGGCACTTCGTCGACGTCGTCTGGATCTTCCTCGTCGTCGTCCTCTACGTCGGCGCCGAGATCTGAACCGGTCCCGTTGTCCCCGATTTTCGACCCACACCGACCCCCGGTTTGAATAGCGGATCGCTCCTGTGACCAACTATGGAGCCGCTGGAGGTCGACGGCCACTTCGACTATCACGACTACCGCCACGGGCTCAAACTCCTGAAAGAAGACCGCGAGACGAGCCATCTGGCCAACCGCGACGACTTCGCCTGTCCCGCCTGCGGGGAGGTCTTCGAGAAACTGTTCGTCTCCGAGCGCCGCGAGAACACCTTCGGCGACCCCGGCGGGCCGTTCTGTCTCGTCCGCACCGACGACCAGATCCTGCTCCTGACGCACTGAGTCGAGTCCTCAGCTCCCGCCACCATCGCCCTTCGGCCGCGACGCATCGCCGCCCTACACGCCGGCCAGCACCAGCGCGAGTAGGGCGAAGTACGTCGCCACGCCCCAGCAGGCCGCGGCGAGTATCCACGGCCCCGTCACCCACGCGAGCGCCGCGCTCCCGCCCAGCAGCGCCGCGACGCTCGCGGCGCGGACCCGGCGACGCTCCCAGAGCGTCCCCGCGGGCGTCTCGGCGACGAACAGCCACTCGACCGCGAGGGCCGCGACGACGCCCGCGACGGCCGCTCCAGGGTCTGCGAGGGACGCGAGTGAGCCAGCGACAGCGAGGGCACCGAGCAACACGGCCCCGCTCGCCGCCGCCAGCACCGCGTCGCGCAGGTGATTCACGGCCCCCGGTCAGGTCGTGAAGCCGGACTCGGCGTCGTGCTCGCCGAGCACCCACTCCAGTTCCTCGATGGCCCGGAGGATCGCGACCTCGGCCTCGTCTTCTAACTGCGAGGTCGGCGGGTCGTGTCTGTCGTATTTCGCTTCGAGTTCGGCGATCCGCTCGCGGATCTCGTCCTCGCTTCGCATGCCTGCACCGTCCGGTGGCAGTCGCTTCAGGCTACCGGTCACCGGCCTTCGTTCGAACGCAGTGGATCCGAAGCGCCGCCCCACTGGAATCAACGAAAGAGAGAAAGCCGGTGGAGAGGGTTGTGAACCACGGTCGGAGCGAAGCACCCCCCTGGTTCAAATCCCTCGATAGCTTTCGCTGCTCGCGTGTTGCTCGCAGTAGAAAGCCGGTGGAGGGCTTCCAAGCAAACCTTTACAATCCCACTATTAATATTATTAGAGGCATGGCACAGACGCCCCGCCAAGAAGTCGAACGTCTGAAGGAACGAATAGAAAACGGCGAACGCGACATAGACGACGAAGCCGACCGCGAACAACTGATTGAATTCAGTCGTCGTATTGAACTGCTGAAAGAGGAATACAGCGACCACCGTCACCTGAAGTTGCTTCGTCACCTGACCCGCATGGCCGAGAACGTCGGCGGGCTGGCCGACGCCCTCGAAGAACAGGAAGCCGCCGAAGAAATCGTTCGGTGGATTCACGCCACCTACGACAACGAAGAAACGAACCGAGACTATCGGGTGGCCCTTCGAGTGTTCGGGAAGCGGGTCGCCCCTGACGACGACGGGGACCCGCCCGGAAGTATTGACTGGGTGTCCTCGAAAACCAGCCGGAACTACAAACCCGAACCTGACCCGGCGGACATGCTGGAACTTGACGAAGACGTGAAGCCCATGATTGAAAACGCGAGAAACCCGCGAGATAAGGCCCTTATCGGCGTTCAGTATGAAGCCGGGCTTCGGGGCGGTGAATTGTACGACCTGACGGTAGACGACGTGTCCGACGGGGACCACGGCCTTCGTATCCGAGTGGACGGAAAAACCGGACAGCGTACCGTGGATTTGGTCACTGGATTCAGTATTCCCCACCTTCAGCGGTGGCTGTCGGAACATCCTGCGCCTGACGACCCGGACGCCCCGTTGTGGTCGAAACTGAACAAGCCGGAACGATATTCTTATCAGCGGTTCCTTCAGTGCTTCGAGGAAGCCGCCGAACGGGTGGACGTGACGAAGCCCGTCACCCCGACGAACTTCAGGAAGTCCAACGCCTACTGGTTGGCGAAAAAACGGGACGCCAAAGCACATCTGATTGAAGACCGACAGGGCCGAGAACGCGGTAGTAAGGCTGTTTCCCGGTATATCGCCCGGTTCGGGGAAGACTCGGAAGCCCAATACGCCCGTCTTCAGGGGAAGGACGTTGAAGTGTCCGAACCAGCGGACAGGGACGCTGTTGATTGTCCCCGCTGTACCCGAGAGAATCCGCCGGACGAACAGACGTGTATGTGGTGCGGACAGGTGCTTGACGACTTCGAGGCCGCCCAAGAAATCCGGGCTGAACAGAAGGAAGTCCGAAACGCCGCCTTCCGGTTGGTGAAGGCCAACCCCGAACTGATTGACGACATAGAAGCCGCTCGGGACCTTGAAACCGTCTTCGAGAACAACCCTGAACTGTTTGACGAAGTTCAGAAGTTCCAAGACGCCCTGTCTGACGACTAAAGTCATTCTTCGTCGTTCTGAAGTCGTTTCAATTCTTCCTGAACACCGTCTAAGTCGTCGTCTGTTCCCCCGTTGGCGAGTAGTGCCAACGCATACGAGCGGGCTTCCGTGTTCCCGTGACGAAGGACCCGAGACAGGAAGTCCCGGTGTTCGTTGACGTATTCGCTGACGCTTATTTCGTCAAGGTCGTCGGGACCAGACGACCTACGCACCGTCGTTCACCCCCGTTCGACGGCGGCGATTCGGTCGGCTGACGGTGCGAACGTCGGTGCGCTTTTGATTGTCCGAATATAGAGTTATCATGTTGGGTTCCACCCGGCAAATCCGTGTTCGTGGGCCTGACAGCGTTCAACCGCCGGAAACGTTCTTGGCGGGGCGTCCCGGCGGTTTCTTTCAGTCGTTACACGTCACCCCCGGGTCCGTCCGGGTCGTAACTGGCCGCCATTTTCGAGAGTAGGTCGTCGTAACTCTCGCCCCCACGCTTCAGGGACTTCACTTCGTTCAGCGTGTCCCGCGACAGCGGAATTGTCGTTTTTGACTTCGACATAGTAGCGGGTTCTGGACGTAATGGTAAGAATGACCGTGACGCTGGAACTATCAGGGTCATTCAGAGCATAGATTCAATTGGGAAATATGATATGACACTATATCGAATTCGACCGACGGCGGGGATTTTTCCCGTCGGCCCTCGAAGATGTATCCGGCGGTGACGTTTCCCCGGGGGACCGACGCCGTCAACGACCGGTCGTCCACGACCGAAGGTAGTTCAGGACTTCATGTCTCGCCGGAACGCCGGGCTGTCGGCGTATCCGGCGGTTTCAGAATGAACAACAGTCCTGTCCGTACTTTCATATCTTCAAGCGGTGTAGTTCCCGATATAGACGGTGCTGAACAGGAACCATGGCTGACGCCGTGGACGCCGCCGTGATACTCGGAATTCTCTTAGTTGCTGTCTGGTTAGGTTTCGCTATTATGGCCGTTCAGTGGGTTCTGAACCACCTAATTGTCGTGGCCGCCGTCGTCGGGGTCGGTCTGCTGATTGTCGCCGCCGCTGTCCGGTCCCGACGCCGTCTCGAAAAAGAATAGGCCCGTTGGGTGTCAGTCTTCCCACAGGGCTGAAACGCCTTCGTGGTGACGGGACCCGTCGGACTTCCCGGTAATGCCTTCGTATTCGAGTCCAAGCCGGACTTCCCGCATAGCGTCGGTGTACGCTTCGAGCGTGGCCGTCTTCGGTTTCTTCACGAAGGCGTCAGCGGGATTCTCGAAGTCGTCAGGGTCCCCGATTTTGTCCGTATAGAACGGCCCTTCCGTCAGAAGGTGACGTTCCAGTTTGTCCCTGATAACGGCGGCTGACGCCAGTGCCGCCGCCTGACTCTTGTTCTCGCCCTTCCCGTGGAAGTCCACGTAATAGTCCTCGAATACGTCCATCCATTCGGTCCCCTTGAACCACTCTATACGGCGTCTGACCGACATGTGTAAGCCGTTTTCGGACCGATTGTGATTCCCTTCGGGCGCACCATGGCCGTCGGGAACGCCGCCGTCGTCGGCGTGAATGTAACACCGGTCGTCGGGGCTTGATACCGGTCGCTGACAGGGGTCGCCTGTGGTCGCCGTCGGGTGTCCACAAGTTGGCTGTTCGTCGCTGTCTGTTGATTCAGCAGTCATGGTTTGCTTTGTTCTGGAAATAAGAGCGACCCCCCAGATAGGCGGGGATTCGCACCATTTCAGCGGTCATTCGCCCTGTTCACCCCGGGATTCGACACCGACGAACACCCATTCGCCGCCCGGGATAGCGGGGGGACGGACGCCGGGAAGGTCCGCCAGTGCTGGCCGTCCACAGTGTCGCCACCACTGTTCCCGGTCCACGAAGTGACCCTGTTCGGGGTTGTCGTAGTTCGACACGTAAGCGTCCGCTCGAAGATCGTCACGGGTCGCTGTTCCCTGTTCGATTAGCGTCCGGTACGCTTCCCGAACGTTGTTCCGGTGCTTCGCTGGCCGGGTCCCGTCACCGGGGAAGTCCGACGCCACAACCAAGTCCGCTATTCGTTCGTCACTCGGGACCGCCGGATTTTCGGGTGGGTCCGGCGGGTCCCGTTCGGCGGCATCGTACACCCACCGACCGCCTTGTTCCCGACGAACCCCGGGAAGAAACGGAAGGACCGTCTCGGCCCACGTCCAACTGAAGTTGGATTCTTCCCGAGTGGCGACCGTCCGAAGTTTCGTCGCCGCAACGCCGTCAGTACCCGACTTCTGAAGGGCGAACACGACAGCCCGGAACGCACGACCCCACGCGAGATTCCCCTTCCCGAACGAAGGCCGTTCCACGGCTGACGCGGCGGCTGACAACCGGTCGGATAGTTGCGCGTCAACGGACATGGTTACTGTTCACCCCGTGTTGCGACCGCCGTCTGATACTCGCCGGGACTGTCGTACCCGCCCGGGTGAACCCCGTTGCGCTCTTTCAGAAACGCCGCCGGGCTGTCGAAGTCCGACGCCTCGAATTCGACCCGCTCGGGAAGCGTCATGGCCTTTTCCGCCAGTTCGTCAGCGTCACTGGCCGACCCACGTCCCGCTGTTGGGTCGTCTTCAGCGCCCGCTGTCGCCGCAACGAATTCAGACGGGCTGTCGAAGTCCGTAATGTCCTCGCCGTACTTCCGGCGAAGAAAGGTCCTCGGGGAAGTCGTCGGGGATTCCTTGAATTCGAGCGCGTCCCTGGCGGTGAACGCGGAACGTGCCTGTTCGTCGGGGTCCGTCATTCGTCGGTTCCCCCCAGTAGTCGGTCTACCGCGTCGTTGTAACTCTCGCCTTTGTTCCGTTCGTTTTCGAGTCGTTTCTTCACGTCCGCGTGAAGGGTGACTGTGGTTACTTCCACCGGCATTACAGCCGGACAATTAATTGCCGCTGTTAAGGTCATGCGTGACGCTGGAACTACCGAGGTAACTTATTTCCTGTAATTCCGGTTTTAGAAGAGCATTTCCACGGTAATACTGCGAAGATAGGCACAAGTACCGTACAATTCATATGGGAGGGTTAGGTCTACATGCATGTGATACCGATATCGAAAATACCCACTGGAGTAAAAATCGCGTATGAAGATGGTTTCGATGAATTAGGTAGGCGCATTATATCATACTACTCGAAATGTAACAAGCCAGACCTAGAGCCGCATCTGCAGATGCTTCAAAAGAGAGAGGATCTGGTTGTAGTTGAAATAGGCGTTTGGAAGGGTGATAACGCAGAGAGGCTTTGTGAAGAATTGGATATTAAAAAGATGTATCTGATTGATCCTTACGATAAATATGAAGAATGGGATTTTCCTAATGCCAATAACGATATTTCAAAGGCTGAGACAGAGGCACGAGATAAACTAAGTGAATATGATTTTATCACATGGATAAGAGATCATTCCGATAATGCGGTAACGGAAATTGAAGATGAGATAGACTATGTCTATATTGACGGAAACCATTCATATGATTTTGTGAAGTCGGATTTAGATAACTATTATGAATTATTGGCAGATGACGGCGTTATTGCAGGGGATGACATACACTTTAGTGGTGTTGCGCAGGCTGTTTCTGAATTCGCCGTAGAACGCAATCTTCAACCACATTTTGAAAAGGAATTCCCCGACTGGTACTTCATTAATAATAGAAGACCAGACCCTTCCGTTGATTATATGTTTACCCCGGAAGATGTCCACGCTGCTTTATCCGAGCGGTATTGATATTACATTCACTATATAAAGTGAAATGTGTGATATATTTCAGGTAGTTGGGACAATTCTGTGGATTCCAATTAAATTATTGTCTAACCAATCGTGTCTACTTTGATTAATTCATACGGATGTTAACACTAGACATATTAGATGTGTCAGTTAGCATCTTTTAATCCGTCCCCGACGCTTCAAACGGCGGGGGGCGTCCCTTCCCCGGTAAGACGAACATGGCCCTGTCTCGAATGTCGCCGGGAAGGTCGTCGTACCGTGCTGTCCCGACGTACCGATAACAGCGAACGTGCGGAAGACTGTCGCCGTCGTCGCCGTCCGAGTCGTCGTTCGTCAGTTCCGGGGACCCGTTGAAGAACCGCCGCTCTAAAGCCCAATACAGCGCCACTTTCCAAAGCGCGTCGTCGGTGTCTTGCGGGTCCCCTGACCGCCGGGCTGATGCCGCGTTCGTCACGTCTTCCGGGTCCATACCGGCGACCGTGGACAGCGACCGAAGCGCCTTCCCGAGATACAGCCGGGCCGACCGTTTCCCGTCGGTGTCCGGGTCGTCGGGAAGCGCGTCGGTCGGCATGACGAAGCGTCCACGGTGCTTTTCCAACTGTCGCACGTCTACCACTCGGCCCTGTCCCCGGCGGTCCCAATAGTCCGATAGCGCCTCTTGTGTCGTCAACCACTGAACGCCGAAGTAAACGACGTGAAGGTGGGGGATTCCGCTGTCAGTGAATTCGAGAACAGACAGGTTCGACGGGCGAAACCCCGGGCGTGACGGCCCGGATTCCGGGTCGTAGGCCAACCACGAAGACAGCCGGTTCTTGTTCTCTATCAGGCTGTCCGTAGCGTCCGCTATGCTGGCGTGAAGCTTCGGGTCCGTCGTCAGGGTCACAACCACCGCGTCGTCGTACTGACGCCGCGCACGTCCCCACGCGCGCCGCCACGTCGCCCAAAGGTCCGACGCCCGGGACGGCGAATTGAAGCGGTTCCGATAGGGAAGACACAGGTATTCCGGCCCGCTTCCCCGGACCCGCTCGAAGACGTTCCACGTATCCGCCACCGACGCCAGTTCCGTCCCCAGTTCCCCGAGCATGTCCGCTCGAAGGGAATCCGACCCCAGTTCGGACACCTTCGACAGCATGGCCCGCGCCCGGTCCTTGGCGAAGTCAGGGCCAGTTTCAGCCGCGTTCCCCATCGTCCCGTCGCCGTCGGCGGTTTTTGCCCTATGCTTACGGCGGTTCAAGTGAAAGGCCGCCCGCCGTGGATAGACCCACGTATAGCCGTCCCGTTGGGTGGTTTTGAACAGTTCCGGGTGACTCTCGAAGAACCGGCGGGCCAGTTGCGCGTCCGACCCCGCCATGTCGGTGTCTCGCCCAAAGACCGTCCGAACGATATGCGGAAGATTAGCCCCGTCAGGCGTTCCAGTGACGAATTCGAGTAAGCGCGTCTTCACGTCGGCCCGGGCGTCGTCAGTCCACGGGACAGAACACGCGGTGTCCCCCGACCCGGCGGTTTGACATGCGCCGGGCGTCACACCCGAACACCCCGTTCAAAACAGGGAAGGACGCTATCAATTTCCCGAGAGAAAAGACAGAAATCCCTATACGGGGTTAAGTGGTGGGATTGTAAAGAAAGTGATGTAAGCCGGTGGAGGGATTTGAACCCTCGGCCTAATCCTTACGAAGGATTCGCTCTAGCCAGTCTGAGCTACACCGGCGCTGTGTCCACTTCATCGTTCGGCCGATAACCGCAATAAGGATTGCGAATCGGGGCGCCCCTGCTACCCGGTCACGCCCGCGAGAGTCGCACGTCCAGACAGACGTTGAGTTCGTGGGGCGCGTACGACCGCACCGTGTGGCGCCGCTCGACGGTCACCTCGTACTCGGGTTCGGCAGCCGCTCGGATCGCCCGCTCGCCCGGCCCGTATGGGTCGTCCTCGTGCTGGATGTCGTAGTAGTGGACTACGCAGTCGTCACCAGCCAGCGCGAGGGCGGTGTCGAGAAAGTCGTCGGCGCTGTGAGGGAGATTCATCACGATCCGATCGGCCCAGCCCTCGTAGTCGGGCGCGACATCCCGCACGTCGCCAGCAACGGCGGTCACACGCTCTTCGACGCCGTTCCGTCGCGCGTTCTCCCGGAGATAGTCGATCGCCGTCTCGTTGATGTCGACGCCGACCGGGGTCGCGCCGCGTTTCGCGAACGGGATCACGAACGGGCCCACGCCCGCGAACATGTCGAAGGCGTGCTCGCCCGAATCGACCTGCTCGACGACGCGGTGGCGCTCGGTCGCGAGGCGCGGCGAGAAGTACACCGCGGCGAGGTCGAGCGCGAACTCGCAGCCGTACTCCCGATGGACCGCCTCCGTGCTCTCGCCGACCAGCACCTCCCAGTCGCGGACACGTTCGACGCCTTTGACCTTCGACGCCCGATTCAGGACCGTCTTCACCGGGAGCGCAGACTCTACGACGGCGTCCGCCAGCGCGCGAGCGCGGTCTGGGTCGTCCTCGTCGATTATCACGACCTCACCGAGTCGCTCGTAGCTCGGCGCGAACGCCACGAGGTCGGCCGGCATCACCTGCGTTTCGCGAGCCGCGACGGAATGCGTGACGACCGCGAACTCGTCGGGGACCGCGTCCGGGTCCGTGACCGGGACGTAGAGCCAGCCGTCCTCGACGGTGATCTCGTGGTCCTCGTCGACGAGATCGGCCGCTGCGAGCTCGCGGCGGGTGGCCTCGCCCTCGTCGCGCGGGACGCGAACGCAGGAAACCTCCATACGCCGTCTCGACGCCGTCCGGCGGTAAACCTGGCGTTTCCCCACCGAATCGGCGGCGAGCCGACAACCGCCACGTCCGGGCGCCTTCGCGAGGCTTAATCCGCTCGACCGTCGAGCGGTGGTATGCTCACTTTCGTCGGACTCGGGCTCTACGACGAGCGGTCGATAACAGTCGCCGGCCGCGAGGCCATCGCCACCGCCGACCGCGTCGTCGCCGAGTTCTACACCAGCAAGCTCGCCGGTGCGACCGTTGACGACCTCGAAGCGTACCACGACACCGAGATCGAAGTCCGCGACCGCGCCGGCGTCGAACAGTCGCCCGACGACGTACTCGCCGACGCCGCCGACCGGGACGTCGTCTTTCTCACCGCCGGCGACACGATGATTTCGACCACCCACATGGACTTGCGACTCCGTGCCCACGACCGCGGCATCGACACGCGCGTCGTCCACGGGACGACCGCCCAGTCCGCCGCGAGTTCGCTCACCGGCCTCCAGAACTACCGCTTCGGCAAGGCCACGACGCTGCCGTTCGAGCGGTCACACGGCGGTGACGGCGTGCCAGGAAGCGTCGTCGAGACCATCGACGCCAACCGCGAGCGCGGCCTCCACACGCTCGTCTTCCTCGACATCGACGCCGCGAACGACGACTACATGCGCGCCGACCACGCCGCCGAGGTACTCGGCGAGGCCGACGACGATCGTCTCGGCGCCGACAGTCTCGGCGTCGTCGTCGCGCGAGCCGGCAGTACCGACCCGGTCGTCCGTGCGGATCGGCTCTCGACGCTCGCGACCGAGTCGTTCGGCGACCCGCTCCACCTCCTCGTCGTCCCTGGCACGCTGCACTACATCGAACGCGACGCGCTCGCCGCGCTCGGCGGTGCTCCCGACACAGTTCTCGCCGAGCACACAGAATAACACAGGTCGGTTCGAGCGCCCCCGACCCTACTGCTCGCCGCCGTCTGCGCGGACCGTGCCGACGTCCATCGCGCTCCGGAGGTCGTACTCCGAGCCCGTGACGATGAACAACAGGTCCTCGACGATGTCCAGAATCTCAGGGAGTTCCCTGACGACCAGGTAGGTGATCCCGACGAGCGCGACGACCGAGAGACTCTGTGCGAGTATCCGGTCACCGAGGTAGTAAGACACCTTCGCGGTTTCGCTCCCGAAAACCGTCGTCACCGCGTCGGGGAACACGTGGAGGTACTGCTTGCCGTACGTGACGCCGATGAAGACGTTCCGGAAGAGATTCAACACGTAGATCACCGGGAGCGAAACCGCGAGCGCGCGGGCCTTTCGCCGGAACGGAGCCTCAGTCGCCGCGATCAGACCCGCGAAGATCGACATGCTCCCGATCCCCGTGCAGGCGGTGAGGATCGTATAGGAGATCCGGAACTCCTCGGTCTCCTCCGTGTAGGGCAGGTCCGTGACGAAGAGGAACGTGTTCCGATAGGGGTCGGCGTCGATCCGTTCGATCTGCCTGCCGTTGATGACCTCCGGGTGGTGTCCAGTGAGCCCCATGAGGAACTCGGTCTGGCTGGTCACCGTCTCGACGACGAACTGGCGAACGAACGGGATCGATTCGACCGGGAAAAAGACCAGGCCCATGATCGGAATCGCTCGTGAGAGCACGAACAGCGAGTCACGGCCCTGCCAGAGCAGATAGCCCACGTAGAAGGCAAGTGGCACGGCGAGAACGCTCCCGATACCCTCGATGATGCTCTTCTGAACGACCGCGAAGTGATAGATGAGAGAAAACCAGAAACTTCCGAACAGTCCCCAGCCGGCGACAGCGACGGCGCGTGCGCGCTCTCGGTCGCCGGTCCACTCCAGGATCGCGCCGACCAGGAACGTCCCGATGACGAGCCACGCGAGCGGTCCCGATAGTGCGGTGGCCCGTTCCAGGAGTCCGAGGAGTCCATCGATCATCCGTCTGTCTCTCCCTTATTCGATCGCGGATATAGGTTTTGTCGTTACGTGTCCGGCGGATACACGAGCGGAGCGCGGCTCGCGGTCGTGGGCTATGGCTGGCCGGAGAAGAGTGTCGAGGCGGCGTCGGACATCGCGCGACGACAGCAGTCGTTGGCGGTGTAGCGCGCGAAAAAATGGAGTGTGCGTCAGGGCCGGAGGTTACTCCGGTGGTTGGTCGTTAGTCGCGGCGGCGCACAGCGATGAGCGCGGCCGCGAGCAGCGCGATGACAGCCAGAGCGACACCGAAGCCGGGGCCACCGTCACCGCTGTCGGTGGTCGTCGGCTCCTCGGTGTCGGTCGGGGTGTCGGTCGGGGTCGCCGTGGCCGTCGGCGTCGCCGTGTCCGTCGGCGTCGGCGTCGCGGGCTCCGGCGTGTCCGTCGGAGTCGGCGACGCGGTCGGCGTCGGGGACGGCGTCGGCGTCGGCGTCGGCGGTTCCTCGACTGCGAGCGCGGCGGTCGCGCTGTCGTCCTCGCTGAAGACACCGTGCGTGTAGGCACCGGGGCTCACCGAGGACGTGTCGATGTTCTCGAAGGTGACAGTCGTCGAATCGCCAGCGCCCAGCGTGACGTCCTGGCTCGCGACTGCACTGCCACCGACGCGGAACTCGATCGTCTGGGTACCTTCCATCTCGCCAGTGTTCTCGACCGTCGCCTGAACCTGACCGATGACGTCACCCTGCGTGACGGTCACGTCGGTCGGGGACAGACCCGAGACCTGGAAGTTCGCGGGCTCGACAGCGTCGACCGTCAGGACGGCCGTGGCGCTGTCGTCCTCGCTGAAGATACCGTGCGTGTACGAGCCGGGCGACACGTCAGCCGTGTCGATGTCCTCGAAGGTGACCGTTTCGGACTCGCCAGCACCGAGGGTGACCTCAGTGTCGGCGACGGCCGAGCCACCAACGCGGAACTCGACAGTCTGCGTGCCTTCCTGCTCGCCAGTGTTCTCGATCGTCGCCTCGACGGCACTGATGACGTCACCCTGCTCGACGGTGACGTCAGCCGGCGACAGACCGGAGACCTGGAAGTTCGCGGGGGCGCGCTCGACGGTCACGGTCGCACTGTCCGTGACGGGCGCACCACCGGACGTGTACGGTCCGTCCGGCGTGTTCTCGTCGTCCGGATCGAAGTCGTACAGGTTGTTCGCGTTCGTGTCCAGGTGCGGCATCGCGACCAGCGTCGTCCCGCTAGAGACGTTCTCGTCGAGCGTGACGCGCACGTTGGACTGCTGACCCGATTCGAGGTACTTGCTCGTACCGATGACCGGGCCGCCAGCACCGCCCTCGTGGATGGCCACGAAGCCACCCTCGGTCATGAGGACCGAGGCGACCGTGACTTCCTGGTTCATCTCGGTGACGGTCTGGTCGTCGAAGGAAACCGTCGCCTGCGGCAGGCCACGGATCTCACCTTCGTAGTCGGCTTCCGAGCTCAGCTGGCTGCCACCGCGGCGCAGCACCGCGGTGAAGTTGATACCTGCGGCCTTGTCGCCGAGGTCCGTCTCGAACGAGAACGTTCGACCGGGCTCGACGGTCGTCTCGAGCGTGCGGACGAACGGACTCTGGTCCGCGTCACGCGCGTCGACGACCAGCGACAGGTCCGTGCCGGGCGCGACCGTCACGCCGGTGCCGCTCCGGATGACCTGACCGGGCTGGTTGCGCAGGATGATCTCGTTGTCGTTGTTCGTCGCGAGCGGTGCGCGAGCGTCGCGGTAGGTCCACTCGGATCCGAGCGTGCCACCGCCACGACCGCCGAGCACGGGCCCGACAGCGTCGTACTCGTTGATCTGGAAGCTCGCGTTCCACAGTTCACCGTCCTCGAGGTACGGGTCCTCGGAGGAGACTTCGTCGAGCTTGAGAGCCACGTAGAACGTGTTCTCGTCGAAGTTCGCGAAGATCTCGCTGTTAGTGTCGTTAGCCTGAACAGACGGTCGTTCCGCGTTCGGCTCAACGTCGACCTGCGAGAAGTCGATGCTCAGCAGGTTCGCGTTGCCGTAGCCGGCGATCGGGCCGACATCGGACTCTCTGAGGAACGCCTCCTTGACAGAGAGGTCTTCGTTCTCAGTCCAGTTCATGATCGCGCCCTCGAGACCGGAGGCGACGATCTGGTGGACGACGACCTCGCCGTCGGCAGCCATGCTGGACTGCGTCAGCGACGAGCCCGCGTTGTCCTGAACGTAGCCGAGGTCGATGTCGCCGCTGTCGCCAGCCGGCGCGACCCAAACCTGGCTACTCTCGGTGGTTCGCGAACTGAGCGAGAGCGTCGCGACCTCGTCGACCTGGGAACCGCTGATCGAGTTGTCGGTGCTCTCGGTGAAGTTGTAGATGTTCCGCTGATCACCGTTGTGCGCGGCGATCTGCATCTGGTAGTTCGTCGCGTCGAGCGTCGCGTAGCGGCCACGGCTCGCGTTAGTCGGTGCGGCCGTGTTTTCGAGTGCTTCGACGAACTGGCCGCTTTCGCCGCGCCAGCTCGCGATGGAGCCGCTTTCCGCGCTGAACACGCGGTCCTGGATGTGCGTACCCGCGTTGTACGTGTTGAACAGGAGCGTGACCTGACCGTCGCCATCGTCGTCGGCGACCGTGACGTTGGTCACGTAGTTCGTCTCGCCCTTGCTACCGATGGAGACCGTCGCGAGCGCGCCTTCGTCGGCGTTCTCGAGCTCGATCGGGATGCGGGCGACGTCACCACGGGTGTCCTCGACAACGCTGTCGCCGAAGGACGCGGAGTCGGCCTCCGGGAAGTCCTGGACGCTGAACGAACCGGCGTCGATCGTGACGCCAGTCTGGATGTCGATGATGGACACCGAGTAGTCGCCGGCGGAGATCAGGCCCTTGTCGAAGGAACCGCTGAACTCACCGCGACCGTTGTAATCGAGGGTGTCGTAGAAGTTCTGCGCACCAGTGACCTGCACTTCGACCGAGCGAACGGTGTTCGACTGGCTGCCACGGATGGCGTCACCGGAGACGTCGTAGGCGGCGTTCTCCTGGTAGCCGAAGGTCGTGCCGTCCTCGCTGAACGAGGCCGACAGGCGCAGGTCAGTGACGTTGAAGTACTTCTTGGTCGGCGAGCCGTCCTCGTCGAACGTCAGCTGGTAGGTATCACCAGACTGGAGGTTCTCGGAGTCGAAGACGATCTCCTGGCTGTTGGTGCCCGTCGCACCGTCGAGGACGATCTGGCCGTCGTCGATGTTCTCCAGGAGGATGTCCGTGTTGTCGCCGGTCGTGTCGGACTCGAAGGCGACCGTCTCGCCAACGTAGACACGCTCGGCGGTCGAACGGGAGTTGAAGCTACTCGTGCTCTCCGAGATTTTCAGCGAGGAGACGTCGACCGTGACGTTGCCAGGTGTGACGTCATTCGTGTCATCACCATTGGCGCGGGTCTCCGGTCGGATAGTGCCCACATTGACAATGAGGTCAGCCGCGGGCGACACGTCACCTCCGACCACGCTCCTGTCGATGGTGTAGCGCGCACCACCGGCCTGAACGTTCACGTCGGTCGAACTGACGTTCGTGCGGGTGAAGTCGGCGGAACCAGGCTGACGCAGGTAGACGACGAAGAAGTCGTCACTGCTTTCGATCTGGTTGTCGTTGGTTCCGTTTCGGACATTATCACTGAATGCTATACTAATCTGACCATCATCCTCGGTCGCGTCGAGGACCGAAGGATCTTGGTTGACCGCAGCAGCTGTTCCTGAGAACGCGATCGTCGCTCCGAAGACGGAGACGACCATCAGCAGCGCCAGGAACAAACTGCGAAGTTTGTCGTTGGTCCCTGTCATAGTTTGTTGGGTTGTCTGTCAGCGGCCACAGCAACTTTCCGACCAGCCGGGCACGCGACCGTCCATCGGCCGCGCCGAACCGTAACCGGTGTACTCGATACTGCAGCCATGGGTAGGGGTACGTTCGAAACGGTACGGCGGAGGTTATAAATGCTTTGTGGTCACGCCCGAGGGAAGTGGTCCCCGCGAGGACGATAGATCACCGCAGAGAAAGCGTGTGAGACAGTTTCACGGGCCTCGTTCGACGTGTCAGACTCGTGTCTGACGTTCGCGATACCGGGGTTTATACTGGGTGATTGGGCGGGACGGTCACGCGGTCACGACTTCGACTTCGTGGCCGTCCTGGTCTTTGGTGAACGCGTAGCTGTGCCCGCAGCTCTCGGGGTCACGGTAGTCCTCGGCGTCCCGTTCCATGAGCTGTGCCCACCCCTCGTCCAGGTCGTCGACGCGAACCGCGAGATGGCCCCACGCGTCGCCCATCTCGTAGCTGCGGCCGTCGTAGTTGTAGGTGAGTTCGACGGCCATCGCCTCCTCGGCGGCGCCCTCGGGTTTCATGAAGTAGTTCGCGAACGTGTCGGCCTCCCAGCGGCCGGTGTGTTCGTACTCGAGTTTGCGCGTCCACCAGCCCAGCGCCGCGTCGGCGTCCTCGACGCGGATCATCGTGTGGTCGATGCTCCAGCGAGCGCCGTGGTCGCGTTCGACGATCTCGATTTCGTGGCCATCGGGGTCTTTGACGAACGCGTAGCCGGGGTTCTCCTCGGGCGGGCGGTAGTCCTCGACACCCTCGTCCATCAGTCCGTGGTACGCCTCGGTGACGTCTTCGACGCGCACGGCGATGTGCCCCCAGGCGTCGCCCATCGTGTACGACCGACCGTCGTGGTTGTAGGTGAGTTCGAGCAGGGCACCGTCCTCGTGGACGTCCGCGGGGCCGAGGAAGACGTTCGTGAAGGTGTCGGCCTCCCAGCGCCCCTTCTCCTCGTAATCGAGGTGTGTCTGGTACCAGTCGAGCGATTCGTCGAGGTCTTCGACGCGCATCATCACGTGGTCGAGCGTTCCGTCCATGTTCGGAGGGTGGGCTTCGCGCTCGAAAAGGATACCGGAGGCGGAACCCGCAGGGCCCACAGCGGAGCGGTTCGCGAAGGAGGTCACGCACGGAGCCACTCGTCCGGGCGGTTCGCCCAGGCGGCGAGCCAGAGGAGCGCGACGCCGACGGGGACGGCAACGATCCCGATCCGGCGCTCGCTGAAACTCACGGCGAAGTAGAGGAGGTCCAGGCCAGCGAGTGCGAGGAGCCCGGTCGTCACGCGGCGGTCCTCCAGTCCCGCAGTGGCGAGCGCCCGACTCGCCACGGCAGTTACGTACAGTCCCACGGCGGTCGGATAGGCGAGCAGCCACTCCGGCAACGCGCGCGTGAAGGTAACGTAGTCGACGACTGACTGGACGTGGAACGGGCGCGGCGTGACGAGGCCGAACGAGAAGACGAGGCTCAGTCCGGACTCGTAGGGTATCAGGACCCAGGGGAGCACACCGGCGGCGAGCAAGAGCGCGGTTCGTCGATCGGGTGTCCAACGGGCGAAGCGACCGGATCGAGCGCCGTCCGGGCCGCGTGCCCGTCGGTCGGCGCTCATCGCGTCGTGAGAATGCGGAGAACGTCCTCGTCGGCGAGTTCGTGGTCTTTGCCGACCTGTTGCTCGTCGTGTTTCGCGCTCGGGCCGGAGACGCGGGCGAACCGGAATCGATCTTCGAACTCACCGCCGAGTTTCTCGCAGGCGTCGGCGACGGTGTCCCCCTCGCGGAGGACGAGCGGTTCGTCGTAGTCGACGCCGCGGCCGGGTTTGTCCATGTAGATGCGGACGAGACCGAGTCCCTCCCAGATGGTATCTTTGAGCGCGTCGAGGCCCTTCTGCTCCTCGGCGCTGATGAAGACCGCCTCGTCGGGGTCGATGTCGTGGTCGCGCAACTGTTCGTGGACGGTGTCGAGGTAGTCGGGCTCGATGAGGTCGGCCTTGTTGACGGTGACGAGCGAGGGGAGGTACTCGCGGTTGTCCATCACGCCGTCGATCAGCCGGTCGATGTCGACCGGTTCGCCGACGGTCACGTCGGCGTTGACGTACCCGCGCTCGCGGAGGACGCTCTTTATCGTCTCCTCGTCGAGGTCGAGACCGACGCCGTTGACGCTGATCCCGTCTTTGTGTTTCTTCCGGACGGAGACGCGCGGCGGGTCGACGTCCAGGCGGATCTTGTTGTTGTACAGTTCCTCGGACAGGCGCGCGTACTGGTCGATCTCGAACACCGAGAGGACGAACACGACCAGGTCGGCGGTCCGGACGACCGAGAGGACGGCCTGACCGTCCCCGCGGCCATCGGCGGCGCCCTCGATGAGTCCGGGCACGTCGAGCAACTGGATGTTCGCACCCTTGTACTGGAGCATGCCGGGGTTGACGTCGAGCGTCGTGAACTCGTAGGAGCCGACCTCGCTGTCGGCGTTGGTGAGGGCGTTGAGGAGCGTCGACTTGCCGACGCTGGGGAACCCGACCAGAGCGACGGTGGCGTCGCCGGTCTTCTCGACCGCGTAGCCGGAGCCGCCGCCGGCAGAGGACTGGTTCTCCAGTTTTTCCTTTTTGTCCGCGAGTTTGGCCTTCAGCCGGCCGATGTGCGCCTCGGTCGACTTGTTGTAGGGAGTCTCGGCGATCTCCTCTTCGATCTCGCGGATCTCCTCTTCGAGCCCCATCACCTGTGAGTCGGCCACCGGTACCGAAAAAGGCTTTCTTCCGGGGCGGGGGACAGGCGTCGGGACGACCGTGACAGAGACGTGTTGCTGGGAGAACACGAGACGTGTTTCGACACACTAATGGGCCGAGAGCAGACACGATCGATTATGCCAGATCCTGGTCGGCTCCGTGACAGCACGGAAATCCTGCTCCCCAAGGAGGCCATCGAAGGCATCAAGGGGGAACTCGAAGAGCGGTTCACGCTGACGATCCACCAGGAGAACTGTCGCGTGCGGATCATCGGAAGCCCCGTCGAGATCAAAGGGGCCAGCGACTACCTCGCGCGCAACGGCGTCTCGATCGCCTGAGCGCAGTCGGTCCGGCTCCGGCGGCTGTCTTTTCCGACTCCTGTCGAGGGTGAACGGGTACGCGTAGCGACGGTCAGGCCGACTGTCCGGCAGCACCGCTGCCGATCGCGTTGGCCAGCAGCGGGCGCATCAACCCGACCAGCGGCGCACGCTCGTCGTCGGTCCAGACGGCGTTGTGGCGGTCGACGCCGGGCAGATCCGTCTCCACCTCGGAACTGACGAGCAGTTCCCGGCCGTCGGCCATCAGAATCGCGCTGATCTCCCCGACCGCGATCGGGTAGTCCTCCCACCAGGTCCAGGTCTCGACGACGGTCGGGTCGACCAGCGCGTCGGTGACGCGCTCGCGGATGTCCGGGCCGGGCGAACCGAGCGTGATCGAGACGCCGCGGTCCTGGGCGGCAGCGAGGGCATCGAGAACGTCGTCGGTCAGCAGACTCTCGACGGCGACGACGACGAGCAGTTCCTCGGTGGCGTCGTCGGCCAGGGCTGCGAGTCGGTCGCTGACGGCCGCATCGCCGTCGACGACCCAGACGCCCGCGGGGTCGGCGCGTGGCTCGGGTGAACGGAGTCGCGGCAACAATCCCTCGAGTTCGTCGAGGCGTTCGCCGTAGTCGCGACGGATGGTGTCGACGGCGTCGCGCGGGTCGGCGGCGCGAAAGCGTCGGGGCTGGGCGTCCTGGACGTCCGCGAGCCCGCGCTCCTGCAGGGATTCGACGCTGTCGTAGACGCGCGGGCGTGGGACGTCGGCGACCTCGGCGATCTCGCGGGCGGTGCCGTGGTCGATCCGCGTGAGCGCGACGAAGCACTTGGCCTCGTACTCGGTGAGGCCGAACGTCTCCAGCAGCGCCGTCGCTTGTGCGACCAGGTCCTCGTCGGTCGACCGACTCGTCGACTCGTCGTGTGACATTGGCCTGTGGCTCTCAGACATCGTTGCACGAGGGTATCCATAACGGTGACTGTTCGGGGCGCACGTTCGTCCCGTCGAGTCGCAGATGCTGGGTCACGCCGACCATCTCACACTGGCTGGTCGGCGGCATCGAGCAGTTCGGTGTAACGGTCCCGGATGGTGACCGCGGAGACGTCGGCGACGTCGGCCACCTCGTGCTGGGTGACGTCGACGTTGGTGAGCCGCGCGGCCGCGTAGATGGACGCCGCGGCCAGTCCCACGGGATTTTTCCCGGAGTGGACCGCCTCGCGCTTGCCCGCCTCGAGCAGTTCCATCGCGCGCTGTTTGGTCTCCTCGGGGAGGTCGAGATCCGATATCAGGCGTGGGACGTACTGTTCGGGGTCGGTCGGCTCCATCGCGAGTTCGAGTTCGCGCGCGATGTAGCGGTAGGCCCGCGCGAACTCCTTGCGGTCGACGCGGCTGACCGTCTCGAGTTCGTCGAGGGTGCGGGGCACGCCGGCCTGGCGCGCGCCGGCGTACAGCGACGCAGTCGCCATCGCCTCGATAGAGCGACCGGGGATCAGTTCCTCTTCGAGCGCACGCCGGTAGATGACGCTCGCGGTCTTGCGGGCGTCCTTAGGGATACCCAGCGCGGAGGCCATGCGGTCAATCTCGCCGAGGGCCTGCTTGAGATTTCTATCCTGGGCGCTCTGGGAGCGAAAGCGCTCGTCCCAGGTCCGCAGGCGGGACATCTTCTCGCGTTTCTTCGCCGAGAGCGTCTGGCCGTTGGCGTCCTTGTCCTGCCAGTCGATGACCGACGACAGCCCCTTGTCGTGGAGCATCTCGGTCGTCGGGGAGCCGACGCGGCTCTTCTCGGCCTTGTCGCGGCTGTCGAACGACCGCCACTCGGGGCCGCGGTCGACGACGTCCTCTTCGACTACCACGCCGCACTCCTGGCACACCGTCTCGCCGCGTTTCTCGTCGGTGATCCCGGCGGCACCGCACTCGGGACACTGGTGGCGGTCCCGCTCGGATTCGTTGTCCGTCTGCTCTCGTTCGACGGGCTGGACTGGACGGCTCCTGACGCGCTTGTTCGTGCTTGTCATGGTAGTACCGGGCCGCCGGCGGTCGCCGGTGCCCGTGGTTCGCAGTCGAACGTTAGGAACGAGGACTGATATAGTTACCGCCGCGTTGTAACTGCAGTAGTAACGGCTATTGTGGCGTGCTCCGCCCCTGTAGTTTCGGTCCGCGAGCGGAGTGCGACGACTCGGATCCTCCGCGGGGACGTCCGCTCGTCCGAAGAGGGCGAGAGCGTGTGTCGGGGCGGCACACGGCGTCCGGGAAAAGCAATTCTTAAACCCGCGCCGACGGTTCCGATAGATATGGCTGGTACTATCGAAGTTCTCGTCCCCGGTGGCCAGGCCAACCCCGGACCGCCGCTCGGCCCGGAGCTCGGCCCGACACCCGTGGACGTGCAGGCAGTCGTCCAGGAGATCAACGACCAGACGGAAGCGTTCGACGGAACCGAAGTCCCGGTCACCATCGACTACGAGGACGACGGCTCCTTTTCCATCGAGGTCGGCGTCCCGCCGACGGCCGAACTCATCAAAGACGAGGCCGGCTTCGAAACCGGAAGCGGCGAACCCCAGGAGACCTTCGTCGCCGATCTGTCCGTCGAACAGGTCAAACAGATCGCCGAGCAGAAACACCCCGACCTGCTCGCCTACGACGTCAAAAACGCCGCGAAGGAAGTCGTCGGCACCTGCACCTCGCTGGGCGTGACCATCGAGGGCAACAACCCCCGCGAGTTCAAAGAACGCGTCGACGACGGCGAATACGACGACGTGCTCGCCGACGAAGCGACGGCGTAAGTCGGCGCCCCAATCCGACGTTCTCCGCGCTGTCACCCCGCGAGCGATGGGGTCGCTCCGAAAAGCGGCGTCGCCGAATCGAGACCCGCCGGTGAACGCCGCTATTCTCAGAACCGATAATTATCCTAACCAGTGAGGTGGTGTTTGTATTCCGCGGACTGGCCTCTGTGGAGACGTGCTCTCTCTGGGGGCACGGTAATTATCATGAGTGCAATGCGCGTCCTCTGTGCGGACCCGGCCGACGGCCAGGGTCCCGCAGCGGCGCTCGACGCGGCGGGCTTCCCGACGGTCGCGAGTGACACCGTCGCCGACGCCAAACGCGGCCTCGAGCGCCACGACATCGACTGTATCGTCACCGAGTACGACTTCCCCGACGGGACCGGCCTGGAACTGGTCGAGCACGTCAGGGATGTCGCGCCCGACACGCCCTGCGTGGTCTACACGGAGACACCGCCGACCGAACTCGACACCGCCCGCTTCGAGGGGCTCATCGTCGAGTACATGCGCAAGGGGATGCCAGAGGCCGACCAGCGCCTCGGCGCCACGGTCCAGGACATGATCCAGCACAGCGCGCAGGTCGGCTATCTCCTGCCCGACAACGAGCAGGAGCGCCTCGAAGCGCTCTCGGAGTACGACCTCGACGCGATGGCCGTCGAGGAGTGGGCCGAGCGGATCTCGACGCTCGTCGCCAACCACTTCGACGTCCCCGTCGCGTTCGTCGGCCTCGTCGACGACAGCGAGGAGGACTTCCTGGGCTGTCACGGCGCGGACTGGGACACCATCGACCGTCAGGACACGATCTGCACCCACACGGTGCTCGAAGAGGAGACGATGGTCGTCGAGGACATCACTGACGACCACCGCTTCCAGAACAACGAGACGCTGCTCTCGCTGGGCATCCGGAGCTACGCCGGTGCGAACATGGACGACTCGTCTGGCCACACGCTCGGGTCGCTGTGTCTCATCGACTACGAACCCCGCGAGTACTCCGAGGAACAGCTGGCCGACCTCCGTCGGTTCGCCGACGAGGCGGTCGAACAACTCGAACTGCGCCGCGAACTCATCGACGCCCGGGAGGACCAATGAACGTACAGACGAGACGGTACGAACTGGAAGAAACGCCGCTGAACCCCGTTGACGGCGGAACCAGTCTACTGGTCTCGGGCCCGCGCGACGCGGGGCTGGACACGCTCGTCCACCGACTGCTCGCCGGGGACGACGAGGAAGGGACAGTCGGGATCACGAGCGACGACGACGGCGCCCGCTTTCGCCGTGCCCACCGCCGCGAGGCCGGTCACGCGAACGGACGCTCGGCGGCGATCGTCGACTGCAGCGGCGAGCGACGGGGCGGGGCGAGCGGGCCACCGACGAACACCGACGAGAACACCGTCGTCGCGGACCCGGCGGACCTGACCGCGGTGAACATGCAGTTTTCCTCGCTGTGTGACGACCTGCGCTTCGACGGCGTCGAGCGCGTCCGGACCGGCCTGGTCTCGGTGTCGCCGCTCTGTGCCGCCTGTGAGGACATGCGGGACGTCTACCGGTTCGTCCAGAACATCACCTCCCGCAACCGTCGGTCCGACGGCCTGTTCGTCTGCGCCATCGACCCCGACGCCGACGTGGGCGATTTCAACAGCGGCCAGAGCATCACCGAGGGGCTCTCGCGGGCGTTCGGTGGCCACGTGAAACTCCGTGCCGACGGCCGCGACGCAGAGGTCAGCGTCGAGGGGCTGGACGGCCAGCCCGCAGGCTGGTCGTCCATCGCGCTGTGACCCGGAGAGCCCCCACGAGACTGTCTCACGCGGCGACCTGACGGTGGTTCGACGGGCTTAAGTGTCTCATCGGCGTCTCACCGCGTGAGACAGGCCTCGCCTGTTTCACTGACCCGTAGGAGCCGCTGGCGTACTACGGAGGTGGACAATGGCAGATCAGGAAATAGAGAACGCAGTAACTCGTGCTCTCGAGGACGCCCCACCGCGGAACTTCCGCGAGACGGTGGACCTCGCTATCAACTTGCGCGATATCGACCTCAACGACCCGTCGAACCGTATCGACGAGGACGTCGTATTGCCGTCCGGCACCGGACAGGAAACCAAGATCGTCGTCTTCGCGTCGGGCGAGACCGCCCTGCGCGCCGAGGACGTCGCCGAGGAAGTACTCGACGGCGACGACCTCGCGGACCTGGGCGACGACGACAGCCGGGCGAAAGACCTCGCCGACGAGACCGACTTCTTCCTCGCGGAGGAGGCGCTGATGCAGGACATCGGGCGCTATCTGGGGACCGTGCTCGGTCCGCGGGGGAAGATGCCCGACCCGATCAGCCCCGACGACGACGTCGTCGAGATGGTCGAACGGCTCAAGAACTCGGTGACGGTCCGCAGTGGCGACCGTCGCACGTTCCACACGCGCGTGGGCGCGGAGGACATGTCTGCCGAGGAAATCGGCGACAACATCGACGTCATCCTCCGGCGCCTGCACGCCGGTCTGGAGAAAGGCCCCATGAACGTCGACACCATCTACGTGAAGACGACGATGGGGCCGGCAGTGGAGGTCGCCTGACATGAGCGCCGAACGCAAGACCGAGACGATCCCGCAGTGGAAACAGGAAGAGGTCGCCGACGTCGTCGCGATGATCGAGTCGTACGACAGCGTCGGCGTCGTCGACATCACCGGGATCCCGTCCCGGCAACTGCAGGACATGCGCCGTGACCTCCACGGCAGCGCCGAGTTGCGCGTCGCGCGCAACACGCTCATCGTGCGCGCCCTCGAAGAGGTCGACGAAGGCCTCGAGGACCTGACCGGGTACGTCTCCGGCCAGGTCGGCCTCGTCGGCACGAACGAGAACCCGTTCGGCCTCTACCAGCAACTCGAGGCGTCGAAGACGCCGGCGCCGATCAACGCCGGCGAAGTCGCCCCCAACGACATCGTCATTCCGGAGGGCGACACCGGCGTCGACCCCGGCCCGTTCGTCGGGGAACTCCAGAGCGTCGGCGCGAACGCCCGCATCCAGGACGGCTCGATCCAGGTGCTCGAGGACTCGACAGTCCTCGAGGCCGGCGGCGAGGTGTCGGCGGACCTGGCGAACGTCCTGAACGAACTCGGTATCGAGCCCAAGGAAGTCGGGCTGGACCTGCGCGGCGTCTTCGCCGACGGCGTGCTCTTCGAACCCGAGGAACTCGAACTGGACGTCGAGGAGTACCAGGCCGACGTCGAGGCCGCAGTGGCGCGCGCCCGGAACCTCTCGGTCAACGCGACCTACCCGACCGACCAGACGGTCGCGACGCTGCTCCAGAAGGCCCGCGGCGACGCCAAGAGCCTCGCGCTCCAGGCCGCCATCGAGAGTCCGGGCGTCGTGGACGACCTGCTCTCGAAGGCCGACGGGCAGGTCCGCGCCCTCGCGGCGCAGATCGACGACCCCGACGCGCTGCCCGAGGACCTGCAAGACGTGGCCGACGAGGAATCGACTGACGACGAACCCACGGAGAGCGACGCTGACGAGGACACCGAGGACGTCGACGCCGACGCGGACGACGGCGACGACGATGACGACGACGACGGTGACGCCAGCGACGCCATGGGAGCGATGTTCGGATAACAATGGAATACGTTTACGCAGCACTCATCCTGAACGAGACCGGCGCAGAGATCAACGAAGACAACCTGACGAACGTGCTCGACGCGGCGGGCGTCGACGTGGAGGAGTCCCGCGTCAAGGCCCTCGTCGCGGCCCTCGAGGACGTCGACATCGACGAGGCCGTCGAGCAGGCCGCCGCCGTCCCCGCAGCGACGGGCGGCGCCGCGGGCGGCAGCGCAGAGCCCGCCCCCGCCGACGACGGCGACGACGAGGCCGAGGAAGAGGAGGCCGCGGAGGCCGACGACGGCGACGACGACGACGACGAGGACGACGAGGCCAGCGGCGAGGGCCTCGGCGAACTCTTCGGCTAACTCGGACACACTTCTCCGATTTATCCCGCCGGCGAGACCCATCGCCGTCCCGGATCGCTGTGGCGCGTGGCGACCGGAGATGACCGCCTTGAAATAGCGATATCTCGTCGGGCCCGGTATGGCCGGCGAGTCGCTGCTTTCGGTGTTGACCTCCGCCGTGGGACCGCCGCTGTCGATCGCGGCCGCGGGCTATCTGCTGGGGCGCTGGAAGGACGTCGACATCGAACCGCTCTCGACCGTCACGATCTACCTGCTCATGCCGGCGCTGATCTTTCACAGCATCGCGACCATGCCCATCGCCGTCGGGACCGTGGGCTCGCTCGTGGCGACGATGGTCGTCTTTACCGGTGCGGTCGCGGGCCTCGCCGCAGTCGTCGGAACGCTCGTCGGCGAATCCGGCATCGTCCTCCGATCCGGGACGATGGCCGCCGCCATCCCGAACGCCGGCAACTTCGGCATCCCCGTGGCGACGTTCGCCTTCGGCGACGTCGGCCGAACCACCGCGGTCCTGTTCGTCCTCGTCCAGAACGTCCTCATGTACACCGTCGGCGTCTACGCGCTCTCGTCGGGTGGCGACGGGACCCACGTCGCGGCGCTGAAGCGCGTCCTCGCGCTCCCGTTGACCTGGGCCGTCGGCGCCGCGGGGGGCGTCCTCGCGCTCGATGTCGTCCCGCCCGATGGCGGCTCCGTCATGGGGACAGTCTCGATGGTCGGCGACGCATCGATCCCCGTCTTCCTCGTCATCCTCGGCCTCCAGCTCGCGGACATGCGGCCCGCGTCGGCGCTGCGGCGGACGCTCCCGATGGTCGGTGTGAAGGTACTCGTCGCCCCCGTCGTGGCGCTGGCCGCCGTGCTCGCCGTCGGCGTCACCGACAGCACGGCCGCCCGCGCGTTCGTCATGCTCGCCGCCGGCCCGGCCGGCGTGACGCCGCTCGTCCTCGCCATCGAGTTCGGCGAAGACACTGGGGATCTCTCGGCGGCCGAGTACGTCGGGACCGTCGTCTTCCTCAGTATCGTCGGGAGTTTGCCGGTCGTGACCGGGCTGATCGTCCTCTTGCGGACCGGCGTGCTCGTCTGAGCGGCGCGGGTCGCGGCGAACGTTCAAGACCGATCCCGGAACCAGCCCCGGTCGATGGAACCGCTCGCGCGCCCGTTAGGCCTGTCCCCGCTCGCGCTCGGCGTCGGATTCGCGCCCGAGCGGACGCTGCTTTTCTGTGGCTTCCTCCTCGGAGGGATCGCCCTGGGGACGGTGAGCGGACTCGTGCCGGGGATCCACGCCAACACCTTCGCGCTCCTGCTCGCGGGGGTCGCACCGTCGGTCCCCGGACCCATCGTGTTCGTCGGCGCGGCGATGCTCGCGGCGGGGACGGTACACACCTTCCTCGACGTGGTTCCGGCGCTGGCGCTGGGCGTCCCGGACCCCGCAATGGCGAGCAGCGCCCTCCCCGGACACAGACTCGTCCTCGGCGGTCAGGGTCGCGAGGCGGTCCGGCTGTCGGCGCTCGGGAGCGCGGGCGCGGTGGTGTTCGCGGTGCCGCTCGCTCTCCCGATGACCGAGGTGATGACTCGCGCCTACCCGACCCTGCGCGCGAACCTCCCGCTGGTGCTGGGCGGGGTGGCGCTCGGACTGGTCGCGACCGAGCGCGACGCGGTCGCCGCCGTGGGAGCCGTCTGCTCGCTCGCCGCCAGCGGAGCCCTGGGCGCAGTGGCGCTGGACCTGCCCGCCGGTGGGCTCGTCGGTGCGGGCGGGATGCTCGCGCCGATCTTCACCGGCCTGTTCGGCGCGCCGGTCCTCCTCGACGCCCTCACTGGCGAGGGCGTGCCCGCTCAGGCCGAACCGACGGTGACCACGCCGCGGCGTTCGGTCGCGCGGTTCGCGTTCGTCGGCACGCTCTCGGGCGCGGTGGTGGGCTACCTGCCGGGCGTCTCCAGCGCCGTCGCCGCGACGTTCGCGCTGCTGGCAACCGACGACGGCGGCCCGCGCGGGTTCGTCGTCGCCACGAGTGGCGTCAACACCGCAAATACGATCTTCGCGCTGTTCGCGCTCGTGGCGCTGGGAACCCCCCGGACGGGCGTGCTCGTCGCCGTCGACCAGACGGGGGTACCGCTCGATCTCCCGGTCTTGCTGGGGAGTGTGCTGGTCGCGGCGGCCGCCGGGTTCGTCCTCGTCGTCACCCTCGGCGACGGCTATCTGCGAGTCGTCGGCAACACCGACTACACGCGGCTCTCGATCGGCGTGCTCTGTCTGCTCGTGGTCGTCCTCGCGGTCCTGACCGGTCCGCTCGGGATCGGCGTCTTCGCCGCCGCGACCGTCGTCGGTCTCGTCCCGGTGAAGTTCGGCGCCCGGCGGGCGAATCTGATGGGGGTGTTGCTGGTCCCGCTGGCGCTGGGAGTGTGAGCGATCCCTCTGGTTCGAGGTGGTGCGGACGGTGCAAGCATCCGCGCGCCGTCGGCGCGCGGTTCACCGGACCTAAGGGAGCGCAGCGACCGAGACGTCCGGCTTTTTTCGCCGAGCTTTTTCGAGGAGTGGTTCCCGCAGCGAGCCGGAGGCTCGCGAGGAAACCCGACGCAGAAAAAGGTCGTTCCTAGATATAGGAGTGCCGACGGAAGTACCGCAGCATGACGAGTGCGACGACGAACATGCCGATCATGACGGCGGGGTAGGCGTACGTCCAGCCGAGTTCGGGCATGTTGAATGGGCTGTCGGCGAAGTTCATGCCGTAGACGCCGACGACGAACGTGAGTGGGATGAAGATGGTCGCGACGACGGTGAGCACCTTCATCACCTCGTTGGTCGACTGCGAGAGGGCGTTGAGGTAGATGTCGCGGGCGCCGCTGGCGAGGTCGCGGTAGGTCTCGGTCAGGTCGACCAGCTGAACGAGGTGGTCGTAGACGTCGCGGTAGTACTTTTCGGTCGACTCCTGGACGTGGGCCGGGTCGCCGCGGGCGAGGACGCCGACGGCCTCGCGGGTGGGCCACGCGAGTTTCCGAAAGGAGAGCAGTTCGCGGCGGACGCTGTTGATCTCGCTCAGGGTGTCCCTGTCGGGCGATTCGAGGACGGCCTCCTCGATGCCTTCGATGTCGTCTTCGATGGTGTCGAGCAGGCCGAAGTACTCGTCGACGACGACGTCGATGACGCGATAGGCGGTGAAGTCGGGGCCGCGGTGGAGCAGGCGCTCGTCGCCGCTCTCGACGGCGCGGCGCACCCGGTTGACCGCCTCGGCCTGGCCGACAGCGAGCGTGACGACCCAGTCCTTACCGAAGAAGACGCCGACGGCCTCGTCGCGGATTTCCTCCTCGAAGGTCGTCTCGCCGCGCCGGAGCGTGGCGGTCTTGACGACGACGAGGGTGTAGTCGGCGTACTCCTCGGTCTTCGGTCGGACGTTGGTCCGGACGTCTTCGAGCGCGAGCGGATGGAGGTCGAAAGTCTCGCCGATCCGGCGCATCTCGGCCTCGTCGGCCTCGGTGGCGTGGACCCAGGTCGTCCCGTCGGCGTCGCGGGCGGCGGCGAGGTCGTCGTACTCGGTGACCGTCTCGCCTGCGTAGACGAGCGCGGTGGTCACGGCGACCACCCGTCGCCGTCACCGGCCCGACCGGTGGCCACGAGCGTCATACCGACCATCACCGCCGTCACCGCGAACGAGCGGCCGGGATAGGCGATTTCTATCCCGACCACGTACGCGGCGACTCCTCCCGCCGAGAGAGCGAGGCCGACCACCATCGTCCGATTCATATCACCGCTCTCGACGGCTGTCGGGAAAAAACGTGGGTGCGGGTCCGGACGAGCGCGGACTGACGAGGCGCCGGCAGTCACGCCGGGTGACGCAGACCGGCCAGCAGCGCGTCGATCCGACTCCGCTCGTCGACCGCCGTCGGATGGACGCCTGCGGCGACGACGTAGTCACCATCGTGAGACACGGTCGCGGCGTGGACGGTGACGTTCCCGTCGGGGCCGCTCGCGGCCCGGGCTCGATACGTCGTGACCGTCCGGTCGGAGCCGAGGAACCGGACGGTCCGGTTGGACTCGAACCGGATATTCCGGAGGTTCTCGTTCGAACTGACCAGCAGGTCGACGAGCCGCCGGGTCGACCAGTCCGAGACGGGGTTGACCGTCTGCCCGGCGACCGAGACGCCGGGAACGGTGTACACCGAGAACCGGGCGACCTGGGCCTGCTGGCCGCCGACGGAGACGTTCCGGCCGTACTCGCGGATCTCGGTCGCGATCGAGGCCTCGCGCGACTCGCCGGCGACGGAGACGCTGACCGTGCGGTTCGGTGACTCGCTCCGGACGAGTTCGTAGCCGGTCTCCGAGAGCGCCCCATCGTCGACGGCGGTCGGGTCCGCCTCGAACGACAGCGACTCTTCGCCGGTCAGGACGTCGAGACAGCCCCCGCTCCCGACGACGAGGACCACACAGAGAACGGCGAGCAGTGGACGCGGTCGTACCATACCGACGTCTCGACGGCATCGACGAAAAACCCCCGGGGCGCTCACGGCCAGTTACGACTCGAACCGGAACGTCGGCCCGTCGTCGGAGTCTTGCACCTCGACGCCGAGGGCCGCGAGACGGTCGCGCAGGTCGTCGGCGCGCTCGTAGTTACCGGCCGCGCGCTCGGCCTCGCGGACGTCGAGGACGAGTTCGACCAGGTCCTCGGCGATAGTGACGTCGCCGCCGTCGGGGCTCCCCAGGCCGAGTCCGAACACGTCGCCCCCCAGCTCCTCGAACGCGTCGATTGCGCGTTTGAGCGCGGCGTAGTCGAACTCGTCGCGCTCGCCGACGTGGGCGTTGACCGCCGAGGCGAGTTCGAGCAGCGCGGCCATCGCCTCGCGCGTGTTGAAGTCGTCGTTCATCGCCGCCGCGAACGCCGCGCGGACCTCGTCGACGCTCTCGCGGAGGGCGGCGTCTTCGACGGTGGCGTAGGCGTCGACGCTGTCGGCCGCCTCGACCGCCCGTTCGTAGCCGCGTTCGAGCCGTTCCCAGCGCTCCTCGGCCTCGGCGAGCGTCTCCGCGGAGAAGGTCGGATCCGCCGAGTACACCGTCGAGAGGAAGAAGGTGCGCAGGACGTCGGGACCGTACTCGTCGATGGCGTTGCGGGCGCTCGTGAAGTTCTGCAGGCTGGAGGACATCTTCTCGCCCTCGACCTGAACCATCCCGGTGTGGAGCCAGTAGCGACAGAACTCCTGGCCGGTGGCGGCCTCGCTCTGGGCGATCTCGTTTTCGTTGTGGGGGAAGACGAGATCCGAGCCGGCGACGTGGATGTCGAAGGAGTCGCCGAGGTGGGTCGTCGACATCGCCGAGCACTCGATGTGCCAGCCGGGGCGACCCTCCCCCCACGGCGACGCCCAGGTCTGGGCGTGCTGGGCGGCCTCGTCGGCGGGGGCGGCCTCGTCGTGGCGGTGGCCCTCGATCTCTGCGGGCGAGATGCCGTCGGCCTTCCAGAGCGCGAAGTCGGCGGGGTTGCGCTTCTCGGAGCGCTCGTCGGGGTCGCCCTGCGCTTCCATCTCGTCGAGTTGCTGATTGGAGAGCTTGCCGTACTCTTCGAAGGCGGAGACGTCGAAGTAGACCGAACCCCTGGACTCGTAGGCGTACCCCTCGTCGACGAGCGTCTCGACCATGGCGATGATCTCGTCGACGTGCTCGGAGACGCGGGGGTAGACGTCGGCGCGGCGGAGACGGAGATCTCGCATCGCGGCGATGACATCGGCCATGTAGTTGCGCGCGACATCGGCCTCGTCGTCGCCGTACTCGCCGACGCGGGCGACGATCTTCTCGTTGACGTCGGTGAAGTTCTGGACGTAGCGGACCTCGTAGTCGAGGTACTCGAGCCAGCGGACCATCACGTCGGTGTGGGTCCAGGTCCGGGCGTGGCCGACGTGGACCGGGTCGGAGGTCGTCAGACCGCAGAGATAGAGCGTGACCCGGTCGTCGTCGGCCGACTCGAAGGGCTCGCGCTCGCCCGTGAGCGTGTTCGTCACGTACAGCGTCATTGTCGGACTCCAGCGCGGGCGAGCGTTTCAATCCGTCGGAACGGCGGTCGAACGGCTACAGCCAGTTTCGACTCACGTAGAACAGGTCGCGTGGTTGACCGTCGAGTGTCGTCACGACTCGTGAACGATGTCCGCGACGGTAGCTGGCGAAAGGGAATCGTCCTCGATCAGGAGCAGGCCCGCGTAGTCGCCCGGATCGAAGCCCGTGAGGAAGTCGTCGTCGCTGGTCAGGACCGCTCGGTCAGTATCGGTCGAGTACTGTGCGATCTGCTCGTCGTCGGTTCCCTTACCCAGCGCCGGGACGAAATCGACGTGTTCAACGTCGTAGCCGTAGTGTTCGAGGCGATGGACGACCAGATGGTCGACGTTCTCGTCCGCCAGGATCCGGACCGTCATTCGAGGTCGTCGGGACCGGTGACTGCGCGCTCGCGGTTGGACTCGATGGCGCGCTCGCGAGCGCGCTCCACCTGGCGCATTTCCTCGGGATGTTCGTGGTAGTACGCCAGCGCGTGGTAGACGGCTGCGACGTCGAGGTCGCACCTGTCGGCGACCGCCGCCGGGTCGAGGTCCCCGTTCTCGACCCACTCGTGGATGGATCGAACCGTGATCCTGCTTCCATCGACGTGCGGTTCGTCGTGGATCGACGAGTCCGCACCCGCGACGATCCACTGGTTCTGCGTCGCCATCTTATCACCAGGTAGGTCGGCATCGCCCTTGAACTATCGCTCCGAACGGCCACTCGGCACTCACGCCGACAGCGCGTCCTCTACGGCCCGGAGCGCGTCCGGGCCGTCCCGGCGCCCGACCACGACGAGGAGCGCGTCCCCGCCGACTGCCGCGGCCTCGACGGCCACGTCAGCCGTTTCCAGGCGGCCGAGAGCGACCCGCAGGTCGGAAGCGTCGACCTCGCCGGTGGCGACGATGGCCGTCAGCGACCCGGCGTCCGGGGCCAGCGCGGTGTCGCCGACGACCACCAGCGCCTCGGCGGCATCCGTCCCGGCGTCGACCGCACCGAGTCCGCTTCGCATACTGACCGGCGGGCCCGACCCCGGTCGCTCGTAGTCGGGCAGGTCCTCGGCGTAGCGGCGCAGGGCCGCGACGACGGCGTCGGTCTCCCCGTCGACGTCGAGAAAGCGAGCGGCCGCGCTATAGTTGACCACGCCCGCCCGGAGCGCGTCGTGGAGGAACGGATGGCTGCGGACGGCCTCGCGGGTGTCTGCGGCGAGTGTCATACCCGCGGGGTCGTCGTGGGGTGCGAAAAAGCTCCCGAAGCCCCTAAGGTCCGCTCGCGCCAACTCGTGGGTATGCCAGCGCTCGTCGTCGTCGCCCACGGCTCGCACCTCAACGCCGAGTCGAGCACGCCCACGTTCGACCACGCCGACCGCATCCGCGCGACCGGCGCCTTCGACGAGGTTCGCGAGGGGTTCTGGAAGGAAGAGCCCTCCTTCCGCGAGGTCCTGCGGACCGTCGACAGCGAGGAGGTGTACGTGGTTCCGCTCTTTATCTCGGAGGGCTACTTCACAGAAGAGGTCATCCCGCGGGAGTTGCGTCTCGAGGAGTGGGACGCCGAAGCGTGGGACTCCGACGGGACGAGCGCGACCCACGTCACGCTCCGGGCCAGCGACGTGGACAAGACGGTCCACTACTGCGGGCCCGTCGGCACGCACGACGCGATGAGCGACGTGATCGTCCAGCGCGCGGAGTCGGTCACCGGGGACCCGGACGTGGGCGAGGGGTTCGGCCTCGCCGTCGTCGGCCACGGCACCGAGCGTAACGAGAACTCCGCGAAGGCCGTCGAGTACCACGCCGACCGCATCCGGGAGATGGGGCGCTTCGACCAAGTCGAGGCGCTGTTCATGGACGAGGACCCGGAGGTCGACGACGTGACCGATTTCTTCGAGAGCGAGGACATCGTCGTCGTCCCGCTGTTCATCGCCGATGGCTACCACACCCAGGAGGACATCCCCGAGGACATGGGCCTGACTGACGACTATCGCGAGGGTTGGGACACGCCCACCGAGGTCGACGGCCACCGGATCTGGTACTCCGGTGCGGTCGGGACGGAAGCGCTGATGGCCGACGTGGTGCTCGAACGGGCGGCCGACGCCGGCGCGGACGTGTCCGCGGCCGTGGAGACTGTCCGCGAGGAGACCAGCGGCGTCGGCGCGAGCGGCGACTGAGCGCGATATCCTCACCCTCGGGGGACGTGACAGGTCACGCCCTGCCCCGAGACGACCAGCACGCCCGCGTCGACGAGGAACGGGCCCGCGTCTATCCTGTCGTACTCGACCGTCCAGTTGCGGCTCCCGTCGTCGGCCGAGAGTGCAGTCACGCCGCTGCCGGTGTGGACGAACACGCTCGTTTCGCCGGCAGCGACGTTCGTCTCGCGCTCCACCCCCTCGTTCGTCCAGCGGGTTTCCCCGGTGTCGTCGAGCGCGTGCAGTTCCGCGTCGACGACGCGGTAGAAGTCGCCCCCGGTCCGGTGATAGCGAGCGCGTCCCAGGGCATACTCGGGAAGGTCCGCACTCTCCTGTGCGGTCCAGCGGCTCTCGCCGGACTCGGCCGCCAGCGCGTACAGCGTCGTCTCGTCGGCCACGTGGACGCGGTCGGAACCGACATCGACGACCTGCTGGACGTGCGAGATGTCGGGTCGCCGCCACCGCTCCGTTCCGTCGGGCGCGAGGTGGACGGGTTCGCCGCCGTCGGCGAGGACGACTCCGGCGGGGCCTGCTCCGACCAGTGCCGACGACTCCCGGTCCGGACCGGCGTTGCCGAGGTCGTACGACCCGCGCCGCCAGCGGACCTCGCCGTCGGCGCAGGCCACCAGCGCCCCCTCGGCGGTCACCGCGTAGACGCGCTCGTCGGCGACGGCGAGTTGCTCGACGGCCGCGTCGACGGTCACCGTCCACTGTCGGCCATCGGGACCGATTCGGGCGACCGCGCTGGAGGAGGGGCCCTCGCCGCCGAGTCCGGTGTCGTCGCTGCCGAGTCCGACCGCCACGTCGGACTCGCCGACGCCGAACGCCCGGGCACGCTCCTCGAACCCCTCGCTGTAGCGTTCGCTGCCGTCGGCGGTGTCGTATGCGACGACCTCCGCACCCCTGGTCCAGGTCTCCTCTTCCACGTCGTACGACTGGGTGCTATCGGTGACCGTGTACAGCGTCTCGCCGGCGACTGCTACCTCGTCGGTCCGGTAGAGACCGCCGAGCGACTCCTCGCGCCAGCGGATGTCACCGCCGCCGGGGTAGTAGCCACAGCCCGCGAGAGTCGCTCCGGCCGCGAGCGTGGCCAGTGACGCGAGAAACCGCCGGCGGGAGGTCACGCCCGCTCACCCGCGAGTTCCTGCAGGCGTTCGATCCGTTCCTCGGTGTCGGGGTGGGTCGCCGGGAAGATGTCGCTGCTGATGAGTTCGCGGTCGCCGTCGCCGAACTGGTAGTCGTCGATGGGCGCGACGTACAGCGCTTCGAGGCCACCGTCCACATCGCGTAGGTCGCTGTCCGGCATGCCGGACATCTCGTCGTCGACGGTGCGGAGTGCGGAGGCGAGCGCGAGCGGGTCGCCGGTGATCGCTGCGGCCCCGCGGTCGGCGGCGTGTTCGCGGTACTGCGAGAGCGTCCGGAAGAGGACGTAACTCGCAACCCAGAACAGCACCGAGATGGCCGCGGTGATGAGCGCGCTCACCGTGATCACGACGATAGCCACGACCACCCCCTTCGCGCCGTCGTCGTCGACGTGGCGCGCGTTCCCGACCACGTAGAACAGGCCCTTGAGGATGAAAAACGCGACCGTCGCCACGGCGTAGGTCAGCGAGGGCAGGAAGTAAGAGAGCGACATCACGGTCACGTCCCTGTTTTTCACGTGGGCGAGTTCGTGCGCGAGGACGGCGTCGAGTTCGTCGCCGTCGAGACTGTCGATCAGACCGTCGGTGACGACGACCGTCGCGTCCGAGGGGCGTGGACTGACGGCGAAGGCGTTGGGGACGCCCGACCGACTGACGGCGACCGACGGCGACTCGATGCCGGCGGTCTGGGCGAGGCGGTCGACGCGCGCGAGGAGGTCCGGGTGCGAGTCGCGGTCGGCCCGGCGGGCGTCGACGGCGTGGAGCGCGACCCTGTCCCCCAGGGCGAACTGCGCGGCGAACCCGACGGCGACGGCGCCGACCGCCAGCCACGGCTTGACGTAGACGCGGCCGTTCCACGGGCGGTCGGTCGCCCACTCGAGCAGTTCGAGGCCGACGGTGTTGATCGCGACGACGAAGGCGTAGACGAACGCGACCGGGAGGACGGCCACGAGCACGAGCGCGACGGCCATGCGGAACTGCAGGCCGCGGTCGGGCTCCCACTCCATCGTCTCACGCTCCGGTGGGCTGTCGTCCCGCGGCGCATCGGGTGGAGGGCGAACGGACAGGCATCTGTCACGTTCTCCGACCGAGACCGACATACGTTTTCCGGTCGCGCGGGTCGCGACGGACTCCAGCAGTCACGCGCCGCCGCGGGACGGACGGCTTTATTCTCGTGGGGTCCTACCCCGCGAGTATGAACGCCGACCAGGTGGACGCGCTCGCCGAGGCGGCCGCCGACGGCATCGACTTCGACGGGTTCGCCGCCGGCACCGAGGGCGAGGGGTACGTCCTCGCCACCGCCGAGGGGTCGGAGACGCTCGTCCACGAAGACGAACTGTCGCGGGCCGCCGGAGAGTACGACGACTACGTCACGAACTGGTACTTCTGGCACGCCACCGCCCCCCAGGCCGAACCGCGCTGGGCCTTTCTCCGGTGGCTCGAAGGCGCCGACGAGCGCTCCGTTCCCGACCGCTACGACGTGCTCGTCGAGGATGAGGGGTTCACGCGGACCTGGGGACAGCTCCGCGTGACGGTCTCTCTCGACGATGACGGCGCCCGCCGCTACGAGATTCGCCACGAGAACGACGTCGGCGCGGCGGTCGACGACCTCGACGCGTACGACGACCCGCTGGACGCGCGCACCCTCGCCAAACACGACGACCGTGGGCGCTACCGCCCGCTCAAGACCGCCCCCTCGCTCCGGACGGGCTGGCGATTCGCCGACCTGGGCCCGACCGAGGTCGTGCAGGCGGTCGATTCCTTCTACCCCGCGACGGTCGCGAACTGGCACCGCGAGCGCGAGGGCGAACTGGACGTGACCCACTGGCACGAGACGGTCGAGCGCCAGAGCGGCATCTACGGCGTCGTCGAGACCTGGGACCGCGGCGAGGGCCACGAGCACGTGAACTGGGTCGCCGAGGCCTGCTGTGACGACTCCCAGTGTCTCAAGCGTCGGGAGTGGCAGTACGACGACGAGTCCGACCTGGCGGTCGACGGCGGCGACGGCGAGTTCCCCTGCCGGGAGCCGTGCTCGCTCGTCATCTCGGCCGCCCGCCGCTGGACGAAACTCGAAGGGGAACAGTCCCGGACCTACGAGTTCGAACTCACGCCGAGCGAGAAAGAGCAGGTCGAGGAGATCATCGACGCCGTCGCCGAGGGCCGCACCGCGGATATCCGCGAGGCCGACACGCGCGACGGCGCCAACCGCTACCGCGCGCGCTTCCTCCGCGCCAAGCGCTTCGACGACGACGGCAACCTCTCTGGCGTCCCGACCGAGCCCGACGACGCCGAGTGACCGCTCGAACCAGGATTGTTTTCCGGCTCTTGCCGCCCGATCACCCACTCTGGCGCGCGCCGTCGCGCTCCTGTGGCGCGACGAAGCCGCGCGAGGGATGAGTAACGCAGGAGCTTGCGACGAGTAACGCAAGAGGCTGGGGAGGTGTGAGGGTCGCGCCTGCCCGAACGACCTCCGTTCACAGAACCGGTCGACTAGATTCCCCTGGTGGACTGAAAGGGCGAGGCCCGCTCGCGTTCATCTAGTCGCTGAGCGGGCCAGTATCCGCGCGAGTGCGGTGCGGTTGTTCGACGCGGGGATATCCCGCTCAGCGAGCGCGAGCGCGGCGAGGGCTTTCAACGCACAGGATCGACTGCGGTCGCGGTGTCGTTTGTGATCGTGGTTACGACTCGGAGCGAGCGGGTCGAGGGCTTTCAACGATCAGGATCAGCTGCGGTCGCAGTACTGTCTGCGGTCGCGGTGCCTCTAACTCGTAGCGAACGGATCAGCGAATACAAAAAGGCGACTCAGGAGTCAGAGCGCAACACGAACAGGGCGGCGAGGACACCGGCGAGGACGACGAGTGCGCCCAGCAGGACGACCATCTGGTCGATGACGACGGCGGCGACGACGGCGACGAGGAGAGCGAGCGCACCGAGTACGAGCACGACCAGTTCGGGGCTATCGAGCAGACTCGTGCCGCTCTCACCGCTAGATCCGATATCGGTCGTCGTCGTCGGCTGGGGTTTGGAGAGCGACTCGTCGACTTCGACCGTGGATTCGGTCTCTTCGGGTTCGGTGATGCGGACGTCGACGTAGCGGGTCTGGGCGCCGTAGGCAGAGGCGATCTTGAGTTTGCCCGTGACTGGGCCGGAGCCGTTGACCGAGACGTGGGCGGCCCGCTGGGTCTCGCCGTCGATGAAGTGGTTGCTCGCGTCGAGCGAGGCCACTTCCGAGAGCGCGTCGTCGAGGTGGAGGTGGACGTGGACCGAGGTCCCGTGATTGACCAGCCCCACGTCGAAGGAGTCGCTGGTCTCGAAGGCGTCGGGGACCTCCACCGCGTGGAGTTCCTCCCGGTTGAGATGCACGGGCAGCGTGTCTGGCACGTCCGAGAGTGAGCGTGCGCGGTAGAAAAAGGTTCAGGCCGTGATCACGTCCGACCGGCGACCGCGCGGTCCTGTCGTCGATGTGGAGTCAGGCCGGCGCCTCGTCGCGCATATCCGGCGGCAGCAGGTTCGGAATTCCGTCCTCGATGGGGTAGGCCTCGCCACACTCCGTGCAGGTCAGCGTCCCCGAGACGATCTCCCCGTCGTCTGTCTCCTCGGCGTCGAGTTCGAGGTCGTGTTTGTCCAGCGGACAGCAGATGATGTCCAGCAGGTCCTCTTTCATGGCTCGCCCTCCGGACGGGTCCGCAAAAAGCGTGCCGGGTCGACGTGTCTAAACTGTGTGTGAGAGTGTGAGTGCTGTTTTTGGGTTCTGCTAGTGGGTTTGTGACCCGCTCGCTAGCTGTTTTCGTGACCGCAGACACTGTAGCCGCGACCGCACTCGATCCTGGGCGCTGAAAGCCCTTCGACCCACTCGCTACCAGTCACACCCACCGCAACCGCACTCATCGGAGTGCGCTGAAAGCCCTCGACCCGCTCGCTAGGGAACGAAACGACCGCAAACAGTACCGCGACCACACTCGATCCTTGGCGCTGAAAGCCCTCGACCCGCTCGCTAGGAAACGAAACGACCGCAAACAGTACCGCGACCACACTCGATCCTTGGCGCTGAAAGCCCTCGACCCGCTCGCGGTCGCTGCGGGACATATCCGCGCTCTCCGCACCGCCCGCGCGGATAGTGGTCTCGCAGGCGACTGAACTGCACGCGAGCGCGCCTCGCCCTTTCAGTCCGCCAGGACCGCAACCGCCCCGCACCCGCAGACAGCCACATACCTCCCCAGCCGATTGCGGTGCTCGTGCCTGCGCTCCTCATCCCTCGCGCGGCTCCGTCGCGCCACGGAGGGCGCGACGGCGCGCGCCACCGCATCCGCACCGCCACTGCCAGTCGACTCTGGAGAAAC
>Ga0207755_100134_pt1 | contig 50190 bp, 39 predicted proteins | sample A23P2SouthBayCA_FD_187734 | JGI IMG/M metagenome (GOLD analysis project Ga0207755, IMG submission 187734) | Aerobic enrichment media microbial communities from Bioluminiscent Bay, La Parguera, Puerto Rico - A23 P2 (SPAdes) | ecosystem: Environmental > Aquatic > Marine > Unclassified ...
CGTCGGAGTCGGTGTTGGCGTCGGCGTCGGTGTTGCTGTTGGCGTCGGAGTCGGTGTTGGCGTCGGCGTCGGTGTTGGCGTCGGCGTCGCGGCAGTCACCGTAATGGCGTTGGATTTTCGTACGGTCTCGACGTTGCCGGCCGTGTCCGCGACGGACAGTTCGATCGCGTAGGTGGCGCCGTCGACGGCGTTGCTCGGGACCGTCACCCCTTCAGTGAGCGCGTACCCGCCCGTCGTGCGCTGGACGCTGTCGACGACCGTGCCGGTCCCGTCGAGGAGCCTGACGGTCGCGTCGTCGAAGTTCACGTCGGCCGCGTCGACGGTGACCGACACACTCTCGCCCGGCCCGGCGGTCACTCCCGCGTCGTTCGCCGGGTCCGTGATGGCTGCGGTGTCGATTCCGACGTCGATCTGGAACAGACCGCTCCGCTCTATCGGTTCTCCGCTGGCGACGCCGGTCTGAGTCGAGAACGCGTCGTTGGCGACCGCGACGAGTTGCCCCTGGAACACCTCGTTCCCGGTCCCGACGTCCTCGGGGAGCTGTACCGATCCCGAGACAGTGTTCCCGCTCTGGGCCTGGAGTCGCGTCAGCGCCTCGTCGTTCGCGTAGGTGCCGCTGCGGTCGTGGTCGGCCCAGACGACCACCTCCTCGTCGGCGTCCCACGCGAGGTCGAACGGGACGGCGTCGTTCCCGGTGAATGGGCCGTTCGACCCGAGCGTCACCGACCGGGTCGGACTCGGATCGGTCTCCGTCTCGGTCGCGGTCGACGTGGCTGTCGGGGTCGAACAGGGCTCAGTCGTCGTGTACATGTCCGTCCCGGTCCCTGTCGCCGTCTCTATCGACGTCGTCTCCACCGGCTCCGTGACGGTGATACTCGCGGCGTCGGTCACCGCGGCGCCGTTCTCGGTGTAGGGCGCGTCGACCGACGACCCGAACTGGAACTCGTAGGTCTGGTCGCCGTCCGTGTCCTGATGGGGCATCGCGACGAGCGTCGTGTCCTCGGCGAGCGACGGGTCCAGTCCGATCGCGACGTCGCTGTCGCTCCCGCTCGCCAGGTACTGCGAGTGCCCGACTACCTGCCCGGACGCGTTGTTGAGGTGGATGGCGACGAATCCGCCGTCGCTCAGCGTGACCGACGACACCGTCACCGTGTCACCGAACGACTCCTGGTCGGCGAGCGTCACCGACGCGGTCGGCGACACCGCGATGCGACCGTCGACGGATTCGTCGAGCAGCGAGGCCGAACCGCGCTTGACGTCGACAGCGAAGTTCGCGCCCGTCGGGTTCCCGCTGAAGTCCGCCGACGCGCGCCAGGTCCCGTCCGCCTGGACGATCGCAGACAGCGGCTTGACGAACGGCGACCCGCTGTCCGTCCCGGTGACTTTCACACTCAGTTCCGTCCCCGGTGCGACCGTCGTCTGCCCCGTGATCAGCTGTCCCGGCGCCCGCTGGACGGTGAGTTCGTCGACGAGGCCGTCGCTGTCGAGGTCGGCGTTCGTGTCGACGGCCGCGCTCGGTTCGACCAGGCCCCAGGTGTCACTGGCCATCGCGCCGTCGAGATAGAGCGGGTTCCCGGCCCCGCCGGCGGCGTTGGTCGCGAGATCGTCGCCCGCCGCGAACTCCGGCACCCTGTCCGTGTCGACGACGACCCAGACCGTGTCGGCGGGGCGGTCCGGCAACACCTTCGTGTTCGTCGTGTCGAGGGTCGCCGTGTACGCGTCGTCGTTCGAGCCGGGGTTCGTCTGTTCGATCGCGAACTCGAAGGCGCCGTGGTCGCTGGCGCTCTCGGCGAAAAACGCCGACGTGACCGTCGCGCCGCTCGCGGTCCGGTTGGCCAGCACGCCCGAGAGGCCACTGGCGTCGACTTCCGTGACGAGCACGTCCCGCTCGGCGAGTTCCGACGCGGCGACCACGTTCCGGTTGGCGAGCAACGAGTCGACGTCGTCGGGGCTATCGATGTCGGAGAACCGCGAGTCCGGCGCCGAGTACGTCTCGACCGACTCGATCGTCGCCTGGCCGAGTACGAGCGTCGCGACGGCGTCCCCACCGCCGTCGACCTGTGGTGCCGGGACGGTCCCGGCGACCGCGACGATCTCGTAGTCGCCTGGGGCCAGGGTGTCGGCCGACGGACTGGACGGGTCGAACGTACCGACGGGCGCTTCGACGGTCGTCACCGCGTCCGCGCCGTCGGCGGTCCCGTAGACGACGGCGGTACCCTCGCCCGTTCGGTCGCTGTTTCCGGCGGTGTACGTGTTGAACGTGAGCGTCACGAAGTCGTCGCCGTTGCCGTCCTGGACGGTCACGTTCTGCGTGAATCCGACATCGTTGCCACCGATGGTGAGCGTCGCCGTGTCGGTGTTACTGACGGAGATGCCGAACCTCACGATGTCGCCCGTCTCCTCCTCGAAGATGCTCTGATTCAGCGAGACGGTCCCGTCGGCGGTTGGTGCGGAGGCGCCATCGCCGGCCAGCGCGGACTCTTCCTTGTCGGACCCGGCGAGGCTCCCCTTGTCGGACCCGGCGAGGCTCTCCTCGCCGGTGGCGCTCCCGTCGTCAGCCTCGTCGACCGCGTCACCGCTCGTCCCCGCTCCTGTGTCCGGCCCGAGTCCGCCCTGCGCCCGGAGTTCGGACAGCGTCAGGTTCCGGGTTGCCCTGTCGCTCTCCGCGCCCGGCGCGTCGGAATCGCCCCCGTCGGTTCGCGTCTCCGGTTCCGGGGGTCCTGCGTCGGGCGCACTGCCGCCGGGGGCGGCCGGTTCCGCCCCGCCGCCGGTGTCCGCACCGAGGCCGCCCTGGGCACGGAGTTCGGCCAGCGTCAAGTTGCGGTCCTCGGCGGCCGCCTCGTCGGCCGGGTCAGCACTGACCAGTGGGACGCTGTCGGCGCCCGCGGCCGGCGCGTCCGTCCCGGCTGGCTGTGCGGCGGCCCCGCCGACCAGCACGACCGTCTGCCCGCCCAGCGCGAGGCCGAAACAGGAACTGCCGAGATACGGGACGGCGAACGCCTGTGTCGCCGGCCCCGCGAGCAAGAGCAGCGTCGCGACGGCGACCAGCGCCGCCGTCCTGAACCGCTCGCGAAGGTCGGTCATGGCCACAGCCGGGTGTGCTCGCTCGCGGCTCGGGCCCCCAGTCCCGACGCGCCGCCTCCGGTTCCGGAGTCCACACCCCGTGTCTGTCCCCCGATCGTCCGTCCGGCGACCCGCCGTCGACCCGGCCACCCCACGCCGCATCTCCGTCGACCCGGCCGCCCCGCGCCGCATCTCCGTCGACCCGGCCGCCCCGCGCCGCATCTCCGTCGTCGCGCCCGCTCGGGCGGCGCTGAGACCGACAGAGACGCCGCTCCGCGACCACACCGTCCCGCGGCGCTCGCCCCGGCGAGCGCGATCATTGACCTCATTTGCGAACAGCGCATATTAAATGTGTTTTTATGTACTGGTCACTCAACAGAAAACAACCGGTTCCGTGCGTCTCGGTTGCGACAGCGGCGCGAGCGGCGGGTGTGGGGACCGGTGACTGCGGGGTCGGGCGCGGGCGTCTCGCGTACGAGCCGTCGACTGCGTCGTCGGCCAACCGTTAAGTCCGGGTGGGCGGAGTAGGGCGCATGGAGAGTGTCCTGCTCGTCACCGTCGACTCGCTGCGGGCGGACCACGTCGGGTATCACGGTTACGAGCGTGAGACGACCCCGTATCTGGACGAGCTGGTCGAGCGGGCGAGCACGTTCTCGAACGCGTACGTCCCCGTCGGCGGGACGCGGTACGCGTTCCCGTCGATCCTCTCGTCGGTCACGCCGCTGGACCACGGCGGCCACGACCGGGTCGCGGGGAGCCAGACGCTCGTCTCCGAAGTCTTCGCCGAGGCGGGCTACCGGACCGGCGGCTTCCACTCGAACCTCTTTCTGTCCGCCGAGCGCGGCTACGACCGCGGGTTCGACGCCTTCTTCGACTCGAAGGACGACCCCTCGCTGACCACCCGGCTCCGCTCGTTCGCGCGGACGAACCTCCAGGGGACACCGGTCTATCCACTCTTGCAACGGGCCTACGACCGCGTCGAGTCCTCGGGGGGCGTCAACGTCGGCTCCTTCCACGTGCGCGGCGACGAACTGACCGACCGGGCGCTGGCGTGGCTCGACGCGGCCGTCGACGACCCGCCGTTCTTCCTGTGGGTCCACTACATGGACGTCCACCACCCGTACCTGCCGCCGGCCACAGACCAGCGACGGTTCCGCGACGCGGTCGTCGGCGACCGCGAGGCGGTCACACTCAGGCGGAAAGCCGTCGACCGGCCCGGTGACCTGACCAAGGCGGAACTGGCGACGCTCGTCGACCTCTACGACGCGGAGATCCGGTTCACCGACCGGCAAGTCGAGCGCCTCGTCGAGACGGCCCGCGACCGACTGGACGACCTGACGGTCGCGGTCACCGCCGACCACGGCGAGCACTTCCTCGAACACGGCTCCTTCAGCGGCGCGAGGGCGTCCGACGTCAAATGTCACGTCCCGCTGCTCGTCGACGGGTGGGACGATGCCGGCGACTACGACGCTCTGGTCGGGCTCTGTGACCTGCCGCCGACGCTGCTCGACGCGGCGGGACTCGAGAGCCCGGCGAGCTACCGCGGGGAGAGCCTCGCGGGACTCGTCGGCGACGGCGACTGGGAACGCGAGTCCGTCGTCGGCGGCTGGGCGGACGACGACGGCCGCACCTACGTCTATCGCGACGACCGCTGGACGTTCGTCGAGCGGCCCGGGGACAGCCCCGACGAACTGTACGACCGCGACGCCGACCCCGGCGAACAGCACGACGTCGCCGGCGACCACCCCGACCGGGTCACGGCGTTCGCGACCCGACTCGACGAGCACAGAGCCGAGATCCGGGCGACCGAGACCGACCTCGACGGGGTGGCGACGGACGCCGAGACCGTCGAGCGACTCCGCCGACTCGGCTATCGCGAGTGACGGCGGACCGTCGCCGTCGTCGGTCCGCGACTGGCGTGAGCAGCGGGTTTTATTTCGACCGGCTCCGTCCCGCTGAGCCGAGAACACGTGACTCGGGAGACGGGCAGACCGCCGGACTTTCTCGTGGTCGGCGCGGCGCGGTCGGGGACCACCTCGCTGTACCAGTATCTCCGCGAGCACGACGACCTCTTCTTGCCCGACCGGAAGGAACTCCACTTCTTCGACCGCGAGCCGAACTACTCGCGGGGGCTGGAACACTACGAGTCGAACTTCGCGGGGGCGGGCGACCGCGTCGCGGGCGAGGCCACCCCGCTGTATTTCCTGCGCGGCCAGTTGTACGACGGACTCGGCCAGGAGCCCTACCGCTGGGACCCCGACGACGACGCGCCGGCCCGCATCCGGCGGGCGTACCCGGACGTCAAACTCGTGGTGACGCTCCGTAATCCGCTGACCCGCGCGAACTCCATGTTCTGGAAGAACTACCGACAGGGCCGCGAGCGCGCCGCCTCCCTCGCGGCGGCAGTGCGCGCGGAACTCGCGGGCGAGCGGCCGAAGGAGTCGAACCCCCGCTGCTGGGTGTACCGGAACCGCTACCCCGTCCACGTCGGGCACCTGCTCGAGTTGTTCGACCGGGACCAGCTGCAGTTCCTCGTCTTCGAGCGCTGGATCGACGACACCGACCGGGCGCTCGACGACCTCTGTTCGTTTCTCGGCGTGGCCGAACGGGGGTCGTGGTCGAAGACCGACGAGCGGTACATGACCGGCGGGAGCCCGCGGTTCGTGACGCCCAACCGGCTCTACCAGTCGTATCTCGGCGACACCGCCTTCGCCGACTTCCTCCGGAAACTCCGCGTCCCGCACGCGCTCGACGCGCTGAACTCCAGACCGGGCTATCCGGACCTGACCGACGAGGCGCGCGCCCTGCTGGCCGAGGAGTTCCGGCCCGAGATCGACGAACTCGAGCGCATGACTGGACTGGACCTCGACGTCTGGCGCGCGGAACTACCCGAGTGACCGGCCCGCCTCGTGTCCGGACCCTGGTGGCCGCTACGCGTCGGGATGCTCGGTGGGGCGTCGGCTACGCGTCGGGACGCTCGCCGATCACGTCGAGTTCGACGAGTCTGTCGAGCACGTGGGAGACGCCCTCCGCCGGCGACGAGCGCTCGGTGTCGACGACGACGTCGGGGTCGGTCGGTTCCTCGAACGGGTGGTCGACGCCGGTGAACTTCTCGACCTCCCCGGCCCGGGCGTCCGCGTAGAGCCCTTTCGGGTCGCGCGCTTCGGCGCTTTCCAGCGAGCACCGGGCGTAGACGAGCACGAACTCGCCGTCCGGTTCGACGGTTTCCCTGGCGAGTTCCCGGGCGGCCGCGAAGGGGGTTATCATCCCGACGACGGTCACGACGCCGTGCCTGTTGAGCAGTTTCGCGACGTGGGCCGTCCGGCGGTTGTTGACGCGGCGGTCCGCGCGGGAAAACCCCAGTTCCGGGTGGAACTGCGCGCGGAAGTCGTCGCCGTCGAGATTTTCGACATCGCGGCCGCTCGCCGCGAGCCGGTCCGCGAGGCCGCGCGCGAGCGTCGATTTCCCGGCCGCCGGGCGACCCATGATCCAGAGCGTGAACACGCCTTCACCCGACGTTTCGCGGACAGCGACAAGGACGTTTCGGCGGGGCTCCCGGACTCTCCCAGCGCGTCGCGGCCGCCGGCCGCTCACTCGGGCCTGACCGTCACGTTGAGCGGGCGCGCGTCGGCGCCGACGACGCGCCCCTCGGGGACGTGGACCGAGCGCGTGGCGACCGGATCGTCGTGCCCGGGCTGGCGAGCGGTGACCGTGTACGGCCCCAGCGCGCGGACGCTCACGTTCGTGTAGCCCGCGTCGACCCCCCACTCGTCGTAGCCGGTCGTCGAGTAGGGAAGGGTCAGCTCGAACTCGCCGTCGGGGCCGGCGCGGGCCCGCTGTCTGTAGGTGAACGCCGCCCCGTCGGCGGGCGACAGGCGGACGCTCGCGGTGACGGTGGCGTTCGGGGGCGCCCGGCCGCGGACCGTCGCGCCCGGCACGCGCTCGAAAGTCTTCATCCGGGCCCCGCGTTCGCGCCCGGAGAGCGTCTCGGTGTCGTACTCGCTGGCGCTGGCGTGGACGAGCCGGTAGTGTTCCAGCGCCGGCACCCGCTCGGCGGGGATGCCGTCGACGCCGCCGACCTGCGCGCTGCCGTCCTCGCGGACGTACGCCCGGGCCTCGGCCAGGCTGTCGAAGCGCCTGACGAACGCCTCGCCGGCCCCGACGACCGCGCGGTCGACCCGCCGACCGCTCCGGGTCGGCAGCGACTCGTCGGCCCAGTCGGTCACCACCGGGCGGGGCGCTCGCGCGCTCCCGTGATACCGGAACAGGCGCGTCCGGAGACTCTCGTAGTGGGCCTGACGCTTGACGTAGCCAGCGAACTCGCGGTTCGGGCCTCTGGAGAGATACACCGGTCGCAACAGGCCCGCGAGCCCGCCGGTCACGTTCGCGAACTGGACCGGCGATGCGTACCGGGCGACGGTCGGCACCGCCAGCGACCACTCGACGACGACGTATCTGGCCCGCTCGTCACTCCAGGTGATCCGGTCGGTCGCCGTCGCCTCCGACCGGTCGAGGAAGAACCTGGCCGCCGTCTGGCGACCGTCCTGGAACGGGTTCGCGACGGGGATCCGCTCTCCCAGCGCGGTGAGGTGATGGCCCGAGTCCCACCACGCCACGACCCCGTAGGTCCCGGGCGGGTAGTCGTAGTCGTCGGTCGGCGCGACCGTCGGATACCGCGGGAACGGCGCGCGCTCGGGCGCCGCGTACTGTCCCTCGCGCGGCGTGTTCGCGCGCAGCCATTCGAAACTGGCCCGGCGGTCGGCCACCTCGTCGGGGCCGGTCTCGGCCGTCACGACGGCCGACTCGAGGCCGAACCCGCCGCCGGGGCCGGCCGAGACGAAGGGACCGACCAGCGCCGCGACGAGGAGGAGGGCCGCGGCCGCGCGGACCACACCGAGGTCCGAAGGCGTGCGAACGGCGCCCAGTCCCGACCGGCGCGCGACCCAGGCGACGGCGACTCCCGTCAGAACCGCGACCGGGACGGCGAGGTAGTAGTCGAACCGGACCTGCGTCAGCGTCGAGAGGAGGGCGTAGACGAACCACAGCGCCAGCGCCGGCGCCCACGCCCGGGATCGGGCGTCGCGGTAGTATCCGACTGTGGCGACGGCGATGCCGACCAGCGCTATCCAGACGGTCAGCCCGTAGGACTGCCCGAGGAAGGCGCCGACGGCGTCGACGGCCACTCGCCGCGTCTCGCTGACGCTGCCGCCGCCCTCGTAGAGCGTGTAGCCGAACACGCGGACCAGCGACGAGCGGACGAGGCGGAACTGCGCCGGCGCGGCCACGCGGACGGCGACCGCCGCGGTGACTGCGGACCCCGCGAGCGCGACCGGGAAGTACCACCGCGAGAGCGAGCGCGCGTCGAGCGCCCTCGTCAGCCAGACTGCACCGGCGAGGGCGGCCGCCAGACCCGCGAACGCCGCCGGCTGGAACAGCGACACTGCCACCGGTTCGAGGCCGGCCGAGGTGACGCCGGTGAGCACCACGGCCGCGGTCGCGAGCGCGGCGACGGCCCCGACCAGCGCGACGTGTTCCGGGTCGCGCCCGCGGACCACCGACACGCTCAGGTGGACGGCGTAGTAGCCGCCGAGGACGAGCCCGAAGACGACCCCCGGCGGCCAGACGAGGACGTACGCGCCGACGGCGACGCCGGCCAGCAGCGCGGTCACGAGCGGCCGGCGGAGCGCCGCGAACTTCCCGGCGTGGAGGCGCGCGACAGTCGGTTCGTGGCGTTCGGCCGCGTCGACCGCGACGACGACGGCGAACAGCGCCGTCGTCTGGAGCAACACCTCCGCGGCGTGGTGGTCGGCGAACCCGACCGTGGTCCGCTGGAGGAACCCGCCGGGCGTCAGCGCCAGCACCGCCACCGCGACGACGCCCGCGGTCCGGCCCGCGGCGTGTCGGCCCAGCAGATAGGTCGGAACGAGCGTGAGCGTCCCGAGGACCGCCGGCGCGAACAGCAACACCAGTCCGACGGTCGTGCTGTCGGGCGTCCCCACGCCAACGATCAGCGCCGCGAGCGCGACGGCCTGGTCGTATATCGTCCCGAACTGGCCGACGCCGACGCCGGTCGGGTACGCCGTCCACGGGTCGAACGGCATCGTCTCCGGGAAGTGCCTGACCGTGTAGCTGACCTGTCGGTAGTGATACCACGCGTCGTTGCTGCTGTACAGCACGCGCCCGTCGCGGACGAACCGTTGCCAGCCCCGTGTCCGGGTCCAGAGCATGTACCCAGACAGCGCCAGCAGGACCGGGACGTGCGCGTTCCGGCGAAGCCACTCGGCCGCCGAACCGGCGCGGAGTCGCCCGGAGAGACGTGACACGCGTATCCGGGGGTGGGTTCCGGGCCCGGTGACTTCAATTCCGCGCCCCGCCGGAACCTTCATGTACGAATGTGAGAAAGTGGCAAGGAATGCGCCAGCGAGGGGCCGAGGCGATCCCTGTTTCCGTCGTCGGTGTGCGGGGGGATCTGCGTGGCGCGGTCGAGCGGGCGCTCGACGGCGACCGGGGGACGACGCTCGCCGACGACGCACAGGGAGCCACGGACGAGAGCCAGGCGGCGGTCGACGACCGGGTCCACGACCTGCTCGCCGAGACGGAGACGGAGTGTGTTGTCTGTGGGGCCGACCCGGCGCTGTACGACGCCGTGCGGTCGGTCGACACGGCGGTGCCGGTGGTGGTCGTCGGGAGCGACGCCGCCGACGCGTTCGTCGAGCGGGTGCTCGCCGACCGCTCGGCGGAGTACGTCGCGGCCGAGCGACTGGCCGCCGAACTCCCCGCGAGAGTCGAGCGACTCGTCCGGCGACGCCGCGAGCGGGTGGACTGGCGACTGGCCGACGTGGTCGACGAGGCGGTCGTCGCGTTCGACCTCGAGACTGGGACGCTCCGGGAGGCCAACGAGGTCTTTTTCGACCACTGGGGGTGGGACTCGGGTGACCTCGCCGACGCGACGCTGGCGGACCTGCGCGAGACGGACATCACCCACGAGGTCATGGACCGGCGCCGCGAGGCGGACGAAGCGGAGCGCGCCTGGGTCCACGACGACGACCCGGTCGAGTCGCTGGTCGCGAACGCCCGCGGCGGCCGTTACGACAGCCGCGAGTGGCACTGTCTCGACGCCGACGGTCGCGCGTTCAAGACGACCGTGCGCGTCCTCGCCGACGAGCGCGACGAGCGGGGCTACCTCGTCGCGACCGTCCCCGACCGGTCGGCCGACGACGACCCCGACGAGGGGTCGATGCTACACTCGCTGCTGGAGCACGTCCCCATGTCGGTGTACTTCAAAGACTCCGACAGCCGGCACGTTCTCGTCAGCGAGGGCGTCGTCGAGCCGTTCATCGAGTCCCCCGAAGGGAAGATCCTCCACACGCCCACAGACGTGCGGGGAAAGACCGACTTCGACCTGTACCCGGCCGACCGGGCGGTCGAGAGCGTCGCCGAGGACCGCGAGGTCGTCGAGAGCGGTCGCCCGGTCGTCGACCGCCTCGAGGACGTCCAGCCGCCCCACGGTCGGCCGCTGTACTTCAAGACGACCAAGGCGCCGTGGTACGACGCCGAGGGACGGGCCCAGGGCATCGTCGGTATCACCGTCGACGTCACCGACGAGAAGCGCCGCGAGCAGGAACTCAACAGGCAGAACGAACGGCTCTCGGAGTTCGCCAGCATCGTCAGCCACGACCTGCGCAACCCGCTCAACGTCGCGAAGGGACGCCTCCAGATCTACCGGGAAAACGGCGACGAGGACCAGCTCGAGACGGTCGCCGAGATGCACGACCGGATGGAGGCGCTCATCGACGACGTCCTCACCTTCGCCCGCGAGGGGAGTCGCGTCGAGGAGACCGAGTGGCTCGACCCCGCCGAGGCCGCAGCGGACGCCTGGGCGGCCGTCGACACCGACGGCGCCGAACTCGAACAGGCGTGGGACTACCGCCTCAGCGCCGACCCCGGCCGGCTGGTCCGCCTGCTGGAGAACTGCTTTCGGAACAGTGTGGAGCACGGGCGCCCGGAGGGCGATAGCGATACCGCCGACACACTCACGGTCCGGGTCGGCACACTCGCCGACGAGTCCGGTTTTTTCGTCGAGGACGACGGCCGAGGTATCCCCGCCGAGGAGCGCGACGAGGTGTTCGACCGCGGTGTCACCACCAACCCCGACGGGACGGGCTTCGGCCTCCCCATCGTCCGGGAGATCGCCACCGCCCACGGCTGGGAGGTCACGCTCACCGAGAGCGAGTCCGGCGGCGCGCGCTTCGAGTTCTCCGGCGTCCCTCGCGGGAGCGAGCGCATCGACGGCGAGGAGTGAGCGGCGCGGGGTGAGAGAACAGGGGTCGGTCAGTCGGCGGCCTCGCTCTTGCGGCGGGGTGTCCGCCGGCCGCCGAGGGTGTACACCCAGAGGACGACGAGGCCGATCATGTACGCGATGGCGGTCGGGATGGCGAACACGAGCATCGTCAGGAGACTCGACGGCGTGAACACGCCGGCGGCGACGACGATCCCCATCACGACCGTCCGCCACCGCTCCAGCATCGTCGAGAACGTCACGAGTCCGCCGCGGTGGAACAGCAACATGGTGACGGGGATCTCCGCGAGCAGGCCGATGCCGATGGTCGTGAAGATCACCAGCCACCCGAAGTTGTTGATCCGGTAGTAGATGACCATGTTCGCGTTGATCACGTCCTGGGCGAGCCAGGAGATGACCGCCGGCGCGACGACGAAAAAGCCCAGGATGCTCCCGCCGATGACGGCGACGACCAGCGAGACGCCCCACGTCGCGATCACGCGCTGGTCGCCGCGGACGACGCCGCGTTCGCGGAGTCGGGGCCACATGTAGTAGAGCACGAGCGGCAGCGTCACGATGGCCGCCAGTAGCGTCGAGACCTTGATCTCGAAGACGAGCGCCTCGACCGGGTGCAGCGCCACGAGGTCGACCTGGCCGGTCTGGCTCTCGGGCATCCGCGCGAGGAAGGCGTCTTTGACGTCTTTGATCCCGCCGCGATACAGGTAGATGAAGGTCGCGGCCATCACCGCGCCGAACAGGCCGACGATCCGGAACGCCCGCGAGGTGACGCTCTCGAGGATGAAGGCGATGTCAGTGTAGTAGCCGCCGATGTCCTCGTCGGTCGTCTCCTCGTCGGTGAAGGCGTCGACGATCCCCGCTGTCGTCGATCTGTCGTCGTCGTCGCCGCCCGCGCCGGGCACCGGGGCCTCGGCGCCGCCCGCGTCGGCTTCGGTCTCGGCCGCTTCGGCGTCGGTCGCTTCGGCGTCGGCTTCGGCCTGCTCGCGTTTCTCGACCTGTTCCTGGACCTCGTCGTAGCGGTCGAGGATCGCCTGTGCTTTCTCCGGGTCGTCGTCCTGCAAGGCGTCGCGAGCGAGGTCGGTCGCCTCGTCCTCGTCCATCGCCTCGAAGCGTTCCGGCGGCGTGATCTTGATCGCGGAGGCGTCGAGTTTCGAGAGGTCGATGTCGGCCGGCGAGCCGACCGGTTCCGTGGGGTCGCGGGCGGCGTCGAGCGCGCGCACCGCGTAGACGAACAGGACGACGAGCAGCGCCACGAGCGCGACGGCCGCGCCGACCAGTCCCGCCGCGATCGCGGGGTCGAGCCCGGTCGCCTCGCCGAGTCCCGGCAGCGACCCCGGCCGGTAGTCCTCGGGAAGCGCGGTGCGCGCGTCGTTGACGGCGGCGATGCCGCCGCGGGTCAAAAAGAGGTAGACGGCGAGGAAGGCGACGAAGGCGGTGCCGGCGAGGACGTTCCAGTGGCGGTCGACGACCGCGGCGAAGTCCACCTCGTCGGTCGAGCGCCGCACCAGCTGGGCGAAGCGCGCGAGTTGCAGGCTGAAGGCGTAGAGGCCGATCAGGGGGACGGCCCACATGATCTGGGTGATCGGGTCCGGCGGGGAGAACAGCGCGCCGAAGACGAAGATGGCGACGACGGCGTGGCGCCACTTCTCGCGGAACTGCTCGTAGGTGACGACCTGCAGATATGAGAGCGACCCCATCACCAGGGGCAACTGCGCGGCGATGCCGAAGGAAAGGGAGAGAAAGAGGATGAACTCGGTCAGTTTGACGATCGACCAGGAGGGCTGGAAGCCGGCGTTGGCGGCGTTGGTCGCCAGGAAGCCGAGCATGACGGGGAAGAAGACGAAGTAGGCGTAGCCGATGCCGGCGACGAACAGCACGGCGGCGAGCGTTCCGGGGAAGACGAGCTTCCAGCGCGGGACGTCCTCGGCGGGCCACCAGCCCCGCGCTCGCAGGGCGTCGCGACCGTAGTAGATCACGAAGGGTATCGCGATGATGATCCCCATCGCCATCCCCAGTTTCGCCTGCAGGAGGATGACGTCGAACGGCGTGCGGGCGATGACTTCGGACGTGGTGACCGGCGTGAGGTCCTGACGGACCCGGTCCCAGATAAACACGCGGAAGGCGTAGAAGGTGCCAAGGAAGCCGGCGACGAACACGAGAAAGACCTTGCGGGCGTCGTCACGAGCGTTCGTGAGCAGAGACCCGATGGTCGCGCGACCGCGCGCGACAGTCTGTTTGGTGTCATCGTCAATCGCGCTCGCCATCTCGCCGAAGCCTTACCGAGTCGCCGTTATCAATCTATTCATCACGAGACGAAATCGCCACCGCGTGTGTGCGCCCGTCGACCTCCAGGCCTCTCGACGGTCGGCCGCGCGGACAGTCGAGCAGGCTGACAGACCGGGAGACCGGACGAACCGCGGTGACCGTTCCAGCCAGCGAAAAGAAGGCTTACAATAGGGGAGCGCAAACCCGGCGACGAATGGCCGACGATCACGGCGGCGACCGCGACGAGGCCGGGAGTAGCGACGCCGCCGGATCCGACCCCGACGACCGGGACGACGCCACGGAATCGGAAGCCCCTGACACCCCCGAAGACGACGAGCGGACGGACGACACCACCGACGAGAGTGACGCCGGTGACGACGCTACCGAGGACGACGCGAGCGGTGAGAGCGGCGACGAAAACGGTACGGACGACGACGAGTACGACATCATCACGCCCGGAGACGTCGATACCCCGTCGATCGGCCGCTCCCCGGACGACGCTGACGACGACTCCGAAGCGGACGCCGACGACTCCGAAGCGGACGACGGCGAGGACACGGGCGACGACGAGAACGGAACGGACGACGGCGAGGAGACGGACGATGCGGAGCCGCCGACGGGTGAGGAGCCACGGCACGCCCAGCCGACCGCGCCGGGGACGGAGTCGCGAGAGTCCGGTCCGGAGGACCCCGACTACGCACAGCCCGACGGCGTCGAGGCCGGTCGCGACCGGAGCGGCGACCACGGCGATCCGACCGCGGAGACGGCACAGCACGGTCGGGCGGCCGGCGAACCCGGGCGCGCCGACGGCGGGGCCAACGCCATGGCCTACGAGCCACAGGAGGTGCCGACCGGCGGCGGTGTCAGCGCGCCCGACGACGAGGAGATGCCGCTGGCTGCGCACATCGAGGAGATGGTCATCCGGCTGGCCTGGGTCATCGGCGCGCTCGTTGTCGTCGCCGCCGTCTCCTTCCCGGTCGCCGACCGGCTGATCAACTTCCTGTGGTACTCCTTTTTGCCGGGGTCGGTCTCGGCGTGTCCGCCGCCGCCCGAGGCCAAACTCCGCTCTATCAGCTCGGCGTGTCCGTTCGTCTACCACCCGCTCGCGCTGATGTTCGCGCGGATCAAGATGGCCGGCCTCGTCGGCTTCGTCGCCGCTTTGCCCGTGCTAGTCTACCAGTCGTACCTGTTCATGCGCCCCGGGCTCTACCCCCGCGAGCGCCGGTATTACCTCGCTTCCGTCCCGACGAGTCTCATCCTCGCCGGCATCGGGATGGCCTTCGCGTACTTCCTCGTGCTCCCGACGCTGTTTGCCTACTTCACCGAGTACTCCGAGGCCGCCGCCGACATCGCCTTCGGGCTCACCGAGACCTTCAACCTCATCGTGATGATGCTCGGCTTCTTCGCGCTCATCTTCCAGATCCCGCTGTTCATCATGCTCGCGGTGATGATGGGCGTCGCCTCGCGGCGCTGGCTGGCCCGCCGGCGCATCTACTTCTGGGGCGGGTTCGCCACCATCGCGTTCGTCTTCAGCCCCGACCCGACCGGCATGGCCCCCATCCTCGTCGCCGTCACGATGATCATCCTCTTCGAGGGGACGCTGCTCCTGCTGTACTGGACGGGCGAGGCCTCGACGTTCGCCACGCCGGAAGCGCTGGCGGCCCGCCGGCCCTTTGCCTGGCTCGTCGCCGCGCTCGCCGGCTATCTCTCCAGTACCGCGCCCCTGCCCGACACCTACTACGACCAGCTCCCGTCGGCGTTCACGTCGACTGTGGCTGACTTCGCGTCGGCCAGGCTCACCCCGCTGGTCATCGGCGGCGCGCTGATCGTCGTCTACGAGGTACTGCTCTACGCCCACCGCCGGGTCCGCGGCCGCGACCGCCTCGCCCGGATCCTGGCCCGCGCCAGAGTGTTCGTCTGGCCGGTCTCGCTGCTGGTCGGCTACTTCGGCAGCCCCGACCCGGTCCTGCTGCGCCGGGTCGACGCGGTCGACCTCGCGACCCCCGAGGCGGCCGGGCTCGCCGTCGGACTGATCGTCGCCTACGAACTGCTCATCGTCGCGCGCCGCTGGCTGGCCAACCGCCGGCTGTGGTGACCGGCCGTGACCCTCTTTCTCGTGCGCCACGGCGAGACCACCTGGAACCGCGACGGGACGATTCAGGGCTGGGCCGACTCCTCGCTGACGGCGCGGGGCCGCCGCCAGGCCCGCGCCGTCGGCGAGCGACTCGCCGCCGACGGGGTCGACCGGCTCGTGGTGTCTGACCTCCAGCGAACCCGCGAGACCGCCGCCGCCCTGGGCGAAGCCGGCGTCGACGTCGCGCCGACGTTCGACTCGGCGTGGCGCGAGCGTGGCTTCGGCGAGTACCAGGGGCTGACCCGCGCGGAGGTGGCCGCCCGCCACGACGGCTACGACCCCGACGGCTCGCTCGTCGCCATCGAGGACGTGCCCGAGGGTGAGTCGCTGACGACCCTCGAGAAGCGAGTCAGCGAGGGGCTGGACGCGGTCGCGGCGGACCGTGGTGGTGAGGAGACCGCCGTCGTCGTCACCCACGGCGGCGCGATTCGCGCGGCGGTCGCGGCGGTGACCGGCCGGGATCTGGCCGTGCTGGCCCGCGAGTGGTCGCCCGAAAACTGCGGGCTGACCGCGATCGACTGTGCCGGCGAGCGCTCGGTCCGATTTCGTGACGACACCGCGCATCTCGAGTGAGCGGCGCAGTCGGTGATCCCGTCCAATTCGCCAGGATCGTCCCGGTCAGCGCCGGCGCGACTGTACTCGTTCGCGGGAGTTGCACCGGCGAGACCCGCTCGCTACGAGGCACAGCAACCGCAACTGCGACTGCAGGTGAGCCTGAGCGCTGAAAGCCCTCGCCCCGCTCGCTACGAGACAGAGCAACCGAAACAGCAGACAGCACCACGACCGCGAGTGATCCTGTGCGTTGAAAGCCCTCGCCCCGCTCGCGGTCGCTGAGCAGGATATTCTCGCTCTCCACACCGCCCGCGAGAATAGGGCCCGCTCAGGCGACTGAACTGAACGCGAGCGCGCCTCGCCCTTTCGGTCCGCCAGGAAAATGCTGTCGAGGCAGGCTGTCACCGGCGGCTGGCCGGACAGGCGTGAGCCTCATACCTCCCCAGCCTCCTGCGCTGCTCGTTCCTGCGCTGCTCGTCCCTCGCACGGAACGTCGCGCCACGAGGGCGCGACGGCGCGCGCCCCCGCAACTGCACCGCCACCGCGACTGCACTGCACCGCCACCGCAACTGCACCACCACCGCGACTGCACCGCCACCACCACCGCGACTGCACCGCCACCACCACCGCGACTGCACCGCCACCACCACCGCAACTGCACCGCCACCACCACCGCAACTGCACCGCCACCGCAACTGCACCGCCACCGCGACTGCACCGCACGCAACGCACCGCAACCACACCGTTGACGCTACTCCGTATCCCACACGTCAGCTATCGGGCTCTTCTTCGAGGAGCGCCGGGAACGCCTGCGCGAGCGGCCGCTGTTGCTGTCGTCGGCACTCACCTCACCGCCGTCGCTCCCACCGGAATCGCTCGTCGTCGACCCGGACTCGCTCCGCGAGGAGCGCGACTGCGACGCGGACCGGCGCCGGTCGCTCACGCCCGCGGTGGCGGCACCCGGGTCGAACGCGGGCAGGTCCGGGCGACTCATTCGGTCGACTTGCTCGGCGAACCAGTCGGGCATGTCGACGCGGGCGCGCTCGAAGAGATCCAGCAGCGAGGAATCGGCGAGATAGGTCGCGCCGTGGTCGTCGGGCGCGCGGACCACGCGCCCGCAGGCCTGAATGACCGTTCGCAGGGCGGTCCGGTAGTACCAGCCCCACTGGTCGTCTTCCAGACGGGCCGCCACGCGCGAGTCGCGCGTGTTCGGATACGGGGCCTTGCAGAGCAGTTGCCACCGACACAGATCGCCCTCCAGGTCCAGCGCCTCCTCCATCTTCACCGAGAGGAAGACGTCGGGGTCGTCGAGGCGCTTCCACGTCGACAGTTGCGCGTCGCGGTCGTCCGTGTCGTGGGCGCGGACCCGCGAGTCGACGCCGAACTCCTCGAGGTGCGAGCGCAGGCGGTCCTGAATCGCGTAGGAGTGACAGTGGACCAGCCCCTTCTCGTCGGGGTGGGTGGCCATAATCTGGACGAGCGTCTCCGCGACCTTCGGGATGGTCGCGTCGCGGTCCTCGTAGGTCATCTTCCCCTGGGTCACGTCGTAGAGCGGGCGGTGCTCGACGGGGAAGGTGTGGGGCACCTCGACGAGCGCGACGCGGTCGGGCGGGAGGCCGACGTTGGCGCAGAAGGCGTCCTTGTTGAGGATCGTAGCGGAGAGCAGCGCGAACTTCTCGGCGCGGTCCCAGACCGTATGCTTGAGATACTTCTCGGGGGCCATCGGCTTGATCGTGACCCGTGATCCCGCGCCGTCGGGCTGGTCGACGACCCACGTGGTGGCGCTCTCCGTATCCCGGTAGTCCTCGACGAACCACGAGAGATCGGACTGCAACTGGACGAGTTTGTCGCGCTCGGCCGCTTCCTCGGGGTCGAGTTCGGCCTGCGAGCGCACCTCGGTGAGTCGCCGGTCGGCCATCGTATCCAGTTGGTCGGCGTAGCGGGCGGCGTCGTCGAGCCCGTCGACGTCGGGCGGTTCGCAGGCGTCCCAGATGGGGACCGTATCGGGACCGAGGTCGATGGTGGCGTACATCTCGGCCCAGTTGCCCAGGCCGTGGGCCTCGTCGATGACGAGGACGTTGCGCTGGCCGAAGACGTCGGAGCCGGCGGTCTGCATGAAATAGGCGAGCGTCATCGCGGCGATGGGGTTGTTGGCGGCGATCGTCCGGTCCGAGAAGTACGGACAGCGGTGTTCGACCTGGCAGTCGAACATCCGCTCGCGGGCGCAGGGGGCCTGGTCGACGGGCGTATCGGTCTCGCCAGGGAGGATACAGTCGTAGTTGTTCTTCCCGCGGATGACCTTCAGGTCCGCGAGGAGGTCGTCGCCGGCCACGTCGTCGAGCTGGGAGACCTGCGGGGTAGTGTAGTAGGCGTCGATGACTTCCCCCGCTTCGGCCTCGCCGGCGGTGCGGGCGCAGCCGGCGATGGCCCGCGCGAGGAGGGACTTGCCGCTCCCGGTCGGCGCGCGCACGAGGACGACGTCGTTGCCGGCCTCGAAAGCCGCGCGGATGTCGGCGAGCGCCTGTTCCTGCGCGCCCCGATACGACGGGGCGGGGAACTCGTCGGTGATCCGGCCGGGGTACACGTGCGAATCGAGTGGCGGCGACCGCCTAACCTTGTCGGTCGTCAGTGACTCCGCCCGCGATGGGTTCCCGGGCGCCGCTGGTCACTCCCCGGTCGCGAGCGCCGCGACGTCCTCGGCGGTCGGTTCGCGGTCGTCGGGGAGCCGTTCCATGCAGGGATAACAGAGGAAGTGCTCGGTGCCGTCGGCGAGTTCGAGCGTGAGCCCGTCGGTGGTGTCACTCTCCAGCGTCCAGATGTTCGCGATGCCGCCGGCGATAGAGACGTCCTCGCCGCAACCGTCGCAGGATCGGGTCGCCATAGCCGGAGTAGGGACGCCGCGGGGAAAACCGTGTCCCGGCCACCCAAACGTGTTTAACCGAGAAACACGGTAACGGAAGACACGATTCGCATGCACACGCTCCAGAGACGGCCGCGACTCCTCTACGTCGGGCCCGAGGCGGCGGCCGTCGAGCGGGAGTGGAGCGAGGCCGACGGCGCCGACGGCCTCGCAGTCACCGGAATCGACCCGATCGTCGACGGGATGGAACGCACCGACACCGATTCGGAAGCCGATACCGACGCGGAAGCCGATACGCCTCCGGACCGCGTGGCGGCAGTGCTCGCCGAGGAGCGCGTCGACGCCGTCGCCTGCCACGACGTCGGTGCGTTCGACGCCGCGGCGGTCGTCGCCCGCGTTCGCGACAGTGCTGCGTCCCTGCCGGTCGTCGTCTTCACCTCGACCGGCGAGATCGACGCCGCCGCGGCGACCGACCTCGGAGTGACGACGTATCTCCAGGTCGATGCCGACTTCGACGCCGTGGCCCGACTCGACGACCTCGTACCGCTTGTCGAGCGCCACCGCGAGCAGCGGCGCGACCTCTCTATTCTCGACTCGCTGCTCGAACAGGTGCCGCTGTCCATCTACGTCAAGGACCGCGACGGTCGCCACGTCCGCGTCAGCGACGCGATGCCGACGCTCACGCCGCCGAGTTACCTCGAGAACCCGGAGGGGAAACGCCACCACGCGCCCGCCGACGTGGAGGGAAAGACGGACTTCGACCTCTATCCCGGCGCGTTCGCCGAGGAGACCGGTGCGGACGACCGACATGTGATCGAGGACGGCGAATCGATCGAGGACCGGATCGAACGCGCGTACGGCGACAAACTCGAGGGCACGTACGTCGCCACCGCGAAGGCGCCGTGGTACGACGAGTACGGCGACGTCGTCGGTCTCGTCGGCGTCACTCGCGACATCACCGAGCGGATGCAGTACGAGCACCAGCTCGAACGACAGAACGAACGGCTCGAACGCTTCGCCAGCGTCATCTCCCACGACCTGCGCAACCCGCTCGAGGTCGCACTCGGCCGCCTCGAGTTCGCCAGAGAGGACGGCGACGAAGAGCACTTCGACATCGTCGAGCAGTCGCTGCACCGGATCGACGCCCTCATCGACGACGTCCTCACGCTCGCTCGCGAGGGCGAGACGGTCAGCGACCCCGTCCGGACGGACATCGCGGCGGTCGCGGCCGACGCCTGGACGGTCGTCGAGACGGAACGGGCCACGCTCGCGGTCGAGACCGACGCCAACCTCCGCGCGGACCCGAGTCGCTTCCAGCAACTGCTCGAGAACGTCTTCCGCAACGCGGTCCAGCACGCCGGCGACGACGTGACCGTCACCGTCGGCGACCTGGAGGAGCGCCTGGGCTTTTTCGTCGCCGACGACGGCCCCGGCATCCCCGCCGACGACCGCGACGACGTCTTCGAACCGGGCTACACGACCGGTGACCAGGGCACCGGGCTCGGCCTCTCCATCGTCAGGACCATCGCCGAAGCCCACGGCTGGGACGTCTCGGTGACCGACGCCGCCGACGGCGGCGCCCGCTTCGAGTTCGAGACGCTCCGCGTCTTCGAGGAGTGAGCCGGCGGCGCCCGCAAGCCTGACGCGTCGAGCGCGCTCCCCCGACAGCGGCGTGCCCGGACCTGCACCTGTGTCAGGGAGCGCCGGCCGAGGTGCTGGCGGTCACGTCGCACTTTCGATGTCGCACAGCCCGTTCGCGTCGGCCATGTCGACGCGGTCGAGGCGGGTCGGAGGAGAGCCGGAACTGTTCGCCGTTTCTCGAAGCTTCAACAGGGCGGTGCGCGACCCGCCGGTATGGCAGATGAGGAGACACCGGAGTACGTCATCCCGCCGGGCGGCGGCGTCCCGTGGATGGACCACACGATGGACGACACCGGCCGGCCGCCCGAACGGGACATCGCGATCACGGACGTCTCGACGATGGTCCTGCAGGCCAACTTCCAGTGGGGCATCGTCACAGTCGAGACGGACGCCGGGATCACCGGCATCGGCGCGGTCCACGGCGACGGCCCCCGGGACCCGGGCCGACTCGAGGGGGAGAACCCGCTGGACATCAACCGCCTGCGCGACGTGATGTGGGAGCCCGGTCCCGGCGTCGAGATGGCGCTGTGGGACATCAAGGGGAAACTGCTCGACGTGCCCGTCTACGAACTCCTGGGCGGGATCTATCGGGACTCCGTTCGGGTCTACTGCGACACCCACGGCGGCGAGTCCCTCGGCGAGGCCCAGTCGGGCACCGTCGACCCGCGCGAGGTGTACACGCCCGAGTCCTACGCAGAGGCCGCGCGCGAGGTGGTCGACGCGGGCTTCGACGCGCTCAAGTTCGACCTGGACGTGCGCACCCACGCCGACGTGGACACGCCCGCGCGACGACTGGACAACGCCGCCATCGAACACAAGGCCGCGCTCGTCGAGGCCGTCCGCGAGGAGGTCGGCTACGACGTGGACCTGGGTTTCGACCTCCACTGGAACTTTACTGTCGAGACCGCCACCCGCCTCGCGGAGAAGCTCGAACCCTACGATCTGGCGTGGCTCGAAGACCCCGTCCCGCCGCACAAGTACGGCGCCCACCGCCGGGTGCGCGAGGCCACCTCCTGCCCGATCATGACCGGCGAGAACCTCGCCGACCCCGGCGAGTTCAAGCAGATGCTCGACGCCGAGGGGATGGACGTGGCCGCACCGGACCTGCACAACTGCGGCGGCCTGCGCGATTTCCAGCGCATCGCCGCGCTCTGTGACCTGGAGGGGATCCCCATCGCCGCCCACAACATCCAGGGGCCGGTCGGCACGGTCGCCTCGGCCCACGTCGCCGCGTCGGTCCCGAACTTCGTCGCGCTGGAGTACCACGCCTTCGACGTGCCGTGGTTCGAGGACCTGGTCTCCCGGACCGGTGAGTCCGGCCCGATCATCGAGGACGGTTCCATCGACCTCCCGCAGGGGCCGGGGCTGGGCATCGAGATAAACCCCGACGTGGCCGCCGAATATTTGGTCGACGGCGAGGAACTGATCGTCTGAGCGCGACGCCTGGGCGGTTCCGGCTCACGGTCGCCCTCCACTTTTACGGTCGCGCCCGCCGCGCGCAAGGGCATGGAGATCACCGGTTTTACCCTCGAATGCCTGACCGGCACGCTCGACGTCGACCCCGACGAGTTCTACGCCGAGCGCCTCGCCCGGCCGATCGACGTCTATCCCGAGTTCCGCCGCGAGACCGCGACGGACATGTTCGTCGGTGGCGGGAGCGAGGAGACCAACACCGCCGCGACCGAGGACGGCCTCGAGATCTCGCAGGTGTTCCTCCGCGTCGAGACCGACACCGAGGTCACCGGCGTCGTCGGCCCCGTCGCCGAGAAGTGGGTTCCACATATCGCCGGTTTCGAGGACCTGCTCGTCGGCGAGGACCCCCGGGCCACCGAGCACTGCTGGGATCTGATGTACCGCTCCGCTATCCACGGGCGCAAGGGCCAGACCGTCCAGGCCATCAGCGCCATCGACGTGGCGCTGTGGGACGCCAAAGGCAAGGCGCTGGACGAACCCGTCTACCGCCTTCTGGGCGGGCCCTGCCGGACCGACCTCCCCGTCTACGCGTCGATGCTGGGCTATCCCGTCGACCCCGCCAGCGTCCGCGAGCACGCTGCCGAGATGCAATCGCGAAGCATCGAGGCCCAGAAGTGGTTTTTCAGGTACGGCGTCGGAAGCGGCAGTGAGGGCAAGCAGGCCAACGAGGCCCTCGTCCGGGCGGCCCGCGAGGCCGTCGGCGAGGAGTACGACCTCTACTTCGACGCCTGGAGTTCCTGGAATCGCAGTTTCGCGCTGGAGATGTTCGACCGCATCGCGCCCTACGGTCCGGACTGGGTGGAGGAACCGGTCCGGGCCGACCGGATCGAGGGCTACGTCGAACTCCGCGAGGAAGCGCCCTTCCCCATCGCCGGCGGGGAACACGAGTACACTCGCTACGGCGCGCACGAACTCCTCTCGCGGGGCGCGGTGGACGTGCTCCAGCTGGACACGATGTGGGGCGGGGGCATCACGGAGATGCAACACGTCTGCTCGCTCGCTTCGGTCCACGACGTGCCGGTCGTCCCCCACGGCCACCTCGTCCACGCGAACGCCCACGTCATCGCCGCCCACCCCGAACCGCTCTGTCCGCTCGTGGAGTATCTCGACCGCTGGAACGAGAAAGACCAGTTCTTCTTCGCGAACGAGGTCAAACCCGAAGACGGGACCGTCTCGCCGCCCGACGTCCCGGGCGTCGGCGTCGCTATCGACAAGAGTCAGGTCGAGGAGCGCGAGACGGTCGGGGGGTGAGCGTTCGGGTCGCCGGTCTCGAAGACCGTGCTGTCGGTGACGGGGATCAGGGCTATCGAGGCCGGGGAAACCGCCGCTCGACCGCGCGACCGACGGCCGCGGCCCCGTCAGCCGCGGAGGTAGCCGCGCGTGTGTCGAGCGGCGACGGCGAGGTTGTGGGCAGCGTGAGCGACCATCGCGACCCAGAGCGACCCCGTGGCGAGGTAGGCGACGGCGAACCCGACTCCGAGCGCGGCGTAGGTCGCGAATGCCCGGACGAACTCGAAGGCCCCTCGCCCGTGGAGCAACACGTAGGGCACTGTCGCGAGCGCTATCGCCGGCCAGAGGTCGATACCGATCGATAGCAGCGCGGTGATGGCGAACCCGCGGTAGACGACTTCCTCACAGATCCCCGGTGTCACGCCGAAGACGAACACGCCGACGAGGCGCTGGTGTCGCGTCGCGGGCGTCCAGCCGTCGCGGGCCCGCTCCAGTTTCCGGTCGTCGAGCGGCGGCCTCGCGAGCACGTCCCGGTAGTATATCGAGAGGGCGACGAGGAGGACGCCCGCGAGCAAGAGTGCGAGTTCGGGTTCTGGGGGCGCGAGGCCGAGGGCCGCGAGGCCGGACCCGCTCGCGAGGACGAGGCCGACGGCGACGGCCGCGCTCGCCCAGTTCAGGACGGCGTAGGCCCACCACGACCGCAGGTACTGGCCGTCGGTCCGGGCGTGCCACGGCGTCCACGGCGCGAGTCTGGCGTTCAACTGGAAGACGACCGGGAGCGCGACCAGCAGGGCCGCGACGGCCGCCGGGGACACCGCGACCGCTTCGACGTGCTCGGCGACCCGCGACGTGTCGACGTACCCGGTGACCTGCGGCGCGTCGACCTGCACAGCGACGGCGCCCCGCATCGCCCACTCACCACGACGTGATGGTCACGTCTTTCAGCGGTCGCTCCAGCGGGACCGAGACGCGCCCGTCGGTGTAGTGTGAGGCGTACAGCCCCACCAGGATCTCCATCGTGTGACAGGCCTGCCGGCCCGACGACCGATTGGCCGCCTCACCCTCGATCAGATCGACGGCGTGGTCGACGGCGTTTGCGAAGGCCTCCTCGTGACCGTCGTCGTACCCGCCCGTCGGGGCCTCGCGCTCGTCGTGGCCATCGTCGGTCGCCGCCCAGTAGCGCCAGCCGTCCTCCGCGTTGACCAGCCGCCCCTCCGTCCCGTTGAACCGGTGGTGGAAGGTCCCTTCGTCCCGGCGACTGGTCCCGTCGTAGGTGACGAAGGTGCCGTCGTCGGTCACCACGAACCCGCCCGCCGCGGCGTCGTCGATATGGTCGTCGGTGAGGTGGGCCGCGGCCTGGTTCTCGCCGGTGACGTGGCCCGCGACCGTCTCGGCGCGGGCCTCCAGCAGGTAGACGACGGAGTCCACGACGTGCGTGCCCACGCGCAGGAGTTCCATCGGACTCCCACAGGAGACGGACGACACCTCGCCGATCAGGCCGTCGGCGACGGCCTCCTTGATCGCCTGGTTCTGCCGGTAGAAGCGCAGCGAGTGGTTGACGACGAGTTCGACCCCCTCGTCGTCGCAGGTGTCGACCATCGCCTCGGCGTCGCCCACGGAGCAGGCCAGCGGCTTCTCGCACCAGACCACGTCGAGGTCCCCCATCTCGGCGGCGTCTTCGACGTGTTCGCGGTGGAGCGTCGAGGGGGTACAGACCGAGAGGATATCGAGGTCGGCGTCTTCGAGCATGGCCTTGTGGCCGCGATACTGGCGCTCGGCGGGGATGTCCCACGCGCGGCCGAAGCGGTCGAGCGCTGCCTCGTCGATGTCGGCGACGGCGACCAGTTCCACGTCGTCGCTGGCAGCGTAGCCGCCGGCGTGGCTGGCGTCGACGGGGTCGGCACCGATGTCCTCCTCGGAGCCGTCGTAGATGCCCATCCCCGCGACGCCGCCCGTGCCGACGATTCCGGCGCGGTATGTCATATCTGCCCCGGCGGCCGCCAGGTCCCTGAATGTTACTGTGAGCCTCGCGGGTTCGAGTGGAGACTGGAGTGCGCCCGTCGCACACAGCGTGAAGCCTCGCCTCTGCAGGATCCACTTGGGCAGCCTCCGCAGACAGCGTGAAAGCCCCTGCAGCAACTACTGGGGCCGCCACCGCAAACAACCTGAAAGCCCCGACGCGTTCGACCGTCCGGGTCTCGCTGTGCGCCTCGGCCTCGTCCTCGTTCGCTTCGCTCACGAGGACTCCGGCCTGCGGTGTCTGCGCACGGCGCCTTTGGCGCCGTTCGCACGGGCCGAGGCGTCATTGACGCCTCGCGGCTTACGTCGTCCGGGACGGGTCGAACGCGCCGCCCCTTTCATTCCCGCCCACTCAGACCGTCCAACCAGCCGACGCGGGTGGGACTGAAAGGGGCCGGTCGCTCGTCGCCGCCCCGGCGACGTAAGCACTGCAGCGACCGAAGGGAGCGAAGCGCACAGCGAGCCGCGGCGGTACGAGCGACCGGGGGCTTTCACGCTGTCTGCGGTGGCGGCTGTTGCAGTCAGGCTGTTCGCGGTTGCTGCCGTCACCGTCGTCACGAGAGCGGTCACACCGTCGACTGCCGTGCCACTCACGAAGCAGCGCGGGCAATCACACGCTTCTCACCCACTCACTCTCGGACGCACGTCGCGTTCGAGAACCTCGTAGCCCTGCGCCGCGAGCGCGGCTTCGCGGTGGCGCTCGGCGGCGAGCCACTGCGGGAGTCGCCGCAGACCGAACCGCCGGTCGGACGTGACGCTCACATCGACCACTGTCGCGCCGCCGGACTCGCGGACTGTGACCGCGTCAGAGCCCAAGTCCTGTCTGCCTGCCGTGACGCGGAGATCGAGTGTAGCCCCCTCGTCCGCCGCCACCTCGCCCGTCGCCACCCCGTCGCGGTCCGTCTCGGTTTCCATCGTCACCGACCACAGCCCGAACAGCGAGGAGAGTTCGTAGCGACCGCCGTCGGTGGTGGTCTCGACGCTGTCGGCGACGCTCCACTGGAAGGCGAGGACGGGCGGGGTCGCGCCGACGAAGTCGGCCCGTATCGTCTCCGGGTCGGCGTCCGTCCGGAGCGTGGCCGACCCGCCCGTCTCGAACACCGGCGCGCGGACGGCGACGGCTGCCCCAAGCCCGACGACCAGCGCCGCGACGAACGGGAGTGCGACCATCGCCCCACCGACCGCGCCGACGACGGTGACCAGCAGCCCGCCGGTGAGGAGTCGCTCGGTGCGCCGATACCGGCGGACAACGGCCGCTACATCCTGCGAGAGCGTACCCCGTTCGCCGGGACCGAGCCGTTCGTCGGGTTCGACCTGTCCGCTGGAAACCATTTTCGCGGCTGTCACCGCCGCGCGGATAGTCGTTACGCTCGGCGTTCGCGTCTGCCACGCCTGCCCCGTCCGCGTCCACTGTGTCCCACGCTCCCGTCCGCCAGTTCGGATCCGCGATCCGAACGCTCAAAAGCCGGGATCGGTTGGGTCCGGTATGAGCGTCGCCGCGCGCCTGGGCTACCTGCTCGTCCTCCTCGCGGTCGGTGTCGGCGCGCGGCAGGTCGGACTTCTGAACGAGCGCCGCAGGGGCTGGCTCAACGACCTGGCCTTCTACGTCGCGCTCCCGGCACTCATCTTCTCGTCGACGTACGACCAGCCGCTCGCGGACCTCGTCTCGCCGGCGTTGGTCGGTGGCGCGCTCCTGGTGTTCGCGACGATGGTCGGACTGGCGTGGGCGGTCCACAGTCGCCGGGCCGCTCGCTCGCGCCGGAGCGTCGCAGTCGTGCAGTCGTATCACTCGAACCTCGGGTTCCTGGGCGTCCCGCTGGTCGGCGCGACGCTCGGCGAGTCCGCGGTCGCGACTGCCAGCGTCGTCCTCGGCGTCGGCGTGCTCACCCAGACCCCGCTGACCGTCGGGTCGCTCATCGCGATCAACGACGCCGACGCCGATATCGGGGACGAACTCCGCGGCATCGCGACCAACCCCGTCCTCATCGCGCTCGCCGCCGGCCTCACCGCCTCCCAGGTCGGCCTCTCGGTTCCGGGAACGGTCGACACCGGCCTCGGCGCCGTCTCCGAACTCGCGCTGCCCGTCGCGGTGCTGTGTGTCGGTTCCTCTCTCGTGCTGTCCAGCGAGGGGCTGGACTACGGCCTGACGGGGTCGGTCGTCGCGATGAAAGTGGGGGTGATGCCGCTGGTCGCCTGGGGGGTGTTCACCCTGCTGGCGGTCGACCCGGTCGCCATCGCACCCGCGGTTCTGATGTTCGGGATGCCGACGGCCGTCTCGACGTACGTGTACGCGAACGAACTCGGCGGCGACGCGCAACTGGCCTCGCTCAACGTCTTCGTCACCACCGTCGCCTCGCTGGCCAGCGTCGCCGTCATCGTGCAGGTGCTCGGGTGAGCGGCCGCGGCCTGCATCGACCGGGCGCCGACACACGGTTTTTTCGGCGTTCCCAACCCACCGCGGGTATGGCATATCATCACCTCGACCCCGACGCCCTCGACCCGACGCCTGACTATCCCTGCGACCGCCGCGGGGTCTCCGACGCGGCGGAACTCCACGCGCTCCATCTCGCCACCTACGAGATGGCCTCCGGCGAGCAACTCCCCCGCACCTACCACTACCACGATCGCCGCGAAGAGGCCTTCTACGTGCTCGACGGGACGCTGCACGTCGAGACGCCCGACAGTGAGTTCGTCGTCGAGTCCGGCGAGGTGTTCGTCGCCGAACCGGAGAGCCCCCATCGCGCGTACAACCCCGACTCGGCCGACGAGTCGGTGCGGGTGCTGGGGACGGGCGCGCCGAAGTCGGACATCGCCCACCCCTACGAGCCAGACGGCGAGTAGGCAGCGCCGTCCGGGAGCGGGTCGGGCGGTCCGACGGCGAGAGGGCCAGCGGTCCGGGACCGGGTCGCGCGGGAAAACTGGGTATCCTTTTGCCCCCACCGGTCGCAGGGGGTGGTATGACGAACAAGCAGGCAGTCCAGCAACGCATCGTCGACAGCGGCGTGACGGCGGTCCTGCGGGGGATCGACGAGTCGGACATCGTCCCGGTCGCCGAGGCCATCCACGAGGGCGGCGTGACGGCCATCGAGATCACGGCCGACGCCAAGCGCTGCAGCGACATGATCGCCGGCGTCGACCGCGCGATGGAGGGCACCGACGCGGTCGTCGGCGCCGGCACTGTCATGGACGCCGCCGCCGCGCGCAACGTCATCGAGGCCGGCGCGGAGTTCGTCCTCGCGCCCAACCTGAACGAGGACGTCATCGACGTCTGCAACAGGGCAGGCGTCGTCGCTATTCCGGGCGTGATGACGCCCACCGAGGCAGCCCAGGCGATGGAGGCCGGCGCGGACATCCTGAAGATGTTCCCCGCTTCGACGGTCGGGCCGGGCCACATCGGCGCGCTCCAGGGCCCGCTGGGCGACGTGCCGATCATGCCGACCGGCGGCGTCTCGACGGACAACGTCGCCGACTACTTCGAGGCCGGTGCGGTGGCCGTCGGCGCCGGGTCGGCGCTGGTCGACTACGAGGCCATCGCGAACGACGACTGGGACGGGGTGCGAGAATCCGCTGCCGCGTTCGTCGAAGCTATCGAATCCGTGCGGGACTGAGACGCAACGCGCGCTCGCACCTGGTCGGTTGGTACTGACTACTTATCGCCGTCGAGAGCCTACGGCTCCCATGGCATCCGAACGCGAGGAGGTCGCGAACACGGTCGAGCGACTCGTCGAGGAGGCCGGCGGCTGGGACCACGTCACCGTCGATGAGCATCGCTTCGGCGGGACGGAGTTCCGGGTCGGACCGCGGGAGATCGGCCACGTTCACGCCTGGGGGATGCTCGACATCGCCTACCTGCGCAAACTCCGTGACGTCCTGATCGACGAGGGACACACCGGGATCCATCACCTCCTCGCGGAGTCGGGCTGGACAACCTATTACGTCGAGTCGGCCGCCGACTACGACCACGCGCGGTGGCTCCTCCGACTCTCCTATCTGTATCACGTCGCGGTCCTCCAGCAGACGCCCGCCGGTGCCGAGGAGTTCGTCGACGTGGACGTGGCGGCCGAACTCGACACGATGGACCTCGGCGACGACGTCCGCGCCGCGTTCGAGCGACGGTGACCAGCTCGCGGTCGACGGGCCGGTTGGCGGGCCGATCGCCGTCCCGTCACCGCTAAGGGCCCGCGCACGGACTGGCGCGTATGGAAGACCGGTCGCTCGACGACTTTCTCGACGCCGGCAGCGACGACTCCGACGAGAGCGACGCGACCGACGAAAGCGACGCGACCGCTGAGCCCGACACCAGTGATGCGAGCGGGGCGACCGACGAGCGGGTCGCAGACGAAGCGACCGAGGCGGAAGTCGAAGCGGCGACCGAGGCGGAAGTCGAAGCGGCGACCGAGGCGGAAGCCGAAACGACCGACACCGACGAGTCGGCCGGCGTCGACGCGGACGCGGTCGAGCCTGCGGTGTCGACCTACGTCTGGTCGGCGACCGGCGGCGAGTGTGCGGCCTGCGGCGCGACCGTCGACCGGCGCTGGCGACAGGACGACGAGCTGGTCTGTCCCGAGTGCAAGGAGTGGTAGGGTATCGTTCGGCGCCGACGCGGTTCGAGTCGCAATCGCACCTGATCCTGCGCGGTGGAAGTCTCCAGTTTGCCCAGAGCGGCTGGCTCCTCGAAAACCGACCCGAACAGCGACCGGTCAGTCGATCCGGATCGCGGGACGGCCCGGCTCGGCTTTGGCGGCGAGGTCGTCGTCGGCCTCGTCGGCGGACTGGACGACTATCTCGGCGTCGAACTCGCGTTCGATGAGCCAGGCGGCGCGTTCGAGCGCGGCCAGTTCCGCCCCGGGGGCGAGCACGTCGCCGAGCGCCTCGCGCTCGGCCTGCAGGTCCTGGGCGAAGTCGGCGGCGGCGTCGCCCTGTGCGCGGATCTCGTCGTGGCCCATCAGGTCGCCGATCAGGTTCGGGGCGTCGGACTCGCGGGCGAGCTCGTGGGCGCGGTGTTTCCAGTCGGGCGCGACGGCGAGCGTGACCGTCTCGGGGTTCTCGATGCCGACGGTGTCGACGATGTCGCGCACGTCCTCGCGGGTGTTCTCGACGAGGCGGGCCTCGATTTCGTAGTCGGCGGGCGCGTCGGCGCCGGGCCACTCGGCCTCGGCGATCAGCCCCTCCCCACCGAGACGCTCCCAGACCTGCTCGGCGACGTGGGGCGCGACGGGCGCGAGCAGTTTCGTGACGGTGACGACGCCGTTCTCGAAGACCTCGGCGTCGGGCGCGGTGTGGTCGCGGTAGCGGCGCAACAGGGAGACGAGTTCGCGGGCGGCCTGGAGCGCGTGGTTGAACCTGAAGGCCTCGAACTCCGCGGTGGCGGTCGCAGCGGTCGCCGCGATCTCGCGAGCGACGTAATCGTCGACGGGCTCGCGGGCCGCGTCGTCGGTCTCGACCGCGCCGTCGGCGAACGTCGCGGCGAGGTCGTGGACGTTCTGGAGGAACCCGTGAGCCGACTGGACGCCCTCGGGGTTCCAGGCGAAGTCCTTCTCGGGCTGGGCGGCCTCCATGATGAACAGCCGCGCGGTGTCGGCGCCGTACTCCTCGATGATGCGCTCGGGCGAGACGCCGTTGCCCCGAGATTTGGACATCTTGTTGCCGTTCTCGCCCAGCACCATCCCCTGGTTGGTGAGGTTGACGAAGGGTTCGCGCACCCCGTCGACGAGGTCGATGTCGTCGAGGACCTTCGTGAAAAAGCGGGCGTACAGCAGGTGCATCACGGCGTGTTCGATGCCGCCGACGTACCGGTCGACGGGCATCCAGTCGCTGGCCCGCTCGGTGTCGAAGGGCACCTCCTCGGCGTCGGGCGAGCAGTAGCGCAGGAAGTACCACGAGGAGTCGACGAAGGTGTCCATCGTGTCCGTCTCGCGCTCGGCGGGGCCGCCGCAGTCCGGACAGGTCGTCTCTTTCCACTCCGTCGCGGCGTCGAGCGGGTTGCCCGTCGTGTGGACGAACTCCGGCAGTTCGACCGGCAGTTCCTCGTCGGGGACGGGGACGAACCCGCAGTCGGGACAGTCGACCATCGGGATCGGCGTGCCCCAGTAGCGCTGCCGGGAGATGAGCCAGTCGCGCAGTTTGAACTCGACGCGGTGCTCGCCGTCGAAGACGTCGACGAACTCCTCGCGGGCCTCACCACTCGTGAGGCCGTCGTACTCGCCGGAGTCGACGAGGACGCCGTCTTCCGTGTAGGCGGCCTCCTCGACGTCGACCTCGTTGGGCGAGACTTCGGCGTCGGGTGCGGGTTCGACGACCTGCCGGATCGGGATGTCGTGTTCCTCGGCGAAGGCGTGGTCGCGCTCGTCGTGGGCCGGGACGGCGTAGAGCGCGCCCGTGCCGACGTCCTCCAGCACGTAGTCGGCGACGTAGACCGGGATGTCCTCGCCGGTGGCGGGGTTGGTTGCGTACTCGCCGGTGAAGGCGCCCGACGTCTCGTCGATCTCGTCGTCGTCGGCCGCCTCGACGCGGTCGACGTACGCGGCGACGTCGTCGTTCTCGGCGGCGAGTTGCTGGGCGACCTCGTGGCCGGGAGAGAGCGCGAAGAAGGTCGCGCCGTGGATGGTGTCGAGGCGAGTGGTGAAGATCTCGACGGAGTCGCCGGTCGTCAACTCGAACTCGACGGAGTCACCTTCCTGGCGGCCGATCCAGTTGCGCTGCATCTCGCGGACGTTGTTGGGCCACCCCTCCAGGTCGTCCAGCGCGTCGAGCAGTTCCTCGGCGTAGTCGGTGATCGTCAGGACCCACTGGTCGAGTTCGCGCGCCTCGACGGGGGTCTCACAGCGCCAGCAGACCTCGTCTTCCCCTTCGACCTGCTCGTCGGCGAGGACGGTCTCGCAGGAGGGACACCAGTTGATCTCCTCGGCCCGGCGGTCGACGAGGCCCTCGTCGCGAAAGCGCTGGAAGAGCCACTGGTTCCAGCGGTAGTACTCCGGTTCGCAGGTTGCGATCTCCCGGTCCCAGTCGTAGCCGAAGCCCATCGCCTGCAGCTGGGTCTTCATCGAGTCGATGCAGTCCAGCGTCCAGTCGCGCGGGTTCGTGTCGCGCTCGTTGGCGGCGTTCTCGGCGGGGAGACCGAAGGAGTCCCAGCCCATCGGGTGGAGGACCGACTCGCCGCGCATGCGCTCGAAGCGGGCGTAGGCGTCGGTGATGGTGTAGTTGCGCACGTGGCCCATGTGGAGGTCCCCGGAGGTGTAGGGGAACATCGCGAGGACGTACTCGGGGTCCGTCGCGTCGTCGGGGATACGGAAGACCCCTTCCTCGGCCCAGGTGCGTTGCCACTCGGGTTCGATCGCTCGATGGTCGAACCCCCGTTCCCGGTCGCGCTGCGCTCCAGTCCCGGCAGTCATATCCCCACGTCGGACTGGGACACTGCTATAGCTTTCCCTTCAGTGGGATCGTGGGGCACGGACTGTCCAGACTACCTCGCTACTCGTCGGGTTCCAGATATGATGCCGTCGACTCGGCCACGCGGTCGACGAAGTCGTCGGTCACCGTTCCCTGAACACCGACGACGTGCAGGTCGTCTTTCAGCGTCGCGACGCTCCACGGGAGCACGAAACTCCGGTCGGGCGGCTCGCCGCGCTGCCACCCGTCACTCGGCACCCGGATGCTCTCGGCGTGGTGGGATTGCGTCGTCAGCGCCACTGCGATCGACTCCTCGTCCGCGTACGGCAGGGGAGGTCCCGACACGACCAGCCACGGTCGGGGGTTGTCAGTATCGGCGTTGAACGGGTCCGGCGCCCACACCACGGTCCCGCGGTCGACCACTGCCGATCAGTGCTCCCCGTCGTCAGTTCGGTCCCGGTCCTCTGTCTCGTCGGTGTGGTCTGGCGGATACACCGCCGTTTCCGCCCAGGCCGCGACCTCCTCGTCGGTGAATCCACCGTCGCGCTCGTCGGCCGTCGCTGCGCCGAGCGCACCCGCCGAAGCGACCGCGTGTTCCTCGTCGGCGATCGACCAGTACTCGCCGCGGTGGTCGACGAGGCCACGCTCTTCGAGGCGCGCGAGCGTCGGCCCGACGCTCCCTCGGGGCACGTCCACCGCCGCGACGACCTCCCGCTGTCGGAACGCCCGGTCCGCGTTCGCGAGCAGGAAGCGGTAGATGCGCCCTTGCGTCGTGTCCGGTGAGAGGTCCGGTCGCCCCTCCCCGTCCTCGATGGTCCGGAACTCGTCTTTCGATATCGGCATCCTGTATCGGTTTATATTCGATCGTATTAGAAGGTATCGGCGCTCGCGAGTATCGACTGCCGCCAACGCCGTGGCTTTAGGTCGGTGGCGTCCCTGCTCCCGCTATGCGCGTCGTCTCTCTACTCCCGTCAGCCACCGAGATCTGTTTCGCCCTCGGCATCGAACCCGTGGGGGTTTCCCACGAGTGCGACTGGCCGCCCGAAGCCGCCGAGAAGCCCGCGGTCAACCGCTCGCGAGTCGACCCCGACGCCAGCAGCGCCGAGATCAACGAACAGGTCGCACAGGCCGAAGCCGAGGGCGGCGTCTACGAGATCAAAGTCGACACGCTCGCCGATCTCGACCCCGACGTGGTCGTCACGCAGGGCGTCTGCGACGTCTGCGCCGTCGACACCCTGCTCGTGGAGGACGCCATCGCGCAGGCGGGGATCGACGCCGATGTCGTGACCAGCGACGTTCACAGCCTCGCGGACCTGTACGCCGACATCGAGCGCCTCGGTGCGGTGTTCGACCGCGAGGAGCGCGCCGCGGACCTCGTCGCGGACCTGCGCGAGCGCGTCGCGACGGTCGAGTCACGCATCTCCGAGGAGGTGGACGACCGGCCCAGCGTCGCGGTGTTCGACTGGCTCGACCCCGTGATGGTCGCGGGCCACTGGATCCCCGAACTCGTCGAACTCGCCGGCGGGACGTACCCGATGGCCGACCCCGGTGACCGCTCGACGCCCCGCGAGTGGGGTGCGGTTCGCGAGGCCGACCCCGACGTCGTCGTCGCCGCGCCCTGCGGGTTCGGGCTGGACCAGGCGCTCGACGCCCGCACGGACCTGACCGACCGCCACGGCTGGGCGGACCTGTCGGCCGTCGAGTCGGGCGACGTCTACGCGATGGACGGCCACCACTACGTCAACCGACCGGGCCCCCGACTCGTCGACACACTCGAACACCTCGCCGGTCTCTTGCACCCCGAGACTTTCGACGCGCCGCCCCGCGACGTGGCTCGCGCGCTCCCGACCGACCCGACCAGCGCCGACGGACCGCGGGCCTGAGCGGACCGACCGACCGGAACGGCCGCTGTCGTTGCTTACCGGTCGCTGTCGTTGCTTACTGATCGCTGTCGTTGCTTACTGTCGCCTAGTCGGTGCGTAGCTTAGTGTGACCGTCGCCAACCGGGGCTATGAGTATCGCCTGGCGGGTCGCCGGCGCCCTCGGTGGCGTCCTCGGACTGGGCTCGCTCTTCCAGCACTACGTCAGACTCACGGGCTCGGTCGCCGGCATCGAACTGGTCCGGGACGACCTCACCCTGTTCGACCTGGTGGACCTGGCGGAGCGAACCGACGGCGACCCGGAGTCGGTGCAGCTGCTGATCGTGGTGATAGCCATCGGGTCGGTGCTGGCGCTCGTCGGCGCGTTCGTCAGTGCCTCGCTCGCGGCGCTCGGTGGGATCGTGCAGGCTGTCGCCGCTGCCTGGTTCGCGCTCTCGATATCCGACATCGGCGGGACCGTACTGGGGATCGCCTCGGTCGAGTTCTCGTTCGAGACCGGCTTTTTCGTGCTCGTGCTCGCGGGTCTGTGCTCGCTCTCGGCGCTCGTGGTCGAGTGAGGAGGCGGGGCTCTGCGGACAGCGATCGGACGAAAAGTGGGCGACGAGAGCGCGCTGTCACACGATCAGACGGCGGCGAGTCCCACGTACAGGTTCGTCAAGACGACGGCGACACCGGCGCCGATGATCCCGAGGAACCAGACTCGCCAGCCGGGAACGCTCTCGACGACCGACCGACACTCCAGCAGGACGACGCCGGCGTACAACACCACGGCCGCTTTCAGCGCCACGACCAGCAGCGGCTCGTGGGTCAACAGGACTCTGATCCAGGGGTTTGCCTCCAGCGCGGGCCCCGCGTGGGCCGCCGCGACGAACGTCGATACCGCGTCTCCGAATCCCCAGATGACCACGACCGACAACACCAACTCGACGTAGCTCGGCTTCTCGAGTCTGATAGCGGTCAGGTCCAGCGCATCCGAGATCGTTTCTGCCTCTGACATCCGAATCCGGAACGGGCGTCGTCCCGATACCGTGTCTTGACGGACCCAGTATAAGTCTCACCGACAGAATATCATGGTTGATATCGGGGGTGGATAGAAATCGGAAGTGTGGACGTGGCTGAATCAGTCGCGACCGCAGACGGTACCGCGCCCGCGCTCAAGGCAGTGAGATGGAAGTGTGCGATCGCGGTTCCTGGTGGACTGAAAGGACGGGGCGTGCGAGGCGCTTGCGCCTCGACCGCGAACGGCGCTTGTCGCCGTGAGCGAGCGGGGCGAGGGCTTTCAGCGCCGAGGATCGACTGCGGTCGCGGTGGCGTCCGCAGTGGCGGTTGCTGTGACTCGTAGCGAACGCGTCGGAAAATCCTCTCCACGCCGTCGTCAACAGGTCCAAGACGGTGTGGCCGAAAGAGAGGCTGTGACCGACGACACACACTCTGACGGTGAGCCGCCGCCGGCGGAAGCCGTCGACGACACGCCGACAGTCACCTGCTCGCGCTGTGACCGCGCGTGGGACCTCGCGTACGAACTCGACGACCTCGGAGTCGGCAATCAGGCCGTCGAGCAGTTCGCGCTGGACCACCGGCGCCACACCGGCCACTTCCCCGACGACGTGGCGACTTGGCGCGCGGACTGTCGCAACTGTCCGGAGGGGTCGGAACATCTCGGCGAGCGCGCCGCGACGCGGTGGGCCGAAACGCACGCCCGGCACACGCGCCATGCCGTCGCGGTCCGCGGCGGGCCCGACGGGGAACCGACGGTCGTCGAGGATCCCGGTGGGTTATCGGAGCACTGACCGCCCGCAGAAGCGCCGCTACTCGTCGGGAACGTCGGGGTCGTCGCTCTCGGTTCTCGTCTTGTCGACGTCGAGGTCGCCGAAGTAGATGTCGGCGCCGTCCTGTGCGACCTTCTCGGCGAGGACGGCACACTTGACGCGCATGGGGGAGATGTCGACGCCGAGCATGTCGACGATGTCGTCGCGGTCCAGCTCGCGCAACTCGTCGACGGCCATACCGGCGAGTCGCTCCGAGAGCATGGAGGCCGAGGCCTGCGAGATGGCACAGCCGTCGCCGCGGAAGGCGACGCGCTCGACGGTCTCCTCGTCCTCGGAGAGGACGACATCCATCTCGATAGTGTCGCCACACATCGGGTTCTCGCCGACGTGGGTGAACGTGGCGTCCTCGATCTCGCCGTAATTCCGCGGGTTTTTGTAGTGATCGAGGATTTGCTGTCGGTACATGTCCGATCCACCGATGCCCATTGTTGGGTGAGTGTACGCGAGTCCGCCGGAAAAGGGTTCCGAGGGAGCCTCCCGCACGCTCGCGGCCGATTCCACGGTGGGTCACACGCCGCCTGGCGCGCGAGCGAGCGACTCGCGGCCAGCCACCCCTCGTCCGTCACGGATCGCGAACTGGTCGACCGTGCCGGCGGGCGTCGTCACGAAGCGAAAAAGTACACGGAAGATTATTACCCCTCGTTACAACAGTAAGGATAGGACACAGGGATATGTTTGACCGAGTCACTGATCTGTCGGAGAACCTGACTGGGGGGGCAGGCTCTTCGGGGGACGCCGACCCCGGCCCATTGGCCGACCTCCTCGACGACGACGAGCAACTCGCTCACGTTCTCGCCAACGGCGGTACTATCCAGTATACGAAAGACGGGCGCGAAACGACGGTCGAACCGAGCGACGACCACAACGCGTTCGTCCTCGTCACAGACTCGCGGATCCTCTTCGTCCTCGGGGACCAGCCCGAGGAGATCGAGATCGAGATCGAGATGACCGACCTGACGGCCAGCCACATCCGGAGCGGTCTCCTCAGCTCGAAACTGGTCGTCAAGACCGACGACGAATCCGTCGTCTTCGGCCCCGACGAGGGCGACCTGGAGGCCGCCGAGGACTTCATCGACCGTATCGGGGACTGCTGGGTGGACATGCAGACGGCGTTCGCGCAGGCTCGCGCCGAGATGACCGACTTCGAGGAGCGCTGCGCCAGCGGCAAGGACCCCCGCGAGATGGCCCTCAGCGCGAAGTCACACCTCTCGAAGGCCCGCCACGCCGCGACCCGCCAGGACGGGGCCCCGACCGACAAGATAAACGCCCGGATCGACAAGGTGGAGGTCGAACTCGAGCGGCGCCGCGTCGGCGCGTGGCTCGAACGAGCCGAGACGAACGTCGAGCGCGTCGGCGAGACACGCGACGGCGATTCGTGGGGCGACGACGCCCTGATCGCGCTCGTCGACGCCACCGAGGCGGTCGACCGCGCCCGCGAGACGGTCGAGGACTCGAACCACCCGCCCGAGGACGTCGAGGAGCGACTGGCGACGCTGAGCGACCGGGTCGACGCGCTCGCCGACGAGTTCGTCGCCGACGTCGAGACCGGTATCACCGAGGCGCGCGCGGCCGAGGACCCGCTCGAGGCCGCCGATCGCTGGGAGACGGTCGCCGACCGCTACCGGTCGGCACTCGACGCCGGCTGGGACGGCGTCGCCGACCGGTCGGCCGACGCACTGAAGTATCAGCTCACCTGGGTCGACGCCAAGCGCGTCGACGCGCTCGCCGAACACGCCCGCCAGCGCGAGCGCGAGGGTGACGAGTCCGACGACAGCGACCGCGCACAGGACTGCTTCGAGGACGCCGAGGAGTGGCTCGAACGCGCCATCGACCTCTCGCAGTCCCGCGACGTCGGCACCGAGGACGTGTTCGCGTCCGCGCTCGACCGCGTCGAGGAGAAGAAACTCGAACAGTCCGGCTGGGAGTTCGGCAAGGCGTAAACTACCCCACCCTACTCCCTGGGCGCTCCGCACCTCGGTCCTCGAGGGTGGGGCTTTGATGTGGACTCCCGGCAATCAGGCACCAGCAATCGGCTGGTGACTCTCGCCGTTCAACGTCCCACCATTTATACGCACGTCTACTGGTGCGTCTCCGCTCCCCGACTTGGGCGAGGACCGGAGTCTATGTGTTCGCTTCCGGGCGTACCGCATCCCAATATTCTTTGCGCCGTTGTAGTCGGCGTTCACTTCGTACCCGCATTTCTGGCAACAGAAGCGTTCTCCGCGGCGGTTGTTGTCGTGTGTGAACCCACAGTCCGTTCGAGAACAGCGTTGTGACGTGTGGTTCGGCTCGACCTGTTCCACGGAGATGTCGCGCTCAGGTGCCTTGTAGGAGACGTACTCGTAGAGCCGTCGAAACGCCCAAACGTGGTGCCACTCTGCCTGCGGAAGCCGCTCACGTATATCGGTCAGGTCCTCGAACACGATAACATCGCAGTCGTGTTCGACGGCTTCCGTGACGATCTCGTTGGCGACGGTGTGGATGTACTGTTTGCGCCACGCTTCTTCTCGCTTCCCGAGGCGACGCACGGCGTTGTGCGCGGCTTGTGTCCCGCGCTGTTGCAGCTCTCCCCGCCGTTTCTCGAACTCCCGGCACCAGTGATCGTAGTCGTCTCCCTGCCAGAAGCGTCCCGTTGAGGAGACGGCGAGGCTGTTGACGCCGAGGTCGATCCCGAGGACTGTTTGGTGCTCGGTATCTTCCGAAACCTCGGACGGATCGCCGTCTCCGTCGGAGTCGTACTTCCGGGTGGTAATGTGGAAGTAGAACTTGTCGTCCACTGCGTCGTACTGGAGTGTACTCGCTCGAAACTCAAACTCCTCAGACAGCACGTATTGCTCATATGGAGTGGGGCTGTCCGAGGGAAGTTCAAATTCGCACTCGACACGCCCGTTAACAGTCGAGAGCGAGACTTTGTTTCGATAGAACGTGGCGCTCCGTTTGTCGTACACCATACTCCATGACGTGAACTCCGGTTGGCTCACCCGTTTCTCTTGCTTCCACCGTTCGACACATCCGGTGACGGCTTGGACAGCGCGGCGGATGGCTTCTTGAACGAGGTTCGCGGTAAGTTCGGTTTCGTCGCGGAGGTCGTCATAGAGCGCGTTTCGTGCAGTCGTGTTGGCCGTGACGCACTCAGTGTAGGAGCGGTCGGACCAACAGAACTCGGCAGCACGGTTGGCACAATGAAGGAACTGCCGCGCGGATTCGTGGAGGTCATCGCGGCGCTCGTCGGGAACGACGAGTTTGACAGGTGCGGTACGCCGGACCTCTATATTTCAGACTAGTAGCTAACGGTTCTTAAACACTCGGGAGTCGGGCGGTCGTAGTATGCCGGTTGTATCGCACCATGTCGGTTTCCTCCCCGGCCTACTCGCTCACTACGTTCGCTCCTCGAGGCCGGAGGCTCCACCTCGAAAGTGCTGAACTGCCACCGCACGCCATCGTCTCTCCGTCTCGTCCACCAGTACCGCACGACCGGGCGGCGATCTCACGACTTGTGGCCAAACGTTCGGAATCTCCGGATCCCCGAAAACTACTTGGTATCATGATTGTTATTGACACACAAGGGTTGACAATGGCTCCAGAACTCGACGACCAGGGATTCGACTCGGCAACGAACAGGGGGGACGAGGGGGAGGCCGAGGTGGCCGGGGTTCTGGCGCGGTTGTGGACGCGGCGGCCGGTCAGCGGCCGACAGATCGAGGTCATCGACCGGTTGAGTTCGCTCGCCTCGAAGAGCGGGCTCGACGACTTCGACGTCCAGACGTGGCCGGACAAGGTCGTCTGCTCGGAACACACGCAACGCTCGGACGTCGTCCAGACCTACGAGACGGTCCGGACGTGGGCCGACGAACACGACCGGGAGATCGAACCGCCCTTCGAGCGGCGGACGGTCACTTCACTCGTCGGCCGGACCGAGGAGATACTCACGCTGCCTGTGCTCTGTCTGACCGTCTACGAGGACGGCGACCTCCGCGGCGTGTTCCCCAGTCGTGACAGCGACCGGACCTGCGAGATCATCGATTTCCTCGACGCCTTGGAGTCGACCGGCGACCTCGATGCAGTCGATGCTGTTCCTCCGACTGAGTGATCGCTACCGCTATTTTTCGCGGAAACTACGCCGGTCAAAACCCGCCCTACCGCCCCCCGCGGGACCGGATCGTCTCGGCGACGCGCTCCGGGTCGGACACGAACGCGATGGACGAGCGCGGTTCTCTGTCCGCCAGGGCGTCCTCGGGGGGGCTATCGTCCCGCTCGAAGGACACCGTTCCGGCGTCGAGCCACAGCGGACTTCCGAACGCCCCGCGCTCGACCGAGACGTCGCGGATGCGGTCGTACGGCACTGCCCACTGCGGTTCCCCGATGGCGCTGTCGTACGCTACCAGTTCGTCGTCGTAGAACCGGTACTCGACCCCACCGAGCGCGAGTCTCAGGTGTCCGACGCTCAGTACCGAGAGCATCGCGAGCAGGCCGAACACGAACGCGTTCACGACCAGAAAGAAGCTCACGGCCCCGCCGAGCAGCGCGACCAGCGAGAACAGGACCATGAACAGCAGACAGACGCGGAGACTGAGCCCGGCGCCGCTGATCTGCTCGTCGACAGCGAGACCGGCCACCAGCGCGTTGAGGACGCCCGCGGCGACCACCGACCTGGATGCCGGTGCGACCGTCTCGAAGGGCCTCCGGTCAGGGGTCGACGGCGGCGTGAGCACGACCGCCCCCTGTCCCGTGGATTTCGAGCGGAGCCACGAAATCACGCGGTCGTCGCCCGCCCCGATTTCGGAGCCCGGGGCCCCGGCCCCCGAGGTCTGATTCCCGGTCTCGGGACCGGTCCCGAATTTCGTGCGGGACACCCGAACAGCGTAGGCCACTCTGAGGCCGACGACGAGCAGCGCCACGGCCATCGCCCCACTCCGTGTGCTCTCGATGCCATTCTCCGCGACGAGCGACGCCGTGAAACCGGCGGCGACGTACAGCACCCCGCCGTAGAGGACGAACAGGCCCTGTCGCTTCCACGGGTTGACTGCGACCGGCGGCCGGCGCTCGTAGGCCCCCGTGGCGACGTGTTCCCGAAGCAGCAGCCACGACTTCGCCGCCGCCGCGACGGCCCCGGCGGCGAACAGGAACGGCGTGGCGGCGTTGCGCCAGAACGCTCCCGGGACACTGAGGGCCGCAACGAGCACCGTCGGAACGGATATCAGCGCCCCCCACCACAGCGTCGTCACCGCCACCGGGACGTTCTTCGGGTAGAGCGGAGGCAGTCGGTCGGTGAGGGTGACCGTCCCACGCTTGTGTTTCAACAGCCGAACGGGAAGCAGGATCCGCGCCGGGTCGATGTCTCTCGTCTGCCGTGCGAGCAACCGCTGTACGCCCACACGGCACATCAGGAACAGGAGGTCTATCCAGTACAGGACGGCGACAGCCACTATCGCCAGATACCCGTACGCGGCGGTCGAGGCCGCCGCCACCGCCTCGACACACAGCGCCGCGAGGACGACCCTGCGATTCCGACTCACGCGAACGCGACAGCCCCGCCCCTGCGGATGACGCGCTCACCCGTCTCGGTCGGCCGTGTGCGGTCCGTGCGACCGAGTCCGGGAACTGGCGTTTGGAAGCCGACACCGAGGCGACTGGACGCTGGCCCGCGCCCCGCGCCGGTGGGACGCTTCCGTCGCGTTCCGGCGGCGTCTCTCGACCGGGTTCGGGCGCGCAACCGATGACACTCACTCATCGGTTCGGTTGTTTCGCTCCTCGCGTCAAGAAATCCACGTCGCTGTATCAGGCTCGGAAACACCGGTTCGGGTCGGCTGTCCTGCTGTCTCTTCCAGGGCCGGAACTTCGCTGTTCAAACCTCCGCTGGAGTTTCTGCCGACGCGGACCACTCGCTGTCGCTCGCGGTGTGATGTCGGCAGGAAACGTCCGGACGGAGATGTGAACCGAGGCGAGAAATGCTCGCGTCGCTGCGCGTTCCTCGCGTGTTCAAATCTCCGCGCGGAGTTTCATCGACGCAGTCGCCTCGCTGTCGCTCGGCAGTCTGCGTCGACAGAAACGTCCGGACGGAGATTTGAACTCCGGTCCCTGGCTCCGCAAGCCAAGAGGATAGTCCACTACCCTACCCGGACTCATCTCTCCGTAGCGCGGAGGTAAGTAAAGGGGTTACGATCCGACCACCGAACGTCAAACACTCACTTGAACGTCCGCAACGGGCTTTATATCAGGGTACGACTGTTCTCCCATGAATCGACGACAGGCCCTCCGCGCGGTCTCGGCGGCCGGCGCGTTCGCCGTGGCGGGCTGTCTCGCCAGCGGCTCCGGCGACGACCCGACCGACACGCCCGGCGGGGACGCTGACGACGACCCGACCGCGTCCGATCGGCCCGCGGACACGCGCTCGGACGCCCAGACCCGCTCACCGACCGACGTGCATACCGCCCGGACCGACTGGTCGGACGGCACCGCCAGTTCGACCGACACCTCGGACGCCAGCCACGTCGACACCGTCGCCGGCACGCCGCCCGGTGACGGCGGCCCCTCCGCGACGCCGACCGCACCGACAGACAAAGCGTTCGAAGTCCTCGAGCGCGGCTGTGGCGGCCAGGACGACAGCGCCACCGTCTCCTTCGACGACGGCGTCACCGTCTCCGGTGCGATCTGGGGCAACGACGGCTGTTACACCGCGCGCCTCGTCGAGACGCGCTCGGGCGCCGACACGCTGACTGTCGTCGTCGAATCCGAACCCGAGGGCACTACTCCCCGCGCCTGCGTCGAGTGCATCTACCGGATCGACTACGAGGCCCGCTTCGCGTTCGCGGGGTCGGGCCCCGACGAGGTCGTCGTCGTCCACGTCCACGGCGACGAGCGAACGACGATCGAGACGACGCGACGGCGATGAACCGTCGGACCCTCCTGCTGTCGGCGGGCGGACTGGCTGCGACCGGCGGCGTCGCGGCGACGGGCGCGCTCGCCGCCGGCGAGTCGTTGCTCGGCGGTGGACCGACGACCACCGACGCCGTCGTCGAGGCGAAGTCGATCACCGGCCGCCGCGCGGACACCCGCTCCGGCCTGCTCCTCGCCCACCGCGGGACGCTCTCGGTCGACAGCGAGGCTCTGACCGGCGAGTTCGAGAGCTGGCGGGACGTCACCGTCGGCGACGACCTCCACGACCGCCTGCGGTTCGACTATCTCGACATCCAGTTCAACCTCCACCTCCGCACGGCCGAGCGTGGGCGCGGCGATTCCACCGGGACGGCCGAGGGACCGAACGCGTCCGAGGGTTCGAACGCGTCCGAGGCGGCGACGGTGACGGCCTACGAGGCGAGCCGCGCCGATTTCAACGCCGCGCAGGTCGGCGACCGCGTCTCCGCCCGACTGACCGACGACCGCGTGCCGCGGGTCGCGAGCCTCTCGGTCATCGACGACTGACCCGCTTTCTGCCTCGTCGCCCTCGACTTTATGACGGAAGCCGGGACCAGCCCGGGGTATGCGAGCGAGCAGCGACACGGGCCCGGGCCGACCGTCGCGGCGCGCGACCGACCGCGGCGTCGCGGCCGTCGGCGCTCGGGCGAAACCGACAGACCTGAACGGGATATATGGAGGCGTCTCGAGCGGCGGAGAAGGGCAACGGCAACGCTTAAGCGGCGAGCAACCATGACCCAGCCTAGACTAATGGGAGCTATCGAGGACGTCTACGAGGACCTCGAGACGGACGTCTCCGAGGAGGAGTTCAGGGAGGCCGTCGAGGAGAAAGTCGAGCAGATGGGCGGGCTCGCAGACGAGGAGACGGCCGCGATGCTCCTCGCGCACGAACTCAACGAGGGGGAAGTCGAGGCGATCGCGGACATCGAACCCGGCATGGACGAGGTGAAGTTCCTCGCGAAGGTCGTCTCAGTCGGCGAGTTGCGCACCTTCGAGCGCGACGGAGAAGACGAGGACGGCCGCGTCGTCAACGTCGACGCCGCCGACGAGACAGACAGCGTCCGACTGGCCTTCTGGGACGGGCAGGCCCAGTCTATCGTCGAGGGGCAACTCGAGGAAGGGCAGGTCCTCCGGATCAAGGGCCGCCCGAAGGACGGCTACAACGGGCTGGAAGTCTCCGTCGACAAGGCCGAACCCGACGACGACGCGGAGATCGACGTCGACCTCGGGGAGGGGTCGACCGTCGACGCGCTCCGGATGGGTCAGTCCGACGTCAACGTCCGCGGCATCGTCCTGGAGACCGACTCCATCCGCACCTTCGACCGCGACGACGGCTCCGAGGGGAGAGTCGCGAACTTCCTGCTGGGCGACGAGACCGGCCGCGTCAGGGTGACGCTGTGGGACGACCGCGCCGACCGCGCCGCGGAACTCTCGCCGGGCACGCCCGTCGAAGTCGTCGACGGCTACGTCCGCGAGCGCGAGGGCGATCTCGAACTCCACGTCGGCGACCACGGCGCCGTCGACGAAATCGACGAGGCCGTCGAGTTCACGCCCGAGACCGAACCGATCGGCGGCGTCGAGATGGACGAGACCGTCGACATCGGCGGCGTCGTGCGCTCGGCCGACCCCAAGCGCACCTTCGACCGCGACGACGGCTCCGAGGGACAGGTCCGCAACGTCAGAATCCAGGACGACTCCGGAGACATCCGCGTGGCGCTGTGGGGTGAGAAGGCGGACAAGGACATCGCGCCGGGCGACGAGGTGTTCGTCGCGGACGCGGAGATTCAGGACGGCTGGCAGGACGACCTCGAAGCGTCGGCGGGCTGGCAGTCGACTGTGGTCGTCCTCGACGAGAACACCGGTGCCGGCGCGACCGCGCCCGCCGCGGGCGGTGCGAGCGGCGGCAGCGGCGGGAACGCCGGCGGCGGGAGCGATGGCAGTTCCGCGGGTCTCGATGCGTTCACCGGCGACTCCGATGGCGGCTCGGGCGGATCGAGCGACGGTTCGGGTGGTGCGTCGGAGAGCGCGAGCGGTGCTGGCGGCTCCGCTGCGGCCGCGACCGCCGCGAGCGAGGAGCGGGAGTTCACGGGGACGGTCGTCCAGACGGGGAACCCGGTCATCCTCGACGACGGCGAGGAGACGATGCAGGTCGACACGGACGCGACGCTCACGCTCGGCCAGGAAGTCACCGCCCGCGGGCGGTTCGACGGTGACCGACTCGACGCCGAGGACGTGTTCTGACCGGAGGCGGCGTCCGCTGTCGTCCACCCGTTTGTCCGGGACGGTTCCGGATCCGATCCCTCGAACGGGATCCGGTGACCGAACGCCCGCCGCGTCGCGTCCGCACAGGCGCTTTCGGAAACGCTTAAGGCCGGAACAACCCGCGTGTGGTGTATGAGCGTCGAGTTACCGTTCGCGCCGGTGGACACGATCATCCGGCGCAACGCCGGGAACTTGCGGGTCAGCGCCGAGGCCGCCGAGGAACTCGCCCGCCGTATCCAGGACGAGGGCGCGCGCCTGGCGGCCCTGGCCGCCGAGGAGGCGACGGCCGACGGACGCAAGACCCTGATGGCCGCCGACTTCGGTGTCGACGAGTCCGGCGACAAAGACGCCCTCGAACTCCCCATCGCGCCGGTCGACCGGATCGCCCGGTTGGACATCGACGACTACCGCGTCTCGATGGACGCGCGCATCGCGCTGGCGGGGCAACTCGAGACCTACGCCGACACGGTCGCGGCCGCGGCGGCGGACCTGGCGCGCCACGCCGACCGCCGAACAGTCAAGGCCGAGGACGTCGAAGCCTACTTCGAACTGGAACAGTACTTCGAATGAACTTCGGCTACCGAGAGGTCTGTCTGGACCACGACACCGGTCGGCGACACCCGGAGAGTCCCGACCGACTGCGCGCAATCAGACAGGGTCTCTCGGAGTCCTACGGCGTCGAGTACGTCGCGGCCGACGACGCCAGTCGAGCGCAGGTCACCGCCGTCCACGACCCCGACTACGTCGACGAGTTCGAGGCTTTCTGTGCGGACGGCGGCGGCGACTGGGACACCGACACCGTCGCCGTCGAGGCGACGTGGGACGCTGCCCTCGCGAGCGCGGGGCTGGCCAACTGGGCCGCCCGCGCCGCGCTCGACGGTGCAGACGGCCGTGACACGCCGTTCGCCTTGGGGCGTCCGCCGGGCCACCACGCCGTCGGGGACGACGCGATGGGGTTTTGTTTCTTCAACAACGCCGCCGTCGCCGCCCAGCACGCCATCGACGACCGCGACGTCGACCGCGTCGCGATCTTCGACTGGGACGTCCACCACGGCAACGGCACGCAGGACATCTTCCTCGACCGTGAGGACGTCTTCTACGCCTCCGTCCACGAGGAGGGGCTCTACCCCGGGACGGGTGATCTCACCGAGATCGGAACCGGCGACGCAGAGGGGACGACGCTGAACGTCCCCTTCCCGCCGGGGACGTCGACGACGGGCTATCTCGCCGCCGTCGACGAACTGGTCTGTCCGGCCTTCGAGGCGTTCGACCCCGACCTCGTGTTGATCTCGGCGGGGTTCGACGCCCACGAACACGACCCCATCTCGCGGATGCGCGTCTCGACGGAGGGGTACGGCTGTCTCGCCGACCGGTTCCAGGCCTTCGCCGACCGGACCGACTGCGCGCTCGGGTTCGTCCTCGAGGGCGGCTACGGCCTCGATACGCTGACCGACAGCGTCCGGACGGTCCACGAGGTGTTCGACGGCTACGAGCCCGTCGAACCCGACGACGCGGTCCAGGAGAGCGCCCGCGAAGTCATCGAGGACGTGAAGACACAGGGGTTCGATCTGGCCGACCCGGTCGTGCCCGACGACGCTGACGGCCCGGCCGAAACCGATTCTGACGCCGACGGACCCGACGACGGGAGCGATTCGCGGCCGAACGCAGACAGCTGACCCGGTGGTGTGTCAGACTGTCACACGGCTGGCAGTTGTGTCAGGGCACGCAAGAAAACGTATAATTACCTGTGTTCGCAATAGGTAGGCTGGAGTGACTACATCTCGTGTGCTGCTGTACGCAAAGTGCCTGTCGTGATACAGAGGCAACGCTCGATTCACTGACGCCCAGTGCGAAGTTCGTCTACACGGTCCTCGACTACGAGGGCCCGCTGACTCAGAAGACGCTCGCCGAGGAGACCCGCCTCTCACAGCGCAGCGTCCGCACCGCACTCAGCGACCTGACCGACGAGGGCCTGGTCGAAGAGCGGATCTATCCGGCGGACGCTCGCCAGCGCCTCTACGCCGTCGACGACGACTGAGTCGAACCGCACCTGGCGCGACCCCGACTTTTTCGGACTCGCCCGCGCGCCGACGAGTCCCCCGACCGCACGGTCGATCCCGTTGATTTCGCCCGCTCTTTCCAGCGCTCGAAGTATTCCGTCGGACCGAACAGGTCAGAGTCGCGCACATCGTGAGTGGATGCAACCAGCGAGTGGATGCAGTCGACAAGCGGTGCAGTCGGTGCCTGAGAGGGATTCGCGCCGGCTCAGGGCTGGGGGTCGAGATACCGCGCGAGTTCGACGCCGAACTCGTCGGCCAGCGCCGCAGTGTCGTCGCCGACGAGCACCTCGTAGTCGCCGGCGAGCGCCTCCTCGATGCGGGCGCCCAGCGCCACGTCGCGGACGGCGTCGCTGTTGAGGAATTCTCGGGCCGTCTCGAACTCGCGCGGGCGCTCGACGACGTAGCGGTCGCCGTCGACGAAGGGCCCGTAGGTTCCCTCGTCCGGGATAGCGTCCGCGTAGGCGCCGTAGAACCCCTCGGCGTGGGTCCGGACGTCGACCGGCGGCCCCTCGTGGCGCTCGACGGCCGGCCGCCGGGCGACTTCGAGTTCGACGAACAGGACGGCCGTCTCGTCGGCGAAGGCCGCGTTCCGGAGCACGTCGAAGCCCCGCCGTTCGAGTTCGCCCGCCAGCCCGTCGATCGAACGTTCGAGTTGCGGATAGAGCTGGTCGTCGACGACGTCGGGCGCGTCGAAGCGCAGGGCGGCGGGCGTCGTCCCGCGCCGGTCGAAGGCCGCCCGGACCGTCGCGGCGTCGAGCGGGTCGGGGTCGGACGCGAAGAAGATGCCCTCGCGCGGGTCGGCGAGCAGTTCGCGAGCGTAGTGCTGGAGGCGCGCGACGCTCTCGGGCGAACACACCGCGGCGACGTTCCGGTCCGGATCCGTGGGGTCGATCACGACGAGCGGGTCCTCGAAGGTCTCCCGGCCGTGGTCCTCGGGATCGATCTCGACCGGCGGGTGCCAGTCCGCGGCCGCCGCGACGAACGGTCGGAAGCCGCCGTATTCGACGACGAACAGTTCGGTCAGGTAGCCCGAGAACCCCCTCGTTCGGAGATCGCTGCCGTAGACGCCGATGCCGTGGAGGAACTGCTTGGTGACTCGGACTTCGCCGGCCAGATCGCTGTCGATCCGCGCTTCGAGGTACTCCGTGTGGAAGGGCGTGCGGTCGACGGCCGACTGGATCGCCGTCGCGTCGCGGACGTCGTAGCAGGGAACCAGATCCACGTCGAACCCGTCGAAGGGGCCCTTGACGTAGGGGTGTTCGGCGTACTCCTCGTGGCCCTCGGGCAGGACCGCGTGGCCGACGTCGAGTCCGTACGTCTCGAGGTCCTCGCGCGGGAGGTCGGCGGGAAAGCGGACGAACAGGTCGATGTCGCGCTCGCCGGCCAGCCAGGTGTCCCGCGCCGTCGACCCGACGAGGACGATATCGGCCGCGACGGGCAGGTCGGCGACCGCCTCGCGAGCGCGTTCGCGGAGGGCGGTCTCGGCAGCGTCGAGGCGCGCCCGCTCGTCGGCGTCGGGGGTGACCCGCTCGCGGACGCGCTCTGTGACCGCGGCGAACTCGTCGCTCATACCCCCGCTTTCCGGGGCGGGCGTGAAAACGTGTCGGGTCGGGTGACGGGGTCGTGCGTGAGTCCGTCACGGGGCGGCGACAAAGCGAAACCCCTATCAAATAACTCCGGCTACGGGGAAGTGAGCCGCCGTAGCTCAGATGGTAGAGCACCTCGCTGTTAGGGCGCGTAGTTCCTCTGCGTGCCGCAGACACGAGGTAGTCCCAGGTTCGAGTCCTGGCGGCGGCGCTTCTCGTGGTGTCGCTTTCTCTAGTTGCGACTGCCCCACCAGCAGGACGATGGTAACCGGAACAGGCAGCGTGAAAGTCCCCTGATCGACGACAGAGACAGCGACTGCGAACAGCCTGAAAGCCCCCGGCCGCTCGTACCGCCGCGGCTCGCTGCGTGCCTCGTCGCTCGTTGCTCGCGGCAGAGCCGCTCGCATTCGAGGCGCTGCGCGCCTCGTACCCTCACTCCTGCGGTGCTTACTTCGCCGGGGCGGCGACGAGCGACCGGCCCCTTTCATTCCCGCCCGTATCGGCTGGTTCGACAGTCTGAGCGGGTGGGAATGAAAGGGGCGACGCGTTCGACCCGTCCCGGACGACGTAAGCACTGCAGCGAACGGAAGTGAGCGAAGCGCGCAGCGAGGCCCGGACGGTCGAACGCGTCGGGGCTTTCACGCTGTTGGCGGTGGCTGTGCAAGTCTTTCCTGCGGGGGCTTTCACGCTGTTGGCGGTGGCTGTGCAAGTCTTTCCTGCGGGGGCTTTCACGCTG
>Ga0207755_100139_pt1 | contig 49450 bp, 59 predicted proteins | sample A23P2SouthBayCA_FD_187734 | JGI IMG/M metagenome (GOLD analysis project Ga0207755, IMG submission 187734) | Aerobic enrichment media microbial communities from Bioluminiscent Bay, La Parguera, Puerto Rico - A23 P2 (SPAdes) | ecosystem: Environmental > Aquatic > Marine > Unclassified ...
TGGTCGTCATGGTACGGTTCGAGGCGCGCGCGCGACAGCACCTCGTAGGAGTCGCGCAGCGTCGCGAGCACGTCGTCGAAGACGTCCTCCGGGTCCGCGGTCACGTCCTCGCTCCGGGCCTTGATCGCGACGACGAGACGCCCGTCGTCGGCGAGGAACCGCCGGTTCTCCGCGGCGACCCGAGCCTGCCCGCGCGTCGCGACGTCCTGCACGATGCAGTCGACGTCGGATTCGACGACGTGCGCGTACGTCTCGGGCTTTCGGGCGTCCTTCAGGAGCGGGAAGCAGTTCGGGCGCGTCTCGCAGACGGAGAGCAGGTCGCGCGCCGACCGCGGCGCGAACTCAACCGCGTACGTCGGGCCCGCGAAGTCCGCGACGTGACTCACCGTCGTCCCGTTCGCCGCGCCGAGGTAGAGCACCGAATCGCCCCCGTCAAGTCCCGTCTCCAGTCCCTTCTCCAGCGTCGCGCCGAGCTTCGAGCGATGCGGGTTCCAGCGGCGCCACTCGCCGTCCGTGCGCTCGCCGTACTCCGCGCGGCCGCGCGTCGCGAGCGCCGGCCCGTCCCCGAAGTCGTGGCGTTCGACGCCCGCGGGGAGGGTCACTCGCCGTCACCTCCGGCGTGGCGCGCGCGAATCGTCTCGATGCGCTCGTCGAGTTCGCGCTCGACGTCGGGACGATAGTCCCCCGAGTAGTGGTCGATGCGCGCGCCGATGGTCAGCTTCCCCGCGAGCGCGCGCGCCGCCGACCCGCGCTCGTCGGGATGCGTCCCCCGGACGTACTCGTGCGTGTAGATGACGCCGTGCTTCGGCGACGGCGCGTTCCCGCGCAGGTGCGCGAACAGCGCGTCCTCCGCGCCCAGCACTTGCACCGTGCTCGACGACGTCTTCGCGAGCGCCTCCAGGCCGCCCGCCAGTTCCATCAGGCGCGCCGCCAGCACCGGCCCCGCCATCGACGCGAGGTTCGGCGCCACCGCCGGCACCTGTCGCTCCAGGAACTCGCGCGTCGCGTCGCGCTCGTCCGCGAGGTCACGCACGCGCCGAGCGAGCGAGACGACGCGTCGCTCCGCGTCCGACCCCGGGTCGCGCGCCGCGAGTTCGCGCGCGTACTCGACGCCCGTCCCCGGGTCGTCGTCTATCGCGCCCGCCCACTCCGAGAGGCGCTCCGCGAGCTCGTTCGTCGACGCCGTCAGGTCGTCCATCGCCCGGACCGCGTGCACGACCTGTCGGTCGCTCGCCCGCTCGCGCTCTCGCACCGCGCGACGCGTCGCCGCCACCGTCGCCTCGTGGAGCGCGTCGTAGTAGTCGTCCTCGTCCGCCGCGAACCCCGCGTCCACGGCCCGCGACGGCCAATCCGCCGGCGACTCGGCCTCGCCATCGCGGACGCGCGCCGCCGCCGCCTCGACGTCGTCCGCGTCGAGGGCCGCGAACCAGCCCGCGTCCCCCGCGGGTGTCTGCTCGGTCATACCGGACACTGGCGTCGCGGTCGTATAGGCGTTTTCAGAGACCGCAGAGCTTCGGCGCGGGAGCGCCTACGCGGGCGTGATCGCTCGGACGCGACCGACCGCGCCCGACTTCAGCTTCACTCTCGCGCCCCGCGGCTCCGCCTCGCCGAGAACCGCACCGACCTCGCCGACGATGGGTTCCGCGTCCGCCGACTGCGCTATCTCTACCGTCATCCCCGTCTCGAGCGCGCTCGGCTCCGGATAGTTCGGCGTCTCCGACATGGGCGGCGATATCGTCTCGTCCACCGAAAGGCGTGGCGGCCGACTTTTTGTACGGCGGCGACGTCTCGCGACCATGGACGACACGGCGGAGTCCGGGGCCGACGTCTCCGACCTCATGGACGACCTCGAAGCGCTCGAAGCGCACGTCGAGAGCGACGCCGGCCGCGAAGCCGTCGAGGAGGCGATGCAGACGGTGAGCGAACTCCGGGACGGCGGCGGGACGTTCGGGCGCGTCATCCGCGGGTTCGACCGCGCGGACGCCGCCGAGGCCGCCCTCGGGAGCGCGCTCTTCGCCATCCCGATGGTCGTCGAGGGCGGGACGCTCGACATCGGCGTCTACGTCGCGTCCCACGTCTGGACCTTCCTCGGAACCGTGCTCGCGACCGTCGCGCTGGTGTACGCCATCCTCTACGTCGCCGAGATACAGGACGTCCGCGTGAAAGACCCGATACTCGGACTCGTCCCGCGACGCCTCGCCGGCGTCGTCGCCATCTCCCTCGCCGTCACAGCGCTCCTCTTCACCGCCTGGGGCCAGGTCGACTGGACGGCCGACCCGTGGGTGTCCGCGTGCGTCGTCGCCGTCGCGTGGGCGCCCACCGCCGTCGGCGCCGCCCTCGGCGACATCGTCCCCGGCTCGTGAGCGAGAGCGTCCGCGTGCTCAGCCCCACGCCGCTCGCGGCTATCGCCGCTCGCATCTCTCCAGCCCTCGCTTCGTTCGGGCTGGATGTGCTCGCGCATCGCGCCTGCAGCGCTCCGCGCTCGCGAGACCGTTGGCCCTCGCTCGCTACCGCTCGCTCGGCCCCACGCCGCTCGCGTTTCCGTCGAACCCGCACTCCGTTCGGCTTCGACGTTAGTCGTCCGCGGGCGCTTCCGCGCTCCCCTCGGCGGCCGTCTCGACGGCCTCGCTCTCGAGGTACTCGTCGGCGTCGAGCGCGGCCTTCGAACCCATTCCGGCCGCGGTGACGGCCTGCTGGTAGTGGTAGTCGACGACGTCGCCCGCGCCGAAGATGCCGTCGACGTCGGTCTTCGTCTGCCCGCCGCCGTGGCCGCCCTGCGTGCGCAGGTAGCCCTCGTCGTCGAGTTCGACGCCGGTGTCTTCGAGGTAGGACGTGTTCGGCGTGTGGCCGATGGCGACGAAGAACGCGCCGACGTCGAGGCTGCGCGACTCGGTCGCGGGGTCGTCGAGCTTCGCCGTCGGGTGGCCCTCGGGGTTGTAGACCACGTCGACGGAGTCGACGCCGTCCTCCTGGCTCCCGTGAATCTCCGTCGCTTCGGTGTTCCAGAGGACTTCGATGTCGCCCGACTCGACCTTCTCCTGCACGCGGTTCTCCCAGTAGTCCTCGGCGCGGAGTTCGTCGCGCCGGTGGACGAGGTAGACGGTCTCCGCGAACTTCGTGAGGAAGACGGCCTCCTCCGCGGCGGCGTCGCCGCCGCCGACGACGACCATGTCCTCGCCGCGGAAGAACGCGCCGTCACAGGTCGCACACGTGGAGACGCCGTACCCCATCAGTTCGTCCTCGCCGGGGATACCGAGCGTGCGCGCGGAAGCGCCCGAGGCGGCGATGACGGCGTCGGCCGTGTAGACGTCGCCGTTCTCCAGCGTGACGCGGAACGGCCGGACGTCGTCGTCCACGTCCGCGATGATGCCGTGCTCGATTTCCGCGCCGAAGCGCTTCGCCTGCTCCTTCATGTCGTTCACGAGCGTCGCGCCGTTGATGCCCTCGGGGAACCCCGGGTAGTTGTCGACTTCGCTCGTGAGGGTGAGCTGTCCGCCCGGCTCGTCGCCCTCGAAGAGCAGCGGCTCGTTGTCCGAGCGCGCCGCGTAGATGCCCGCGGTGAGCGCCGCGATGCCCGTGCCGGCGACGATGAGCCGTCGGTGTTCGACGACGTCGCCGTCCGAACCGCCGTCCGCGGCGATGCCGAGCTTCTCGTCGAGTTCGCCGGTCGCGTCGAGCGCGGACGTGTCGTCCCAGCCGCCGATGAGTTCGTCGTCCACGAACACCTCGGGCGCCGTCTCGCGGCCGTTCGCGCGCTCCGTCATCTCCGCGAAGCGCTCCTCGTCGCCCGTGACGTTGTACGTCACGTAGTCGACGCCCTTGCTGTCGAAGAGGTCCTTCGCCTTCTCGCAGTACGGGCAGTCCGTCTTCGTGTATATCTCGACGTGCGGCTCGTCACTCATGCTCGGGAGTAGGGTATTCAGCGGTTTGTAGGTTGCGCTGACGGGGAACGCGGCCGGTGTCCGCGCGGGCTACGAGACGACGAACTCGAAGCGCGCGCCGCCCGACTCGCCGTCCGTCACCGACACCGTCCAGCCGTGCGCGCTCGCGACGTCCGCGACGATGGCGAGGCCGAACCCCGTCCCGTCGTCGGACGACGTCTCGCCGTAGTCGAAGATGTTCGCGCGCTCCTCGGGCGGGATGCCGGGGCCGTCGTCCGCGACGTAGAACCCGTCCTCGTCGTCGAGTCCGCCCACCGAGACGGCGACGTCCGCGCCGCCATGCTCCACCGCGTTCCGAAACAGGTTCTCGAAGAGCTGCGTCACCCGGCTCGGGTCGCCGACGGGCGCCGGCAGGTCGTCCGCGACGTCGAGGCCGGCGTCCGCCGTCTCGACGTGCCCCCACGCCGTCTGCGCGAGCGACGGGAGCGAGAGCGGTTCGCCGTCGTCCACGCACGTCTCGCCGCGCGCGAGCGTCAGGAGGTTCTCGACGAGGCGGTCGATACGCTCGTGAGCGTCCGAGACGCGCTCGAAGTGCTCGCGCTCGCCCGTGTCCCGCGCGAGTTCGAGGTAGCCCTCGGCGACCGAGAGCGGGTTCCGGAGGTCGTGCGCGACGACGCTCGCGAACCGATCGAGGCGCTCGTTCTGTCGCTGGAGTTCGGCCTCCCGGTCGGCGCGGGCGAGCGCGGCCATGACGCTCGCGCCGAGGATGGTGAACAGATCGATGGCGGTATCGTCGAACGCGGACGGGTCGGCCGACGCGGTGATGAGGAGGCCGCGGTCGCCGAGCGGCACGAGCAGTTCGCTCCGAACGTCCGTCTCCGCGTTGTACCGGCGTGGCTCGTCGTGGGCGTCGTCCACGACTCGTATCTCGCCGGACTCGAACGCGTCCCACGCGATCCCCTCGCCGCGCTCGAATCGGGGGGACGCGCCGACGAGTTCGACCGCCGCGGCCGTCTGGTCGACCGGAACGAGTGCGTCCGCACGCTCGTCGTATCGCCACCCGGCGGCGACGTCGAATCCGAGGACGGTGACGGCGGTCGCGAGCGCGATGTCGAAGATGTCCTCGGGCGTGGACGCGACGGCGAGGCGCTGGGCGGTCCGCTGGAGCGTCCGCAATCCGGTCTCGATTCGCTTCTGCTCGCTGATGTCGTCGAGCACGGCGAGGACGCTCTCCACCCGGCCGTTCTCGTCCTCGACCGGCGCGACGGAGAGGAGGACGTCGAGCGTCGCGCCGTCCTGTCGCTGGCGGCGCACCTCCTTCCCGTGGATGCGCTCGCCCGAGAGCGCGCGGCGGCGGTGGGTCGCGAACTCGTCGCGTTCGGACTCGGGCACCATCGGCGCGAACCGGCCGACGGCCTCGTCGCTCGACCATCCGAACATCTCCTCGGCGCCGCGGTTCCATCGCAGCACTCGACCGTCCGCGTCGAGTTCGATGATGGTCTGCGGGGCCGCGTCGAGGATGGCCTCGAGGTGGCGCGCGGACGCTCTCGCGTCGCTGGCCGAGTCCGAGTCTCCGGTCACGTCCTCGAAACGTATGCGCGGTATCCTACGTAAGTGTTCCCCAGGTGGCGAACGCGCGACGCGGGCGACGACAGGGTTTAGCGGGCGAGCGTTCGAGACACCGGTATGCCCGCGGACCTCGCGGAGAAGACGGATCGCTACGAGGGACTGCTCGCCGACGCGCTGGACGCCGCGGAACCGGTGGCGCCCGCGGGAACGCCGCTCGCGGAAGCCGCGGACGAGTACGAGGAGATGGCGCGCTCCTACCTGGAGGACGGCCGGCACTTCCGCGCGAACGACGACCCGGTGAACGCGCTCGCGTCGTTCAGCTACGGGCACGCGTGGCTGGACGCGGGCGCGCGCATCGGCCTGTTCGACGTGCCGAGCGAGGGGCACCTGTTCACGGTCTGACGGCCGCCACGCGTATCCGGCCGGCGGCGCTCTCTCCGCCCGTCATGCAGCACGACGAGTTCGTCGGCGACGTCCAGCACCGTCTCGAACTCGCGTCGCGCGGGGAGGCGATTCGCGCGACGCGCGCCGTCCTGACCACCCTCGGGGAGCGCTTGCAGGCCGACGAGGCCGCGGACCTCGCCGGACCGCTCCCGCTCGAAATCGACCGCTTCCTCCACGAGGCCGACTCGGGACAGCTATTCGACTATCCGGCGTTCGTCGAGCGCGTCGCACAGCGCGCCCGCGTCGAGGAGGCGGACGCCGCGTTCCACGCGAAAGTCGTCCTCGACGTCGTGGAGGACGCGGTGCCCGCGTCGGAGCTCGACGACGTCACGGCCCAACTCCCCGACGAGTACGACGAACTGTTCGAACTGGTCGGCGACGACGGCTACTACTGACGCCGTCCGCCAGTAACCTTTTTTCGTCGGCCGGTGCACGGGTGAGGTATGCCGAACGAGGCCTACGTTCAGTTGCTCTGCCCCGACTGCAGCAAGCACTGGGAAGAGACGCCGACAGACCTCCCGACGCCGGAGAAGAACTTCGACTGCCCGGGCTGCGGGGCGACCTATCGGACGAGCGAGTTCATGCGGACGGAGCGCGACCTGGAGAACCTGAAGCAGCTACAGTCCTAGGGGAGCGAGGTGCGCGCGCCGCAGGCGTCGCACTTCAACTCGGTGACGTCGTCGCGGTGGACGAGTTTGGTGTCCGGGAGTCCGCACTCGGGGCAGGTGACGTACGTGTCGACGTACTCGTCGAGCGCCTCCGCGATGCGGTCCCGCGAGAAGTCCCCGGTGAGGCGCGCGCGTCCGTTCTCGTCGATCTGAGCGGCCGTTCCGAGGTCGTTCTGGATGAACTGGAGGACGTGACGCTGGCTCCGGTCGAGGCGTTCGAGCGTCGCCTGGAAGTTCTCGTAGACGGTGAAGTTCCCCTCCGTTCGGACCGTCGGGTCGGGGACGTCGAAGCGCGACGCTTCGGCCTGTCGCTCCGACGACTCGGCCATCGCGCGTTCGAGGTTCTCGTCGTATCCCATGGGCGAATATTATTCGATGGTCGCGTAAAAGCGTTTCAGACCCGACGCGATCTCGTATTCGGACGTGACAGCGCCCGAGAGACTGTGTGGCAACGGTTATCAAGATAATACTATAACCCTCCGGGCGATAGAGAGTGCTGTCATGAAGAAACAGGAGCTCATCCACCTTCACGGGCTTCTCGCAGAGGTAGGCAACTACTACGCCGAGTGCGAAGGCGACGTTTCGCTGGCGCTCGACGAGTACGAGGAACTGGGAATCCGACCGACATCGATCCACAAGTCGAAGACCGACCACAAGGCGGCTGTTTTCGCCCTGGCCGACGGCATCACGTCCACGATGGACTCCGAGACGAGCACGGAGAAAGTCGCGGCCCAGGCCGACTGAGACCTCGAACGCGCGTTCGAGCACCGTACCTAACCGCGTAGCGACCGCGCCGTCCCGACCACGTCGAGCACGCCCGGGAGCGACGGCCACACCGACACGCTTTGGCGCGCGCGCCGCGAACCGGACGTGATGCGAACGGGCTCGATCCCACTCGACGGCCTCGCTGGCGGCCTCGACCTCGCGACGACCATCGAGAGCGGACAGACCTACCTCTGGACGCGCGACGACGGCGAGACGTACGCCACCGCACCGGCCCCGGACGCCTGGTACAGCACCGTCGTCGACGGCGACGTGGTGCGCGCGCGACGCCGCGACGACGCCATCGAGTGGGAGAGCACCACGGACGCCGACTCCCTCCTCCACGAGCTCCTGCGCCTCGACGACGACCTGCCCGCGATCCGCGACGCCGCCGCGGACGACCCGCTCGTCGCGGACGCGTACGAGCGCCACGCCGGGATGCGAATCGTCGACGACCCCTTCTTCGGCTGTCTCGTCTCCTTCATCTGCTCCGCGCAGATGCGCGTCGAACGCATCTTCGAGATGCAGGCCAGCCTCCGCGAGGCGTACGGCGAGTCGGTCACGGCCGACGGCCGGACGTATCGCGCCACGCCCACGCCCGACGCCCTCGCGGCCGCGACCGAAGCGGACCTCCGCGAACTCGGCCTCGGCTACCGCGCCCCCTACGTCAAGCGGAGCGCCGAACTCGTCGCGAGCGGCGACCTCACCGAGTCCGACGTCCGTCGCGACGACCTCGAAGCGGCCCGCGACGCCCTCAAGGGGTTCGTCGGCGTCGGCGACAAGGTCGCGGACTGCGTCGCGCTCTTCTCGCTCGGCCACCTCGACGCCGTCCCGCTCGACACGTGGATCCAGTCCGCCATCGAAGAGCACTATCCGGACTGCGCGCGCGACTCCTACGCCGAGACGTCCCGCGCCATCCGCGAGCGCTTCGGGCCGAACGCGGGCTACACCCAGACGTACGTCTTCCACCACCTCCGAACGGGCGCGTAGCGAACTTTTAGGGCGGCGGCGGTCGAATCCTCGCGCATGAGCGAGCGAACGCGCGCGCACGTCTTCGTCAGCGGCACCGTCCAAGGCGTCTACTATCGGGCGACGACGCGCGAGCGAGCGGACGAGCACGGCGTCGGCGGCTGGGTTCGGAACCTCGACGACGGCCGCGTGGAAGCGGTCTTCGAGGGGCCCGCGGACGCCGTCGAGTCGATGGTCGAGTGGTGCCGCGACGGCAGCCCCGCCGCCACCGTCGCGGACGTGGACGTGACCTACGAGGACCCCGAGGGCGTCGAGACGTTCGATATCCGGCGCTGAGCGGGCGGCCGCGCCGCGCGGATGGCGCGCGGCCACGGGCAGCGGCCGGCCGGCGCGGCCGTCGGGGGCGCCAATGTTTTAGGGCGGTTCGGCCGAACTCGAACGCGTGACTATCTCCGCAGCACGCATGGCGGCCGTGGACCGGAACGCGGCCGCGCTCGGCGTGTCGACGAAACAGCTGATGGAGTCGAGCGGGAACGCGGTGGCGCGCGCGGTGCGGTCCGTCGCGGACGCGGGCGACGAGGTGGTCGTGCTCGCCGGCCGCGGGAACAACGGCGGGGACGCGTTCGTCGCGGCGCGCTTCCTCGACGAGTACGAGGTGTCCGTCCGCCTCCTCGGGCGGCCGGAGACCATCACGACCGACATCGCGCGGGCGAACTGGGACGCCCTGCGGGAGGCGGAGATTCCGGCGGAGCGCGTGCTGGACTCGCAGGCGTTGGACGTCGGCGACCCGGATCTGATCGTGGACGGCGTGCTCGGGACGGGCGTGACGGGCGCACCCCGCGAACCCGAACGGTCCGCGATCGTCGCGGCGAACGAGGCGGACGCGACGGTCGTGTCGGTGGACGTCCCGTCGGGGATGGACGCCGACACGGGCGACGTCGCGGACGTCGCCGTCGAGGCCGATTCGGTCGTCACCTTCCACGACCTGAAGCCCGGGCTGGAGGGCCGCGAGGACGTGACGGTGGCGGACATCGGCATCCCCGCGGCCGCCGAGCGGTTCGTCGGCCCCGGCGACCTCCTGTCGCTCTCGCGCGACCCGCAGGCGCACAAGGGCGACTTCGGGCGCGTGATGGTCGTCGGCGGCGGCCCGTACACGGGCGCGCCGGCGCTCTGCGCGCAGGCGGCGCTCCGCGCGGGCGCGGACCTCGCGTACGTCGCGTGCCCGGAGACGATAGCGGAGACCGTCCAGGGCTACGCGGAGGACCTCATCGTCGAACCGTACGCGGGCGACCGCTTGCGTCCGCGGCACGTCGAGAACCTGCTCGCGGACGCCGACGGCCGCGACGTCGTCGTCCTCGGACCCGGCCTCGGCGACGACGAGGACACGCTCGACGCCGTGCGGGCGTTCCTCGCCGACTACGACGGGACCGCGGTGGTGGACGCGGACGCCCTCCAGGTCGTCCCCGACGTGGACACCGACGCGGCCCTCGTCTGCACGCCCCACCAGGGCGAACTCGCCGCGATGGGCGGGCCGCGCCGCGAGGACTGGACGGCGCGCGCGACGCTCGTCTCCGAGTTCGCCGCGGACCTCGACGTGACGCTCCTCGTGAAGGGCGCGTACGACGTCGTCTCCGACGGCGAGACGACGCGCGTGAACCGCACGGGCAACCCCGGCATGACCGTCGGCGGCACCGGGGACGTCCTCGCGGGTATCACGGGCGCGCTCGCGTCCACGCAGGACCCCGTCGAGGCCGCGTCCATCGCCGCGTACGCGAACGGCCGCGCCGGGGACGCCGTCGTCGAGGAGAACGGCTACGGCCTGCTCGCGTCCGACCTGCTCGCCGAGATTCCGCGCGCGCTCTGGGGGGAGCGATGAGCGACGACGACCTCACGCACACGACCGAGGACGGCGACGTGCAGATGGTGGACGTCGGCGACAAGCCGGACACCGCGCGGCGCGCCGTCGCGCGCGGACGCATCCGCCTCACCGAATCGACGGTCGCGGCGATCCGCGCGGACGAGATCGGGAAGGGGGACGTGCTCGCGACGGCGCGCGTCGGCGCGATACAGGCCGTCAAGCACACGTGGGAGACGATTCCGATGTGCCACCAGATTCCGATCACGAACGTCGAGACCGACTTCTCGGTCGACCAGGACGCCGTGACTCTCGACGTCGCCGTGGAGACCACCGGGAAGACCGGCTGTGAGATGGAAGCCCTCGAAGGCGTGACGACGGGGTTGAACGTCGTCTGGGACATGGTCAAAGCCGCCGAGAAGGACGCGGACGGCCAGTACCCGCAGACCGCCATCGAGGACGTGCGCGTCGTCGAGAAGGAGAAACGCGCCCGCTAGACCGTCGCCGGGTCGTCCCGGCCGCCGTCGAGGCAGTACCACGCGAGCGCGAGCGCGCCGAGCGAGAGCAGCGGCGTCACCCACGGGAGCGGTCCGGGCGAGGACGCGCGCAGGTGCGGGTAGAGGCCGAACGCGTAGTCCGCGACGTCGTTCGCGGCGAACCAGAGCGCCGTGACCGCGAGCGCGAACTTGCTCGTGCGGCCGTAGTACGGGAGGAGGAACGCCTCCCCGACCATCACGAGGTGCGTGAAGAGGATGCCCCAGTAGCTCCAGACGTCCGGATAGTAGAGCCCGAAGTAGTAGTTGAGCGTGAACGCCGTCCAGACGCCGTACTTCACCATCGACGCGAACGCCACCGTCGTGAGCGCGTCGAGGAACGGCGAGGCGGGATAGCGATGCCGGCCCACGCCCCAGAGGGTGAGGAGGCTCGCCGTCATCCAGAACAGGGAGAGCGGGCTGTCGATGACGAGCGGCCAGACGAGCACGAGCGTCTCCCGCATCTGCGGGAGGTAGAAGTTCAGGCCGACGAGGATGCCGACGGCGTTCACCACGAGGAGGAGGAACCGCGACACCTCGAAGTCGAGATAGGGCGCGGCGATCCGCTCCGGAATCGGAGTCCGCATACCCGCGCTACGGCGGGGGGTATTGTATGTCTTCTCAGGCGGAGGCGAGGTCGCTCGCCTTCGAGCGGGACTGCTCGACGACCTTCGGGCGCGCCTCGAACTCGAGGACGACCTCCTCGTCGCCGTACGTGACGTCCTCGACGTGCGCGTTGTCGTGCACCCACGAGACGACGCTCATCGTCTCCTCCGTCATCGGGAGGACGAGGCGCTCGCGCTCCCGAACCGGGAGCGACGCCTTCACGCGCTCGCGGAGGTCGTCAAGTCCCAGCTCCTCGACGGCGCTCACGGCGACCGGATTCGGCGCGAGCGCGGAGAGCGCCTCGCGCTTCTCGGCCAGTTCGTCCTCGGGCACCCGATCCGTCTTGTTGAACACCGTGACGATGGGCGCCTCGTTGCGCTCGTAGAGCGTGTCGTGAGAGGTCGCGAGTTTCTCCCGTATCGCCTCTACCGGCTCGCTCGCGTCCACGACGAGCAGGACGAGGTCCGCCTGATAGACCGAGTCGAGCGTGGACTTGAACGACTCCACGAGCCAGTGCGGCAGGTCGCTTATGAATCCGACCGTGTCTGTGAGGAGGACGTCCCGGCCGTCCACGGCCATCCGGCGCGTCGTCGTCCCGAGCGTCGTGAACAACTCGTCGCGGGACTCCGCCGTCGTGTCGAGGTCCGGATGCAGGTCCTCGTTCTCGTCCAGATCCAGGTCCTCGGCGAGCGCGCGCATCAGCGTCGACTTCCCCGCGCTCGTGTAGCCCGCGAGCGCCACGAGGTCGAACCCGGACTCGCGGCGGCGCTCGCGTCGCTGGCGCTCGGTCGTCTCGATGGATTCGAGCTCGTCGCGGATGCGCGAAATCTGGGCCTTGATGTCCTTCTCGCGCGACTCGTCGTACTCACCGAGCCCCATGAACCCCGGGCGTTCGTCGCGCTTCGCCAGACTCGCCTTCGCCTCCGCGCGCGGGAGCTCGTACCGCAGCTCCGCGAGTTCGACCTGGAGTTGGGCCTTCCGCGTCTGCGCGCGCTGCCCGAATATCTCGAGGATGAGCGTGAACCGATCCATCACCTCGACGCCGGCCGGGAGGTGGTCGCCGAGGTTGAACCGCTGATAGGGGCCGAGTCGGTTGTCGAAGACGACGGTGGTCGCGCCCGTCGCTGCGACCGCCTCCGCCAACTCCGCGACCTTCCCCTCGCCCAGCTGGAGCGCGGGGTCGGCCGTTCGGCTCTGCGTCACCTCGCCCGCCACCTCGTAGCCGGCGGCGCGGACGAGCGCGCGGATTTCGTCCGTGTTCGGCGTGCCGTCGTCGACGCGCTTCGCGACGACCGCCGAACCGTTGGGTGCGCCTGTCACTCGTACGCGCGTACGGCCCGAATCCACTTAAGCCCAAGCCGTGGCCCGCCCGCCGCCCCCGTCTAGTCGTGGACGCGCCACGTGAAGATGCTCTCCGCGACGTAGTTCACGACGAATCCGACGCCGATGCCGATGACGTTCGCCGCGATGTACCAGACGCCGAAGTAGGTGTTCAGGACGTAGAGCGTCCCGAGACCGACCGCGAGGCCGCCGAGACGGAGGACGTTCGAGCGGACGAGACGCCGCCAGACGCTCCCGCCGCCGTCGAACTCGGGGAACGTCCAGCGGTCGTTGATCAGGAACATCGTGACGATTGAGAGCTCCTTCGAGACGGCACCGCCGGCGACGGGCGGGAACGCGGCGAACTCCACGAGGAGGAAGAGCACGGCGTTGTCGATGAGGGCGCCACACACCCCGACGGAGAGGAACTTCCCGAGTCGCGCCGCCGCGAGCAGCGACCCGACCGTCCCTCTCAGACCCTGGCTCATCGGACGAACCTACCGGAATCGCGGGGAAATGCGTTTCGATGCCGCACACCGCGCTCGCGCCTCCACAAGAGTCTTGCCCGCCGCCGCCCACCCTCCCCCATGGCCTTCGACATCAACCCCCAGCAACTCGGCCTGCAACTCGGTTCCGGGGCCGTCATCGGCGGCATCGTCGGGTTCGCCGCGAAGAAGGTCGCGAAGCTCATCGCGGTGCTCGTCGGCATCGAGCTCGCGCTCTTCGCGTTCCTCGAATCGCGCGGCATCCTCACCGTCAAGTGGGACCGACTCACCGCCGGCCTCGTGCAGGCGAGCCAGGACGCCGCCGCCCAGACCCCGCCCTCGTGGCTGATGACCATCCTCTCCACGCTCTCCGTCTCCGCCGGCTTCACCGGCGGCTTCCTCGTCGGCTTCCGGAAGGGATAGGCCCGTCAGCGCGTGTTGATCTCGTCCTTGTCCTTGATGACGCGCGTCTCGCCCTCGCCGCTCGTGAGCTCCGCGACGAGGTCGTAGAGGTCGTTTCGCATCCCCGCCGGGAACGTCAGCACGCCGACCCAGGAGCCGTCGCTCTGCCACTCCTCGCGTTCGAGTTCGCCGAACTCGCGGACCTGCGCCTGCCCGGAGCCCGCGTGCTCCGCGGGCAGTTGGACCGCCACCGTCACCTCCTCGAAGCGAATGGGGATGACGGGTCGGAGCGCGTCGAGGGCGTCGTCCACCTGCGCCTCCACCGGCTCCATCGGGTCGACGGTGAATCCCGCCTGCTCCAGGGCGGACTCGATGCGCTCGGGCGGATGCGGCGCGTTGTCCATCTGCGGGTTCACGGCGTTGCGCGCGATGGTGTTGACGAGCTGTTTTCGCTTTCGCTCCTGCATCTCCTTTCGCTGCTCGGCCGTGATCTGGATCTCCCCGCGCTCGACGACTTCGGGGATTATCTCCATCGGGTCGGTCGTCCCGAACACCTCCTCCAGGTCGGCCTCAGCGGGCCGGTCCCCGCGCGAGGCGTTCTCGAAGACGTCGCGAGCCGCGATGACGTCCTCGAGTTCGCCGTCGAACTCCCCGCGCTTCATCGCGAGCGCCGCGTCCGGATCGATGAGCACCTCGAAGCGCTCCCCGTGGGACTCCAGGCGAGCCGTCACGGCCTCGTCGAGAGATATCATACCACCGGCTTGGACGGGGGGAGTGAAAGGCCTTTCCGGCACGTCGTCGCATCGCGACGACGGAACGCGCGAGCGGGGAGCGACGCGACCCGCGAGCCACGCATCGCGACGACGGAACGCGCGAGCGGGGAGCGACAAAGCGACGGCTGGCCGGGCGAAAACGGGTGAGAATCGGCGGCCGAGGCGGCCGGACGGGGTGGGTCGTTACTCCGCGGACTCGTCCTCGCCGTCCTCGTCCTCGTCGGCGAGCAGGTCGTTGGCGACGAGGTACTCCTCGATCTCGTCGTCGGTGAGCTCGATGAAGCTCTCCGTCTCCGCGTCGACGGTGGCGACGCCGAGGCCCTTCGGGGTGAGGCCCTCCTCGTGGGTCTGCCCGAGGCCGGTGAGCGCGAGGCCGACGGCCTCGTCGAGGGCGAGCTCCTCGCTGTAGTTGTCCTCGAGGTGCTGCTGGATGTCGTCGCGGCCGGAGCCGATGGCGAGCGCCTTCCACTCGTTCGGCGTGCCGGACGGGTCCGTCTCGTAGAGGCGGGGTTCGCCGTTCTCGATGCCGCCGATGATGAGCGCGACGCCGAACGGGCGCGCGCCCCCGACCTGCGTGTACTGCTGGATGTGGTCGGTGATGTCCTTCGTGAGGCCTTCGACGCCGATCGGCTCGTCGTAGCGCACGCGGTTGACCTGCGCGTCGCGGCGCGCGAAGTCGATGAGCTGACGCGCGTCGGCGACGTGGCCGGCGGACGCGATGCCGATGTGGTCGTCGGCCTTGTGAATCTTCTCGACGCTCGTCTCCTCCATCAGGGGGGAGCGGATGCGCTTGTCGACGACGAACGCGACGCCGTCCTTCGCGCGAACGCCGATGGACGCCGAGCCGCGCTTGACGGCTTCACGCGCGTACTCGACCTGGTAGAGTCGGCCGTCCGGCGAGAAGATAGTGATACCTCGGTCGTACGCCTGCTGTTGGGCTTGACCCTGCATGTTGTGTCACTCCAGATCAGAGCGAGTCGCGCCCACGAAGCCACCGCCGACGTCGACGTCGACGAGGCCGTCACGGCCGACGGCCCGTCGGGTGGCGTTCCTGAACACGACGTCTTCCTCTACCGAATCGTGGCCCTCTCGTCCTAAATACCTTTCCTCACCGGCACGGACCGTGCCCGAGACGCCTCGTACGTGGACGCCCACCGGGTCGTCGCGCACCGCGCTCACGCACGCGAGCGCCGCGCGCGCCTCCGAGACGTGCTCGCGGCGCGCCCGCACGACTGCTTCGCCCTCGCCGTCGCCGAACTCGTAGGCCATCACGCGCAGGTCCGCGTCCGCGCTCGCGACGTCCCCGAGGAGGTTCTGCGCGGCGAACCAGACGCTCCGCTGGAAGTCCCGGCGGTCGACGTCCGCGTCCGGCCACGCCTCGATGCCGACGAAGAGGTAGCGCCAGCGCGGCCGCAGGTGCTTCGGGAGGTGCTTCACGGGTCGTCCTCGTGCGGGCCGCGTTCGATGCCGGGCGCGACGAAGTCGGGGTCGCGCCGGTGTCGGTTCCGCGCCGCGAGCGCGCCCCATTCGGCGAGTCCGGCTTCGATCTGGTCGCCGTCGAAGCCGACGGCCTCGCCGACGGCGCGGAGGTCGCGGGGCGCGCGGAGTTCGAGGTGACTGCGCGGCGTCCCGGTGACGACGTACGGCGCGTCGTACTGCTCGACGAGTTCGCGTAGCTTCCGCAGGTCGCGGAGCGCCTGCACGCGCGGCCCGCCGGACTCGCGCAGGACGGCCGCGAGGTCGAACTCGATGCGGACGCCGTGGTCCGCGGCGGCGCGCACGACGACGTGGTTCACGTCCCCGCGGCCCGCCATCGGCTTCGAGAGCACGTCCGCGCGCTCCTCCTCCGCGGCGAAGCGGTTGAGTTCGGGCGACCCGCCGCGGACGAGCAGGAGCGTGCACGCGTCGCGCGCGCTCTTCACGCGCCCGCTCACGTCCGTCGGGTCGTCCCCGACGAGCACGCGCGCGTCCACGGCGTCCACGCCGAACTCGTCGGCGACGGCCGCGGCGTCGAACGCCGGGTCGGCGGACGGGGCGTTCCGGACGACGAGTCCGTCGTAGCCCTGTCTGGCGGCCGTCGCGGCGAACCGACGGACCGTGCTCTCGCCGTCCGGCACCGCCGTGACCGCCTCGTACATACCCTCGCGTACGACCGCGCGCCGGTAAAACGCGTGCGGTTCGGGGCGCCGGTGGGGCTTATGCCGACCGCGCGCGAAGGAGTACGCTATGAGCGACATCTCGCCGAAAGAAGTCGACTGGGATCACCCCGAAGTCTGCCCGTGGTGCGGCGCCGACGTCGAGGACGGCGGCGCGGGCTTCATGAACCACATCGAGGAGAGCGCGTCGTGCAAGGAGGCCTTCGAGGCGTGGCGCGAGAACGTAGCCGGGGACGTCGGCGGCGAGTGGTCGGGCTGATCTAGAGCGCTTCGCGGGCGTTCTCCACCGCCGCCTCGCGGGTCGCCGGATACGCCTCCACCTTCGCCCGGAACGAGATTCCCTCCCCGAGTTCCGCCGACCCCTGATAGGCCGCCTGCTTGTCGAGATGCGCCATGAACGCGTTGTTCTCGTTCACGCGCTCGTCCAACTCCTCGCGGAGGCGCGTCACGTCCGCGCCCTCGCGGAGGCGTTCGAGGACGTGGCGCATCCCGTCCGCGTTCTCCACGCGCGCCGACAGCACGACGATGCGGTCCCCGTGGTGGCCCGTGGACTCCACGCGCGATACCTCGAAGTCCTCCGGGAGGAAGTGCCGGAGCGCCGCCTCGACGCGCTTCTCGTCCTCCGTATCGTAACAGAACGTCCGCAAGTCGATGTAGTGGAAGGGAACGCTCACGCTAGCGAAGAGGTGTTGCAGGGAGAAAAGCGCACTTCTCCGCGACTCCCGCTGGTCGTCGCGTTATGCCTCGCGGCTACGCCGCTCGGTCTTCCCGCGACGCCTGCGGCGTCGCGTTATTTCTCACGGGTCGCTATCGTCGTGCGGGCGACCCGCGAGTCGCCCGCACGGACGCGCGGGACCTGCGGTCCCGCATGGCTCCCCGTTCGGTATGTCGCGGGCCCTCGCTCGCGTCGCTCGCTCGGCCCCGCGTTATTCGGCGGCTTCGAGGTTGTCCTCGGGGACGCCCTGCTCCTGGCCGTCCTCGAAGGAGACGGTGTAGTTCGCGTCGCCGAACATCGTCTCGACCTTCTGCGTGATCTCGCCCTCTTCGCCGTCGAACTCGCTGTGCTCGTCGTGCAGGACGACCGCGTCGCCTTCTTCGAAGCTCATACTCGAAGGAGGACGTGGACCACGCAAAAACGCCCCGATTCGGCCTCAGCCGAAGATCCGGGTGAGGACCGCGGGACCGGTCTTCCGGAGGATGTTGATGCCGATGACGACGAGCATCGCTGTGACGACCCAGTCGAAGCGCGTCTCGTCGAAGCCGACGCGGCGGAGCGCGGTGCCGGCGAGCAGGCCGACGAGCGTCACGACGGCGAGCGCACAGCCGAGCCAGAGCCGATACGTGGTGAGGAGGTCGGTGAAGAACGCCATCTGGACGATGCGCGCGGTGAAGACGACGGTGAAGACCATCGAGAGGCCGCCGATGTAGCGCTCGCGGTCGCGCTCGAACGTGTGGAGGTAGGCGGGGAGGAGCGGGCCGAGGTTCGCGACGGCGAGGAAGAACCCTTCGAGGAGGCCGAACGCGCCGAGGAGGACGGGGTGGTGTGCGCCCTCGACGACGACGAACGACGTCGCGACCTGATAGGCGGCGTAGCCGAGCAGGACGACGCCGATGACGAACGGGACGAGCGGGCCGGTGGAGAACGTCGCGAGCGCGTAGACGCCGACGATACTCCCGACGAGCGCGAGCGCGACGAGCTGCCACTCCCGGCGGATATATTCGAGGCCGGTGTTCGTCTCGCCGACCTGGAAGACGTTTATCATCCACGGCGGGATGGCGAGCACGACCACGGCCATCGTCGGGTCGACGACGGACGCGAAGATAGGCGTCGTGATGAGCGCGTACCCGAACCCGATGGCGCCCTTCACCGCGCCGGCGAACACCGCGACGACGAGCAGGAACGCGAACAGCGGGAGCGTCACGTCGTTCTGGATGCCCTTCGTCACGGCGTCCGATCCGGGGAAGAGGAGGACGGCGCCCGCGAACACCGCGAGCGTCGCGACGGTCATCAACAGCTCTCGATACCGCAGGTCTCTGAGGTTGTCGAGGAAGGACGCCCCCCTCGTTTGCGTCGCCATATGAGAGATACCTCGTTGTCTCCCACGACGTTCCCCGTGGGTTACGGTCCATCGGAGCGAGCGAACGGTGCGGCGACCCGTGACGGCCGCGAGGAGAGCGATCCGAGCGGAGCGGCCGGGAGACGGCGTCTCTCCACGGACCGTCCGCCATCGACCGTCGCAGGTAGCGGAAATACTTGCGTTCAGGCTCCCCACTCGACGCCCTCGCGGGCCTCCGCGTCCCAGCGGCGGAGGACGGCGCGGGCGTTCCCCGCGTGATAGCCGAAGAAGACGTCGTCCGCGTACGCGTCCACGAGTTCGGCCGCGTCGGCCAGCGCGTCCACCGCCGGATCCGCGGCGTACAACTCGACGCCGAGGCGGACGTCACCGACCTCGTCGAGGCGGTCCGCGAACCCGGACGCGAGGCTCTCCAGCCAGTACGTCGTCTCGTACGTCGTATCGTAGAGGGGGACGACGAACTCGTCCACGAGCGGCGCGAGCCGGTCGAGGTCGACGCCGGAGCGCCGCCGGAGGTGGCCCGGGTAGGGGTCGGGGTGGACGCTGAGCGAGAGCGTCCCCGGGACGCGCTCGCGGACCGCCGCGACGAAGTCGGTGAGTTGGGCGGCGCGCCACTCGTGCCAGTCGTCGTGCTCACTCTCCCGATAGGCGGCCTCGCAGCGCTCGCAGCGACAGAAGTCGGCGGCCGGGAAGCAGACCTCGTCGAGGTGGACGTCGTCGCTCGCGCGCACGCACGCCTCCACGACCTCCAAGAGACCCTTGCGGTAGCTCTCCGCGCTCGGACAGACGTACCCCCAGTCGAAGTCGGGATGGTCCTTCGTCGCGCGCCGACCGTCCCCGTCGACGGGCGCGAGTTCGGGGTCGGTGCCGACCGTGGCGGTGTCCCCGAAGCAGGCCACGGCGTTGCGCGCGCCGGGGACCGGGTCGACGTGCTGGCCGCTCACGCCCTTCACCTCGTAGAGCGCGACGTCGAACTCCGGCCACTCGAGTTCCTCGGCGTTCCGCGTGACGACGCCGTACATGGACGCGGGTTCGCGTGCGAGTCGCGTAAAGGGACCGCTTCGCGGATCCGCGGAGAAGAGTAGTCGTCTAGTCGATGCGGTCGATTTCGCCCTCGTCGGCGCCGCCGGACGCGACGAGTTTGTAGACGAGGACGATCAGGACCAGTGCCAGGGCGAGCTTGACGGAAGTTCGCATAACTGACACCACGTCGTTCGGCCACTATACGTTTTCGGCATCGCCTAGACCGCGAGGTGATCGGTGATGTCCTCGCGGACGATAGTCTCGCAGTACGCACAGCGCACGCCCGCGTCGATGACGTCGAAGCGCGTCTCCACCGGCTCGCCCGCGTTCGTGATGCAGTGGCGGTTCGGACACGACAGCAGCCCCGTCACCGCCTCCGGGGGCGCGATCTGTTTCTTCTCCACGACGTCGTAGTCGCGGACGATGTTCACCGTCGCGTCCGGAGCGATGAGCGAGAGGACGTCGAGTTCGGCCTGGCTCATCTCCCGCCCCTCGACCTTCACGATGTCCTTCTCTCCCATCCGATCGCTCGGGACGTTCATCCCGAGGCTGACCGTCTCCCCGCCGCTCCCGTCGATGCCGAGAATCGCGAGGACGTGCAAGGCCTCGCCCGCGGGAACGTGGTCGATGACGGTGCCGCTGCTGATCTTCGAGACGCGGAGTTCGGTGTCCTTCATTCGCCGTCACCTCCGTCGAGGAGGATGTCGAGCAGCGCCATCCGGACCGGAACGCCGTTGTGCGCCTGCTCGAAGTAGGTCGCGTTCGGCAACGCGTCAACCTCGGGGTCGATTTCGTCCACGCGCGGGAGCGGGTGCATCACCGCGAGGTCCTCCGCCGCGTCCGCGAGCGTGTCCGCGTCGATGCGGTACTGTCCCGCGACCTTCTCGTACTCGTCCTCGTCCGGGAAGCGCTCGCGCTGGATGCGCGTCACGTAGAGGACGTCGAGTTGCGGGAGGACCGCCTCCAGGTTCTCGTGCTCGCGGACGTTCGCGCCCGCCTCGTGCAGGTCGTAGCGCACCGAGCGCGGCAAGCGGAGGCTCTCCGGGCTGATGAAGTGCTGACGGGCGTCGAAGTTCGTGAGCGCGTGCGCCAGCGAGTGGACCGTCCGCCCGTACTTCAGGTCGCCCATCACGCCGATGGTCAGGTCGTCGAGGCCCGCCTGCTCGTCGATGGTGTAGAGGTCGAGGAGCGTCTGACTCGGGTGGTGGCCCGCGCCGTCGCCCGCGTTCACGAGCGGAACGTCGACGAACTCGCTCGCCATCCGCGCCGCGCCCTGACTCGGATGCCGGAGGACGATGCCGTCCGCGTACCCCTCGACGACGCGCACCGTGTCCGCGAGCGACTCGCCCTTCTTCACCGACGAATCCTCCACCGACCCCATGTCGACGACGTCACCGCCGAGGCGCTTCGCCGCCGTCTCGAAGCTCATCTTCGTGCGCGTGCTCGGTTCGAAGAAGCAGAGCGCGAGCAGCGCGCCCGGGTGTCGGTCCGCGTGCGCGGCCGGGTCGTCCGCGAACCGCCTCGCGCGCTCCAGGACGGCCTCGATGTCGTCCCGCGAGAGCTGTTTCGCGGTGAGCAAGTGGTCGTGGCGCATCGTCACTACTCCCGCGCGCCGGCGCCTTGAACCTCTCGAACCCGCGAGCGGCCCCCGGAATATCGGCAGACACCACTATACGCCGAATACGTGCCGAATGAGGGTCTGAAGACCCCGAATCTACTATCGTCGTGGCCCGAACCCTTAACAACGAGTCGCCCCCAAACTGGCGTATGGTGGATCGCCTCCCGACCGGCATCGACGTGCTCGACCGCCGACTCGACGGCGGCATCCCGGCCGGGAGCGTCCTCGTCTTCGAATCCCCGCCCGCGAGCCAGGGCGAACTCCTCCTCCACGAACTCTCCCGCCCCCGCCCCACCCGCTACGTCACCACCGACCGGACCGAGAGCGCCGTCGCGGACGCCTTCGCCGCCACGAGCGTCCCCGTCGACGAACCCGACATCGAATTCCTCGGCACCGACGCCCCCCTCGACAACGGCCGCCGCCTCGTCCGCAACGTCGCCGAAGCCGAGACGCTCGTCATCGACCCCGTCGACGCGCTCGAACGCACCGAACGCACCCGCTACGAGACGTTCCTCTCCGAACTCCAGAACCACATGCACAACACCGGGAGCGTCGCCATCCTCCACGCCCTCGGCGGCACCCACCCCCCGGAACTCCGCGACACCACCCTCCACATGGCCGACGTCGTCTTCCGCCTCAACACGAACATCAGCGGCAGCGACGTCGAGAACGCGCTCGCCGTCCCGAAGTTCCGCGGCGGCCGCGCCCCCGACGAGACCATCAAACTCAACCTCCGCGACCGCGTCGCCATCGACACCTCCCGCGACATCGCATAGACGACGCTGCACGGTCGAACGAACGGGAGAATCGGGAGTCGCGCGCCGCGTTCGGCTGTTCGGTCGCCCCTGCGGGCCGATCTATTCCTCGCGGCTACGCCGCTCGATAGTTTCGCGACTCCTCCGGAGTCGCCTTATTCCTCGCGGCTACGCCGCTCGGTATGTCGCGGCCCGCTTCGCGCGCCGCGCTATTCCTCTCGGGTCGCTAAGCTCCCCGTTCGGTATGTCGCGGGCCCTCGCTCGCGCCGCTCGCTCGGCCCCGCGTTATTCCTCGTCGAGTTCGTCGACGATCTCGTCGGCGTCGATGTCGGCCTCTTCGAGGGCGTCCTCGACGTCGCCGAGGTCCTCGCCGCCGCCCATGCCGCCCATCATACCGCCCATGCCGCCCATCATACCGCCCATGCCGGAGCCGTCAATGGTCTCCTGGACGATGACGCGGTCGATGTCGAGCTGGTCCATGACCTGCTGGAGGATCTGCTGCTTGCCCATCATCCACTGCTGGTTGAACTGGAGCTGCGGGCTCTGCTCGATGTACAGCGTCTCCTTCTCGACGGTCTGCGTCTCGAACTCGGGTTCGGCGTCCTCGTCGTCCTCGTCGGACTCGACTTCGACCTCTTCCTCGACCTCGTCGGTCTCGATGTGCATGTCGAGTTCGACGTCGAAGTACATGCCGAGGAGGCCCTGGGCCTTCTCGACGCGGTCCTCGACGACGTCGACGATCTCGTACTCGTACTCGATGTCCTCGCCGGCGAGCATGTGGTTGAAGTCCACGCGGGCGCGCCCGCCGATGATGGTCTCGACGTGGCCGTGCTGGCCCTCGATGTCGACGTGACCGCCGGGGTAGCGTTCGTCCTCGGGGATCTTCTCGACGCTGACGGTGCGGACCTGGCTGTCGTCGTACTCGCCGAAGGCGTCTTCGGCCTCGACGACGACGGTGCCGGTGTCGCCGACCTCCTTGCCGATGATGTCCTCCTCGACGGGCGCGAAGATGTGGCCCTCGCCGAGCACGAGCGTGCGCGGGGAGAAGTCCTGGTCCTCGGTGTCGACGCCCTCGTCCTCCGCGACGTCCTCGTCGGTGGTGTCGACGAGGTCGCCGCCCTCGACGGTGCGTGCGGTGTACGCGAGCTTGATGAAGTCGCCGTCCTGAAGTCCGCTGGACTCCTCGGCGTCGGATTCGTCGGCCGCCTCGGCCTCTGGCTGGTCGCTCATACGCACACGAACTCCCGTTCCACCCTTAAGAATCACGTTTCTGCCGCGAGAGTCAGCGCATCTCGCCGAGCGCCACGAGCGCGTCCGCGTCGGCGGAGAGCCACGTGGTGACGCGCGCGGCGTCGTCCGCGTCGTCGGGGAAGAGCGTACAGCGGGCGGGACCGCGCTCCTGCGGGACGGTGACGGCGCGGAGCGCGTGGTCGGGCGCGGGCACGGGTGTGGCGAACGCGTCGCCGGCGGGGTCTGCGGGCATCCCACTCCGAGGTGGGGCGCGCCACCCCATCAACCCTGCTAGGATGGCTCTATAGGCGTCCGGAGTCGCCGCGGGTCCGCGTCGCTTTTGTCGCCGCATCGCGCAGGGAGTGGCGTGTACGAAGTCGAGGTGAAGGTCCGCGCGGACCACGGGGACGTCCGGGACGCGCTCGCGGACGTCGGCGCGAGCGAGGAGGAGACGGTCGAACAGGCGGACACCTACTACGACGCGCCCCACCGAGATTTCGCGGCGACGGACGAGGCGCTCCGAGTGCGCCGCGTCTCCCGGCCCGGCGAGCACGAGGACGCGCGCGTCACGTACAAGGGCCCGAAGGTGGACGACGCGTCGAAGGCGCGCGAGGAGATAGAGACCGGCGTCGAGGACGGCGCGGACGCGGGCGCCATCTTCGAGGCGCTCGGGTTCTCGCCCGCGGCGACCGTTCGGAAGACGCGGAGCTACTTCGCGTACGACGGCTACACGGTCGTCCTCGACGACGTCGAGGGCCTCGGGCAGTTCGTCGAGGTGGAGCGGGAGAGCGAGGACGTCGATGCGGCCCGCGAGGGCGCGTTCGACGTGTTGCGCGAACTCGGCCTCGATCCGGGCGAGCAGATCCGGACGTCATACCTCGGCCTCCTCCTCGAATAACCCAGAATAATAACCGTCGCGTGTGCGGTTTCCGCAAGTTATAGAACCGCTGGCAGTCAAGCGGGGACAATGACCGAGCGGAACATCCGCGTCCAGCCCATCGAACGCGGCGCCGTCGAGGACGAGACGGTCGAAATCGTCGAACGGAAGGGGATCGGCCACCCCGACTCCATCTGCGACGGCATCGCCGAACACGTCTCCGAAGCCCTCGCGCGCACCTACCTCGACCGCGTCGGCAAAGTCCTCCACTACAACACCGACGAGACCCAACTCGTCGCCGGGAGCGCCGCCCCCGCCTTCGGCGGCGGCGAAGTCGTCGAACCCATCTACGTCCTCATCGTCGGCCGCGCCACCAAGCGCTACGAGGACGACGACGGCACCGAATACCGCATCCCCGTCGACGCCATCGCCCTCGAAGCCGCGCGCGACTACCTCCGAGAGCACTTCCCCGCGCTCGACCTCGAAACCGACATCGTCGTCGACGTCCGCCTCGGCGAAGGGTCGGGCGACCTGCAGGACGTCTTCGGCGAGGACGTCCAGAACGTCCCCGAAGCCAACGACACCTCCTTCGGCGTCGGCCACGCCCCCCTCACCGAGACCGAACGCCTCGTCCTCGAGACCGAACGCCACCTCAACGGCCCCTACCACGCCGAGAACCCCGCCGTCGGCCAGGACGTCAAGGTCATGGGCAAACGCGAGGGCGACCGAATCGACATCACCGTCGCCGCCGCCCTCGTCGACCGCCACGTCCCCGACATGGACGCCTACAAGCAGGAAGTCGAAGGTATCCGCGAGTACGTCGAATCCCTCGCCGACGACTACACCGACCGCGACGTCACCGTCCACGTCAACACCGCCGACGACTACGAGGACGGCTCCGTCTACCTCACCGTCACCGGCACCAGCGCCGAACAGGGCGACGACGGCTCCGTCGGCCGCGGCAACCGCGCGAACGGCCTCATCACCCCGAACCGCTCGATGAGCATGGAAGCCACCTCCGGCAAGAACCCCGTCAACCACATCGGGAAGATATACAACCTCCTCTCCACCGAAATCGCCGAGAACGTCGTCGCCGACGTCGACGGCATCCGCGACCTCCGCGTCCGCCTCCTCTCCCAGATCGGTCGCCCCATCGACCAACCGCACGTCGCCGACGTCCACGTCGTCACCGACGACGACACCACCATCGACGACATCGAGAACGACGTCCGAGACATCGTCGACGACGAACTCGCGAACGTCACCGACATCACCCAGCGCGTCATCGACGGCGAACTCTCGACCTTCTAAACGACCTTTTCCTGCGCTCGCCTTCGGCTCGCTGGGAAAAGCTCGGCCAAAAGCCGCCTCGCTCCCGTTAGTCGCTCGTCGGCCCGCGCTCGCGTTGCTCGCACGGTGAACCGGCGACCTACCGGGTCCTCCGGACCACTCGGTCGCCGGACGCTAGCCGCGTGGTTCGTTCAGTCCGTCCTCTGAACGAGACGGCCGAGCTCGGGTGCGAGCTCGCCGCCACGCGCTATTCGACGGCGCGCCACGCGGGCGTGGATTCGAGCGTCTCCAGGGCGGCCCGGAGTTCGGAGCGGATGGCGCCGTAGAAGCGTTCGCGGCCCACTGGCGTCCGCGCGCGGATGACGGCTGTCTCGCTCGTGACTGCGAACGCGGCGAGGCGCCAGCGGCCGTCTCGCTGCGCCCACCGCCCCAGCGTGGTGGCGTCGTCGTCGACGGTCCGCGAGCCCATTTCCCAGCTCATCCGGGTCAGATGGGAGAGTTCGAAGGGCACGACGGCCGGGAGCGTGGCACCGCCGTCCTCTTCGCTCCGTCCGTGATGGACTGCCATACCACATGGACGGGCATCGTTCAGTAAAAATCCGTCTATTTCGGTCCCGCGAGTCGCGCGTCCGAACCGCCGCCCGTGGAGCCGTCGGTATCGGGGCGGGGCGCACCGTTCGAGCGACCGGCGAGTACGCGGACGAAACGTCGAGTATGCAGGCGCACCGGGCAACGGACGCGACGCTCGGCGGTTCACCGCTCGACGCGGGAGGCGGGTTCGGGAAGACGTTCGCCTCCGAAGAGGACGATACGGATTCCGAAAAATCCGGACGGAGTCGCGGCGCCCTTACTGGAAGGCGCGGCCGACGTCGCGTTCCTGTTCGACGGGTTCGGCCTTCTCGAAGCGCTGTTCGATCTCCTCGTACTGCTCGCGGACGTCCTCGTCGACGCTCGCGCCGACTTCGCGGAGCGCGGTCTCGAAGTGGTCCATGGTGACCCGGACGTTCCCGACGGAGTCGGCGGCCTCCTCGGGCGAGACGGTGTTCACGAACTCGCGCGTCGCGGCCATCGTGGCCTCGCGGACGAGCGCCTCGAGGTCCGCGCCGACGAAGCCATCGGTGCGGCGCGCGACGGCGTCGAGGTCGACGTCGTCGGCGAGGGGCTTCTCGCGCGTGTGGACGTCGAGGATGGCGCGCCGCGCCTCCTCGTCGGGGACGGGGACGTGGACGTGCCGGTCGAGTCGGCCCGGGCGGAGGAGCGCGGAGTCGATGAGGTCCGGGCGGTTCGTCGTCGCGACGACGACGACGTCCTCCAGGTCCTCGATACCGTCGAGTTCGGTGAGGAGTTGGCTGACGACGCGCTCACCGACGCCGGAGTCGCTCTGGTTACGGCCGCGCTGGCCCGCGATGGAGTCTATCTCGTCGAAGAACACCACGGTCGGGGCGTTCGCGCGCGCCTTCTCGAAGACCTCGCGCACGCCCTTCTCGGACTCCCCGACGTACTTGTTGAGGAGTTCGGGGCCCTTGATCGAGATGAAGTTCGAGTTCGCCTCGTTCGCGACGGCCTTCGCGAGCAGCGTCTTCCCGGTGCCGGGCGGCCCGTACATGAGGACGCCCTTCGCGGAGTCGAGGTCCATCGACTCGAACACCTCGGGGTAGTCGAGCGGCCACTGGATGGTCTCGCGCAGGCGCTCCTTCGTGCCTTCGAGACCGCCGACGTCGTCCCACGTGACGTCCGGGACCTCGACGAACACCTCGCGGAGCGCGGACGGCTCGATGCCCTTCAGCGCCTGCTTGAAGTCGTTCTCGGTGACCTGGATGGATTCGAGGATCTCGGCGTCGATCTCGTCGGATTCGAGGTCGAGGCGCGGGCGGATGCGCCGGAGCGCGTTCATCGCGGCCTCCTTCGCGAGGCTCTCGATGTCCGCGCCGACGAAGCCGTGCGTGTTCTCGGCGAGTTCCTCGACGACGACGCCGTCGGCGAGCGGCATGCCGCGCGTGTGGACGTGCAGGATCTCGCGGCGGCCGTCCTTGTCGGGGACGCCGACTTCGATCTCGCGGTCGAAGCGCCCGCCGCGCCGGAGCGCGGGGTCGACGGCGTCCACGCGGTTCGTCGCCGCGATGACGATGACGTCGCCGCGCTCTTCGAGGCCGTCCATGAGGCTGAGGAGCTGTGCGACGACGCGGCGCTCGACGTCACCGCCGGCCTCCTCGCGCTTCGGCGCGATGGAGTCGATCTCGTCGATGAAGACGATGGCGGGCGCGTTCTCCTCGGCCTCGTCGAAGACCTCGCGCAGCTGCTCCTCCGACTCCCCGTAGTACTTGGACATGATCTCGGGGCCGGAGATGGTCTGGAAGTGCGCGTCTATCTCGTTCGCGACGGCCTTCGCGATGAGCGTCTTCCCGGTGCCGGGCGGCCCGTGGAGCATCACGCCCTTCGGGGGTTCGATACCGAGCTGCTGGAAGAGCTCGGGGTGGCGCATCGGGAGTTCGATCATCTCCCGGACCTGTTCGAGTTCGTCGTCGAGGCCGCCGATGTCCTCGTAGGAGACGTTCGGCGTGTTCTCGTCGCCGGCGCGTCCGCGGCCGCCGGATATCTCCTCGGCGGGGATCTCGCTCACCTGTATCTCCGTGGAGTCGGTGATGACGACCGTCCCGTCGGGGTCGGTTCCGGCGATCTTGATGGGGATGCGCTGGCCGCTCATCTGACCGAAGCCGCCGAAGCCGAACGGCACGCGGATGGTCTGGCCCGTCGTCACGGCCTTCCCGGAGAGCCGGTCGTGGACGTACGGGGAGATGTCACCGCGGATGCGGAGGTTCTGCGGGAGCGCCACCGAGATGGAGGCGGCGGGCTTGACGTCCGCCTTCTCGATGGTGACGCTGTCGTCGATGCCGACGTCGGCCTCCTGGCGAAGGTCGCCGTCGATTCGGACGACGCCCTTCCCCTGGTCCTCGGGGTAGCCCGGCCAGACGCGTGCGATGGCGCGCCCCTCGCTCGATCCTTCGATGACGATGTAGTCGCCGTTGTCGAGGTCGAGTTCGTCCATCGCCTGCCGGTCGATGGCGGCGAGGCCGCGGCCGGCCTGGTCCTGCTTGAGGGGCTTGACCGTCAGCTTCATCGCTCCACCTCGACGGTGACGATACCGTTGTTGATGAACGCGCGGGCGACCTCACCGGTGGGGAGGTCGAGTTCGTACTGGGTCTCCTCCGGGCCGTCGACGACGAGGATGGCGGTGCCGTCGACGACGTCGACGCTCACGCGCTCGTCGGGGAGGGAGGTGTCGGCGACCACGACGGACTCGTCGTCGTAGTCGTAGCGTTCGACGAGCCCGCTCTGGTCAGTGAGGGTGTGCTGTGAAGCCATGTTAGCTAACTTGTGGTTAGGTCCAGAAGTATTTAAAGTTGTCGCTGAAAGCGGTGTTTGTAATAAAGGGATGGTGGAAGAGTGGAATTGCGGTCCACAGCGTCGCGGGCCAGTCCGACGTGCGCGCGACCCGCGCGCTGTCGGACACCCCGCGACGCCCGCGGTCGGTTAGGCGACGACGGGACAACGGCGGTCGGAGCGGTTACAGCCCCGGGCCAGTCCGACGTGCGCGCGACCCGCGCGCTGTCGGACACCCCGCGACGCCCGCGGGACGCGATAGCCGGCCCGCGCCCTCAGAGGTCGTCGAGGTCGTCGTCCCGACTCGCGTGCTCGTCCACGGGGAAGTCGCCCGACTCGACGGCGTCGCGGTAGCCCGCGATGGCGTCGCGCATCTCGCTCGCGACGTCGCCGAACGCCTCCGCGAACGGCGGGGTGCGCTCGGAGAGGCCGAGGACGTCCGTGATGACGAGGACCTGACCGTCCGTCTCCCCGCCGGCTCCGATACCGATGGTCGGCACGGAGAGCGCGTCCGTGATCTGCGCGGCGACGTTCGCCGGGATGTGTTCGAGAACGACCGAGAACGCGCCCGCGTCCTCGTGCGCGACGGCGAGGTCCCGGATCTCCCGTGCGGCCTCGCGCGTCGCGCCCTGGCGGCCGAGGCCGAGCTGCTTGATCCGCTGCGGGGTGAGCCCGACGTGCCCCATCACGGGGATACCGAGGTTCACGAGGCGCTCGGTCAACTCGACGGTGTGCGGCCCGCACTCCAGTTTCACCGCGTCCGCGCCCGCCTCGCGCATCAGGCGCCCCGCGTTCTCGACGGCGTCCGCCTCGTCGGCGCCGTAGCTCAGGAAGGGCATGTCGGCGACGACGAGAGCGTCCTCGACGCCGCGCGACACCGCGCCCGTGCGCGAGACCATGTCCTCCATCGTGACGGGGAGCGTGGAGTCGTAGCCCATCACGGCGTTCCCCATGCTGTCCCCGACGAGCACCGCGTCGATGCCCGCCTCGTCGACGAGACGCGCGGTCGGCGTGTCGTACGCGGTGAGCACGGTCACCGGATCCTCGCCGGTCCGAGACTGTATCTCCTGGACGGTCGGCATACTCGCCTCTACTGCGGTCGGGGCTGTTAAACACGCGGCCTTTATGCCGGACTCGCCCCTCCCTCCGCCCGTGCCAGCGACAGTCGAGACGCACGACCCCGACGGCGTCGACTACGCGTGGGTGATGCAGACGACGTTCGTCCTCACCATCGTCGTCGGCGCTCCCGTCGTCGCCGCCGTCGCCGTCCTCACCGGCGTCTCCCTCCCGACGTGGACGGCCATGGCGCTCTTCGCCGTGCGCGTCGGCGCGCTCGTCTGGTTCGTCACCGCAGTCGGCGTCTTCCTCTACGCGCGCCGCACGACCCAGAACGCGAACGCGGATCGGGAAGACGACGCAGAGCGCGACGACTGAGCGGCGCGGTGCGGCGCGGTGCAGGGCGGGAGGCCGCGCGGGGCGGCGCGAGGCGGAAATCGTGACCGCGAGACCCCGGTCGCTGGAGGCGACCGGCCCGTTTTCGCCGAGGTGTTTGCGGCGAGCGGTTCGCTCCGCGAACCCGAGCCGGAAAACGGTCGAGTTCAGACGTATCGGAAGCCGGTGCCGGCGCGGCGCGCGGTTTCGGCGTCCCGGTCGGCGTCGCCGACGAAGACGACGTCTTCGGGGGGGAGGTCGAGCGATTCGACGGCTCGGAGGAGGGGTGCGGGGTGTGGTTTGCGTTCGCGGCCGGGGAGGGAGTCGCGGCCGACGACGGCGCGCACGTGGTCGAGGAGTTCTTCGTTCGCGAGCGCGACGCGGCAGGCGCGTTCGCAGTTGAGCGAGCAGACGGCGACGCGCTCCGCGTCGGGGACGTCGTCGGCGTGGGGGAGGCGGATGGCGCGCTCGGCGCCGTCGACTTCGTGTTCGCTGATGAGCGCTTCGGCGGCGTCGCCGACGCCGGCGTCTTCGGCGGCGTCGAGGAGCTCCCACGCGTCGAGCGGCGCGGGGTCGACGCCGACGTCGTCGAGGATCCGTTCGAGCCCTCGTTCGACGGCGCGCCAGTTCACGGCGAGGTCGACGAGCGTGCCGTCGAGGTCGTAGACCACGCCCGCGTAGGTGTCGTCGCTCACGCGCTCGGGATAGTCGCTCGCGGGCTATAGCGCCTTCGGCGCGCGCGGCCGGAAGCGCTGGCCTTTTGCCGCGGCCGGGCACAGAGAGTGGCATGAGACACGCAGAGGCCACGGCCGACGGCCGCGACGACAGCGGCGGTGAGCGCCGTGTTTAGCCGTCTCCGGGAGGACATCGGGGCGGTGCTGGAGGCCGATCCGGCGGCGAAGAGCCGCCTCGAAGTGCTGTTGTGCTATCCGGGCCTGCACGCGGTCTGGGCGCACCTGGTGACCCATCGGCTCTGGGAGGGCGGCTTCGAGCTGACCGCGCGCCTCCTCTCACAGCTGGTGCGGTGGCTCACGGGCGTGGAGATCCATCCGGGGGCGACGCTCGGCCGGCGCGTCGTCATCGATCACGGTATGGGGGTCGTGATCGGGGAGACGGCGGTGGTCGGCGACGACGTCCACATGTATCACGGGGTGACGCTCGGCGGGGCGAACCCGCGGCCGGTGAAGCGCCATCCGACGGTCAGGGATCACGTCACCATCGGGGCCGACGCGACGCTGCTCGGCGACATCGAGATCGGTAAGGACGCGAAGGTGGGCGCGGGCGCCGTCGTCACGGAGGACGTCGCGCCGGGCGCGACGATGGTCGGCGTGCCGGCGGAGCGCGTGGACCGCGTCGACCGCGCGGACGTCGACGAGTCGGACGTCGCCACGCCCGACGAGGACGACGCGGAGTAGCGGTCGCTCGCGGGGGCGAGGATGCCGGACGGAGAAGGTGCGCCCGGCGCAGCAGTGGTCTCGGGATGCCGGCCCGGTCATGAAGAACGCCAGTTCCTGGCGTTACCCGTCTATCCTTACCGAATTATAATCAACGTTTCGTTCGCGTCGGTCGCCGAGTCCGTCACTCCGAGAGCGTCACGTCGAGGCGCTCCTCGAGCGCGCGGATGACGCTCCCGCCGACGCCCGCCTGCGTCGCGCGCCCCTGCTCGACCGCGAGCAGGTCGTTCTCGTCCACGTCGAGTTCCTCCGCGAGCTCGGATAGCTGGAGGCCCTCCTCCTGCCGAGCGTCCTCGACGATCTCGCCGTAGCCCGAGACGAGATAGGGGAGGCGGTCGCGCTCGTAGTTCGTCCCGTGCTCCTCCCAGTGCGAGGAGTCGCCGCGCGCGGCGTCCAACTGCTTCGCCGCCGTCCGGATCGCGCTATTGCGCTCGCGCGACTCGCCGCTCGACCCCGACGAGGAGCCCTGGCTCTCGTTGCCCGAGCGGCGACTGCGCTTCTTGCTCTCGTCCAGGTCGGCACAGCTCTGACAGACGGATAGCTGCGCGCCCGCGACGGAGACCGTCGTGAGCGACTCCGTCGACTTCCCACAGAGCTCACAGGTCCCTCCGCCGCTCCCCGCGGAGGAGCCACCCGTGGAGTATTTTGCCATACCCCCGCTACGCGGAGGTAACATTTCAACCAAACGGTCGAATCGACGCGTCACCGCCGAACGAGCGCCGTGAGGCGTCTCGGCGAGCCGCCGTTGTCACCGGACGCAGAACGGGCGCGTCGCTCGTCGGGAGTGGGGTCGTCAGGAAGTTGTGCGTGGGTGATGTCCCGGGAGGGAATCACCGTACATCGCTTGATCCCGAGTTGAGGACTCGGGCGAGTGCGATGCGTGGGACCGGATTTGAACCGGCGAACCTCTACAGGACAGCGCCCTCAACGCTGCGCCTTTGGCCTAGCTTGGCTACCCACGCTCGCGCGTGTCTTACTGCACTCCATCGTAGCCGGGGCCATAATAAAACCCCTACGATTCGTCCGTCGTCCCCGAGTCGGGACGCGGTACGGTTTTGCCCCGCGCGCCCCCACCGTCACGCATGCGCTCGTTCGTCACCCGCCACCCGAGCAGCGTCTCCGCCCCGCTCAGCGTCGCGGCGCTCGCGCTCGTCGTCGCGTGCGTCCGCGGCGTCCTCCCCGCGACGCTGCTCCCCGTCCACGAACCGCTCGTCGCGCTCGTCCCGACGCTGAACGCCGCAATCAGCGTCATCGCAGTGATCACCATCACCCTCGGGTGGCGCGCGATCCGACGCGGCGACGTCGCACGCCACCGTGCCCTGATGGCCGCGAGCGCCGCCCTGTTCGCCGGCTTCCTCGCGCTCTACTGCTATCGGCTCGTCGTCCACGGCACCACCGCGTTCGGCGGGCCCGACGTCGTCTACCGGTTCGTCTACCTCCCGGTCCTCGTCGTCCACATGGCGCTCGCCGTCGTCTGCGTCCCCCTCGTCGTCCACGCCCTCGTCCTCGCCGCCACCCGTCCCGCGAGCGCGCTCGCGGACACCCTCCACCCGCGCGTCGGCCGCGTCGCCGCGCCGCTCTGGACAGTCTCGTTCGCGCTCGGCGTCGTCGTCTATCTCCTCCTCTACGTCGCCTACTGAGCGCTCACACCCGCCGGCCGTGCGGGTGGGCGGCGTCCACGTACCCGACGAAGTTCTCGAACACGCGCTTGACGCGCACCGCCTCCCGATAGTGCGCCCGATTCAAACGCCCCAGCACCGTCTCGATGCGGTCCTCGCGGACGTCGCGCATCTCCAGCGCGCGCTTGGCGGTGTGGAGGTCGAACTCCGGGTGGAACTGCACGCCGAACGCGTGCCCGCACCGGAACGCGTGCACGTCGGTGAAGTTGTTGCCCGCGAGCCGAACCGCGCCGTCCGGCAGCGCGGTCACCTCGTCGCCGTGCACCGTGAACGCCGTGAACCACTCGTCGAGGCCGTCGAGTAACATCGAGTCGCGCGTGCGGTGAATCTCGTGGAACCCCACCTCGAACTCGTCCATCGGCTCGACCGTCCCGCCGAGCGCCGACGCCACGAGCTGATGTCCGAAACAGACCCCGAGCGTCGGCATCCGCCGATCGACCGCGCCGCGCACCCACGCCCGCAGCTTGGGAATCCACTCCCGGTCGTCGTACACCGCGTACGGCGACCCGCTCACGACCACCGCGTCGTAGTCGCCGTACGAGCCCGGCCACTCGCCGTTCACCACGTCGAACGCCGACACCACCGCCGGGAGCTCGCGCCGGAAGTTCCGCGGCGCGTCGTCCACACCCTCCGACGCGACGAGCAGCGCGACGCGCGGACGCATACACGGCACTACGCCGGACGGCGTGAAGAACGCGGCGGCCACCGAGCGGGGCGGGGTGTGCTGACTCGAACCCTCGCTCTCGCTCACCACGCGCCACTCACGGGTCGCGGTGCTCCCCGTTCGCGTTTCCGTCGAACCCTCGCTCTCGCTCGGGTTCGACGTTAGTCGTCCGCGGGCGCTTCCGTCCCCACGGGGGGGCGGGTGACGTCCCGGTCGGTGGTCTCGCCGTCGATGTCGTAGGGGTATTCGCCGGTGACGCAGCCGAGACAGAGGTCGGCGCGCGTCTTTCCGATGGCTTCGGTGACGGCGTCGATGGAGAGGTAGGAGAGGCTGTCGGCGCCGATCTGGTCGGCGATCTCTTCCTCGGTCTTGTCCGCGGCGATGAGTTCCTCGCGGGTCGCCATGTCGATGCCCATGTAGCAGGGCGCGACGATGGCTGGCGCGCCGATGCGGACGTGGACCTCCTCGGCGCCGGCCTCGCGGACGAGTTCGACGAGCTGATTCGACGTCGTGCCGCGCACGATGCTGTCGTCGATGATGGTCACCGACTTCCCCTCGACGGTCGAGCGGATGGGGTTGAGTTTCAGGCGGACGGCGCGCTCGCGGGCCTCCTGGGTCGGCATGATGAACGTGCGGCCGACGTAGCGGTTCTTCATCAGGCCCTCGGCGAACTCGACGCCGTCGCCGTCCTCCTGGGAGGCCTCCGCGTAGCCGGACGCGAACGCGCGCCCGGAGTCGGGGACGGGCATCACGACGTCGCCCTCGACGCCGGACTCCGCCCAGAGCTTTCGCCCCAACTCGCGGCGGACCTCGTAGACGAGTTCGCCGTCGATGGTGGAGTCGGGGCGGGCGAAGTAGACGTACTCGAAGAAGCAGTTCGCGGTGTGTTCGGGCGTGACGAGCTGATAGGAGTCGAATCCGGTGCCGTCCTCGTGGAGGACGACGAGTTCGCCGGGTTTCACGTCGCGGACGAGTTCGCCGCCCAGCGTGTCGATGGCGGCGGACTCGGACGCGATGACGTAGCCGTCGTCGAGCTTTCCGATGCAGAGCGGGCGGTTGCCCTGCGGGTCGCGCACGCCGAGGACGGTGTCGTCGTGCATGATGGTGAGCGCGTAGGAGCCGTGGATGCGCCCCATCGTCCGCTTCACGGCGCGCACGAGGTCCTCCTCGAGGAGGTTGCGCGCGAGGTCGTGGGCGATGACTTCGGTGTCGCCGTCGCTCGTGAAGGCGTGGCCGGCGCCCGCGAGTTCGTCGCGGACGCTGGACGCGTTCACGAGGTTTCCGTTGTGGCTGAGCGCGAGCGCGCCGCCCTTGAAGGAGACGGTGAACGGCTGCGCGCAGGACTTATCGACGCTCCCGGCGGTCGGGTAGCGGACGTGGCCGATGCTCGCACTCCCCTTCAGCGCCTCGATGTCGGACTCGTCGAACGCCTCGCCGACCAGCCCCATCTCGACCTGGTCGTGCTGCTGGAAGCCGTCGTGCGTGACGATTCCGGCGGACTCCTGTCCGCGGTGCTGGAGCGCGTAGAGCGCGTAGTACGTGGGGAGCGCGGCCGCGCGGTCCTCGAGGGAGACGCCGACGACGCCGCACTTCTCCCGGGGGCCGCTCTCGACCGTCCCGTCCCGCTCGGTCATGCACGACAGTGCGCTCCCGGAACGTAAAATACCCGTGGTTGTGAGCGTATCCGCCGATAGCACCCCGATAGTATGCACGTCCGTGCAACACGCGGGGCGGCTCGCGCGCCCGCATCGAGAACGCGCGGGACGACGGACGCGTCGCTACGGAGGGGTGAGAAGCGTGAGAGAGAAAATCGCGATTACTCGCCGGCCTTCGACTGCCACTCGTAGTCGCGGCGCTTCGCCGACTTGCCGAAACCGCAGCTCGAGCAGACCTTCTTCTTGACGTGGTAGGACTTCTCGCCGCAGCGGCGACACTTCACGTGCGTCGTCGTGTTCTTCTTCCCCTGGCTCGGGGTACCGGATCCGGTCATGGGCTTATCGTGACGACGTTATCGCCGCGTATAACGGTTGTGTCTTCACCCGATTCGGTGTTCTCGAGCACGAGATTCATGTGCTGGTCGTAGCCGGTGAGAACGCCGGTGAACTCCCCGCCGTCCTTCAGGACCACGGTTACGGTCTGCTCGAGGGACGCCTCCAGGACGTCCAGTGGTCGGCCGCTCATACGACCAACGGTGCCCGTCGTGCGCTTAAACGTACCGGCTCGGAGCCGTCAGACGTCCACCGAGAAACCGTCCCGGCCCGCCTCCCGGACCGCGAGCGCCGCGAGCAGGTCCGCGGCCGCGTCCAAGTCGTCGAGGTCCACGACCTCCGCGGGCGTGTGCATGTAGCGATTCGGCAGGCCGAGGTTGAGCGACGGGATGCCGCTACGCGTCGTGTAGAACGCGTCAGCGTCCGTTCCCGTCCGAATCCCCGTCGCCTGCAACTGGACGTCGACGTCCGCGGCGTCCGCGGCGTCCCGCGCCGCGTCCACGAGCGCCCCGTGGTTGCCCGCACCGCGCGCGACGACCGGCCCGTCGCCGAGTGCGACCTCGTTGTGCTTGTTCCCCGGGAACTCCGGGTGGTCGGAGGCGTGTGTGACGTCCACCGCGACGGCCGCGTCCGGGTCGAGGTCGTAGCCGACCATCTTCGCGCCCGAGAGCCCGACCTCCTCCTGCACCGTCGAGACGGCGTACACGGTCGACTCCGCGCCGCGCTCGGCCGCGCGACGGAGCGCTTCCGCCGCCACCCAGACGCCCGCGCGATTGTCCAGGCCGCGGGCCGAGAGCAGCGACCCGCGAAGCGAGTGCGGCGACTGCGCGACCGTCACCGGATCGCCCACCGAGACGACCTCGCGGGCGTCCTCTCCGTCCGCCGCGCCGATATCCACGGTCATCTCCGTCACGTCGTCGTAGGACTGATCGTCCTTATCGCGCACGTGGATCGCCGCCTGCCCGACGACGCCGTTCACCGTCTCGTCGCCGTGCACGCGGACGTGCCGCCCCTTCGAGACGGACTTGTCCGTCCCGCCGACCGGCGTCAGGTGGAGGAAGCCGTCGTCGCTGATCGCCGCGACCATGAACCCGATCTCGTCCGCGTGCCCGGTGAACGCGAGACGCGGCCCGCCCCCGCCCTCGTACACCGCGACCGCGTTCCCGTAGCCGTCCGTGCGGACGTCGTCCGCGAACCGCTCGACGTACTCGACCCAGACGCGCTGTGCCGCCGCCTCGAACCCCGACGGACTGTCGGTCGCGAGCAAGTCGTCGAGGAACGCCCGCTGGTCGTCGTCCATACCGACCACCGCGGCCGGCGGCCCGAAGAACCCACCGGTAGCCCGCGACCCCGAACCGTCGTCTTCGCACGCCCCGACGGGTGCCGGAACCGACTTGTGGCGTCCGACCGAACCTCCGATATGGGCTTCATCGACGTCCACATCAACGGCCCGGAGGAAGTCACCCCGACCCTCTTCCGCTGGGACTTCAACAAAGGCAGCGCCGACGACGACGGCCCCGACAGCGAACTCGCCGCGGACGAGGGCGGCCCCGACGTCGAACAGGACGACTACGAAGCGAGCGGGCGCGGCGGGAAGACGGCCGCGCTCGGCGTCCTCGTCGTGCTCGCGTTCCTCGCCGTCACCGGCCTGCTCGTGAAGCGCAAACTCGGCGGCGAGGACGAACCCGAGGACATCGACGTCGCCTGAGGACAAGGGCTTTCCCCGCACGGCACCGACTCACGACCATGAGCCTTCTCGACAGCGCCCGCGCGCTCGCGACGGCGGGGGACCGCGACGGCGCGCTCGACTGGGACGCCGTCGCCGCCGCCGCGAAGGGCGCGACCGACCCGGGGTCGCTCGCGCTCACGCGCGCCGACCGCGAGGGATACGCGACCGACGTGCGCGCCGCGCGCCGCCGCGTCCGCGACGCCTCCGGCCTCGACTTCGACGTGCCCGACACCGTCGAACTGCAGAACCGCCACCACTGGATCGACGCGAACGTCGCGACGTTCGAGCGCGCGTTCGAACCGCTCGAAGAAGCCGCCTACCTGCCCGGCGTCGCGCGCACCATCAACACCGCGACCACCGCCGCCGCGCTCGCGTTCGTCGCGCGCCGCGTCCTCGGCCAGTACGACCCCCTCCTCCTCGCCGACGCCGACGGCCACCGCCTCTACTTCGTCCACCCGAACATCGTCAACGCCGCCGCCACCCTCGACGTCGACGTCCCGCGCTTCCGCCGCTGGATCGCCTTCCACGAGGTCACGCACGCCGCCGAGTTCGGCGCCGCGCCGTGGCTCGCCGACCACCTCGAAACCCACCTCCGCGACGGCGTCGCCGCGCTCGCCGACGGGAGCCTCGAACGCGACGCGTTCGCCGAACTGATGACGACCATGACCGCCGTCGAGGGCTACGCCGAACTCCTGATGGACCGCGCGTTCGACGACGACTACGACGACCTGCGGCGGAAACTCGACGCGCGACGCCGCGACGAAGGCCCGCTCGGCGGCCTCCTGCGCCGCCTCCTCGGCTTCCACCTCAAGCGCGAACAGTACGAGCGCGGGAAGCGCTTCTTCGAAGCCGTCGCCGACGAACGCGGCGTCGAAGCCGCCGGCGCCGTCTGGCGCTCCCCCGACCACCTCCCCACCGACCCCGAACTCGACGACCCCGCCGCGTGGCTCGCGCGCGTCTCGCCGTAGCGCTCCGCGACGCGGCGCGTCCTGCTCGCGGCGTCGCCGCTCGCCTCTCCCGCGACCCCTCACTGCGTTCGGGGTCGCGTCTGCTCACGCATCGCTCCCACGGGCCGCTCCGCGTTCGCCTCTCCCGTCGAACCTCCCTGCGGTCAGTTCGACGCCTACTGAAACCCCTTCCCGACGTCGTCTTCCTCGATGAGGTCGTCGAGTTCGGCGTTCAGGAGGTCCTCGGCCTCCTCGAAGGTGTCCGCGAGTTCGTCGAGGCCGTCGGGGCGGCCGTCGAAGTCGTAGTCCATCGGGCCGAACGCGGGGCTCTCCACGACGTCCATCACGTCGTCGAAGAGGTCGCCGGGGGTCGTCGGGTTCTCCGCGTGAACTCTGAGCACCTCGCCGAGTCTGCGGGCCTTCGTCTCGGCCTCGTCCTCGTCGGCGACGCCCTCCTGCACGGCGAATCGGCCGGCGTCGTCGCGGCCGGGGAAGAGCGGGTCGAGGTCCTCGTCCACGCGGCGCGCGACCCGCGCGCCCGCGCCCTTCACCTCGAAGGGGTTCTTCGCGTACGTCTTGAGGTGGTAGACGCCGGCCGACGGGTGGCCGACGTAGAAGTCCTCGCCGAGGCCGCCTCGTCGGTCGCCCGCGACGGCGCGCCAGCCGTCCGGGTCCGCGTTCGACTCGGTGACGTCGGCGAGCACGTCCTGCCAGTCCCGAACGCGCATACGCGCACCGAGGGGGGACGACGACTTAAGCGTCCTGACCGCCCCGGTGCCCGCGCGAGAAATGAGAAAGTACAAACACGAACCGCGTCTGCACGAAGGCAGTGACTCCGACGGCGTTCGCGCTCGTGGCCATCTCGGTCCTGCTCTGGGCCGCCCTGCTCCTCTACGGATCGTCCGTGCTCTGGTGGATACTGGAGGTCACGGCGTTGCGTTCGCCCGTCCACGATCCGGACGAGGAGTTCGCGCACGGACTCGACGACGTTCAGGTCCGCGTGCTCACCATCGGCGCCGAGGACGTCGTGCAGGCGACGGTGAACTCCGTCCCGGACGCCGTCGCGGACGTGCGCGTCGTCGCCGAGAAATCGATCGATATCGACGGCGCGGCCGTCCACGTCGTCCCCGAGGGATTCGACTGTGAGGCGACGAACAAGGGCCGCGCCATCGAGTGGGCGCGCCGGCACGTCCCCTGCGACCAGGAGTACGTCTGCTACCTCGACGAGGACACCCTCGTCACCTCGCTCACCGGCCTCCCGGACGCCGACGTCGTCCAGTTCACCGAGAAACCGATCTACACCGGGTCGCGCCTCGCCTACCTCTGCGAGGTGTTCCGCGTCGGCTATCAGACCGAGCAGGCCGCGTTCGACCGGCTTCGCTACCCGCTCTACGCGTGGGGCGGCGGCATCGCGTTCCGGCGCGAACTCGAGGACGCGGTGACGTGGGACGCCGCCACCGTCACCGAGGACACGAACTTCGTGTGGCGCGCCGCCGACCACGTCGACCTCGACTTCGCCCTGGTGGACGCGCGATTCCGCAACCAGGCCCCGCCGTCGCTGTCCGCGATGCTGAAACAGCGCCGCCGCTGGCTCTCCGGGACGATGCAGGACGACACGCTCCCGTGGACGTACGCGCCGCTCGCGTTCACGCGCGTCGTCGCGTGGGCGTTCAGTCCGCTGGTCCCCGTACTCGTCGTCGCCGCCTACCTCATCCCCGGGACCGCTCCCGGCCTCCGACTCTACGGGACGATATCGACCGTCCTCCTCTGCGCCCTCCTCGTCTACACGCTCCTCGGCTGTCGCGCCTACGACAAGCACCCGCTCGTCTGGCCGGTGTTCGCCGTGCTGACCCCGCTCGCGGTCGTCTTCCACGCGCTCGGCGCGCTCTGGGGCGTCCTCGCGCCCGTCGAGACGTTCGAAGTGACGGAGAAGGTGGCGCCGGAGACCATCGAGGACGTCCACGCCACGCTGGAGCGCGGCGACGTGACCGACCACGACGGCACGGAGCGTCTCGTCGCCGCGAACGCGGATCGCGAGCGCCTCGGCTGGCAGGTCTTCGACGACTAGCGACAGCGTTTACCCCGGCCCGCCACTAGCAGCGTGCGTGACTATCCGGGGCGACGTGACGGCCGTCGGCGACGTGCGCGCGGTGAGCACGAAGTACGGCGAGCGCGACCTCGCGGAGGTGACGGTCGCGCCCACGCCCGCGGACGCGGTGACGGTGACGCTCTGGGGGAAGTGGTCGGAGACCGCGGAGTACCTCGAACCGGGGATGGAACTCCTCGTGACGGACCCCGAGGAGCGCGAGTGGGACGGCGAGACGCAGTATTCGACGTCGGGGGACTCCTACGTCGTCGTCGAACCGGACTACCTCGTGGACGTGACGGACGTGCGCGAGTGGGTGCAGTGTCCGCGCCAGTACTACCTCTCGAAGCTCTCCGGCCTCCCGCTGAAGTATCCGGTGACGAAGGGGACGCTCGTCCACGAGGTGTTCGGCGACCTATTACGGGGACGGGACCTCGACGACGCCATCGACGACGCCGTCGACGACGCCGGCCTCGAACTCGGCCTGCTCGGCGAGGACCCCGCGAGCGTGCGCGAGGAGGTCCGTCAGCACGCGTCGGCCATCGAGGGGTGGCTGAATCAGGGCTTACTGACCGAGGAGGACGAGTGGCGCTCGGAGTACACGCTCGTCTCCGACACGTTCGGCATCAAGGGCCGCTGCGACGCCATCCGGCGGGGGATGCCCGTGGAGTTGAAGACGGGGAAGAACACGAACCGCGACCCGCGCTTCCACGACAAGATACAGGCCGCCTCCTACGCGCTGATGCTGGAGGAGCGCGGCATCGAGGCCGATACGGGTACCTTGCTCTACACGAAGAACGCCGCGGTCGACCGATCGGAGGAGGGCGGGGACCTCTCGCCCGCGAAGGAGTTCTCCATCGGGAAGGGGCTCCTGGAGTTCGTCGTGCGCTCGCGCAACCGCCTCGCGGCGATGGAGCACGGCATGGCCGTCCCGACGGGCCACGAGGCGAACGCGAAGTGCGAGTACTGCTTCTCGCAGGACGCCTGCATGGTCGTCTCCGGCCGCCTCGGCCAGGAGTCGAAGGCGGGCCAGATCGGACGCCTGCTCCCCGAGGACGAACGCGACTACTTCGAGGAGCTATACGAGGCCGTGGAGACGGAGCGCCGCGAGGTCATGCGCGAGTACGCGAAACTCTGGGAGCAGACCCCCGAGGAGCGCGCGGCCGACGACCGGGCCGTCATCGACCTCGAGCCGGCGGGCCGCGAGGAACTCCCGGACGGCCGCTGGCGCCTGCGCGCGAGTCGGCCGTCGGCGGCGTCCTCGAAGATACGCGAGGGCGACCGGGTGCTCGCGAGCGACGGCGACCCCGTCCACGGCGACGCGGAGATGGGTCGCGTCACCGTCCTCGACGCCGAGGAGGTGGTCGTCACCACCGACGAACCCCTCGACCTGCGACGCCTCGACGTCTACCCCTCCGAACTCTCCGTCGCGCGGATGCTCACCGCGCTCCACGACTTCGTGCTGAAGGGCGACGAGCGCCGTCGCGACGTCCTCTTCGGCCGCGAGTCGCCCGCGTTCCGCGACGACCACGAGGAGATAGTGCCGAACAACGACGCGCAGGACGCCGCCGTCAACCGCGCGCTGAACGCGGAGGACTTCGCGCTCGTGCACGGCCCGCCCGGCACCGGGAAGACGTACACCATCGCGACGCTCGTCCGCGAGTTCGTCGAGCGCGGCGAGCGCGTCCTCCTCTCCGCGTTCACGAACCGCGCCGTCGACAACGCCCTGGAGGCCATCGAGGAGCAGGGCGTCGACTCGTTCGTCCGCGTCGGCACCGAGACGGGCGTGCGCGCCGACATGCAGGAGTACCGGCTGGGGAACGTCGGCGGCCCGCACGAGCAGGCCGACCGCCTCGAATCCGCGCCGCTCGTCGCCGCGACCACCGCCGCGTGCGGGTCGCGCGTGATGCGCTCGCAGTCGTTCGACGTCGTGCTCGTCGACGAGGCGAGTCAGCTCACCGAACCCGGCACGCTCGCCGCCATCAACCGCGGCGCCCGGTTCGTCCTCGTCGGCGACCACCACCAGCTACCCCCGGTCGTGCGCGCCGGCGGGCGACTCTCGACGTCGCTCTTCGAGCGCCTCATCGAGGAACACCCCGAGGCCGGCGTCCTCCTGGAGAGCCAGTATCGGATGCGCCAGCGCATCCAGGCGTTCTCCTCCACGGAGTTCTACGACGGCGCGCTCCGCCCCGCGAGCGCCGACGTCGCGACCCAGTCGCTCGCCGACCTCGGCGTCGAGACCGAGAACGTCGTGGACGGCGTCGGGTTCGTGCAGGTCGACGGGACGAGCGACGCACACGTCGACCCCGTCGAGGCCGAACGCGTGACCGCCATCGTCACGGACTACCTCGACGCCGGTCTCGACCCGGACGACGTCGGCGTCATCGCGCCGTTCCGCGCGCAGGTCGGTGAGATCGGACGCCGCGTCCCCGACGGCGTCGCCGTGGACACCGTGGACCGCTTCCAGGGCTCCTCGAAGGAGGTCATCGTCGTCTCGTTCGTCGCCACCGGCTCGCTCGACGGCCCGATATTCGAGGACTACCGCCGATTGAACGTCGCGCTCACCCGCGCGAAGAAGAGCCTCGTGCTCGTCGGGGACGCCGCGGCGCTCGAGACGGACGACTTCTACGCGCGGATGCTCGACTGGGCGCGCCGATGAGCGAGCACGCGCCGCTGCGCGCGACGTTCCTCGGAACCGGGAGCGCGATTCCGACCGGCGAGCGCACGCAGTCCGGCGTGCTCGTCGAACGCGACGACGACGCCCTGCTCGTCGACTGCGGGAGCGGCGTCCTCGAATCGCTCGCCCGCACCGACGTCGCGCCCGCCGACCTCGACGCCGTCTGCCTGACCCACCACCACCTCGACCACGCGAGCGACCTGCTCGCCCTCGCGAAGGCGCGCTGGCTCACCGACGCCGACGAGTCGCTCCCCGTCGTCGGCCCGCCCGGCACGCGCGACCTCCTCGCCGACCTGCTCGACGCCTTCGACTACCTCCGCGGGCGGGTCCGCGTCACCGCGCGGGACGTCGAGGACGACGTCACCGTCGCCGGGTTCGACGTCGACGTCCACGAGACCCACCACTCCGACTCGCTCCGATCCTACGCCTACCGGGTCGACGACTCGCTCACCGTCAGCGGCGACACGCCCGCCGACCCCGGCCTCGCCGCGTTCGCCGCCGACACGACGCTCGTACACGACTGCTCGTTCCCGGACGACGTCGAGAGCGACGCGCACGCCACCCCGAGCGCGCTCGGCCGAGCGCTCGCCGGCCACGACTATCCGGCCGTCTACCTCACCCACCTCTACCCGGCCGCCGACGCCCGCGGCACCGAACTCGCCGCGGCGGTGCGAGACGCCTACGGCGCGCCCCTCGACGTCTCGGTAGCGGCCGACGGGGACGCGTTCACGGTCGTGTGAACTCCCGGCGGAGTTTTTCCGTCAGTCCGCGATAGCACGGGTATGCGTGACGAACTGAGCGCCGTCGCCGGTGGCATCGCAGGGACCGCAGGCCTCGTCGTCGTCCTCTTCGCCGGCGACGTCCTCCTCGGCGACGGCGCCGGCCCCTTCGCCGCGCTCGGGTCGTTCGTCGGCGCCCAACCCGACCCCGTCGTCGGCTTCCTGCTCTTCGTCGCCATCGGCGTCTTCGCGTGGCCGCTCGTCTACCTCAGCCTCCGCGAGTACCTCCCCGGGCGCGCACCGGGCGTGCGCGGAATCGTCTTCGCCGTCCCGCTCTGGGTCGGCTACGCCGTCGTCTTCGGCCTCGGCGCGGACGCGATGCCCACGCCCGTCCTCGCCTTCCTCGCCGTGACGCTCGCCGCACACGTCGTCTACGGCGCACTCCTCGGGTTCGTCGCCGTCCGCCTCGGCGACGGCGGCTTCGACGCGACGGTCTAGTTCAGCCGATAGCGCAAGAGCGCCGCGACGCCGCCGAGGTTCCGCAGGCGCTCGCCCGGCGCGAACTCGTGGCTGAACACCGTCACGTCGCCGCCCTGCCGTTCGACCTGCTGGACGACGTCGTTCACGTCGACGTCCCAGTCGCCCTCCCCGGCGCGCTCCATCCGCAGGCGCTCGTCGAGGATCAGGAGCGTCTCCACCGCGCCGAACTCCGCGGCCTTCGCAACCTCGTCGATGCCGTACGCGACGGGTTCGTCCGTCCCGAGGCGCTCCATCAGTTCGTCGATGAGTTCGGACTCCTCGGCGATGCGCGTCTCCGCCTGCACGTCCTCGACGGCGCCGCGCTTCAACACCTCGTGGACGCCCCGGCCGCCCGCCGCGGACGTGTCCACCGTCGTGATGCGCTCCACGATGTCGCGGTTGTTCTCCTCGAAGTAGTCGAGCGCGTCCTGCTTCGTGAACCCCGGCCCCGCGAGGATGATGGCGTCCGGATCCATCCGCGTCAGCGCCTGTCCCAGTTCGGCGAACAGCTCCTCGCGGCCGCGCGCGTACTCGCCCTTCCCCGTCGTCCCCGTGAACGTCCCGGACTCCTCGACGCCGTACTGCTGGACGGTGTGGATGTGCGCCTCGCCCTCCTCTATCGTCGCGATGGCGACCTCCGGCTGGTCGGACGCCTCCGCGGCCTCCTCCACGCGCTCGCGCTGATCCGGCTGCCAGCGCTTCGTCACCTCTATCTCGTCGAACTCCTCGACGTTCAGCGTGTGGTGGAGGCCGAGTTGGTCCTCGCGCGAGCAGTCCGCGATGACGCCCGAGACGCGCAGGCGGTTCGCGAACTTGTGGAACTCCACCTCCTCCACCTCCAGCGCGATCCACATCGGCTCCCGCTGCCCGCCCGTGTCCCGCATCTGGTCGTCCGCCCGCTGGATCCGCCGCGTCGTGTCCCCGGACACCCGGTCGCCCGGTTCGAGGACGTACGCGAGGTGCCAGAGGTCGTCGAGGCTCTCCGGGACGAGCGTGAACTTCTCGCGCCCGCCCTCGCGCGCCTCGCGGCCCTTGATCTGCATAGGACGCACTCGGGGAGCGCGCGCCTTGTGTCCTGCTACTCGCGTATCGTCCCACGATACGCGAGTCAGTGGGCGCCCCGCGTCCACGCTACTCGCACGTCGGAACGACGTGCGAGTTAGCGGGATTCGATTCCGCGCTACTCGCGTATCGTCCCACGATACGCGGGCCAGCAGGAGCACCGCTCCTGCGCTACCCGCGCGAACGAAGTGAGTGCGGGTCAGCGAGACGCGACGTCTCGCCTCACTCGCGCGCCACGCCGTCGCCGTCCTCGTCGACTGCATCGGTCTCGTCGTCTTCGTGGTCGCTATCTCCGTCGTCGATGTCTTCGTCAGCGTCGGGCCGGTCGAGTTCGCGCGCCTCCGCGTACCCCTCCGCGTAGAGGTACCACGTGACGACCTGGACGTAGAACATCACGAAGAAGCCGACGAAGAAGAGTATCACGAGCGCCTGCCCGACCGTTCCGCCGACGAGGGCGACGACGACGGCGAGCACCCACGCGAAGAGGTAGCGCGAATCTATCGTCGCGTCGCGGAGCGCCGAGAGCGAGAACGCCGCGGTCAGGTCGTCCTCGCGCACCCAGTTCGCCACCGCGGCCGGGAAGACGTACGCGACGAGGAGGCCGTAGAGGAACATCGCGAAGACGCCGACGAACGCGACGAGCGACCCGAACGCGACGCCGACGTTCGCCCCGTCGAGTCCGTACGCGCCGAGCGCCGCGACGACGCCGAGGAGGAGGGCGCCCGCGACGGCCGGGAGCGAGTAGACGAACGCGACCACGACCGACTTCAGGCCGTCCACGAACAGCCCCGCCCAGTCCGTGAATCGCGGCGGCTCCGGGTCGCCGTCGAGGCGGTGGCGCACCACCGAGACGAGATAGCCCTGCAGGAAGAGTCCGGGCACGAGCGCGAACGGGAGGAGGAACACGCCGACGAACGCGAACGAGAGCACGACGGCGAGCATCGCGACGACGAACGACGCGATGCCGAGGCCGCCGCCGATCAGTACGGTCGTCGCCGCGTCGTCGCCGCGCGTCGGATACCGCAACGCGTCTTCTATCATACCGAGAGGAGACCACCGACGACGAAAAACCCGCGGGCGCCTCAGTCGCCGTTTCACCGTGCGAAAGCGCCGCCGTACCACACCGGAGCGCCAACCGGGACCGCAGTGCTCGCACGTTCGGCGACCCCTCGCTCGCTATCGCTCGCTCAACGCTATAGACAGCGGTGCTCGCGTGTCGCTTCGCTCCCGCTCACGGCGCACTGCGTTCGACGTTCGCGCTGGTCGCGGTCACGCGGGGACCGCGTGCCGCTCGCGCGTTCGGCGGCCCCTCGCTCGCTATCGCTCGCTCGGGGCCGCCAGCCTACTCCACCAGCCGACTCCCGCCCGGCGGCATGAACTTCTGAATCTCGTCGGGGGAGGCGACCTTCCGGACGAACGACTCGTCGGCGAAGCGCTCGCGGAACTCCCGGTAGACGCGCTTCGCGGCGTCGCCCTGCGCGAACTTCCCGGGTTCGAGGCGCACGGTCGTCTCCGCCTGCCCCTCGATGGCGGAGGGCGGGCCGCCGACGACGCGCGTCGACGGCTCGCAGGTGATGCCGACCGCACACCCGACGGGGGTGTCGTCGAAGTAGGTGCGCTCGCCGCGGATGGCGAACCCGCCCTTCGAGAGGAACTCGCCGGACTCCGCGGTCTTCGACACCTGATCGGGCATCACCATGTAGGCGTCCCCGGCGCCGCGGCCGTCCTTCCAGACGGAGGAGTACGTGACCGCGAACTGCGCGGCCTCCTCCAGGGACTGCTCCGGGACGTCTAGCTCCTGGGACGGCTCGCTCGGCGCGGACGTCTTCAGGACGGTGACGGGGCCGCCGTGGGCCTGCGCGTGGAAGAAGCGGTCGTAGCCGTCCATGTACTTGTTCACGATCTCCTCGTTCTGCTCGGCGTTCCGGCCGCCGATGACGAGGAAGCCGTCGCTGGTGCGGAACCAGCGGAAGCGGTCGTACCACTGCTCCTGCTTTCGCACCGGAATCGACGCACGCGTGAGCCAGTCTATCTCCTCTGGTTCCTCCTCGTCCGGTTCCTCCTCTGGCTCCTCGTCCGCCCACTCGTCGCGACGTTGCTTCCAGTCCTCGAGTTCCTCGCGGGTGTCCTCGATGGCGGCGAGCGCGCCCTCTTTCTTCTCCTCGACGCGCTTCGCCTCCCGGTAGAGGGCGTCCGCGTTCTTCTCCACGCCCGCATCGGGGTCGAGCGAAATCGTGTGGCCGTCGAGGCGGAGGCGCACGAGGCCGTTCTCGGGGTCGACGCCGGCGACGTGCTCGGCCGCCTCGATCCCCCGCTCTTTACCCTGCTCGAAGCGCTCCTCGACGTCGTCCCAACCGTAGCCGGCGGCGCGCGCCTCCCGGACCGTCGAGAGCACGTCGTCGACGAGGTCGTAGCGCTCGTAGAGGAGTTCGGCCCTTTGGCGCTCCGTCTCCGCCTGCTCCTCGAAGTTCCCGATGGCGCCCTCCTGCTGTTCGATGATGCGCTCGCGCTTCGCGATCTCGGCCTCGAACTCGGGCTTGTTCGACGCCTCCTCGGATCCCTCGTCCGCGCCCGTTTCGAGGTTCGTGAAGTAGTCGTCGAGCGCGTCGTTGAACGAGTCGAACGCCTCCGCGTAGAGGTCCGCGCGCTCCTCTAAGGGGAGCGGCGTCACGTCGACGCGATTCCCCTTGTCCTCCTCGTCGCCATCGTAGTAGACGCGCGGGTCCGTCCGGCCAGCCTTCACGTCCCCGAGCAGGCGCTCCATCGCGTCGTAGATGGCCTCGAACTCCGCGTCCCCGGCGTCCGCGATGTCCATCGTCTTCGCCACGCCGGCGCGCGTGCAGAGCTCTTCGCCGTAGAGGCCGCCGAAGTTGAGCTGGGTCGCCACCGTCCGCACGAGGTCCGTATCGGAGTCGCGCATCCGCGCCGCGAACGCCTCGTAGTCGAGGTCGAGCGGGTTCACGCGCGACTCCGGGAAGCCGTACTGGCTCCCGGGCGCGACCGTCCGGGACTTCAAGCGAACCGTCTCCAGGCTGTCCACCACCTCGCCGTTCTGATCGAGCACCGCGACGTTCCCGTCCCCGAACAGCTCCGCGACCAGCGTCGTGTCCTGGTCCTCGCGGCGGAACTCGAACTCGAGGATGCGGTCGAAGCCGTGCTGGCGGACCTCGTGGAGGTTCGCCCCGGAGAGGCGATTGCGGAGCATCTTCGCGAAGTTCGGCGGGCGCCCGGGCGCGTTCGGCACGTGCTCGGGGCGCGCGACGTTCGCGCGCTTCGTCTCCCCCACCTCGATCAGGAGCTCCACGCGACCCTCGTCGAAGTCCCGCATCTTCAGGCGGACGAGGTCGTCGCCGTAGAGATAGGCCTTATCGACCACCGCGCCCGCGTAGCCGTTCAGCTCCGCGGTGAGCGCGACCAGGTCGACGCTCGTGAGTTCCCGCTTCTCGTCCATGATACCCGTACTATCAGCGTCCCGCACTTCCCTACTGCGGTCTCCGCGGACTCCCCGAGTCCGTGGGACGCGCGAGCGCTGAGCGCGCTGATCCGAGCGGAGCGAGGATCAGCGGAACGAGCGAGCGGCGTGGGACGCGATGCGCCCCACTGGCTCGACGGGCGATACGTCGCCCGTCGAACGGGGAGGGACGACCCGCGAGCAGCGACCCGCGGGAGCGCCGTGAGCGCCGCGGTGGCCGGCGCGGCCGAGCGAGCGAACGACCCGGACGGCGCGCCCCGATTCCCGCACCTCTTTGCCGGCGGCCGTCCATCCGACTCGCATGGACATCGCAGTCTACGGCGCGGGCGGCGTCGGCGCCTACTACGGCGG
>Ga0207755_100141_pt1 | contig 49111 bp, 50 predicted proteins | sample A23P2SouthBayCA_FD_187734 | JGI IMG/M metagenome (GOLD analysis project Ga0207755, IMG submission 187734) | Aerobic enrichment media microbial communities from Bioluminiscent Bay, La Parguera, Puerto Rico - A23 P2 (SPAdes) | ecosystem: Environmental > Aquatic > Marine > Unclassified ...
GCGTCGTCGGATGCCTTGGAACAGACCTCCACATCGCGGGTGGCAGTGACGTGGAGATACCACGTCCCGTCCCGCTGGAACAGCCGACTCTCACCCATCTCCGCGTCACCAGCGTTCAACGCTTCCAACCAGTCCCGTTGGTCGGGATTCGGCTGTACTGGCATCCAGAGGTGGTAATCCTCGTGGTGCGGGATTTTGACGTACCACTCGATAGCGTTCTCGGGCTGGTGGTCGAGGCGTACCCCCTCGTTGGTGAACCGAACAGGGTGGTCGTCGTGAAGGTCGCCCGCGTTGTACGTTGTCGTCAACTGTGGGACGTACTTCTTGAGGGCGTTCTTCGCGTACCCTGACAGGTCGTAGTTGACCACTATGTCGTTCGCTTCGGTTTGGGTGGTACAACCAGCGTCGAACGCATCTCGAAGGGCGTGCTGGTAGGCTTCCCGCGTCTCGCGGAGTTTCCGCCGTTTGTGTGCGTTCGGGTCCACCAGTTTCAGTTCCAACGTCTTGGTGAGTTCAGTCATTGGCCGCCCTCCTCATGACGTTGCCAGATTACATCTGGCAGGCAGCCAGAATTCATGAGTTCTGGCAACGCTGAATGTAGTCTTGCACCGTTTCGCTGGAAACGTGGCCCGCCGTTCCTGCGTAGTAGCCCCGTACCCATCGAATCTTCTCGTCCTTGTTGTCGGCGTAGCGGTGGTTGTATTTCCTTGAGGAGATACCCTTGAACCAGTTGGCGAGAAGTGAGGGGGCGTGTTTCGGTGGGCTACTGACGAACAAGTGGATGTGGTCGGGCTGAACGGTCAGGTCGATGATCTCCAAGCCCTTGTCGTCGGCAATTTCGTGGAGGATGGTTCGCACACGGTCTGCGACCTCGTTGACGAGTACCGACTGGCGGTACTTCGGCAACCACACTATGTGATAGTTGAGGTTGTAGGTCGCGTGCCGTGTGGTCTTCATCTGTGTTGCACACTATGATTCGTCGGCGTCTTAATTCCCTCGGTGAAGCGTGGGAAATCCAGTAATGGGGGGACTCGTGGATTGACGCACTATGCCTACCACTTGACCCCCCGCCTGAAGACGGAGGTATGCGCTATCGGTCTGTATCACCATGAGCCGGTTTGCCCATTCGATCGACCGCCGTGCCGTGATCGGATGTACACTGGCTTTCAAGCGAGCCCGGTGACCGATCGTCCCGCTGACCCGGGCGCGGCCCCGAGAGGGCGGACGCGTCAGCGCATCGTGACGTACGTGAGGAAGGCGAGCGCGACGAACTGCAGGGCGCGCATCGCGAGGACCGCCGCCTGGGCGCTCGCGTCCGCCGCGTACAGCATCCCCGAACTGAAGAAAAAGCCGATGGCGACGACGTTCTCGACGGCGAGGACGACGGCGAAGGCGACGAGGCCGAGCGTGAGCGGGGTGCCGAACTGGCGGTAGTTGCGCCACCAGACAGTCACCAAGGCGGCCAGCAAGACGATATTCAGGCCCGAGAGGGCGCTCGCGATCGTGAGCGTGGGGGTCATGGATGCCATATCAGACGTGCTCCGTGATCTCCTCGAACTGCTCGCGGTGGCGGTCGAACCGGTCGGTGAGGAAGTAGAGCCGACCGTACTCCTGATCGCCGCTCTCGATCACGTCGTGGTCTTCCAGCATGTCGAGATGGTGGCGAACGGAGTTGTAGTCGATGTCCAGTTCCTCGTGGAGCTGGTTGGCGTTGCGCGGTCGCTCGTCGAGCAGACGGATGATCTTCGCCCGGTTCGTCCCGCCGCGCGTCCCGGCGAGTAGATACCAGAGTGCCTTCTCCATCGAACGGTGTACCCTGTGAGTGATCGGCGCGGACAAAATCCTTCGCCCCGCTCACAGCGATCCGGGGGTGATCGTCCTCGAGACCCACCCGCTCGGCCCGCTGGGGTAGGCCCGCTGCTCCTCCCGAGGCTGGAGCGTGCCGAGGCCGTCCGTGGCCCGGACGACCACCTCGTGCTTCCCGTCCGGCGGGTCGTAGCGATACGCCCACTGTCGCCACACGTCGTCGTCGGGCAGAGGATCGGAGAGGTCGGCGTCGTGCCACGTCTCGCCGCCGTCGGTCGACACCTCGACGCGTTCGATGCCGCGAGTGCCGGCATATGCCGGGCCGGCTACCTCGATCCGGCCGTCGTCGGCGGCCTCCGGCCGACTGCCCGAGGAACGTCGTTCCTCGCTGTCCAAGTGGTTTTCCGCCCAGAGTTTCGCCACCGTGTTGACCGGGCCGGTGCCGTGCCACCCCCGCTTCTCCCAGTAGCCCGTCGCCGGTTCGTCCAGAATCTCGATTTCGGTCAGCCACTTGACGTTGATCTCGCCCCAGTGGCCCGGGATGAGCGCCCGCGCCGGCGCCCCGTGTTCGCGGGGGAGCGGCCGGCCGTTCATCCCCACCGCGAGGAAACCCGTTTCGAGCGCGTCGACGGGAAACTCCTCGTAGAAGCCGTCGGCCGCGCGGAGCATGACGGAGTCGCCCTGCAGGTCGGCGGGGTCGAGCAGATCCATCAGCGGAACGACGGTCCAGAGCGCGGTGTCGAGTTTCCGCCCGTTGAGCGTCTCGCCCACACAGCGAAGCGTCTCGAACCGGTGTTCGTGGTCCATGGCGTCGATGTCGTCGAACGAGTACGTCGTCTCCTGCCCCACCGCCCCGTGGATGCGGAGCGACCAGTCCTCGCGAGCCGGATGGGGGTCGACGTTGGCGATGTCGACGGTGTAGAAGTGATCGCTCACGAGCGGTTCTAACCCCTCGACGGCGAGTGACTTCGACCGCGCATCGTCGAGTGTGGCCGCTACGTCGTCGGGGACGGGTGCCCGTTCCGTCTCGTCGGTGGTGTCGGTCGCGAACACCCGCCGGCTACCGACGGCGAAGGTGCCGACCGAGAGCGCCGCGAGCCCGGCGAGGACGGTCCGCCTCGAGTCGGGAGCGGACTCGTCGGAGGGCGCCGTCCCGAGGCCGACGACGGTCGCCACCAGCGCCGCGCCGACAGCCGCCCCGATGGCGGAGGCGGCCGATCCGGAGAGCGCGGCGGCGGCGAGGCCGACGGCCACGCTCCCACCGACGGGACCGAGAAGCGGGCGGTCGACCTGCACCGCGACGACGCGGGCCGCGCCGACGACGAGGCCGAGAGCGACGGCCGTGAGTCCAAGCCCCGAGACGTACGCCAGTTTGCTTCCCAGGTCGCCGAGGAGGGTGATGGCGAGCGTGACGAGGATACCGGGTGCGAGCGTGACCGTCGCGTTCGCGATGGGGGCCGCCACGAACGCCGGCGACCCGCCCACTGCCGCGTACGACCCGGCGACTGCGGCGGCGCCACCCGCGAGTGCGACGACCGACCGAGTGAGCCGGCTGCGGAGGTCCTTTCGATCCATAGTGAACGGGAGGTCGTCGAGTGGGTAAGGCATTTCTCAAGGTTCGTCTGAACTCCGTCTAGAATTCGCAGGTCGAAAGACAGTAGACCGGGGCCGTCCGTACGGACGCACGGTGTCTCGGACCCGGAGTCGTGTCGCGCTGGCCGCCGTCGTCTACGCCGTCCTGCTCGCGCAGGTGTTGCTCTACCCCGGCGTCGACACGCTCGTCTCGGCGCTCGGCGCCAGCACGGCGTTGGATGCGAGCATGTGGTTTCTCACCGCGGAGTTCGGGGCGTTCGTCGTCTTCGCCGTCCCGTGGGGGCTGGCGAGCGACGCCGCCGGGCGTCGGGTTCCGTTCGTCGCCGCGGGTGCCCTCCTCGGCGCCGTTGGCTACGCTCTCCTCGCCGTCGTCCCGACGGCGACCGGTTCGTTCGAACTCGCCCTCGTCCTCCGGGTGTTTCAGGGGGCGGCCACCGTCGGCGCCTTCTCGCTCGCGATGACGATGCTCATGGACCTCGACGGCTCGCACGGCCGCAACATGGGCGCGACGGGCATCGCCATCGGGCTCGGGACGGCGACGGGTGCGCCGCTCGGTGGGCTGCTGTACGAAGTCGGCCCGCTCGTCCCAGTGTACGCCGCGAGCGCCGTCCTCTTCGGCCTCGCCGTCACCGTCCCATTCGTCGTCGACCGGGCGCCCGCTGGCGGCGCGCGAGCGTCACCGATCGACGGCCTCCGCCGGACGCCGACGCTCGCACTCCCCTATGCCTTCGGCTTCGTCGACCGCCTGACCGCCGGCTTCTTCTCGCTGGTCGGGACGCTCTACTTCCGCACCGTCTTCGACCTGAGCCCGGGCGCGACCGGGCTGACGCTCGCGCTCTTTTTCGCGCCCTTCGCGCTCCTGCAGTACCCGTTCGGCGTCGTCTCCGACCGGATCGGCCGGACGATCCCCATCGTCGCCGGGTCTGCGTGCTACGGCGCGGCAGTGATCCTCGTCGGCGCCGTGGCGAGCCTCCGGGCCGCACAGGCTGGGATGGTGCTCGTGGGCGTCCTCGGCGCGCTCATGGCCCCCGCGACGCTAGCGCTCGTGACCGATCTGGCCGCGCCGACGGAGCGCGGCGTCGCCATGGCCGGATTCAACATCGCCGGGAGCCTCGGCTTCCTCGCCGGCATCCTCGTCGGCGGCATCGCCGCCGACGCGTACGGCTACGGCACCGCCTTCCTGCTCGTCGGCGGTCTCGAACTCGTCCTCGCGGCGGTGACGCTGCCCGCGTTCCTTCGGATGGGCGTCGGAAGCGGACGCGTGGGGAGGTGACGCCCGAATCGAGGGGCGGATCTTATAGGTTGTACACCAGCCGTTCGCCCGTCTCTAGCCCGTTCCGGATGGCCGCGTGGACGCGCGCCTCGCCGGCGATCCAGTCGCCGACGCAGTAGCAGCCGGCGTCCTCGGCGGCGCCGAGGACGCCCCGGCGAAGCCCCGACTCCGGGAGGGCGTAGCGCCAGCCCTGGTGATCCGTCCACGCGGGATCGGTGAGCCGGTCGTCGTTCATAATCGACGCCGTGTGATCGGCGAGGGCGGCGACGTTCTCCGCGGGGTCCGCGTCGTAGCGCTCGGTCGACCACTCGTGGGCCGCCTGCACCACCAGCACGGCCTCACCGTCGGGGACGTGACCCGGTTTGCACTCCTCACGGGAGATCCAGCCCACCGTATGTTCCTTGTCGGTGTTCACCAGCGCGTAGTACGGCACGTCGAGGTCGAACTCGTAGCCGAGCACGGCGGTCCAGATGGTCCGGTAATCCACGTCGCGGACGGCGGTCAGCAGGTCGTCACGGGCCTCGCTCTCCCAGTCCGCCGACTCCAGCAACGCCGCCGTCTGTGGCGCCGGCGGGTTCAGGAGGAGGGCATCGAAGGGGCCCCAGCACTCGCCGTCGGCGTCCGTGAGCGTCCACCGGTCGTCCTCGGTGCGCGCGATGTGCTCGACGCGAGTCCGCCGCTCGACCGTCGCGTCGGTCGTGCCGAAGAGGTGCTTGGCAAAGCGGGTCAGCCCCGTCTCGTACGTGAACTTGCGCTCCTGGTCGTCCCGACCCTCGGACACCGCCCCCGTGCGGTCGAAGACGTGGATGTCGCCGTCGACTTCGACGAGGCCGTCGTCGAAGCGGTCGAGGAGGTTGAGAACGCGCTCGTCGTCGTCCTTGATGTAGTTCGCGCCGTAGTCGTAGGTCACGTCGTCGCGGCGGCGCGTCGCCGCCCGGCCACACACGCCACCCGACTTTTCCAAGACGGTGATCGAGGCGTCCGGCAGGGCACCGTCGACGACGTAACAGGCCGCCGCCGCCGCCGCCCCGGCGCCCACGATGCCGAGTTCGGTCATGCAGTCCCTACGACTGCACGGATAAAACTCCACGGGAGAGTTATGCCGGCGGATCGACGAACGGGGCGTATGGACACGCCACCGGAGACCGTCGCGGCGTACGCCGACGGCCGCGACGACGCCCGCTTCACCGGCTGGCTTCGCGCCCGTTCGGAAGCGAACTGGACCGCAAGGGCGCGGCGGCGTCGCCGCGGCGACGGCTGGAGCGACTGTTCCGGCGGACGGTCGAACTGGAGCGGGACTTCTTCGAGGCGCCGTACGAACGGTACAGTCGCGAGTGAGCGGGGTCGTCCCGGCGAATCGACGATCAGTCCCCGGCCGCCACGTGGGCTCGCCCCACTGCCTTCCAGCGGTTCGAGCGCACCCGCCGCACGTTCAGGACGGCGGGCACGACGGTTTCGGCGACCAGTGCAACGAGGAGTGCAGTTGCACCGAGCGAGGTGACGAGGCCGAGCGCCGCGACGGGGAGCGCACAGCCGTAGCGGCCGAGCAGCGAGGTGAAGAAGGGGTACCCCGTGTCGCCCGCGCCGCGGAGCGTCCCGGTCGCGGAGCCGTCGACGCCGAGGAAGACGACGCTGACGGCCGCGGCGGCGACGAACGGCGCGGCCACGTCGATGACGGCGGGGTCGTCGACGAAGACACCAGCGATCCACGGCGACAGGGCGAACACCACGACTGCGGCGACGACGTACACCGTCGCGGAGAGGCGAATGATCCCCCGAGCGTACGCCTCGGCGTCGGCCTCGTCGCCCGCGCCGAGTCGCTGACCGACGAGCGTGCTCGCGGCGATGGAGAACCCCCAGGAGAAACTGTCGATCAGGGTGCGGACGCGGCGGGCCACCTCGTAGGCGGCGACGACGGCCGGCCCGAAGGTGGCGGCGATGGCGACGAGGGGGAAGGCGACGAGCATCTCGGCGGTGCGGCGGGCCATCAGCGGCGCGGAGACGGCGAGGAGTCGGCGGGTGAGCGGGGCGAAGCCGTCGTATCCGAGCGTCGCGCGCGAGACGGCCACGGGGCAGGCCCCCCGGCCGAAGTAGGAGCGGCCGGCGAGCCCCCACGCGAAGACGAGGACGACGATACCCGTCGCGAGCGAGGTGCCGATGGCGGCGCCGGCGACACCGAGGCCGTAGCCGAAGATGAGAACCGCCGAGAAGGCGATGTTCAACAGCGCGCCGCCGGCCCGGATCAGCATGGGCGTCACCGTGTCGCCGACGCCGGCGTAGGTGCGGCTGGCGATCAGGTTCGGGAACTCGAACAGGAGCGCGGGCGCGACGAGGGTGAGGTAGGTGGCGGCGTGGCGGAGGGGTTCGGGTTCGGAACCGAGGACGGCCACGAGTTCGGGCGCGAAGGCGGCGTACAGGGCGGCTATCGGGGTCGCGATCAGGAACGTGACGCCGAGGGAGACGGCGACGGTGGCGCTCGCGCGGTCGTTCGCCTCGGCACCGTAGGCCTGCGAGACGAGCGAGACGGTCCCGCCGGCGAGACCGATGCCGAGAAACTTCCCCACCTGCCAGTAGGCGTTGGCGAAGGCGAGGCCGGCGACGGCCGCCGTCCCCACGTCCCACCCGACCATGGCCAGATCGACCGTGGATTTGGACATGATGGCGAGCCCGGTGACGATCCGGGGCCACGACAGGTCGAACGTCTCGCGAAAGCGGCGGCGGTCGATAACGCCGGCGCGATCCAGCACGCCGGCCAGCGCGTCGAGCAGTCGGCCACCCATCGGCCGTCGTAGCCGTGGCGGGGGTTAGTAGGTTGTGCATCGACCGGCCCCAAGACCTATCCACGTCCCGACAGTACGGACGTACATGATACAGGCAGACCTCGAAGTGTGTCGTGACTGCGGGCTGGTACATATGGAAGGCGGCCCCGGTCCGGACCGGGTGGAAGAGTGTGCCGCGTGTGGCGGCCGGGTCGACGACGTGGAGTTCGACGACCTGATCGGCCTCTAGGCGACGCGGTTACGCAGGTCCTCGCCGGCCTGGTACTGGTGGAAAATCTCTTTCACCAGGTCGGCGATGTCGAGGTGGTAGCGGTTCGTCGCGGAGCCCCGGTGCGGCGAGATGATGACCTCCTCGAAGTCCCAGAGCGGGTTGTCCTCGGGGAGGGGTTCAGTCTCGAACACGTCGAGGCCGGCGCCAGCGATGTCGCCGTTCTCCAGCGCCGCGATCAGGGCGTCCTCGTCGGCGATGGGGCCGCGGGCGACGTTGATCAGGTAGGCGTCGTCGCGCATGGTCTCGAACTCGGGGGTCGAGAACATCCCCTCCGTCTCGGGGGTATGGGGGACGGCGATGGCGACGAACCGGGCGTCCGCGATGGCCTCGTGGAGGTCGTCGGGGTGGTAGAGTTCGGTGACACCGGGGATGGGCTCGTCGGAGCGACGGACGCCGACCACATCCATGCCGAGGGCGTCGGCGCGTTCCGCGATACCCCGACCGAGGGTGCCGAGGCCGACGACACAGAGCCGCTCGTTCTCGACGGTGAACGGGCGTTCGTACTCCGGTTCGAACCAGTGGGTCTCATTCTGGTGGTCGCGGTAGATGTGGAGCATCCGCGCGAGCGACACCATGTAGCCGACGGCGATTTCTCCGACCGTCGTGTCGTGGATGCCGGTGCTGTTGGTGAGGGGAACACCCGCGTCCTCGTAGGCATCGGTGTCGAACTCGTCGTAGCCGGCACGGATACAGTGGACCCAGCCGGCGTCGAGGAAGGCGTCGCGAGGGCGGAAGGAAGCGACCGCGTCAGTCCGGTCGAATTCCTCGTCGTCTCCGACGATTTCGACCGGTACGTCGAGGTCGGCGAACGCCTCCGCGAACTCGTCTTTCGGAATCTTGTTCGCAACCGACTCGTGGACGCAGAGCCGTTCGAGCTGCGGGTTCTCGGACATGTATCCGAAATCCGGGCTCTGGCTATTCAACGTTTCGACAGATGACGACGGCCCGTTAGCCGTCTGTCCTCATTATTTCGACAGATGACGATGGTTGGTTAGCCGTATGTCCTTAACTTTACAACCCCGGGGGGTAATGCTGTCCAATAGGATGAACGTAACAGACGCCATCGCGGAAATATTGGCAAAAGAAGGTGTAGAACATCTGATTGGCTTCCCGAGTAATCCCCTCTTCGACGACAACGCGGCGGAGGAAGCGGGCATCCGATCCATCGTCGTCCGGCAGGAGCGGACGGGCGCGCACATGCTCGACGGCATCGCCCGGATCACCTCCGGCGACCAGGTGGAAGCGTTTGCCTGCCAGCACGGTCCCGGAACGGAGAACTCCGTCGGCGGCATCGCACAGGCCTACGCGGAGTCGGCACCCATCGTCGCGCTCCCGGCCGGCTACTCCCGTGCGAAGACCAACACCGACCCCAAGTTCAGTTCGCTCATCAACTACCAGGCCGTCACGAAGACGACGGAGCAGTTGACCGACCCCGACGCGACCGAGGAGACGATCCGGCGCGCGTTCCAGGCGGCGCGCAACGGCCGTCAGCGCCCCGGGCTGGTCGAAATTCCGAAAGACGTGTTCCGGGAGGATATCGGCGATATCGACTACGAGACCACGTCGTCGACGCGGTCGGGTCCCGACCCGCAGGCCATCGAGGCGGCCGCCGACGCGCTCCTCGACGCCGACCTGCCGGTCATCAACGCCGGGCAGGGCGTCCACTACGCGAAGGCGTGGGAGCCCCTGAAGGAACTAGCGGAACTGCTCGAAGCGCCCGTCGCGACCACGCTCAACGGCAAGAGCGCCTTCCCCGAGGATCACCCGCTCTCGCTCGGCGCCGGCTCGAAGAGCGAACCCCGACAGCTCAACCACTTCATCCACGAGGCGGACGTGCTCTTCGGCATCGGCTGTAGCTTCACCAAGACGGCGTACGGCATCACGCCGCCCACCGAGGACAACACCCTCATCCACTCGACGAACGACCCCGGCGACGTCGACAAGGACTACAAGTCGGATCTCGCGGTCATCGGCGACGCCAAACTCGTCCTCGAAGCGCTCGTCGACGAGATCGAGGACCGCGTCGGCGACGACGCCGACTTCGGCCGCTACGACGACGTGACGAGCGAAATCGCGTCGATCGAGGAAGCGTGGCTCGACGACTGGTCGGACGTGCTCGAATCCGACGACACACCGATCAACCCCTACCGCGTCGTCCACGAACTCGACCAGACCCTCGACAAGGAGAACGTCGTCGCCACCGCCGACGCCGGCAACGCGCGTGACTTCATGGCGCCCTTTTTCAACGTCACCGAGCCGCTCTCCTATCTCGGCTGGGGCAAGACGACCCAGCTCGGCTACGGCATGGGCCTCATGATGGGCGCGAAACTCGCCAAGCCCGAGAAGACCTGCGTCCACGTCATGGGCGACGGCGCCATCGGCATGGTCGGCATGGACTTCGAGACGGCCGTCCGCGAGGACATCCCGATCATCGCCGTCGTGCTCAACAACTTCGAGATGGCGAGCTACGACACGCCGTTCTCGGGCCACTACGCCGACTTCGCCGAGTCGATGGGCGGCTACGGCGAGCGGATCGAAGACCCGAGCGAGATCTCCGGCGCCATCGAGCGTGCCGTCCAGAAAAACGAGGAGGGCACGCCGGTCCTGCTCGAGTTCCTGACCGCCAAGTACACGGAACTCTCGCGACCCGACCTCGAATAGCGTAGCGATTGAAACTGTTTGCACAGCCGATCGCGGCACAGCGTGCGATCGGCTGTGCGACGACTTTCGATCGTTACGATAGGTCGACCGATATTACGACCGCGAAACAACCGTTCGACGTTTCTTTTTCGGCACAACGTAACCTATACTAGTTACTTATCCCGGTGGCGGTCCAACGGCCGACCATGTTCAGCGTCATCTCCCGGTCACCACGCCAGGCCCGCACCCGCGCCATCGTGAAGACGGCCTGTTATCGCCTCGTGATGGTGGTGGTCACCGTCGCCGTCGCGTGGGCCGTCGTCGGCGACATCTCCGACGCCGTCAGCGTCGGCATCGTCGCCAACCTCGTCAAGACGGGGACGTACTACGCGTACGAACGGCTCTGGGATCGCATCGTGTGGGGACTACCGTCGGCCTGACCGCGCCGACCGTGGGAAACGCTAACGAACGTTGAGCACGTAGAGTCACGCATGGCCTTCGAACTCGGCTTCCTCGTCGGGTCGCTCGCAATACTCGGCCTCGTCCTCTATGTCACGCGGATTCGGGGACCGTCGCTCCCGCACGAAGCGATGGCGGAGCAGACCGGCGACGGCGAGCACGCGGATACTGGTCCGCGTGCCGGCCCGGCCACACAGCGAACGCCGACGATGGAAGCGTGTGAACTCTGTGGCGAGAACCCTGCCACCCAGTCGGTCAACGAGATGGCCGTCTGTGTCGAGTGTAACGAGGACCTACTGTAACGCGTCGGTCACGCACCCGACCGAGGGGTCCGGAGACGGGGTGCCGCCGACAGAGGCGATACCGCGCTGCCCCGCAGTCAGGCCTCTTTCTCGATTCCGTCGCCGAACGCCTGGCGAGTGTAGGGAAGCTTGCCACCGGCGGCGAGCAGTTCGCGTTCCCGCTCGTTGGCGTCGAGGTGGGCCGTCGCCTCCCAGTCGTCGTCGACGCGGATGGTGAACGCTTCCTGGCCGCTCTCGACGGCGTCGGCCGCGTCGTCGACGATCTCGATGTCGTCACCCTGTTCGATCCGCTCGTACGTCGCCTCGTCGATAGTGAGCGGCAACAGCCCGAAGTTGATCAGGTTGGACTTGTGGATGCGGGCGAACGACCGCGCGAAGACGGCGTGGATGCCGAGATACATGGGGCACAGTGCCGCGTGTTCCCGGGATGAACCCTGCCCGTAGTTCTCGCCGGCGACGAGGAAGCCGCCGTCGGCCTCCATAGCTCGCTGAGCGAACGTCTCGTCGACCCGCTTGAGCGTGAACTCGGAGAGCTTGGGCACGTTCGAACGGTAGACTGACACCTCCTGTGTCGCCGGGATAACGTGATCGGTCGTGATGTTGTCCGGCATCTTCAGGAGAGCCGGGCCGTCGAGGTCGGTTCCGAGCGGGTCCTTGAGGGGAACCTCGTCGATGTTCGGCCCCTTGACGAGGTCGTCGTCGACGGCTTCGTCGGGCATGATGATGTCGGACTCGCTGGCGCCGATGTAGCGCTCGGGATACTCGAAGCCCGGTGCGTCCAGGTCGTCGAGTTCGTCGGCTAGATCGCGCGGATCGGTGATCTCGCCGGTGAGCGCCGTCGCAGCCGCCACCTCCGGCGAGCAGAGATAGACCGCGTCGTCTTCCATCCCGGAGCGCCCCTCGAAGTTGCGGTTGAACGTGCGGACGCTCACGGAGTCGGAGGCGGGGACGTGTCCCGCACCGATGCAGGCGCCACACGTCGCCTCGGAGATATTGACGCCCGCAGCCATCAGTTCCGCGGTGAGACCGTTGCGTGCCGCCATCTCCGAGGCCTGTTTCGATCCCGGGGCGACGATCATCTCGGTGCGTTTCGCCACCTCACGGCCGTCCAGCATCTTCGCCACGGGGAGGATGTCCTCGTAGGCGCCGTTGGTACAGGAGCCGACGAGCACCTGATCCACCTCGGTGCCCGCGACTTCGCGGACCGGAACCACGTTGTCCGGCATGGACGGACAGGCGATGAGCGGTTCGAGCTCCGAGAGGTCGACGACGATCTCGTCGTCGTACTCCGCGTCGTCGTCGGGTGCGAGTTCGACGTAATCCTCCGGCCGGCCGAGGCGGTCGAAGAACTCCTTCGTGCGCTCGTCGGACGGGAAGATGGAGGTGGTCGCACCGAGTTCCGTCCCCATGTTCGTGATGACGGTGCGTTCGTGCGCCGAAAGCGTCTCGACGCCGGGACCGGTGTACTCGAACACCTTGCCGACGCCGGCCTTGACCGAGAACCGCCGGAGGAGTTCGAGAATCACGTCTTTCGCCGTCGACCACTCGGGGAGTTCACCTTCGAGGCGGACGTTCACGACTTCGGGTACGTCGAGGTAGAACGGTGCGCCGCCCATCGCCGTCGCCACGTCGAGGCCGCCGGTGCCGATACCGAGACAGCCGAGGCCGCCAGCGGTGGGGGTGTGCGAGTCCGCGCCGATGAGGGTCTTGCCCGGTGCAGTGAAGTTCTCCTTGTGGACTTGGTGGAGAATACCGGTACCCGGGCGGGCGAAATAGGCGCCGTAGGTGCCCGCAGCCGAGCGCAGGAATCGGTGATCGTCGGAGACCTTGTAATCCGGCTGGTAGGTCTGGTGGTCACAGTGTTGACCGGCCACCTCGACCTGTACCTCGTCGAGGCCGAGCGCCTCGAACTGGAGCCACGCCATCGTCCCCGTGAGGTCGTGCGCGATGGTCTGATCGACCTCGATACCGACCTCCTCGCCCGTCGCTATCTCGCCGTCGACGAGGTGGTCGGACAGAATCTTCTCCGTGAGTGTGCGTCCCATACGTTGATCTACTCGGCATTGCGGACTCGATTATATAACCGTTTCCACCGCAGGACGGCGGTCACCCCCGCAGCACTTCGACGGGATTCGCCGTCGACGCCTTCCAGGCGGGATAGATCCCGCTGAGCGTGCTCGCGAGGACGGCGAAGCCGAAGCCAAGGGCGAGAAACCGGATATTGCGGGTGGCGAAGACCAGCGACGGATCGCCGAGCAGTTGCGCGTTGACGATGTAACCGATGACGAGCGAGAGGGCAACGCCGACGAGGCCGCCGACGACGCCCAGGAGCGCGGCCTCGGCGACGATCATCCGCATCACCTCGCGTCGGCGGATGCCGACCGCCCGGAAGACGCCGATCTCCGCCCGGCGCTCGACGACGCTCATCAACATCACGTTCAGAATGCTGACGCCGGCGACGACCAGCGAGATGGAGCCGACACCCAGTAGGGCGGCGTTGAGCGTGGCGAAGAAGCCGCTGATGCTCTGCTGGATGTCGGCGGGCGTGAAGGTATCGACCACTGCCTCGCGCTCGTTCACCTCCGCGGGGATCACGTCGGCCAGTCGCTGAGCGTCCTCGCCGTCTTCGGCGACGACGGTCACCTGATCGTAGCCGTCGCGATCGATGGCATCCAGCGGGAGGACGACGGAGACGCCGCCCGGGCCGAACCCGCCGGACGGTTCGAGGATGGCGACGATTCGGTACGACCGGCCGTCGATCGAGACGGTCTGTCCGAGTTCGACACCGAGCTCCGTCGCCATCTCCCGACTGAGCAACACGCCACTTCGCATCGGCGAGGGGATAGTTCCCTCCGCAGGGGTGTAAAGCGCCGACGGTCGCGAGGTGGCCTCGACGGTCACGCGCCGCGATTCGGAGCGCGAGGAGATAGTCATCGCCTCCGAGCGCTGCGGGACGACCGTCGCCCCCGTCGTCGCCCGCTCGATGGCGTTCACGGTCGAGTCGGAGATGATCCCGTCCGTGTTGTCCTCGCCCGGAAACACCGTCACCGTGTTCGAGAGGTCGCCGAGCTGCTGGGTGGCGCCCGTCTGCAGCGCCGTCCCCGTGATGCCGATGGCGGCGATGGCCACCACGCCGATGACGACGCCGAGGGTGGCCAGTCCCGTTCGAAGCCGGTTGCGCCAGAGGTTGAGCCACGCCATCCGGAGCGCGGGAGCGTCGACGGGGATCACTGCACCACCCCGTCGATCAGCTCGACCGTGCGGTCGGTGAACTCCGTCACGAGGTCGTCGTGTGTCACGGCGACGACGCCCACCTCGCGTTCGGTGCTGATGCGCTCGAACTCCTCCAAGATCTGCCGCCCGGTGTCTTGATCGAGGTTGCCCGTCGGTTCGTCCGCGAGGACGAGGCGCGGCTCGTTGACCAGCGCGCGGGCGATGGCGACCCGCTGGCGCTGGCCCCCCGACAGCTGGTCGGGGCGGTGCTCCAGCCGGTCGCCGAGCCCCATACGGCGGAGGAGGTCCTCCGCCCGGTCGCGCTGGTTCCCGCGGACGAACATCGTCGGTACGAGGACGTTCTCCGTCGCGGTCAGCATCGGGACGAGGTGGAAGGATTGAAAGACGAAGCCGATGGTCCGGCGTCGCGCCATCGTCCGTTGCTCGTCGTCGTAGTCAGTCACGTCGTCGCCGTCGAGGCGGACCGTGCCGGACGTGGGCACGTCGAGGAGGCCGAGCACGTTGAGGAGTGTGCTCTTGCCGGAGCCGCTTGGGCCGATGACGGCCACCATCTCGCCGGGCTCGACCGCGAAATCCACGTCTGCGAGGGCGTCGATGACCTCGTCGCCGCTCCGGTACCGTCTGGTGACGCCGTCGAGTTCGGCGACGGGCTGGGAGACCGCTGGACCGTCGGCGTCGTGCTCGGTCATTGCTCGGGGTGACGCCGTTGCCACCAGTAGATCACGCCGACGCCAGCGGCGACGACGAGGGCCAGTCGGAGGAGGATGCCGACCACGTCGATCTGCCCGAAGCCGAGGAAGCCGCCACCGCCAGGCGGCCCATCCGGCGGTCCCCCGCTGGACGAGCCGGCGGGTGCGGCCATCCCACCGGTGACCGACACGTCGACGACGCGCTGGTGCCGTTCGCCGTCGGCGATGTAGGCGATTCGGACCGGAATCGTGTCGGTCCGGTTGCCCGCCAGCCTAGCCGTCAGTTCGAACGACGTGAACTCGCCAGCGGGAACGTTACCGACGAAGTAGTCTTTCGTCGGTGCGACCGGCGTCACGCGATCGGTGGCGACGACGGCCACGACGGCGCCAGTCACGGCCGTCTCGCCCGTGTTCGACGCGCTGCCGACGAGCCTGATCGACGAGCCGGCCGGGACGACTTCGATGCCCGTCAGCGTGACGTTACCGCGGGTCGTCGGCGCGAAGTCGACGGTCGTCGCCGTCTCGTAGCGCTCCCGGTCTGCCTCGTAGGTGGCGAAGAGTCGAACCGGCCCGGCCGGCAGACTCGACTCGTCGATCGACACCGTCCGTGTCGTCTCGGTGGGCACGTCGGCCACGAGTTTCCGGGCGACCGTCTCGCCGTCCGCTTCGGCCCGGATGCGGACGTGTTCGAGCGGGACGTTCCCGAAGTTGGTCACCGAGGCGTCGATCCGCGCGGTGTCGTTGGCCCGAACCACCTCCGCGTCGAGTTCGGCGTCGACATCGGTCCGTTGCACCGCGAAGGTCCGTGAGGTCGAGATCGACTGCCGGTCGCCGTCGCCGTCGCGGTACCCGAGCGTCGCCGAGAGCGATTGGGTGCCGGCAGTGCCGAACGTCACGTCGTAGGTGACGACGCGTTCGCTCCCGGCACGGAGCGCCGCGTTCACGCGCCGTGCGTCCTCGACCGTGGCATTCGGCCCCGAGAGCGTCAATTCGAGGTTGGAGACGTTGGTTTCGGCGCCGTTGGCCATGGTGACGTTCACCTGCGTCTCCGTCGAGGGCTCGTTCGGCGAGGAGAGCGACAGTTGCACGTCGTGACCACGCTCCTCGACGGGGATCGACACCGGATACTGCACGTTGAACACGCCGCCGTCGGCGCCGCGGCCGTACACCCGGATGGTGAGTCGCTTTCGGCCGGCCGTCTCGAACACCGTCGTCAGCGGCAGTTCGATCGTTCCGCCGGGACCGATCGTCCCCGGATCGTCGGCCGCCTCGACGACGCGGCTGCCGGAGCGGAGCGTGATCTGCGTGATTTCCGCGGCCGCGGGGCTGCTCTCGAAGTTCCGGATCGTTGCGGTGATCGTCACGTCCTCGCCGACACGAGGGTTCGTCGGCTCGACTGTCGCCGACTGGACGGCGACCTGACTGCTCTGAGCGATCGTCACGCCGCTCCCGACGGCCACGGACCCGACGGTCAGGGCGATCGCCAGGAGAGCGAGGAGATGTGTTCGATCAGGCATGACACCAATGAGTGGCGGAACGCGGTCGGTCGCTGGAGAGGGCTGGGCGGGATCGCAGTATGGGAATGGGGACCATCTACTATCTCATGTGACCCGGTCGAACTTATACTGTCGGCCACGGTCGAGTCGACGCCACCGTGTCCGTCAGCCCTCGTCGTCGGATTCCCCTCGCCACTCGATGTCGGTGACGCGCTTGATGTCGTCCATCGTGAGTTGCGCCGACTCCTCGGCACCCTTGCCGGTGGCGACACCGCTGGTGAGGATACTTCTGACCCCCTCCTCGACGGTCATGTCGATGTCGTAGACCTGATTCTCGGGAACGTACGTGAGAAGACCGCCAGTCACGGGATTGGGCGCCAGCGGGAGGAACATCGACACCATGTCCTCGTGACCCGTCGACTTCTCGATGGTCGCCGGCGAGTCGCTGGTCTTGAACCCCAGCACGTAGATATCCTCCTCGAAACACTCGACGAGTTTGATGTCCTGAAAATTCTCCCCACCCTCGTCGAGCATCACGTCGCCCATCCGACGGAAACTCTTGTACACCGTACCGATACCGGGGATCGACATGATTACGAAGTCCACGGACTCGATGATCCGCTCGCCGTAGCGGTTGCGACCGACCGTCCCCGCCGTGGCGACGATCAGAAAGAGGACGAGGAGCGCGACGAACTCAGTAAAGAAGTCGACGACGAACTGGTAGAGGCCGACATCGATCAGGAGACTGATGAACCGAACTCGCTCGAACTGCTCGATGACGCCGAACCACCGCAACAGGGCGATGAACGGGTCGAGAGCGCCGGAGACGAAGTCGAGGGCGATGCTGAGAATGTACAGCGTCACGATCAGCGGAATCGTGATCGCGACACCCGTCAGAAGCGTCTTCTGGGTCTGGTTGTAGAGCGACCCGCCCGTCTCGCGGGCGGTCGCTGTCAGCTGTTGTGAGCGATCCGGAGGGGACGAGTCGGACATAGCCCACTGTGTGACCCCGGCCCACAAAAAATGTCAGTTGTATATTATCTCTGGCGACCGCTCACAGCAGTCCTTCCTCGCGAGCGAGCAGGACGCCCTCGATGGTCGCGTCGTTGGTCGGGGACTGGCGTGCTACCGCGATCGCGTCCTCGACGGCGACGGTCCGGACCGTGAGGAACTCGTTCGAATCGAGGTCGCGTTCGGTGGGCGTCAGCCCCTCGGCGTAGACGATACCGCGGCGGTGGCGCAGGACGCCAGTTGCCGTCCAGAAGTCGTCCAGCAGGGCCGTCGAGTCGGGGGCGAATCCGGTCTCCTCACGGAGTTCGCGCGCGGCGGCCGTCGTGAACGACTCGCCGTCCTCGACGATGCCGGCCGGGAGTTCGAGTTGTGTTTCCCGGATTGTTGGCCGGAATTGCTCGACGAACAGCACCTGCCCGTCGGCGACGGCCACCACCACCGCCGCGGGTGGAAGCTCCGCCCAGTAGTAGCGCTTGGTCGAGCCGTCTGGCTGTTCGACGAGGTCGTACCCCCCGGTGTACCAGCCGGTTTCGTACTCCGTGACGGACTCGACGACGGGCCAGTCGTGGTCCATCATCCGCGCGTCACCGCCACCAGATACCGCTCGCCACCGTCCGTCACGAGGACGCCGCCCTCGCGGCGGGCGTCGGGATTCCGGGCGACCAGTCCCTGTCGCTCGTCGAACGGCGAATGGGTGAACGACTCCTTCAGGCCGAGTGGGCCGCGGCGATACGGGTCGGAGCGTCCCGATTCGAGCGCGCCGACGAGGTAGGGGTAGCGCCGCTCGGAGAGGTCGGTGACGTTCACGGCCGGCCCCAACTCGTCCGTCGGAGTCGCCGTCAGGTAGTACGGCTCGCCGGCACCGAGATAGGACGGGAGGGCACCGAGCGCGAGGAGAGCGAGGCAGACGAGGGCGAACCCGAAGAGCGCCCGGCGGGTGATCGGTCGCACGGCGGCGGTTGGTGCGGTGTAGGGAAACGCCTTTCGACGCCTACAGTTCGTCGCGATACAGCCGCCCGAACGCCTGCCGGCGGCAGGTGGCGACCGCCGCGTCGCGCTCCGCCTGGAACGTGGTGGCGACCGCGGAATCGACGGCTGGCGCGACGTGCCAGACCACGCCGTCCACGCCGTCGCTCCCGAACGTCGTCACGGCCACGTCCGTCTCGGCACGCCACGACTCGAACGCCTCGCGGTCGCCGACGTGGACGACCAGCAGGGAGGCAAAGAGGGCGTCGCGTGCCGTCTCCACTACCTCGCTCGTCACGCGGTCGCGGTACTCCTCGCGGTCGAACTCCATGGCCGACGCCGTCTCGCGAACGACCGTCTGGGCCGCCGGCCCGACCGATTCGTAGGCGTCGCGGGCGTCCGAGAGCGTCGCCGGTTCGAACACGCCCTCGGTCGTCACGTCCCCGTTCATGGTCTCCATCCCCTCGGGGACGGTTTACGCCTTGTTATCGTCGTCAGCGTGATCGTCACCCTCGTCTGCCAACATCGCACGCGTCATCTCCCGGGCTTCGGTGAGGGCGCGCTGGGCGTCGGCGTCGAGGTCACCGGCGTCGAACGGAGATGCGACCGACGAGTGGTCGTGAGCGTGGTCGGTCGTCCGTCCCTCGACCGTATCCTCGAACACCTCCTCGTAGGCAACCTCGTCGGCGTAGTCGACGACGACCGGCGCCAGGTCCGCGGCGCCCGCCTCGCTCCAGTCCGGCACATGCTCGTCTAGCCACGTCTCGTGGGCGTCGCCGTGGAGCATGGCGGTGAAAGCGAGGTGGTTGGCGAGATGTTCGCCGTCGCGCTGGGGAGTCTCGCATACCGGACAGGCGTATCCCATAGTCGACGTACGGGACCAGAGGTATTAGGGTTCGGCCTCGTCGTCTCGCCACGCCGCCACGTCGAGGATCATCACGAGCGCGTCCTCGCCGTCGCGGTAGTAGCGGGGAACCCGCCGGGCGATTTCGAACCCGGTGTTCCGGTACAGCGTCCGGGCGGCGTCGTTGCTCTCGCGCACCTCCAGTTTCACCACCTCGGCCCCGTCGACGGCGAGGGCGGCGAGCGACTGGACGAGCAGCGACCGGCCGACGCCACGCCGCCGCGCCGGTTCGGCGACGGCGAGGTCCTTCACGTGCCCGATGTCGCGCCCAAAATTTGGCGTCACGTCGCCGACGACGTAGCCCACCACGGCACCGTCGCTGGTGGCGACCAGAAAGCCGGGTTCGCCGACGAAGCGCTCGAACGCGGTGTAGGGCCACGGCTGATCGAACGCGTCTCTCTCGATCCGCACCACCGACCCCAGATCCGACTCCTCGGCATCACGGATGGTCACGTCGGCGGGAGACGTGGGCACGGCCACGGGCCGACTACGAGCGAAGGGAGGAAAAGCGCTCGGGCACGCGGTTCGTACGGATTACTGTAACTGGTGGTTCGCCGAGACGGTCCGGCGACCCACCGGTACTGACTTACAGCAAACCGTATCAGTCGTCCGCGGGCGTCGCGCCGCCAGCGCCCTCCTCGTACTGCTGTTTCGTGAGGGTGAGTTTGCCGCCGGCCGCGAGGATCTCGCGTTCGCGCTCGGAGGCGTCGAACTGGGCGGTCGCCTCCCAGTCGTCGTTGACGCGGATGGTGAACTCCTCGGCGCCGGACGCGACCGCCTCGGCGACGTCGTCGACGACTTCGATGTCGTCACCCTGTTCGATGCGGTCGTAGGTCGCCTCATCGATGGTCAGGGGCAGGAGGCCGAAGTTGTAGAGGTTTGCCTTGTGGATGCGGGCAAAGGACTGCGCGAGGACGGCCTCGACGCCGAGGTACATCGGGCACATCGCGGCGTGTTCCCGGGAGGAGCCCTGTCCGTAGTTCTCGCCGGCGACGAGGATGCCGTGGTCGCTCGCCCTGGCACGCTCCGCGAACGACTCGTCGACGCGAGAGAGCGTGAACTCGGAGAGCTTGTCGATGTTCGAGCGGTATTTCAGGATGTCCGACGTGGCGGGGATGATGTGGTCGGTCGTGATGTTGTCCTCCATCTTCAGGAGGGTCTCGCCGTGGATGTCGGCACCGAGCGGGTCCTTCAGCGGCACGTCACCGATGTTCGGCCCCTTGATGAGTTCGTCGTCGACGGCCTCGTCGGGCTCGATGATGTCGGCTTTCGACCCGTCGTACTGGTCCGGGAGTTCGACGCCCGGCGACTCCAAGTCGCCGAGTTCCTCGGCCAGATCCCGGGGATCGACGATTTCGCCCTTGAGCGCCGCCGCGGCGGCCACTTGCGGCGAGCAGAGGTAGACCGAGTCGTTCTCGATGCCCGAGCGACCCTCGAAGTTGCGGTTGAACGTCCGCAGGGAGACGGAGTCGGAGGCCGGCACGTGGCCGATGCCGATACACGGCCCACACGTCGCCTCGGAGACGTTGACGCCGGCGGCCATCAGTTCCGCGGTCCAACCCTGCCGAGCGAGGAGTTCGCCGGCCTGCTTCGATCCGGGGGCGACGATCATCTCGAGATCCTTCCGGATCTCGCGGCCCTCGACCATCTTCGCCGCGGGCAGGATGTCCGCGTACCCGCCGTTGGTACAGGAGCCAACGATGACCTGTTCGACGTCCTCGCCGGCGACCTCGCGGACGGGCACCACGTTGTCGGGCATGGACGGACAGGAGATGAGCGGTTCGAGGTCGGAGAGGTCGACAACGATTTCGTCGGCGTACTCGGCGTCCGCGTCGGGCGAGAGTTCGACGTACTCGTCGCCGCGGCCCTGCCGTTCGAGGTAGTCCTTCGTGCGTTCGTCGGTCGGGAAGATGGAAGTCGTCGCACCGAGTTCCGTCCCCATGTTGGTGATAGTGGTCCGCTCGGGAACGGAGAGACTCTCGACGCCGGGGCCGGTGTATTCGAACACCTTGCCGACGCCGCCCTTGACGGAGAGGCGCCGGAGCATCTCGAGGATGAGGTCCTTCGCGGAGGCCCAGTCGGGGAGTTCACCCTCCAGGCGGACGTTCACGACTTCGGGCATCTCGACGAAGTACGGGCCGCCACCCATGGCGACGGCCACGTCGAGGCCACCCGCGCCGATCGCGAGTTCGCCGAGGCCACCGGGCGTCGGCGTGTGGGAGTCGGAGCCGAGCATCGTCTTCCCAGGGGCGGCGAAGTTCTCCTTGTGGACGTTGTGACAGATACCGTTGCCCGGGCGGGAGAAGTACGCGCCGTACGTGCCGGCGGCCGACCGGAGGAACCGGTGGTCGTCGGTGTTTTTGAAGTCGAACTGGTAGGTCTGGTGGTCACAGTACTGGGCAGCGAGTTCCGTCTGCACTTCGTCGAGGTCGAGCGCCTCGAACTGCAGCCAGACCATCGTCCCGGTCGTGTCCTGTGTGAGTACCTGATCGATCTCGATCCCGATCTCCTCGCCGGGTTCGAGGTCACCCTCGACGAGGTGGTCGTCGAGGATTTTCTCCGTGAGCGTCTGTCCCATAACGTCCGGCTATCGCTCACCGACGGATATAAATCCCGCGTTGGGACGCGCTAACTCCTCCCGCGGCGGTTTTCACTACGAACGTACTCCGCTTCGACGCACGCCGAACGACCGCCACGGTTTTGTCTGCCCTCGGCGACGCCCTCGTATGTTCCGTGCCGGATCGTTCGTCGCCGATCACCTCAGCCCCGTCGCGCCCGAACAGGTCCAGCCCAACGGCGTCGACCTGACCGTCGATGCGATTCTCGAACCGACCGAGCGCGGGCGAATCGGCCGCGACGGGAAACGGATCGCCGACCGCGAACCGATCGACGCCGATCCCGATGCCGGCGCGTACGTCCTCCCCGCCGGTGGCTACATCGCCCGCTACGGCGAGCGAATCCGGATTCCGGAGGGGCACGTCGGGTTCGTCTACCCCCGCTCGTCGCTCATGCGGAACGGCTGTATGCTCCACACCGCCGTCTGGGACGCCGGCTACGAGGGCCGCGGCGAGGGGCTGCTGGTCGCCCACCAGGACGTGGAGATCGAACCCGGTGCCCGGATCGCCCAGCTCGTGTTCGCCGAGGCGGACCACGACGGCACGTACGACGGGAGCTATCAGGGCGAACGGCTGGATTAATCGCCGATTAGCGTACCGCACGCTCCGGTTACTGACGGGGGATGACTACGATGGCTTCACCGTGTCTTCCCGAAACGGACGACGGCCACCGCGGGCGGCGCTGGAGACGCTCGTGAGCCGACCCCCACCGCGGCTTCGGGACCGCACGCTCGACGCCGACGGCGGCGATCCGGTTCCGAGTGCCTCCCCACCGGAAACGAACGTCGTCGACGTGGCGTGTTGGACGCCGGTCTCGACGTCGGGCGAGGCGGCGTCCGGTGTCCCGTCCGAGCCACGGGCGACGCTCCTCGCCGAACCCTCGGTCACGGGCGCCGCGGACGGTCCCGTTGCGCACACGCTCGTCCTCGAAGTCGACGGGCCGATGGCGTCCGTGGAACTCGACTACCGGCCGCTCGATGCGACGGTCGTGCCCGACCGGCGCGTTCGGGCTCGGACCGACGACGACCGTCCGATCGCCATCGACGAGTCGTGGATTTCGGCCGACGGTACCTTCACCGTGGCCTTCGCCGAGCGACCGACCAGCGGTGCCCTGTTTCTCGAATACAGCGTGACACGGAATCCCGACGGTGGCCAACACGCGGTGAGTGTGGTGGTCGACGGGGAACGGCGGACCGAAGCGCGGCTGGTGGTAGTGGGGTAGGCGCGTCGAACCCGATTGCGAGACTCGTTTCACTCGTCTCGCGTGGTTCACTCCCACCGGGCGCTCTTCGGACACACTATCCTTCACCGAAGAAGCGGGCCGGGAGGGAGTTGAACCGCGGTCGGACGTGCTCGCTCACTTCGTTCGCTGCGCACGCCCTCCCTGGTTCAACGCCTCCGTAGCCGCTTCGCTCCTCACGTTCGTTCGGAACAGAAGCGGGCCGGGAGGGAGTTGAACCCCCGACCGTCTGGTTAAAAGCCAGACGCTCTGCCTGACTGAGCTACCGGCCCTAACGGCAAGAGGTTAGCGGGTGTGTAAACGCTTACGATGCGGAGTCCACCGCCGCGGCTGTCGGATCGAACGGTCGGCCTACGATGCCGTCGCCAGCCAGTTTCGACCGACCGACACCGCGTCGAAGATGTTCACCCGACCGTCGTTGGTCAGGTCGGCCGCGTCGGAGTATCCTGCATCGCCGCGTGAGGTCTGCCACGCCCGGCCGATGGCGACGGCGTCGAAGATGTTCACTCGACCGTCGCCCGTGGCGTCACCAGCGATGTACACCGCCGTCGACGCCGTGTCGGTGGTCGTGTTCCCCGTCGCGTCGGTGACTCGTACGACGTATTCGACCTCCCGGTACTCGCCGTCTGCCCACGTCGACGCGGTCGGCGTCACCGTACATGGCTCCGAATCGGTCGAGAGACACGATTCCGGCAGCGAGACGCTCGTCCCGTCGGGGCGCTCGACCGACAGCGACGTGATATTCCCGGGGAGTCCGCTCGTGTCGACGACCAATTCGGCCGAGCTTCCGACGTTGTTGACGGTCGTGATGAGCGTCGCATTCACTCCGGATTCGGAGTCCGACGAGACCGGAACCTCGACCAAGTTGTCCGTCGTGTTCGTCTCCGGAGCATCGGGCCGGACACGGACGAGGACGGACTCGTTCGCCGAGAGCGAGAGGTTGCCAACCGGCACGCGAACGGACGTCGTGACGGCGTCACCCGACGGACTGCCATCGATGGTCGTTCGTCGACGGACCGTTCGGTTCCCGGTCGATACGCCGACCGTGACGGTCGCCGCCCCCGGGCCACGATTGCCGACTGTCACCTCGGCCGTCCCGCGGTCGGCATCGACTCTCGTCGACTCGGACACGACGAACAGTTCCGGGAGTGTGGTCGTGACGACCCGCACGCCGTTGGTCTCGTTGAATTCCGTGATCCGATCGTCCGGATCGACGTGGATTCGCGTCGGACGATAGCGGTTCAGTTCCGCGACCGACACCGTCAGCGTCGTCGTCCGGTTCTCACCGGGTGCCAACTCCGCTAACGCAGTGGTCGCGACTGTCCGACGATAGTTGGTTACTGCGACCGCCGTCGGGCCGGCGGGGGCATCACCGTCGTTCGCGACCGTGACGGCGTACGTGACGTTCGTCGCTCCCGGTCGTTTCGAGATGTCGCTGATCGAGAGTTCGGGCCGGGACGTAACCAGCGAGACGGTGTCGTTCGACCCCGGAAGCGTCGGCGTCGACGTCGCCGCCCGAATCCCGAGAGTTCCGTCTTGCGGGGCGTCGACTGTCACCGTCCCCGTCGCGCGTTCCCCGGGATCGAGTGGTCGCACCGGTGCTTGCTCGACCGTCGTGGACCCGTCTTCGACGACGACCGTGACATTCTGGGCGATCCGCGTTCCCTCGTTGATGATCGCGTAGTGGACGGTCGTCGAGTTGCCGGGCTCGACGGAGGCGTTGACTCGGGCGGAGAGATTCAGCGCGGCGCCGTACGTATGCCGGGCGAAGAACACGTCGTTGAGCTGTTCGTCGGCGCTGACGTTCCGCCCCAAGAACGCCGTGAGGAATCCGTCCTGGCCGCCGCCGGTTGCCGCCTGCCCGAACGTCAGCGACGCGGTTCGGGGGCTGACTCGCCGTGCCCGCGTCCAGTTGCCGCCGAGACGGGCGCGATGGAACACGGCCGGCTTCGAGGTGCGGTTGCCGCCCGTCGTCCGGCCCCGGAACGTGAGTACCGTGACCATCCGACCGCTCGCCGTCTCGCGAGTCACGGCTCCGATGTCCGTCGGGGCGGCGACGGGCGCCGTGTCGATGCGGCCGGTTCGAACATCGGCAACGTACTCGAGACTCCGGTTGTTGGCCGGGCCACGCAGCCAAGTGACGGAGCCGGCGGTCACTGCGATATCGACGAGATTCTCCACGGAGACCGTCCGCTCGGTGCCGTCCGAGAGGTCTCGGACGACGAGTTGGCCGTCGTCACTCGACGCGTTCGTCGGCCGGAATCCGACGAGACGGAGCGTGGTTTCATTGCCGGCGACGCGGGGCTGACGGGCGTCGGCGACCGTCCGAACGGGCCCGACCGACCCGGTGTCCGGCTCGTACGTCACGTATCTGATCCGCTGATCGTCCGCCGTCGTGAAGTTGCCATCCGCGTCGACCCGCCACGCGATCACGTAGCGGCCGGCACCGTAGGCGACCCGTGGCGAGAACGCCGCACCGTCGTTCCCGCTGATCATTCGCGGAGCCGACCACCGGCTGTCGCTCCCGTTCCGGGTAGCAATGGCCACGCGGGTCGCGCCGAAAGAGTCCTGAGGATCGACCGAGGACGCGTTCGTGAACGTCCGGTTCAGCCGCGTCCACGCGACGAGGCGTGATCCATCCACCCCCGATGCGACCGCTGGATCGAGATCCATCCGACGGTCGTCGGTGAGGTTCGTCGGCGATCCGAATCCACCGTCGGTGTAGCGTCGGACGGTGATTTCGTGGCCGTCGAGAACGGTCTTCGCGGCCGGCTGTCGATCCCACGCCAGCAGGAATCCTTCGGGCGTGCCCGCCACCGACGGTGAGCCGTCGGCGTACCGGTTTCTCGTGAGCCGTCCGGTTTGGGTGCCGGCCCCGCCACTCGCCGACGCATCGAGTGCCGCCGGTGTCGGGCTCTCGGTCGACGGGGGGACCTCGCCGACCTTCCGGCGGAGTCGCGTCCTGGTGGTCGACTGCGCTTCGAGCGCCGACGCGTCCGTCACCTCCAGTCCCGCCTTGAACAACGTCCGCTCGAAGGAAACCGTCGCGAAGACGAAAATGACACGTCCCTGTACTTTCGCTTCGCCGGCGAGACTGACGTTCTCCGTCAGGCGAGGGAACGTCGATTCGATGCCGGCCCGCCCCGTCGCCGTCCCTTCGAGGGCGAATATCTCGAACAGCCCCTTGCCGACGGTGGCGCTCAGCGATCCGCTCGTCGTGAGTCCGACGCTCGCGGTGCCATTGGTTGGCGGCCAGAGCGTCCCGTTCCGCCAGACGACGTTCTTGCCGCTCAGGTATCCACCGTAGAACACCACAAGACTCACTTCGAGGCCTTCGCTCTCGACTGGGAGGTCCCGCTCTATGTAGCCACCGCCCTCGCCTTCGAAACTCCCGACGACGCGCTCGAATTCGAGTTCGTTCAGGTCCTGCTCCCGGTCGATCCCGGTGACTGCACCCTTCCCCGCGATTCTCGCGTTGGGAGTGACGACTTCGTATTCGAGCTGGCCGCTGAGGGTACTCCGGGGAGGGTCGAACCGCCCTCCAAACGTCGCCTGTCCGAGTAGCGCGAGCTCGAGCGTGCCCAACCCCTGCAGGTCCTGCTCGTACGCAATCCGCCCGGTCGGCGGGAGCACGACACCGACGACGTACCGGCCCCCGGAGATGAACTCGACCTCGCCGTTGTTCAGGATGTACTCGACGAACGGCCCGAATCTGACGACGCCGATGTCGAGGGTTCGGGTGACGGTCTCTCCGGAGGCGGTGACGGCCCGGAGTCGGACGACGGAATCCGGTCCGTACGTCGTCGGAACGGCTGCCGTCCAGCCGTCGGAACCGTTCCGATCGACGAGCGTCTCGACCGTTTCTCCATCCTTCCGAACCTCGAAGGCGACGCGCTCGACGCTCGATGGCGCCACGACACCGACGGTGTAATTTTTCGTGACGATCGGATGGCCGGGGACCTGTCCCGGTGGCGACGCGGCGACGAGGGTGAATCTCGGCTCCGAGACGTTGGGATCGACGACGGTGACCGACTGCGTGATCGGGACCCGGAATCCGTCGTTCGTCGTCACCGTCGCGGTCACGTCGTACGTCCCCGAATCGTCGAACCGGTGGAACACCCGGACGCCTGTGGCGTTGTCGCCGTCGCCGAACGACCACTCGACGCGGCGCACCTGTGTCGGTCCGCCGAGTGACTGGACCACGCTGCTTGCGTTTAGCTCCGTAGTCGTGTTCACGGTCGGAGGGGCTGGGTTGACCGTGAGGTTGCCGTCGACCGGCCGATCTTCGAGGGCGTAGACGGTGTTCCCGGCGGTGACGTACAGCGAGTCGTTGATCGGTGTCGGAGTTCCTGGCGATCCGCTCGGAGTCCACGCCCATCGCTCCGTGCCATCGGTCCGGTCGAGTGCGTACAGCGTCCCGTCCGAGGCGGCGACGTAGAGCGTATCGTCCGTCGCGGTCATCCGTCCAACGTCGTGAAAGGTGAGACCGGTCCGCGACTGAAACCACCGTTGCTCCCCCGTTTCGGCGTCCAGCGCGACGACTCCCGTTTCGTTCCCGGTATCGACCGAGACGTAGAGGGTCTCGTTTCCGGCGGCGAGTGCACCCGTCCGCGCGAATCCGCCGACGCTCCAGTTACGACTCCCATCGGCGGGGTCGAACGCGACGACGGCCGTGCCGTTGACCGCGTACACCGCCCGTTCCGTCGCCGCCTGTGCGCCGAACCCGGTCGTGTCGAGCGAGGTTCTCCAGGCGACCGATCCGTCAGTTCTGTCGAGTGCGGAAAAGTTTCCGTTTCGTTCCCGGACGTAGACGTGGCCGTGCCGAACGAGCAGCGGCGCCCGAGGCTGATCGCCTAACTGTGTCTTCCATCCCGGCTGACCGGTGTCGGCGTCGTAGGCCGTCACTCGTCGATCGTAGCCCAGATAGATGACGCCGTCCGCGACCACCGGCGCCGTGATGAACGTGTCGGCGTCCTCGGGCGTGATGGCCCAGGCCCTGCGTCCGGATGTCGCGTCGTACGCCGTCAGGTTCTGTCGGGCAAAGAGGAAGCCGCCCTGGAGCGGGTACGTGACCACCACATCGTCGGCGACGACGGGGGCGAACCCCTGGACGCCGGATCCGTTCGACCAGTCGACGGTGCCCGATCGCCTGTCGATGGCCGCCAACGAGTCGTCGGCCACGTTGAGATAGAGTCGCCCGTCGGTCGCGACGAGTCCGCTCGGCGGACCGGAGAGGGTCCGTGACCACCTGATGCGCGGCGCCGTCGTCGGCGCATCGGCACGCGGGGTCACCCCCGTTTGGCCGGCGTCCCTGAAGAGATTCGCCCACACGCCCGGCGGGATCGCTTCCGTAGCGGTAGTCGTCTCGACGACGACACGCGAGGCATCGGCGTCCGCGTCCGTTCCGTTGGGAGTCTCGTTCGTCCGATGGATCGACGTGCCGATCGTCGACGTATCGTTCGCCCCACTCGCGTTCGTCGCGTTCACGGCCGCTCGCCGTACCGTGCCGGCCGGGGTCGCTTTCCGCTCGAACCGGTTCGGTCGCTCCTCCGACGCGCTCTCCTGCACAGTGCGTTGACCCGTGGCTCCGTCGCCGGGATGTGGCCCCCCGCCAGCCACCGGCGCGACAGCACCCGTCACGAGCAACACGGCGCAGAAGAGCGCCGATGCCGCTCTCCCCCGCATTTTCCCCCAAGTAAAGTATTGGTGACACTTATAAGTTTCAATTGTAATACATTATCGCCAGCCCGTGGTCGACACCACCCGAAGGCCGGACCAGGTGACGAGGTTCGAGACGATGCGTCGTCGGCCGCCATCGCTGGCTGGGTGACGGGTGGGTCGCGGCGCACGATGGACGGGTGTCTCGCGGCCCGGAAACTACCGTGCCGTTCGAGGAGGGACAGTTCGAGTGACGGTCACAGCTCCAGAAACTCGTCCAGCGCGTCCGCCAGCAGTCCGTCGGGGTCGCGGTTCTCGACCGATGCCAGCCGCCGAAGTTCGATGTACCGATCCGGGGGAAGAGTCACGTCCATGCGTCCGAGGGTGAGGCCGCGGTCGGCGAGAGCGGCCTCGACAGACGCGCCGTCGCCGACCTCGCTCGCGAGGCGACGAATCTCGCGGACAGTGAGGTCGTGTTCGAGCGTCGCCCACGCCAGCGCGTAGCGGTCGTCACCGGAGACGCGCGCGATATGTTTCGCGGCGGTGGGGGCGACGGTCCCGCGGGCGACGTGGCGGCGGATCGCCTGCGGTAGGTCGTGCACCCGCGCCCACTTCCGGATGAAGGCGACGGACACCTCGCCGCCGGCGCGTTCCGCCGCCGCCTTGTAGGAGCCGACGCCCCGAACCAGCGCCGCACACGCCGCCGCCCCGCGGAGCATGTAGACGTGATCCTCGGAGCCGACGGTGTTCTCCGCGAAGGAGCGCACGGTGTCGGCGGCGAGCTGGACGCTCTCGGGGTCGTCGGGATCGAAGCCGACGGCCTCGTCTGCCCGCTCGCCCGTCACCGCGGGATCGGCGCGGACGACGGGTTCACCGACCGGCGATTCCCGGTCGGCGGGCCGGTCGGACACCTCGGGGTCGTCGCTCATCGTACGGTCTGTTGGGGGAGGGGAATGAAAAGTCTCCCGTGGGCGTGTGCGACCACCACCGGACTGGACGGTCACGCCCGCTGCACGGTGACGGCGACCTGATCGCCGACGGCGAGCCCGTGAGTTGGGCAGACAAGTTTCGCCCCGAAGTCGGCGTCACGGGCGATAAACAGCGACAGCCCCTCGATGCGGCGCCCGTTCGCGACGAGGCTGATGTCGTCCCACGTCACGTCGCGGCCGTCGGCGACGCCGACGCGCGATCCCGCGATCGAGACGGGGCCGTCCGCCCCCGGCAGGGCACCGCCTCCGTCGTAGTGCGGACAGCCGCCATCGAGGACGACCCCCGGCGCACACGCCACCCCCGCCCACGACCCCGGTTCCGGATGGTCGGGGCCGTCGAGGACGACGTACGTCTCGCCAACGTCACGGACGCGTCCAGTCCCGTCCCAATCGAGCGGGCACACGTCGACAGCGACGTCGACGGGGAGCGAGCCCGCGGCGCGATACGGATTCGCGTCCGGGTCGCGAAAGCCGAGATGGACGTGGTTGTCGACCCACGGGGCGAAGAATCCGGAGCGGACCATCTCACCGAGCGAGTCGCCGATTGCGACCCGGTCGCCGGGAGCGACGGCGGGCTCGACGTGGAGGATGCGGGCGACGTGGTCGCCGGTGTCGATCAGGATCAGGTGATCCTCGTCGACCGCGTAGGGGCGGGACGGTGCGCGCACGGTCCGGGTGTCGATCACATCGCCTGCGACGGGCGAGAGCCCACAGTTCGTCTCGGGGTACAGGTCGATGGCGCAGCCGTGGTCGTGGGCGGCGTACGGGGAGTTGTAGAGCGAGAAGCGCCGGTAGCGCGCGAGCGCCGACGCCGGGACCGTGACCATAGCGGGGGTTGGCCCGGGGGCTTATAGACGTACGCCCGCGGGCGCTCGGGTTTTATGTATCGACCGCCTTCGGCCACCATGCGTGTCCTCAGGGGCCGAGCGAGGACGATCGCGGCCGACCGGGAGCGGACCGGCGCGATGCTCGACCGGACGGGGACGACGGGTGAGCCGGCGGTCCGGGTGTGGACGCCACACCGACAGGTGGCCTTCGGGCGGCGCGACGCGACGGAGGCGGGGTACGACCGCGCCGTCGCCGCCGCCCGCGAACGCGGGTTCGAGCCGATCGAGCGCCGGGTCGGGGGTCGAGCAGTCGCCTACACGGGGTCGACGGTCGCGTTCGCCCACGCCGTCCCGGTCGAGTCGCCGCGAACGGGCATCGAGGCTCGCTACGCGGCGGCGAGTGAACACCTCCGGGGGGCGCTGTCGAGGCTCGACGTCGACGCCGTCCCCGGTGAACCACCCGACTCGTTCTGCCCGGGCAGCCACTCGCTGCAGTGCGGGGGAAAGCTCGTCGGGATCGCCCAACGGGTTCGCACCGACGCCGCTCTCGTGGCCGGCTGTGTCGTCGTAGAGGATCGGACGGCGTTCGCGTCGGTCCTCGCGGCGGTGTACGACGCCCTCGATCAGCCGTTCGACCCCGCGAGCGTCGGGAGCGTCGCGGCGGCTGGCGGGCCGAGCGAGCCGGACCGCGTCGTCGACGCGATAGAGCGGGCGCTGGTCGGAGAGGCAGAGCCGACGGTGCACGAGGCCTGAGAGAGAACGGGCTCACTGATACTGTCGGTCGCAACTTTTGGAACTCGTCGCCACCTCGGGGTGGTGACGAACTCGAATGGCAGATACGGATCAGTGTAACTGTTTACCGGTGGTTCGCCGAGACGATCCGGTGAACCACCGGTACTGACTTACAATAAACCGTGTTACAGTCGGCAGTATTACCACGGTACGGGCGTAGGGCAGGATATGCTCGTCAGGAACGCGACACTCGCCGACGGTCGTGTGCGCGACGTTCGCATCGACGGGGAGCGCATCGACGCCGTCGGGACCGGGCTCGACGCGGTGGGAGAGGTTGTCGACGCGCGGGAACGGCTCCTGTTGCCCGGCGCCATCGACGCCCACGTCCACTTCCGAGAGCCCGGCGACCCGCACAAGGAGACGTGGCGGACGGGTTCGCGAAGCGCCGCCGCGGGCGGCGTCACGACCGTCGTCGACCAGCCCAACACCGACCCGCCGACGACGACCGGCGCAGCCTACGACCAGAAGGAGCTCTGCGCCCGACACTCGCTGGTGGATTACGGCATCAACGGAGGGGTGACGGCCGAGTGGGACCCCGAGACGCTGTTCGATCGTCCCATCTTCGCGCTGGGCGAGGTGTTTCTCGCCGACTCGACGGGGGAGATGGGCATCGACGGCGACCTGTTCGAGGACGCGGTTCACCGCGCCGCCGAGGCCGGTGTCCCCGTCACCGTCCACGCCGAGGACGCCACGCTGTTCGATGCGGACGCTCGCGACGCGGCTGGGGACGGTACGGGCCGAGATGCGAACGCCGACGCGTGGAGCGCCTACCGCACCGCCGAGGCCGAGATCGTAGCCGTCGAGCGTGCCGTCGAGATCGGGGCCGATGCGGGCGCGCATCTCCACGTCGCCCACACCAGCACGCCCGAAGCGGTCGACATCGTGGCCGACGCCCCCGATACGGTGACCTGTGAGGTGACGCCACATCACTGCCTGCTCTCACGTGACGATCTCGACGACCTCGGCACGTTCGGCCGGATGAACCCGCCGCTCCGGAGCGAGGAGCGGCGGGCAGCGCTCTACGAGCGCGTCGTGGACGGCCGGGTGGACGTGGTCGCGACGGACCACGCACCCCACACCCGTGCGGAGAAGGAGGCGACGCTGCTGGCGGCGCCGAGCGGCGTCCCTGGCGTCGAGACGATGGTGCCGCTCCTCCTCGCCGAGACGAGGGACGGGCCGCTGACGGTCGAGCGCGTCCGCGATCTGACGGCCGCGACTCCGGCCGAGACGTTCGACCTGAATCGAAAGGGGCGGATCGAGGCCGGGAGGGACGCCGACCTGGCGCTGTACGATCTGGATCGCCCACGCGACATCGATGGAACGCGACTCCACTCGAAGTGTGGGTGGACGCCGTTCGAGGGGCGGCAAGGCGTCTTCCCGACGTGGACGCTCGTGCGGGGTGAACGCGCCTACGACGGCGCGATGGACACCTTCGGCGTGGACGACGGCGAGAACGTGCGTTATAGGAATCATCGGAAGTCGTCATAGAGTCTCGCCGTGACGGTTCGGCGAGAATCTCTGGACAGTTACGATAATCCCTATTAGTCGAGTTCGTCGCGGAGGTCCTCGCTGGACTCGCGCACCTCGCGCATCACCTCGGAGATGCGGTCCTCGGCGTCGAGTTCCTCGGCGACGGAGAGGTCGACCCCCTCCACTTCCAGCAGGAATTTGGCGATTTCGGTCACCTCGTACATCATCTCGTCCAGCTCTTCGGCGGTGAAGAAGCCGGACATGGCGCCGTAGAGGAAGGTCGCACCGGCCTTCTGCACCTTGTCCTCGAAGGCCGACCGGGCCTGATTGACCGCCTGCGGTGAGTAGGTGTCGGTCATGAAGGGGACGAGTTCGGGCAGGTTCTCGCCGATTTTCGTCATCTCGACGCCGGTCTCGGTGCGGAAGTCGACACAGAGGCGGGCGATTGCCCACTCGCGGGCGGTGATGTACGTCCGGTCACGGAGGAAGTCGTTGACCCGATCGTACTGGGCGCCGTCCATCTTCTTGAAACGTTCGTACTTGCGCACGTCGGGGGGCACGTCGTCGGTCGCCGGGGCAGTCGCGGCCGCGGTCGACGACCCACGGGCGGCCTCGGACGCCGACTCGGACACCGACGAAGAAGGGGTCGCACCGGCGTCGTCGTCCGTGGGCCCGTCGGCCGGCGAATCGTCGCTCATACGCCGAGATTCCGCGCGACGGTGGAAAAGCGTTCCGTCGGTGTCCGCCGGGCGTCATACGGATCGTTGGCACTGTTTACCGGTCGTCGCCGCCCTCACGGTCGGCGACGGCCGGAAACGACTTACAACGATCCGTATCCGACGGGCGGGCGCGTACCTTTTTCACTCGCGCCGCCGACGCGTCGAGCATGAAACTGCTGCTGGGCATCGGTGGGAGCGACGACTCGATACGCGCACTGGAGCGTGCGGTCGACCGCGCCGCCGAGACGGGCGACGACCTGACGGTCGCGATTCTCAGGAACCCGGCGACCGAGGCGGATCCGGCGGAGATCGAGGCTCGGGTGCAGACGGTCCTCGACGACGCGGGCGTCGAGGCGACGATCCGGCACCTGGACGGTGATCCCGGGAGTGAGCTGGTCGATCTGGCCGAACGCGAGGCGTACGACCGAATTATTCTCGGCGGCGGCGAAACCAGTCCGATGGGCAAGATCAAACTCGGTAGTATCGCGGAGTTCGTTCTGTTGAACTCCCACGTCTCGGTGACGCTCGTCCGATGACCGACGACAAAACGTATCCCGACGAACCGGCGGGGCCGTTCCCCGAACCGCCGACGCCCGTCGAGGACCGAGAGGGTCGCTCGATAACCGTGCGGCGGTACGACGAGAAGCGAGATCGAGAGGCGCTCGAAGCGATGTACGAAGCGTTCGACCCCGCCGACCGGGCACAGGGCATCCCGCCGACGGGCGAAGACCGTATCGCCGACTGGCTGGACTCGATCACCGGCTCCGGGACGGTGAACGTCGTCGCGACCCACGACGACGCCGCCGTCGGTCACGCCACGCTCGTTCCCGACGGGGAGGTGACGGCCGAACTCGCCATTTTCGTCCTGCAGGACTACCAGGGCGCGGGCATCGGGACGCACCTCCTCGAAACGCTACTCGGCGCGGGACGGGCGGCAGGGTTCGAACGGGTGTGGCTCTCGGTCGAGCGCTGGAACGAACCCGCCATCTCCCTCTACGAGAAGGTCGGGTTCGAGCCCAGCGACACCGAGAGCTTCGAACACGAGATGACGATCCGACTAGACTGAGAGGACGGGCTGACTGGCATAGAGGAGGACGTACTCGGCGGCCTTCGCGAGCACCTCGTCGGGGTCGCCGGAGACGGATTCTCGCGGGACGACGACGAAATCGGCGCCGAGTTCCTCCGCCGTATCGAGGACGACGCTGCCCGGGTGGCGCGAGAGCTGTCGGGTCGAGAAGCCGTGGGCCATCGACGTCGAGAGCGGTACGCCCGCGTCGTCGACGAGATTCGTGACGGCCTGCATGAACGCCTTGGTGTCGGCCGCGACCGACGCATCGTCGACGGCACCGGTGTTCATGGCGCGGGCGAGATCCTCGCTGACGACGTACAACGCGTGGACTGCGGCATCGTACTCGTCGGCGATAGTGACGGCGTACTCGACGGCCGTGAGCGACTCCTCGCTCCCGTCGACGGGGACGAGCACGAGCGAGGGCGAGAGCGGATCGGTCATGGCGGGGCGTGCGCAGGCCACGGGCAAAAGCGCTCCCCATACAGTGGACGCTGTGCGTGCACCCCCGATCGCATGCAGTCCGGCGAGGAGGTGTGCGAACAGTTCCAAACGTTACTATAGAGGTGGACACCGGGTTTATAGCCCGACCGGTCGAAGGCGGCGCATGGCCGAACCCGAATTCGACACGATCGTCATCGCGACCGACGGGTCGGAGAGCGTCCGTCGGGCCGTCCACGTCGCCCTCGATTTCGCCGAGCGGTTCGATGCCGCAGTCCACGCCCTGTACATCGTCGACGAGGGCGAAGTCGAGGCGTCACCCGAACAGGTGCGCGAAGAGATGCGCGCCGCTCTCGACGACTCGGGGCAGGACGCGCTCGACGAGGTGGCCGCCGCCGCGGACCGCCCGATCACGACCGCCGTCCGCGAAGGGCGACCGGCGACGGAGATCAGGGAGTACGCGGTAGAACACGACGCCGACGTGGTAGCGATGGGAACCCGTGGTCGCCACGGCGAGAATCGGTTCCTGATCGGGAGCGTCGCCGAGCGCGTCGTCCGCACCTGCCCCGTTCCGGTGCTGACGGTGCGGCAACTCGACGAAGGCGAACGTGGCGACGACGCGGCCACCGAGGCCTGATACGAATTACTGTAACTGGGTACTGGTAGTTCACCGGACCCGGCTCACAACGGTCCTGTGAGCGGATCGCGAGATACTTCCCACCGGCCCGCATCCGACCGATATGGACGATTCGCTCATCGACGGGGACGACCTCTCGCTCTCGCGGAAGTCGCGACTCCCCGGTTCCGGATTCTTCTACCCCGACTCGCTCGACGAGGAGTACGCCGACCGCCGCGCCCGCGAGGCCATCGAGGGTGCCGAGGTAGTGGTCGTGGCCGACGGCGACGCCGACGGCCTCGGCTGTGTCGCGCTCCTCCGTGAGCGGTACGACGCCGCCCTCGACGTGGCGCCGTTCGAGGCGTCGCTGGCGGCCCGAACCGATCCGAGTCTGGGGGACGACGAAGAAGACGAGGACGACGGTCGAGAGGAGTCCCCGGTCGGCCTCGTCACCGCGAGCCCGCACTCGCTCGACGCCGCCCTCGAACGCGTCGCGGAGTACGCCGACCCCGGCGTCGACGTGTACGTCTGTGACCTCTGCCCGGACGACGAGGACGTGATCGAGGTGGTCGAGGCCGTGGTCGACCGCGCCGAGACGGTCCGCTGGTTCGACCACCACCAGTGGGACGACGACGTTGCCGCGGCGGTCCGCGGGGCGGGCGTCGATCTCGTCGTCGGCGAGAGCGACGAGGAGTGTACGGCCGACGTGGCGCTCCGGGAACTCGACGACGACTTCCCCGATCACCTCGTCGACCTCGCGGCGGTCACCCGCGATCACGACCTCTGGATCAAGGAGGACCCCCGGAGCGACGACCTGTCCGACTACAGCCACTGGGCGAGCGCAGAGGAGTACGTGACGGTCGTGGGGCAGTACGGTCCCGGGCTCCCGGAGCCGGTCGTTGACTATCTCGACCATCGGCGCGTCGAGAAGGAGAGGCTGATCGAGGCGGCGGTCGATCGCGCGGACCTGAAATCGGTCGGTCCGTGGACCGTCGGCGTTACCTACGGCCGGTGTTCCCAGAACGAGGTCGCGGAGGCGCTGCGCGAGCGGGGCGCGGACGCCGCCGTGATCGTCAAACCCGCCGGGAGCGCCAGCATCCGCGGGAGCGAGGGGTTCGAGCGCGCCCACGAGGTAGCGGCGCTGGTGAACGGCGGCGGCCACCCCCGCGCCGCCGGCTGTAAGCCCGACATCTACGACGACATGCTCGACTACGCACACCACTGGACGACGGAGGGCGCAGTGACGAAGCAGGTGATTCTGGCGGCGTTCGAGCGCGTGGCGAGCGAGGCGGGCGAGGCCGAGTGAAGCGAGGTCTCGCTCGCCTCGAAGCGGAACGGCGAGCGTGAGCGAGCCGTGGAGCCGTAGCAGAAGCCGACGCCGACGAGTAACTACACCTCGTCCACGACCCACCGATCCGAGAACGCGGCGCCGTCGGGACAGGCGGCGTAGGCGTGGATCACGTCGCCCTCGGCGTAGATGCCGCCCACCTCCTCGTTTTGCGCCTCCGCGAACGCGAGGACGTAGGCCACGCCCTCGCCGCAGTCGGGACAGGTGCCCCCCTTCAGGTCGCGGTCGATGTCGCCCTCCGTGCCCATCGCCTGCTTCGCGAACTCCATCGCGTCCATCCCGGTGCCGGCCGAGAAGAGCCGCCGGCCCTTCTCGCCGGGGACGACGAGGACGACCCCGCCGTCGACCGGCGTGCCGTAGTCGGCGATGGTCCCCTCGTCGTCGAGGAAGTCGTCGGTGAGAAAGAGGACGACGTGGTCGAGACGGTCGCCCGCGAGGAACGCGTCGAGGTCGGAGTCGGTCATACCGGGCGATGGCGGTCGAGCGGTAAAGAACGGTCGTTTCGGACGCGACGGCGACGGGGTTTTGCCCCTGGTCCTCGTGTTCGGACCCGTGGATCGAACGCGTTTCACCCGGCTGACGTACCTCCTGTTCGGCCTCGCGTTGCTTTCGAGCAACGGCCTCTCCCTGCGATCATCGATAGATATCCTCCCCCTGGTGGCGGTCGTCATGAGCCTGCTCGTCGTCGTCGCGGCGGCCGCCGGCCTCGTACGTCCGGACGCGGCCCCGTTCGGCGTGAGCGTCGATATCGGTGCACAGCCCACGTGGGTGCTGGCCCTGCTGTGGTTTGGGAGCGCGCTGTTGCTCGCGGGGGTCGCGCTCCAGCTCTAGCGGTCGCCGTCCAGCCCCTCCGCAATCGAGGAGAGCGACGAGTCGGGCTGACGGGTGACGGTGTACACCGCCCGCTGACCGGGGACGCGCACGCCGTAGAGATAGCCGGGGGTCACCTCGTCGACATCGACGCTCTGGCCCGTCTCACGGTCGGTCCCCCGGACCCACTCGACGAGACGGTTCTCGCCGTCGCCGTCGGCGCGGGCGAGGCGGCGGTTGTCGTAGGCGCCGCGGACGAGCGTCCCGTCGGCGTCCGAGTCGATGCGTGCGTGATACTCGTCACCGTCGAGAACGAGACGGAGGATATCGCCGGCTTCGACGGCCACGTCGTCGGGGAGGCGAAGACAGGGGCGGCGAGTGCCGCCGCTCCGGACGAGTCGGGCGCGATAGGTTGTCACCGCCTCACCGTCGCTGGCGACGCGGTCGGGCACAGTTACTCGTCGTCGGCCAGCGCGTCGAAGTCGGCGTCGCCGCCGACGACTTTCGCGTTGATCTGGGCGACTTCGTCGCTCACCTCTCGACCGCGAACGGTCACGCGCTTGCGCTCGCCGTCTCGCGAGGGGGCGAAGCCGACGCCGCCTTCGAGGAGGAGTTCCTTGAGTGCGGGACCGGCAACGTCCGAACGCAGGGGGCGCCCGGCGTTGTCGGAGCCACCGGTCAGTTCGAGCGTCGTGCCGTCGAGGCCGACGGCGCCGCCGTCGACCTCGTCGCCGAGTTCGCGTCCGAGGAACCGGTTCGCGTCCTGTTCGTCGACCTCGACCTGTACGGTCTGCCCCGTCTCCGGGTCCGAAACGACGACTTTGAAGTCTGCCATGCCCGGATTCAGACGGCCGCCGATAAAAAGCACGTCGAAACCGAGCGTCGCCGCGACGAACGGGCGAGCGGGGCCGAGCCAGCCGGTTCGCACGCCGAATTAATAACTTGTGGCCGATTGAATGTTAATTTCGGTATAAGATAGGCCGTATTGATGGCAGGAATATTAATATCCGGCGAGGCGTTACGGACGACCAATGAACGGCGGGAGCGGTCGCGACGAGGTGGAGTCCGAGCACGATCACGGAGAGGGCGCCGAGCACGATCACACTCAGGCGCAACCACCCGGAGCGACGAGCCGTGAGTCGATCGACGGGACGACCTACCGCACCTCGGTGCCTGCGATGGACTGTGCGTCGTGTGCGAGCAAGGTCGAGCGGAGCGTCCGGTCACTGTCGGGGGTCGAAGCGGTCGATCCACGGCCCGCGACCGGGACACTCGTCGTCGGCTACGACCCCGACGCGACGACGGCGGGCGCGATCAGGACACAGGTGGAGACGGCGGGCTACGACGTGGCCGACACGGAGACGGAGACGCTCTCGGTGCCGTCGATGGACTGCTCGTCGTGTGCGGGGACGGTCGAGTCGGCGCTGGGGCGGATCGAGGGCGTCCTCGACTACGACGCTCGACCGGCGTCGGGCCGGGTCGTCGTGACCTACGACCCCGGGCGAGCGACCCGCGGGGACGTGGTGGCGGGCGTCGAGAACGCCGGCTACGAGGTGGTCGAGGGCGAAGCGGAGCGGGCGTCGGTCTGGCGGAGCCGCCGCGCGGTGAAGACGGGCGTCGGCGCCCTCCTCCTCCTCGCGGGTATCGTCGTCGAGTATCTGGGGGTCCCGAACCCGACGCTCACCGCCGTACTGGGACGGACGATCACGCTCGACTGGGCGCTGTACGTCTTCGCGGCCGCGGTGGCGGGGCAGGCTATCCTGCGTAACGGGTGGTACTCCGCGAAAGCGCGGAGTCTCGATATCGACTTCCTGATGAGCGCCGGGGTGCTGGGCGCCGTCGCCGTCGACTTGCCCTTCGAGGCGGCGACGCTGGCGGTGCTGTTCTCCGTCTCGGAGCTCCTCGAACAGTACTCGATGGATCGTGCGCGAACGTCGATGTCGGAGCTGATGGACCTCTCGCCGGATACGGCGACGGTGACGCGAGACGGTGAGGAGGAGACAGTCGCCGTCGAGGACGTGGCGATCGGTGACCGGGTCGTCGTGCGGCCGGGCGAGCGCATCCCCGTCGACGGCACGGTGGTCGAGGGGACGAGCGCGGTGGACGAGTCACCGATCACGGGCGAGAGCGTGCCCATCGACGCGACCGAGGGCGACGAGGTGTACGCCGGGAGCATCGTCGAGGAGGGGTATCTGGAGGTAGAGGCGACGGCACCGGCCGGCGAGTCGACGCTGGCGAAGGTGATCGACCTCGTCGAGGACGCGGAGCGCGACAAATCGGATCGGGAACGGTTCATCGACCGCTTCGCCGACTACTACACGCCGGTGGTGGTGGGACTGGCGGTCGTGACGGCCGCCGGCCCGCCACTGTTCGGCGCCCCCCTCGAAACCTGGTTCACGCGCGGCCTGACCCTGCTGGTCGTTGCCTGTCCCTGCGCGTTCGTCATCAGCACGCCCGTTAGCGTCGTCTCGGGGATCACGAGCGCGGCGCGCAACGGCGTCCTCATCAAGGGCGGCGATCGGTTGGAGGCGATGGGCGACGTGGACGCCATCGCCCTCGACAAGACGGGGACGATCACGACGGGCGACCTGGGTGTGACGGACGTGGTGGCGCTGAACGGTGCGACCGAGGACGAGGTTCTCCGGTGTGCAGCGTCGCTGGAACGGCGGAGCGAACACCCCATCGCGACTGCCGTCTGCGAGTACGCCGACGAACGAGGTGTGACCGAGCGCGACGTGGAGAACTTCGAGTCCATCACGGGCGAGGGCGTCCGCGCCGACCTCGACGGGATCACCCACTACGCGGGCAAGCCGGCGCTGTTCGAGGACCTCGGATTCGACCTCGAACACGCACACGTCGAGACGGACGGGGGACTGGCCGTCGGCGCCGACATCGAACCCGCAGCCTGCGATCACGGCACCTATCTCGACCTCGTGAACGACGTGGTGCCGCGCCTCCAGTCGGAGGGGAAGACGGCCATCCTCGTCGGGACGGAAGACGAGCTGGAGGGGGTGGTCGCCGTCGCGGACACGGTCCGCCCCGAGGCGGAGCGGTCCATCGCACGCCTGCGTGACCGGGGTATCGACCGCATCGTCATGCTGACCGGCGACAACGAGCGGACCGCTCGCGCCATCGCGGCGCAGGTGGGGATCGACGAGGTCCGCGCCGACCTCCTGCCCGAGGAGAAAGTCGAGGCAGTGCGCGAGATGGTCGACGCGTCGGCGGCGAACGACGACGCGCGCCTCCCGTGGAACCGGACCGCAGGCGGTGTGGCGATGGTTGGCGACGGTGTCAACGACGCCCCGGCGCTGGCGGCGGCGACCGTGGGCGTCGCCATGGGCGCCGCGGGCACCGACACGGCCATCGAGACGGCGGACGTGGCGCTGATGGCCGACGATCTGACGCGGCTCCCGTACTTGGTGGCGCTCTCCCGTCGCGCCAACCGCGTCATCGAGACGAACGTGTGGTCGTCGCTGGGCGTGAAGGCGGTCCTCGCGGCGGGCGCACCGTTCGGCCTCGTGAGCGTCGTCCACGCCGTCGTCATCGGCGACATGGGCATGAGCCTCGCGGTGACGGGCAACGCGATGCGGCTGGCGAACGTCCGGCCGGACGACGAGGCGTAGTCGCGACCGACGGCGACGCCCACCGGGACCACCGCGTCGGTGAGCGGAGCGCGGACAACGGTCGGAGTCAGCCAGTGGCCGCAGTCGTCGCCGTGCTGGCCGCGGCGGCAGTTCGTCGGCACTGATACGGATTATTGTAACTGTGTACCGGTGGTTCGCCGAGATGGTCCGGCAAATCACCGGTAATGACTTACAATAAACCGTATGACGCCCCCGCCCGAGCCCGAATCATTTTGTCCGCCCACCCCGCACGAGAAAGCAGATGACGGCCCGAACGCTCGTCCTCACCTGCCTCTTGGTCCTCGCAGGCTGTACGACGCCGCTCGATCCCACCGCGGCCACCCCGACGCCGGCTCCGGCCGGGGAACCGGAGACGGCGCGGACGGGGGACTCGACGGCCCGCACGTCGACGCCGACGGCCACCGCGACGCCAGCGACCGCCACCCCCGGAGCGAACCCGTGGGGGGCGGAGCCGATCGTCGTCGCGATCCGCAACGAGGGGGGTCGCGACCGCGACTTCGCCGCGATGGTGCGCGAGGCCGCGAGCTTCTGGGAGGCGAACGACGAGCGCTATCTCGGCTTCCCGGTCGAGTACGACGTGCGACCGGACGCCGCGAACCCGGATCTCGTCGTCACGTTCACCGACGAGATCCCGAACTGTGGCAACGTGACCGACGCGGTAGGGTGTGCGCCGCGATTCACCGACGCGCGACAGATCGACCGGCCGGTGTCGGCGTGGGTGAAAACCGGCCTCTCCGACGAGTCGACAGTCCTCGTGACGGAGCACGAACTCGGGCACACGCTGGGACTGGGTCACGACGACCCGCCGCAGGAGGTGATGCGGGCGCGGTCGGTGCTGTACACCGAATCGCAACCGGACGCGACCGATCGGGCGTTCCCGTGGGCCGACGGCGACTTCGCCGTCCGGATCGATGCCGCGAACGCCTCGGATCCGGCTAGCACACGGTCACAGGTCGACCACGCGCTGACGTACTACGAGGACGACGCCCCGGGGATGCCGAGCAACCTGACCTTCGAGCGCACCGACGGCGACGCCGAAATCCGCGTTCGCTTCGGTCCGACGCCGGACTGCCGGGCATCGAGCGGATCGTGTATCAGCACGTACGGCAGCGATCCGGACGGCGACGGCGCCATCGAGACGTACACACGGGTCGAAATCACGCTCGTCGACCTCGACACCGAGGCGGTGGGGTGGCACGTCGGCTACTGGCTGGCACACGCGTTCGGCGCGGAAGAAGACGACGAGAAACCGCCGCCGTTCCGCGACGCGAGCGGACGCGAACGGCGGAGCGCGTGGTGGGAGTAGCGTGAGCGAGATCGACCGCGAACGCCTCGATCACGCGCTCGAACGCGCGTTCGACGGCAGTGAGGGCGAGCGACGCGCCGTCGTCCGGGCAGCGGGCGATCTGGCCGACAGCGGCCGCCTCGTCGCCGACCGCGGCACCGAACTCACCGTCGAGACGGTCGTGACGGAACTGGCCGACGCGCCCGCGGACTCGTCGCTCTCCGAGCGCTGGAACTGGTGGGTCGGCGCGCTGGCGGTCGCGTACGGCGACGAGTACGCCAAGTTCGGGGTGCGGCGCTACCGCGAGGACTAGTCTGCCGGCGGTCTCCGTTTCGGGAGATTCGCCACGTCGAGGAGGGTGAGAGCCTCTCCGGGGCAGTCCGGTGAGACTCCCGACAGTCACGACATCGCTCTCAGTCGAGCGCTGATCCGTTGACCACCGTCGTCCCCTGCAGATCCACCGCTTTCGAGAGCGTGCCGTGGATGTAACAGCAGGATTCGGCCGTTTCGATCAGGTCGCGCACCTCGTCGTCCGGCGCGTCGGTCCGGAGTGTCGTCGTGTACGCGATGGACTCGAAGTCGGCGGGGTCCTCCCGGAGGCCGAGACCACCTCGGCGGTCGATTTCGCTGTCCACCTCGACCGAGAGGTCGTCGAGTTCGATCCCCATCCGGATCGCGTTGCGGACGTACTGTGCCTGCAGACAGAAGGCGAACCCGGCCAGAAAGTAACGCAGTGGGCGGGGCGCTGTCCCGGTGCCGCCGACTTTCGAGACGGGTTCGTCGGCGTCGAAGACGAAGCCGTCGGCGTGCGCCCGGGCGTGGTAGTTGCGAACCGTCTCGACGTCGACGCCGGGGCGACCGGGTTTGATCTCACGGGCACTTCGGAGGCCCTCGATCCGGCGAGCCAAGCGATCCTGAAGCGTCGTATCGATGAGTGACATGGGACGGGAGAGGGCGGTGGCTCAGTTAGGGGTTGTGACGCCGGCGGTTGACCGGCAACTACCTTGAACTGGTGGACAAATTCACTGTTCTGAAGACAAGTTAGATTGTGTCTTAGGCAGAAGCATCGCAATCCAACCTGAAATAGCGTAAAGATATTTGAGGAACGGGGACCGAGATGGGACGATGGCAGAGAACGCCGACGACGGATCGGGCGTCCTCCGGAGCAAGCGCTCGGCGACCCGGTATCAGATTCTGGTCGGGATCGCGGAGCGACAGCCGGCAGTCAGTCAGCGAGAGATCGCCGACGACATTGGTATCACGGCGCAGGCGGTGAGCGACTACCTGCAGGGACTCATCGAGGAGGGGTACGTTCGGAGCCCCGGCCGTGGGCGATACGAGGTGACCAAGGAAGGGGTCGACTGGCTCATCGGCCGCACCGACGAACTCCGGGAGTTCGTCACGCACGTCTCCGAGGACGTGATCGGACAGGTAGAGATCGAGACCGCCATCGCCACCGCCGACCTCTCCGAGGGCGACGCGGTCTCTCTGTCGATGCGTGACGGCGTCCTCCGGGCGACACCGGGGACGGCCGGCAGTACAACTGCAGTTGCGGTAACGGCTGCCGAGACCGGGCAGGACGTTGGCGTCACGGATTTCGAAGGCGTCCTCGACTACGACCTCGGCCGGGTGACCGCCGTCTCGATTCCGCGGGTGCAGGACGGCGGGAGCGCCGTGGTGGCGAGCGAGACGATCCTCGATCACGCGGTCGACTGCGATCTGGTGGCGACCGCGGGGACGGAAGCGCTGGTGGCCGCGCGTGCGGCCGACCTCGATCCGGACGTGCGCTTCGGCACGCCGCAGGCGGTGAGTGAGGCCGCAGTTCGGGGACTGGACGTCCTGCTGCTGGCCGTGGCGGACGAAGTCTCGACACATCTCGACCGCCTCCGTGAGGAGACGATCAGCTACGAAGTCGTCGATACGGCGGAGTGAGGCTGAGCGGCGACGGGCGTATCAGCCCTCTCGCTCCAGCGTCGTGCCGGTGATGGACACCGTCTCGCCGACCGCCGGAGCGAGGGTCCGGAAGCCATCCTCGGCGAGGTCGTCGGCGAACGCCGCACACCGGTCGCCGTGGTTGACGAGCACCGTGGCGTCGCGATACGAGTCGAGGAGGGATCGGAGGCCACGCCGGTCGGCGTGAGCGGAGAAGTCGTACCACTCGACCTGGGCGCTGACCGGCATCACGCGACCGTCGAGTTCGGCGCTCCCGGTCTCCAAGAGGTCGCGCCCCGGCGTCCCCTCGACCTGATAGCCCGTCAGCGCAACTTTGTTCGTCGGATTCGCCCGGATCGCCGGGACGTACGTCATGGCCGGGCCGCCGGAGAGCATCCCGCTGGTCGTGACGATCACGGTGTTCTGGTCGGCGATGCGTCGCCGCTGCCCGTCGCGACCGGTGACGAACCGGGCGTTCGACTTCGCCCGCCGGAGTGCCTCGCCGTCCCGGACGAACGCGGGGTGGCGACGGAGCATCTTCGTCACCTGCTTGCCCATGCCGTCGACGTAGCAGTCGATGTCGTGGGCCGCACAGACCAGTAGCATCTCCTGTGTCCGGCCGATGGCGAACGCGGGGACGACGACGGTGCCACCCTCCCAGACGGTCGTCCGGAGGCTCTCGACGAACCGCTCCTCGATCCGCCGACGTGGCTCGTGTTCCACGTCGGAGTAGGTGCTTTCACAGACGACTACGTCGGCGTCGGGGCGGGCGGTCGAGGCCGACACGAGGCGCTGGTCCTCGGTGTGGAAGTCGGCGGTGTAAAAGAGGCGGGTGTCGCCATCGTCGTCGCCGGGCTGCGCCCGGCTGCCAGCGGGACTGCGTCCCTCCCTGACGAGGACGTGGGCGCTGCCGGGGATGTGGCCGGCGTTGTAGAACGTCACCTCGTGGCCGGCCGCCTCGAACGTCTCCCGGTAGCCGTGGGTCTCCGAAACCTCGGTGACGCGCCGCACCTCCTCCTCGGTGAACGGGCAGTCGTACGTGCCGCCGCGGCGCCGCTGGCGCCGCGAGCCCCCGGTCGCTCCACTCCCGGGGACCCCGTGGAGTTTCAGGGTGTCACGCGCGAGCGTCAGCGCCAACTCGCGCGTCGGCGGTGTCCAGTGGATGGGCGGGCGGCGGTCGCCGGAGAGCAGGGAGGGAACGGCGCCAGCGTGGTCGAGGTGACCGTGGCTGACGACGACTGCCTCCGGCTCGGGCGTCTCGACCGGGAACTGCGGGGGATTGCCGGTCAGCATACCGAAATCGAGAAGCAGGCGGTCGTTCACGAGGATGGCGCTCCGGCCGACCTCGCGCGCGCCGCCGAGAAAGCGGAGTTTCATTGAGTCACGGTAGCCGGCCACGCCGTTTGGATTCGTCGCTTCGCGTCGGCGCGTCGCGACGAGCGTCACGCCACGTCGAACTCGATCCGCTCGACGCCGTCGGCCCGCGACCGATCCGTGATCCGGACGGTCCCCACCTCACCGAGGCGATCGACGTGCGTGCCGCCGCAGGGACAGACGTCGAAGTCGTCGATTTCGACGACGCGCATCGGATCGACGTGGGCGGGGATGGCGTCGATCTGTGCTCGGCCGTCCGGGACGGCCGCCTCCACCGCCGACCGTGGCCGCTCGGCCTTGTGGACCTCCGGATCGCGCTCGATGACCGCGTTCGTCAGGCGTTCGAGAGTCGACACGTCGATGGTGGCGCCGTCGAACTCGATCCATCCACCGTCGAGGGTCAGGCCGTTGCCGACCGTCGCCGCCTCGAATTCGTCGAGAGCGACCCGAGAGAGGACGTGCTGGGCGGTGTGGAGGCGGGTGAGACGGCCGCGGCGCTCGGCGTCGATTCGGCCGGTGACGGTCGTGCCGGGATCGGGGAGAGGGTCCTCGACCGCCGCGACGTAGTGGCGCACGTCGCCGTGGTTCTTTCGTACGTCGACGATGGTCGCCTCGCCGCCGTCCCACACGAGCGTGCCGCGGTCGGCGGGCTGTCCGCCACCGCCGGGGTAGAAGTGGGTGCCGTCGAGGATGACGTAGTCGTCGGCCGTCTCGGTGACGGTCGCGTCGAACTCGGTCACGTCGTCGGCGTCGGGGAGATAGCGGAGGTCGGTCACACCGGACCGGTCGGCGACGGACGAATAAAAACCGTCCGGGGCGACTTTCGGTGGTTCCGAACGGCTGGGAACGTGGCGACGGATCAATGGCTTCACCGCCGCCAGTCGGACGGAAGGTGTGACAGCAATGCACGAACCGCCCAATTGGTCCCGGCGCGCGTTCGTGGCAACCGCCCTTCTCGGCACCACCGGCTGTCTGGCTCGAGGGGAGGAAGCCACCGAAACGAAACAGCGGTCGACCGACTGTCTCGACGACTGGTTGGCCAAGGCGAACGGCTACGAGGGGGTGATCGAACGGTACGGCCCCGACGGCGACCCGACGGTGACCGTCGGCGATAGCCTCGATGCCGGCCACGGCGACGCCGCGTTCGGTCCCGCTGGTATCCGCGTCCCGCCCGGCACGACCGTCACGTGGGAGTGGAGCGGCCACGGCGACCCCGCGAACGTCGTCGCTCTGGACGACGCGTTCGACAGCGGGAGTCCCGTGGGAAGTCACGGCCACACGTTCAGCCACACGTTCGAGGAACGCGGCACACACCGCTACGTCTCGGAGCCATCACGGGACGAGGGGATGCGTGGTGTCGTGGTCGTCGCCGACCCACCGTCGAGCGACTATCCGGCAGTCGACGCGTGGCTCGCCGACGTGGAGATATACGACGGGACGGTCGTCGACTGGCGGGACTACCCCTCGCCAATCGTCACCGTCGGCTCCGCCGAGGGGGAGAGCGAGTTCACGTTCTCGCCGCCGGCGGCCCGGGTCTCAACGGGGACGACGGTCCGCTGGGTGTGGACGGGCGGCCCCCATCAGATCGCGTTCGAAGACGCCGACATCGGGAGCACGGTGGAGACGGAACCCGGCGTCCAGTTCGAACACACGTTCGAGGAGTCCGGCGTCTACCGATACGCCTGCGCGCCCCACCACTCGCTGGGCGCGAAAGGCGCCATCGTCGTCGAGTAGCGGCGTCGGCCGCTACTCCGGCGCGGTGAACGGCCCGAACTCGTCGACCGGCATCACCGAGTAGTCGACGCTGAGGGTGTCCTGTGTCGCGCGGATCTTGCCGACGAACGTCGAGATCGTCGCCAGCTGTCCTTCGAGGACGAACAGTTCCATGCAGTAATGAGAGCCGACGTGGCTGTGGAAGTTGGCGACGACGAGACCCTCGTAGTCGTGGCGGAGACCCATCATCCGCTCCTCGACGCTCGTCGTCTCGTAGTCGAAGATGACCGTTACGACCGCCATGAGCTCGCGGTCCTCCAGTCGCTTGTCCTCGAACTCACCGAGCAGGTTCCGAGACGCCTCGCGGACGACTTCGCTCCGACCGGTGTAGCCGTGTTCCTCCGCGAACGCGTCGATGCGTTCGACCAACTCCTCGGGCATGGAGACGCTGACCACCGTCATATATTAACTCAGTGTGGTTTGAATAATAAACATTACTAACGCAATTGGTCAGCAGGTCGGCAGGAAGTCGACGGCGTCGCGGGTCGTCGTCTCACCGAAGAGCCAGTCGGCGTGGTCGACGGCGTACTCGTGGTCGGCCTCCTCGATATAGCCGATTGCGTCGGTGACGAGGACGGGCCGGTAGTCCCGGAGGCCAGCGCTCCCGGCGGTGTGGAGGATACAGACGTTCGCGAGCGTCCCGCAGATGAGCAGATCCTCGATGCCGCGGGCCGAGAGCCAGCCGTCGAGTTCCGTCCCGTGGAAGGCGTCGTAGGTGTGTTTCTCGACGACGTGGTCGCCGGGACGGACGTCGAGTTCGTGGACGATCTCTGCCTCCCACGACCCTTCGAGGACGTGTTCGCCCCAGCGCTCGAACTCGTCGTAGTAGTGGGCGTCGTCGAACTGTTCGGGCGGGTGAACGTCACGGGTGTAGACGACGCGGGCGCCCGCGCCGTGGGCCCGGTCGACCAGCGCCGCCACGTCGTCGACGGCCGCCTCGCTTGGGGGTGCGTAGAGACTCCCGTCCGGATGACAGAACCCGTTTTGCATGTCGACGACGACGACCGCGGTGGTGTCGGGATCGTAAGGCATAGTCGTCGGTAATAGTCCGGGAAGCCTAAAAGCACGTTCGACGCGGGCCGGGGGGT